>PVBE011026405.1_pt1 | contig 12381 bp, 8 predicted proteins | sample 1631181 | NCBI WGS metagenome assembly PVBE01 (sample SAMN08397723, study PRJNA350692) | Marine metagenome, whole genome shotgun sequencing project. | isolation source: water | place: Pacific Ocean | collected 2012-04 | reverse complement strand
GCGGCGAGGCGCGCTCTTGGGCACAACAGAGCTCTCCGCGCTGGGAGCCTTTGTTCGCGGGGTCCCAGAAGGCGTGAGGCTGCCCATAGACCGGTCCACTCAAGGCCAAGGCGAGCTCTCCGGTCCGCAAAGGGAAGAGGTTCATGGAGTCATGACTGACCTCTTCTACGAACACATCTTTGTAGGGCGCGTGCTGGAGGCGCTAGCGGAGGAGCGGTCACTGTCGAAGGCCCAGCGCGACGAGGGCAGATGGCTGGCTGAGCTCAGAGGGGACCCAACAGCCGCCGACCTAAACGCGGTCGCGTGGGCCTCGGTCGACCCAAACATTGAGAGCGCGGGGGCGGACGTCGAGCACGCCTTGCGATTGGCCCGCGCAGCGGCCACCCTCTCTCCAACAGACGCCGGAGTGAGGGACACTCTCGCGTGGGCGCTCTTCGCCAACGGAGAGCACGAAGCAGCGGTGGCGGCTTCCGAGAGAGCCCTTGAGCTCGCCGGAAGCGACGACGCGCGGGAATACCAAGGGACCTTGGAGACCTTAAGGGCGAAGGTAAAAGAGGCTCAGGCCGCGACGGAAGAGCGCTGAAGAGGCCGTCATCACGGTCAGCCATCCCGAAGTCAAAGAGTGGGCCCTGGCAGGCTGAATCAAGGGGGCACGATCCGGTCAATGTGGATGACCTGGCTTAGAATCGAGGGCATGAAGCACGCGATTCTTTTTATGGCACTCTCGATTGGCCCCGCTGACGACAAAGCTGGGAACGATCAAAACATCCCGCTTGGACCCCTCGGAGGCTGGGTGCGCGTACGGCATGGCGAGAGCGACGCTGAAGTGACCGCGGTCAAGCAGGAGTCTCCCGCAGCGCGGGCAGGTCTCCTCGTTGGGGACAGGGTCTTCTCCGCAGGTGGAGAGGACTTCCCGATTCACACGAAGAACATCGACGCCGGCGGCGCGGGCCCCGAAGAAGAGCTAGGGAATGCGATCGAGCGGGCGGAGTCCGGTGAGCGAGGAGAGCTCACGCTGGGCGTTCGGCGCGGCGAAGAAGAGATGGAGCTCGCCGTGCGCATCCCGCTCCTCGGCGCCTATGCGGAGGGTTTCCCTGCAGGGTGCGTGAAGTCTCGCTCCTTCCAAGACGGCATATGCGCGCAGCTCGTCGCCTCACAACAGGCGGACGGCCGCTGGAAGGCTACGACAGGAATCTCTGCCGACCGCTACACCACCGCGCTCTGCGCAATCGCACTCCTCGGACGCGGGGACCCGGACCACCTCGAAGCCCTCGGCCGCGCAGCAGAGTTTCTCGCACGCCCGGACGGGACCGCCTTCCTCAACGACGAGCTCGCGCCACACGGGGGCGGTCTCGACAACTGGGCCATCTGCGTCACAGCGATGTACCTCTCCGAGTACGTCATCGCGACCGGAGATGAAAAACACCTCCCCTCCATCCAACGCTGTGCCGACGCGCTCGTTAAACGCATGACCGAGGGCGGGCGCTTCGGACACGCGGGGAATGTCGGCTACGGAGGCAAGGGCCTCAACATCATCAACACCCAGGCCCAGCTCGCGTGGGCCCTCGCCGAGCGGGCGGGCTGCGAGATCAACCAAGAGGCCTGGGAGAAGAGCTTGAACGAGATCCGCCTCTCCACCGGAGACAACGGCGGCGTGCGGTATTGGACGCTGCAGACGGGGTACTCGGACGCCTCCGCACGAACCGCATCCGCCGCGCTGGCGCTCTTTGTGCGGGGCGAAGAGCCGGAGCTCCAAACGCGCATGGCGGGCTGGCTCAGCAAGCACTCGACCAGGCTGCGGGAAGCGCACGCTGTGGGGTCGATAGGGATGATCTACGGGACGTGCGCCCTGCGCTGTATCGATGAGAAGGCGTGGCGAGGACACATGGACGGCTGGGCCTGGTACCTGAACCTCATGCGGCAGCCAGACCTCACTGCCGACTACCTCGGCTCCAAACGGAACAACGGCGGAGACAGCTACCTGCGAAAGCGTCACGTCGCCGCTGCCATCTGCGGGGCGATGCTCGCCACCGGCGACGCGAAACTCGCGATGTGTGGCGGCAGAGAGCGCGGCTGGATGAAGCCGCGCGAGGAGTGAGCGGACACTCCCACCCAAATCCGCTCCGGGGAATACACTGGAGGTAGGCGGACCCAAGATGTTCCTGGCAGCGACACTCCTCTTGGCCGCGGCGGGTGATCCGCATGTGGTCGTAGATGCGATCGGATATCGAATCCGAGCGGAGAAGGTCTGCGTCCTGCGCCAAGCGATAGGAGGGTGGGACTCTCCGGACTCCTGGCAGCCCGGGCTAGAGGCAGAGGTCCGTGACGTCGTTAGCGGCGCGGTCGTCTTCAGCGGCTCCCCGGTGATGTGGAGCGGCGGATCTACCCACGCACAGTCCGGCGATCGCGTCTGGTGGTTCGACTTCAGCTCTTTAGAAGAGGAGGGCACCTACCAGGTGGTCGACGTCGCGAGCGGCGCCGCGAGCGAAGCCTTTGTCATCGCGCGAGACCCGTACAAAGAGGCGCTCGAGTACGCCCTCCGGGTGTTCTATACACAGCGCTGTGGGACGCCCAAGGGAGCCACAGCCTCAGGGGCGGACTGGCAAGACGGCGCGTGTCACCTCCACGGCGAGCAAGACCTCGACTGCCGGCCGGTGCTCTCCCCCACCGCAGGGAGCGGGCTCGATCTCTCCGGCGGATGGCATGACGCTGGGGACTACAACAAGTACGTCAACTACGCGGACGACGCGCTCCATGACCTGCTCTCCGCCTATGCAGAGCGGCCAGAGATCTGGGGCGATGACCTCGGGATCCCAGAGAGCGGCAACGGAGTGCCAGACATCCTCGATGAGGTGCGCTGGGAGCTGGAGTGGCTGCTGCGGATGCAGTTGGAAGACGGGTCAGTTCTCCACAAGGTCTCCGTGGAGGATTGGACCCTGCCTAGTCCGCCCTCCTCCGACGTCGCGCCGAGACGCTATGCGCCCGCCACAGCTTCGGCGACCGCGTCGGCCTGCGCCGTCTATGCGCGAGCGGCGGCGATTTACTTAGAGGTGGACCCGGACCTTGGCTCAGACCTCGCGCGCGCCGCGCTCGACGCCTGGGCGTGGCTAGAGGCGAACCCGGGCTCCTCTTCCTACAGCAACCAAGGGTTCAACTCGGTCTCCTGCGAAGATGAGGTCTACACCCAGGACATGAACAGAGTCTGTGCCGCCGCCTACCTCTTTGGCTTGTTTGGCGACACGAGCTATCGCGACTACTTCGACGCCAACTACTCGGGCGCCCGCTTGTTCCTCTGGAACCACGCCTATCTCTGGGACGCCACGACCCAAGACGGACAGCTCTTCTATTCGAGCCTCGCACAGGCCACCCCCGCAGTGGTTGACCAGATACGAGACACCTTCACAGCGTCGATGCTAGGCGGCTCCAATCTTGGGCGCGTCGAGAGCGAAGAGGACGCGTACCGCGCGCCGCTCGGCGACACAGACATAACCTGGGGGAGCAACCGCTCTAAGTGCGAACAAGGCTTGATGTATGGAGCGTGCCTAGAGCTCGGCCTAGAGGCGAGCAGCGCCGGAGCCTGGCTCCGCGCAGCGGAGGGCTTCCTGCACTACGTTCACGGACTGAACCCGAACGCGACGTGCTACCTCACAAACTATGAGGTCCTGGGCGCAGAGCGGAGCGTGCAGGAGAGCTACCACGGCTGGTTCTCGTACGACTCTATCTGGGACAACGACAACCTGACCGCTTACGGGCCGCCGCCAGGCTACCTCGTCGGCGGCGCCAACCCGCTCTATCAACACGACGCGTCATACAGCGGCCCCCCGCTCGTGCCGCCCCTGAACCAGCCCGCACAGAAGAGCTTTCGCGACTGGAACACAGGCTGGCCCGAGAACAGCTGGGAGATCACGGAGTGCCACATCCCCTACCAGGCGGCATACATCAGGCTCGCCTCGCGATTCGTCAGCGACGCGCCAGAGCTCAGCCTCACGGTCGGCCCGCTCGCAGCCGGGCAGTCGGCCTCGATCTCCGTCGGCGGCGCAGCGCCGGGCCAACTGGTCGCGGTCTTTGCTTCGGGCTCGCGCGGAGTGTGGGACCTGAACCGGCTCGGTTGGTGCCTTGACCTTGGGCTGGAGATCTCAAGCAACCCGCGCGAAAACCTCGTCTTTGTTGGCAGCGCGAACGCGCAGGGGGTCGCGAGCGGAAGCTTCACCCCCGACGGAGGCTTCGCGAGCCAAGACCTCTTCCTGCAAGCGGCGCAGCGCGGAACCTGCCCAGCGCCATCGCAGTCGAACGTGCTCAAGCGCCTTGTTCAGTAGCCCACCACGCCCCCAGGCCATCAGGAGAGGGGTTAACCGGCGGTCAACAGACCGCCACTCCGGGCGGTGATAGGATTTTTTAGCAGTGGGCCCATGAAGATCCTCTTTGTTTACACCGTCTCGGAGTCGTTGCCTCCCCCTCACAAGCCGATCGCGGAGTTCATCGAGATCTCCTTCAGCGTGGCGTATCTCTCGGCGGCTGTTCGCCGCGCAAGACACGAGCCGTCGCTCGTCGTCCTCCGGCACGGGGACTTCAAGACCCAGCTAGCCAAGGCGCTCAAAGAGGCGCGGCCAGACATCGTCTGTTACACGGCCGTCGCCACAGAGCACACCTTCGTCGAGAAGATCGCCAACTGGGTCGCGAAGCAAAGCCCAGCGGCATACCAAGTCATCGGGGGGACACACCCGACGCTGCGACCCGAGAGCTGCATCGATGGTCCCTTCAAGGCTGTCTGCGTCGGCGAAGGAGAGGCCGCCCTCGTGGAGCTAGCAGACGCGCTCGAGCGCGGAGAAGAGTCAACAAAGATCAAGGGGATGTGGTTTCAACGCCCGGGCGGAGAGCACGAAGAGAACAGCGCGCGCGAGTTCGAACAACGCCTGGACGAGCTCGCCGTTCCTGACCGCCTGGTCTGGAGAGATTGGATTGAGGACCCACGGAAACACACGATCCTGATCGCGCGAGGCTGCCCCTTCCCGTGCACCTACTGCTCGAACCGAGCGCTCTCGAAGATCGCGGAGGGGAAGTTCGTCCGCTTCCGCGCGGTCGAGTGTGTGATCGCCGAGCTCGAGCAGCTCTGCGAGGAGTTTCCCGAGACCGAGTACTGCTACTTTGAGGTCGAGACCATCACCTCCAACAAGAAGTGGGCGTTTGAGTTCGCGGAGAAGCTCGAGGAGTTCAACGCCAAGCGGGAGAAGAAGCTGGAGTTCGCGACGAACTTCCGTGCTCATCCAAAGGCGCGCTTCCCGGACTTCTTCGCCGCCCTAAAGCGCGCCAACTTCACCTACCTGCGGATCGGCATCGAGTCGGGCTCGGAGCGCATACGCAGAGATGTGCTGAAGCGCTATGAGACCAACGAGGACCTGCTCAACACCTTCGAGGACGTGCAGAACAGCGGGCTGCAAGTCTATGCGTACAACCTGATCGGGATCCCCGGAGAGACCGTCGAAGACTTCATGGAGACGGTGAAGATCAACCAGGCGTCCGTCATCGCGCGCAGCTACATCGGGATCTTCTTCCCCTACCCAGGGACAGAGCTCGCCACAGTCTGTGAGGAGCGGGGGATCGAGATCCCCAAGCTCGAGGACTGCGCAGAGCGGTTCCGGGCACATCTCAGCCTCCCAGAGTTCCCCAATCGACAGGTCGAGCGCTGCTTCAGGGACTTTTATTACCTCGTAGGGGGTAAACAGGCGGGGCTCTTCGAGCGAGCGGACTCCTACGTCTGGCAGACCCTGCGCGGCTACCCCAGCCTGCATCGCATCGCCAGCCGGCTGCGAGGGACAGGGATCCTCTCTGGCGCGGGGCGCGTGGTGTCCTCTCTGCGCGCCGCCCTGCCAGGCCGCCCGAAGGCCGGGCTCTGAGCTTTACGAGGGATCTAAGGGTGAGGCTTGAGGCGAGGCCCGCGAGCCAGACAATGGCGCCGCGCCCAACGCCATGCGAATCCTCTTCCTCATCGACCTGTGGGACCCCCGGATCGGGTCGTCCATCCGACAGATGTACCAGCACGCCGAGGGTCTGCGCGCGCTAGGTCACGAGACGGCGATCGTTTCCACGACGACCAAAGAGGACGAGGTTGGCTGGCGCACGGTCGAAGGCACAGAGCTCTTCCTCATCCACTCCGACTACCCCTTTCGCTTGCGGCCGTGGGTCTCTTTGAATCACAGCTCGGTGATCCGCGCTCTCCGTCCGGTCCTTGAGGCGTGGAAGCCGGAGGTTGTCCACAGCCACCTCATCCACACGCACCTCTCTTACGAGGCCTTGAAGGAGGCTCGTCGCGTCGGCGCGGGGGTGGTGTTCACCGCGCACGACTCGATGACGTTTTGCTATCAGAAGCTCGACTGCTTTCATGGCGGAGAGGAGCACCAGTGGGAGCGGCGCGACTACAAGGCGCGCTGGTCAAAGTGCATCCCGTGCCAGCGCCTCAGGTATAGGCCGGGACGCAACAAAGCCATCCGCGCGGTCCTCCGAGAGACCGTCGACCGCTTTACGGTTGTCACCGATGAGCAGGCGGTCGCGATCCGCGCGAACGACATCCAGGTCGACCGCACGGTGAACAACGCGATTCGCCTGCAGGCTGTGATCCCTTCAGAGGAGAAGGTGGCCGCCTTCCGCGAGCGCTTCGACCTCAAGGGGAAGGTCACCGTCGCGATCGGCGGCAGACTCCATGACCTCAAAGGGGTCGGGCAGGTCTTTGAGATGCTCCGCCTCTTGCGCGGCGAGTTCCCAAACCTCCGCATGCTCGCGCTCGGCAAAGAGGAGGTCTACGCCGGCTTCCAACCTCAGGCCAAAGCGCTCGGGGTCGACGACCTCGTCGTGTCGACGGGCTGGCTGGATGGCGAGGACCTCCACTGCGCGATGGCCGCGACGGATGTCATGCTCACGCCGTCCATCTGCTTCGAGACCTTCGGGATGATGAACCTTGAGGCCATGGAGTTCCGCCGCCCCGTCGTCGCGACGAGCTTCGGTGGCTGCCCTGAGGTCGTTCGAGACGGGGTGAACGGCTTCGTCGCTAACCCCTATGACGTGGAGGCCTTCGCGGGGCGCATCGCAGAGCTTCTCCGTGACCCAGGGCTGCGCGAAGAGATGGGCGACGCGGGGTACGAGCTGCTCAGCGAACACTTCACCATCGACCGCCTCACGCGGGAGTTCATGGAGGAGTACGAGCTCGCAGCGTCCGCCGCGAGAGGCCGCTCAGTTCAGGCCTGAGCGCTCACCAGAGCGCACCTCTTCGGCGAGGACGCTTGTCTGATACCCGCTCAAACGGGCTACGCGGTCCTTAACGCTCTTTGGGCTGAGGCGCTGGGCGAGGCGGTCTAAGAGGCTGTATGTGCGAGCCTCTAACATCCCGTTGCGGTAGTCCTGGTTTTGGATGCGGCGCTGAGCGCGACGGCCCCAGAAGCCGATCTCTTTCTTGCCGAGGCCGACGGACATGCTCGCGAAGTGCTCGTAGACCTTCCTCCTGTGGCGGACCTTCGCGGGGAGTTGACCCGGCCAAGGCTCCTCTTGCGCGAGGTGGTATTCCCCAGCTTCGCCCCAACCCTCGAGCGTCGTGGGAGGCTTGAAGCCGAGCTTTAGCGAGCGCCGGTACATCGCCGTGCCGGGGATCGGCCGGAAGGGCCAGACCATCGCCCTGCAGAGCGGGGAGACGGCGGCCATCCGCTCACACTGGTCGACCGTCTTCATCATCGCGGCCTCGCTCTCGTCCGGGAAGCCGATGATGTATGTGGCGAAAGAGCAGACGCCGCGCTCTGCCAGCCGGCTGATCGCGCGCTCGTTGATGTCGGGAGAACAGCGCTTGCCGATCTCGTTCATCATCTCTTCGTCTCCGGTCTCGGTCCCGAGCTGGACGCAGTACATGCCGGAGTCCCTCATCGCGTCGAGCGTCGAGTCCTCGTAGCTCGCGATGTGGTTGGTCTGCATCAGTGAGTACCACCAGAAGTGATGCCCGCGATCGATGAGTCCCATTGCGAGATCTCTCATGCGCTTCTCCGAGACGCCGAAGTTGGCGTCGTAGAAGCGGAGCGAGTCGAAGCCCCAGCGGTCGTGCAGCCCGCAGAGGTCATCGAGCATTCGATCAACAGGCATCGCCTTCCACCGACGGCTTGTGATCTCAGGTGAGCAGCAGAAGCCGCACGGCTCTGGACACCCGAAGCTCGAGAAGTACGGGATGCTGAAGAAGGGCTTGGAGTTGTGCCCGGGCGGAACGACGGGGCGCTCCATCTCGCGCGGAGGTCTGCCGGCGAGCTGGCTGTCGCGGTAGGGCGCGATGTCTAGGAGGTGCCACGGGAAGTTGGGGAGCTCGTCCCACCCGACGACCACGCGGTGGTCTGTGTAGATGACCTGCCCATCTCTCCAGAGCGCGAGGCCGGCGACCTCTTCGAGTGGAGCTCCCGCCTCGCACGCGCGCACGAACTCCGCGAACGTGAGCTCTCCCTGCCCAATACAGATCGCGTCGTATACGCCTGTCTCAAGGTGCATCTCAGGCGTCACACCAGGGAACCAACCGCCGGCGATGGTCGGCAAGTCCGGGTGGGCCGCCTTCACGCGCTGGGTCGCACGCAAGCCGTCGGAAATTTGGTACCCGAGGAGGCTGGTCACGCCGAAGCAGAGCGCACCTTCGCAAGCTTCGACGAGGCGGCGCAGCGCCTCCTCAGGTGAATAGAGGTTCCCGTCGATGACGACGACCTCGTACCCCTCACGGTCTGGAATGCCCGCGACGGCGAGCACCGACAGGGGCAGGAGGTCCCTGCTCGGGGTGTATCCAAACCGAGGGTTCGCGAGCTGAGGGAAGTAGAGGACGACGCGTTTCTTTTGCTGGATCATGGTCTGCGCCCCCAGGAGGCCCGCTTCGGACCTGAGGCACTCCTCAGTTGTATCATTGGAGTAGGAAGTCGGCTTTCCCGATGCCCTCAAGGGACTAAGAAGCGAAGTCCGGCCCGCTCGGTGGCCCTAGGGGATGTCGGCGCTGACGCGTTCGCCCATGATCGTCCTCGGAATCTTTGCCTTTGGTATGAACCCCGGCGCGTGCTTGCTGCGCGACGGGGAGCTCGTCGCCTTTGGTGAGGAGGAGCGCTTCTCCCGACTGAAGGGGTCTCACGGGATGTTCCCTGGGAGGGCGATCACTGCGTGCCTCCAGCAGGAAGGTCTCGAGTTGAACGAGGTGGACCACGTCGCCTTCGCGTGGGACGCGCACAAGTATCCGTACCGGATGCTCCGCGTCATCGCTCGACAGTATCTGAAGTTCAAGGGGAAGAGCGGAGGCAAGAGTGGCGGCGCAAAGAAGGGGACGACAGGGCTGGGGGGCGGCGGCGCGAACCTGCTCACGGTCCTCTCTAACCTGCTGAAGTACTCACCCAACCGTCTCCTTGAAGAGATCCGCTTCTCGCTCAGGGCGACAGGCTATCGCGGAGAGTTGCCGCCCATTGAGTTCGTCCCTCACCACCTCTGCCACGCATACAGCACATACTTCACGAGCCCCTTTGATGACGCGCTGGTGTTGACGGTCGATGGTTCAGGCGAAGACATCTGCACCCAGGTGGCGGTCGGCGAAGGGTCCACCTTGCGCGTCACAAAGAGCACCGCGATCCCGCACTCGCTCGGCTGGTATTACGCAGCCTTCACCGCCTACATGGGGTTCATCCCCTATCGACACGAGGGGAAGCTGATGGCGCTCGCCGGGCTCGGGCATGAGCGAGCGGAGCAGAACCCGTGGCCCGACCGCTTGGGCGAGATCCTGAACGTCTCTTCTGGTAGTTACCAGGTAGACCCGACATACACGCGCTTTGGCGCACACTCGCACGCAGAGCGGTTCACAGACAAGCTGATCGACTTCGTAACAGGCTTCGACCCGAAGCTGAAGCCGCTCGGGTTCAGAGACGGGCGCGCCAGCCAGCGCCTGCTCGATCCGGACTATGTCGACCTCGCCTGGGGCGTCCAACACCAGCTAGAGCGCGCCGCGGCAGAGGTGGTTAGGGGCGCCGCGAACCAAACGGTGAGCCGCAACCTCTGCGTCGCTGGCGGCGTGGCGATGAACTGCAAGATGAACGGCAGCCTGCTCGAAGGGGCTGGGGTCGAGCGCGTGTATGGCTTCCCCGCATGTCACGACGCAGGCTCTTCGATCGGGGCCGCGATGTACATCGCGAGCCAGGCGGGGGACAAGATCAAGCGCCCTCTCAAGAGCGCCCAGCTCGGGCCAGAGTATTCAAACGACGAGATCCGCGATGTCCTTCAGTTCAGCAAGGTCTCGTTCAGCGCGTGTGACGACATCAGCGAGCGGACAGCGACCCTGCTCTCAGAGGGCAAGCTCGTCGGCTGGTTTCAAGGACGCATGGAGATGGGCCCACGCGCCCTCGGCGGCCGCTCGATCCTCGCAGACTCGAGCTTCCCGGGCATCAGCGACAAGCTCAACGACAGCGTGAAGTCGCGAGAGACCTGGCGCCCGTTCTGTCCATCGGTCTTGGCGGAGCGCGCAAGCGAGCTCTTCGCCGGCTCCGCAGATGCTGAGTTCATGACCGTGGCGCTCCCCGCCAAAGAGGGCGCGCGTGAAGAGCTGAGAGAGGTCATGCATGTTGATGGAACAGCGAGACCTCAGGCCGTCACAGAGGAGGCCTCGCCGATCTACCATCGACTCCTAAAGGAGGCAGAGGCGCGGTCCGGAAAGCCCTTCCTGCTCAACACCTCGTTCAACGTCAGCGGCGAACCGATCGTGTGCAACCCCGCCGAAGCGCTGCGGAGCTTCTATGCGTGCGGGCTGGACGCGCTCGCCATCGGCGACTTCTTGATCGAGAAGAAGTAGACGTCAACCCCGAGCGCGCTGGACTCGACGCGCGCTAGCTCGACGCCAGAGTGCGCCTGGAGGAGGGACTCGACGGCGTCGCGGGAGACGTGCCGGCGGTTCACCCCCATCAAGATGAGGGGGGAGTCCTCCCGCTCGGCGACGGCGTCGAGGAGCTCGCTGATGACGTCTGACCCTTCTGGCCCGCCGTCCCATTGCGTGCGCAGCTCTTCAGGCAGCCCGCGCGCGACGCCCGCTTCGGTCGGGACGTAGGGGGGGTTGAAGAGGACGAGATCTAAGCCGCTCGCGACGCCCGCGAAGAAGGGGCCGCGCCGCACCTCAATCGCAGCGCCAACGCGCGCGATGCTCTCCTCTGCCTGCCTCGCGATAGGCTCGTGCACCTCTGTCGCTGTGACCTCGCAACCTCTCTTGGAGGCGAAGAGGCCAAGGATGGCCGCAGAGCCTGTGCCCATGTCCAGCACGCGGGCTCCAGGGAGCAAGAGCGGGCGACTCGCTTTCGCGAGCGCGAGCGTGGTCACGTCGAAGTAATGACAACGCCTCGGCAAGGACGGGAGGTCCAAGCCGAAGAGCATGCGCGCGGCGAGAGGTGACCGCGCGAAGGTCCCGAAGAGGGTGCGCAGCAAAGCGAAGAGGTCGTGGTGACGACCGCGGTCAGGAGTCTATCCGACCCAGACCGCTGTCTACACAGCGAGGGCCCTCAGACGAGCGCGCCGCACAGGCCGGAGAGCATCTCGTCCATTGCCTCGTCAGTCGCCGCACGCCAGTCCGTGGTCTCCGCCTTTCGATAAGCGAAGGCGATCCCTCGGGAAGAGTTGACGATGGCACCGGAGAGGCCGGCGGTGAACCCCGGCTTCACGTCCTCTGGGCCCGCGCCCTGCGCCCCAAAGCCAGGGAGGAGAAGGGGCGTGTGAGGGAGGCGACCGCGGAGGTCTGCGAGGGCAGCGGCGTGGGTCGCGCCGACGACCGCGCCGACAGAGGAGAGACCACACTCCCCCACCGTCTCTGCCCCCCAACGGGTCACGTGCTCGCAGAGTTTGTGAACTAGAGGCGGGTCGCCGTGCTCTTGGAGGTCGTCAGAGCCAGGGTTCGATGTGCGCACGAGGACATAGAGCCCCTTGTTCGTTCTACGGGCGACCTCAAGGAAAGGGTCGAGGGTGTCGGAGCCGAGGAAGGGGTTGACCGTGATCGCGTCACAGAGCGCGGGGTCTGCCGGGTCACCGGAGCCCTCAAGGAAAGCCGTGGCATAGGCGGCTGCGGTGGAGGCGATGTCGCCGCGCTTTACGTCACCGATAACGAGGAGCCCCTTTGAGTGGGCGTGACTCACGACGCGCTCCCAGGCGCTCGCGCCGTCGGCGCCGAGGACCTCAAAGAAGGCCGACTGGGGCTTAACGACAGCGACGCGGTCAGCGCAGATGTCTGTGAGCTCACAGAGGAAGTCCGCTACTGCGCCGGCCCTGTCTCCCCGCGGGGCGGTCGGGTCAGCGGCCACAGAGAACTCTTCGGGGAGCAGCGCGAGGTGGGGGTCCAGGCCGAGCAGGCAGGGTGAGCCTTTC
>PVBE011580945.1_pt1 | contig 12382 bp, 15 predicted proteins | sample 1631181 | NCBI WGS metagenome assembly PVBE01 (sample SAMN08397723, study PRJNA350692) | Marine metagenome, whole genome shotgun sequencing project. | isolation source: water | place: Pacific Ocean | collected 2012-04 | reverse complement strand
CGTAGCTATCGCAACCTCTCCCGGCTTGAGTGCTGACCACGGGGCTCCAGCGCGTCTAACCTTCACTCCGTACAGGTTTCTGAAGGTTGCCTCCCACTGATCCATAAGCTCATGAGTGTGAACCAAAATAAGCGCGGATTCTCCGCTTGCATACACGGCTCCCGCGCCAAGGACGGTCTTGCCCCCTCCGCACGGCAGCGTGACGTATCCCTGCACCCGCTGAATGAGTGTCTTGATGGCTTCCTTTTGGTAGTCACGCAGATCTACCGGAAGATCGTCCAAGCTCCTTGGCCCGACCCCGTTGGTGACGGCAACGCTTGAGAAGCAAAGCTCAACATTAGACTTGTCTGCCGCAAATCGAACAATATCAAGAGCGCCACGAGGCACGCAAAGTTCTGACCCAAGGGGGGTCCGCACACTCTTAACCAAAGATACCCTGTCTGGAATATCGTAGCTGGGCAGACCAAGGCGCTCGCGCTGCTGCTTGTCTGGATTCACCCGAGTGAGTCGCGACTCAATGCGCTGCCTCATCATCGGTGGAATCTTGCTTTCTTCTATACAGATCTCTGACCCAACTCTCACCGAAAGCTGGGCTGGGCGTGCTGCATTGGTAGGATTGATCTGCATTTGGCAGAGGGGGTGCGAGGTCGAGATTGGCCGATAGGTCACCACAACCACAAAGGAGGACAGTAGCTCGACCCCGCACCCTGATCATTGTAGGACGTGCAGACGAAAAACGCACATCACAGAACATTTGTGCGATCAAACCCTGATCAAACTATAAATGAAAAGGCCGCGAAGCAACCGCAACGCGACCAGATCATTTGCTGAGTTTAGGGGTGCGCCCGGTGAGCGCAGACATAGCGTATCAAAGTGTTGACATTGCGACAAACCTTGCTGATGCATCCCTGCGAAACGACGCCACCGGAAGAGGGTGTGAAGCGTTCCTGCGAGCCGTTGCCGATGTGAAGTGCTCCGACATACAGCGAGACATTGACGGTCACCATATTGAACTCTGCCAAGCATATCTGGCAACTATGGACGGCGTGAGCCATTGGTCCGCAAGAATGGGGTGGTCGCTATGCAAGAAGATCGTTGGGTGGAAGGAAGTCTCACACGCCGAAGCAAGGTCCAGAGGGTTGAAGGTTCGGCGCGTCCAGTGGGGCCAGCGACCAGGACGGCACCTGATACTCACCGATTTCCAGCTTGCTGAGATAAAGCGCGGATTCTGTCAACTAACCCGCAACCACAGACAGCGCCCTCAGCCGGCTCACACAGTCTCCACTGATGCTGAATGGGTATTGAGCCTTCGACGGCTACCGATGCCGTCAGGGGGCGACTTTGGGGCTCGCACGGTAGCTGAACGGTGCCCCGCGCACAACGACCGAAGCCCCTCCTTGGTTTTTTGGCGAAACGAAGACGGTGCTACCGGTGGCGCACAGTGCATGGTCTGCACAAACGGAGACAAGCCTATGACTTGGTTCGTTCGGTACGAGGGCTCAACCGCAAAGCTCTACAAACCAAAGGGTCGCCTTCGACCGTGCCTCTCAGCCAATCACAACAATAAAAACCCCAATTGCTTGACAGGTAATAGTGACGGACCCGTTGGGGGCTGCGTTGCCCGTGCTTCAACTGGGCACTACCTATCAGCTAGACTGCAACCAACAGGAGCACCAAGCGATGTTCGGTTCTCACGTCAGGTGAGCGGCACCACCACGGACCCGATCCGATTGCTCCGCTGGCACGAATCACGCAGCGCCGGCCCAGCAGCAACCGATCGAGCAGAGTATCTGGCGCAACTGTCAAACGACAGCATGAAAGACTCCATGTGGGCACCGATAGGTCTATGCTCGGTATCCACGATGCGTGCAACAAGATGGAACAACCACCGACCGACCGCATGGGCTCCATCCAGACAGGGATGGGTACTATTCGACTTGGACGGTATTCAAAACCTCACCGGCATTGAGGGGAGAGGGGCCGCAAATATTGCGATTGCAGCGAACCGGGACAAGGAGTGCACCGGGCGAATCGCTGTAGTGCAGACGGGTCCGGTCGGGCTGCAAGTATGGGTTGAGCTTGAGCACGAGCGCCACAGCCCGTCAGCTTGGCATCGTCTGCCAAGCGTGCGCCGATGGTACAAGAGCCTTGGATCCCGAATGCTCGACGCCGTTCATAAAATTGGCGCAATTGGTGGGAGCATTGACATGTCCAGCTGTTCGGCTGGGCGGTTCGGGCGCCGACCCGGTTGGCGGGTTTTATCCAGCCAAGCTACTCGGATCTTTAGAAGCCGACTTCTTCTGGCTGTGGACAAAGTGAAGGAGCGCATCAAGGTATCCAGTGTTCGTAAACGGGACACCAATTCGCTCAATCTCCAGAAGCGACAAGCTGGCAGTGCCAGATGCAGCCCTTCTTCCAGTAGAAGACTGCATGTGCCAGCGGCTCCACACAGGACCGAAGTTAGACCAGGGAAGAATCCAAGCGGTATTGCTGGCCTGATGACGCAAGAGCACCACACCAACCCCGCCTTGACGCTCCCACTGATCAAGTCTCCTGCCTTGGTGCGCATGGAGGTTCTTCATTGGAAACCGAGACCCCTTGCACTCCTTTGCCTCGGCCATGATTCCAATGCCGCCAGAAATCAAAACATAGTCGGGAGGTCCCTCGCTCGCGTGAACAGCAAGGAACTGACCCCCCTTCACCGATCGGAGAATCCGCATAGGTGCCGGGGTTCGGATAACTGCCGCTCTACCTTGCGCCTCGTATCTGGCGTGGAATAGCTCAAGATATTGCTCCCAAGCCTTCCCTCGATTTGCGTGACCCACTACAGATTAGAGGTCAAGATTCCCCAGCCGTTTGACCCGTTGGATATGATCCAGATGTGTCCTCCGCTGGTAGTAATCGTCTTCGTATCCGCTCCACCAACGCCTGAACCTCCACCCCCTGTGTTGTCGTTGCTGTCACAGGTGACCGTGATGGAGTTGCCTGTACCACCAATGGACGAAGCGAAGTCTTGAATGCGATAAACCCTGCCTGCTCCAGTCGTGCTGGATCTCGGTAGCGCGATCGCAACAGTGTTGGACGAGGCGTTGACGTCAACTATATGGTACGTCCCGTCAAGAGTTGTCGGTCCTGCCGCAGAAAGCTGTGCGAACTTAACCCGGAGCCCTGCCTGTTGAATGACTGGTCCGGTGGAGGTAAGCGATGACGCAACCACCACATCATCAGGTAGCCCGATCGTGACCGTGGTCCCTGTGGCCGATGTTTCAATCTCGGTTGATGTTCCCGCAATGGTGAAGGTTCCACTGGATGTGATTGCGCTCGTACTACCGCTATCCGAGGACATGGTGACACTGGTTACCGTTCCCGATCCCCCCGACGAATCGCTCAGCGCGGTTTCAGCAACCGTGTCACTGATGAAGTAGAGCTTTCCATCACTCTTGACGTACACGCACCCGCCGTCTCCGCTGCTTGGGGCAGAGGGTGAGGAAACCTCATTGCTGACGTGCAGGATACCAGCCAGTTCAAGGTCGTGGTCTGGATCTGCAACGCCGATGCCGATGTTGCCGCCTGACTTCAGAGTGAGCCTTGCAGCATCTCCGTTTGAGTCCCAAAAGGTGAAATCGTCAGAACTACCCTGTTGAACGAGATACCAGATTTTTCCACCGGTTCCACCTTCAAAGTTGAGCCCCACATCTCCTGCACCCTTCTCACTTCGCTTCAGCGTGATTGACGCGTGAGAGGAAGCAGTCTCAATATGAAGTGCAGAGGCAGGGGTGACGGTACCGATGCCCACCTTGTCCGCGTATCCAGACAGGTTGGCGACCAGCGTATTTGTGTCCACCGTCAATCGGTCGAACTCATCGTCCAGGGACTCGGGGCGCGGAGGTATGGTTCTTTCTGCCATGGCTGCTCCTAATCGGTTGCTTCGATATCGAAGCTCAAAGCCACGGTGTGATCCGCAGTAGAGTCATCGACCTTCACGGCGATATACAGAACTCCGGTTCGGTCCATATTTCTATCAGATCCAGTCTGGGCCACGCTGTAAAACAGCGACGCGTTAGAAAGGTCATCATCCAGCGGCTCAGACTGAAGCGGGTAGCTCGCCACCAAGTCGTTTCCGCTTCCACTGGTTACTTCTCGCACCTCAAGGGCAACCTGATTGATGGCTGTCCCAGCAGTGACATCTGCACGAACGCGTCGAATCAATCCACGCGCCGGAACGGTAAGTTGAACCTCTTGAAAGCTATTATCTACTGAGGTTCCAGAGCCTGTAATGCGTCGGACATAAAGCCGACTTCCACCGGCTGGTCGTGGGTTTCCCATGGCGGCCTCCTCCGTGACGGGACAATCATATCAGACGAGCATCAATCACGCGACATTTCACTTGGACTGTTCCGAGTAAACGTACACCGCGACGGCTCCAGCTAGAACGCCAACAACCAAGCCCTCTGACCTTCCAATCCACCTCTGAGCATTGGCAGTCTGGCCCCATGGAACCGGCTGACTAAGCTGATCTATCTGCGCCTGTAAGTCTCGCGCTTGCTGCTCAAGCTCAGTGGTGTGCACGCGATACAGATCATGCAGTTGTTCAGAATACACCCTGTAAGCCATCAGGTCGGCTACCTGACTCGTCGGCACCACTACACCCCCACATGATGCCACGGTGCCGTCAAACAGTGCTGAAGGCGGCTCAACACCCTCACTCAACGGGTAGGACTGAGCACATTGTCCGTCCACCTGTGCGCTCGGTGATGGAGGCTCTGGTGGGTCGAGCGCCAAAATGGTCGAAAGCAGAACTGCTACCATTCTATATACCCCTGGACCTTAGCGACAGGTCGTACACGAATCCTATAACCAATGGATCTGTACAGTGAGGGTGCTCGCAATCACTGTTGATAACGTCTATCAGACCATCAGTGACGCTCTCCCAGGATTCCCACGCGCTACATGAAAACTCTTGCGGAGTGCCAAGACACGACGCTTCAGCAACGTAGTTGACCGCCATGTAAGAAACGCTCTCCGAGCCATGCTCTGCAAGCAACGCTTTCAAGATTGGTATGTGGTCGAACACGCTACTTCCAAGAACCGCTATTGAGCATGTCCGAAAGGGCTTGCTCGGCAGGCTTGTCCTCAGTGCCCTTGAGCGCAGCCTCGATCTCCTGCTTGGACTCCGCAGCCTCGCGTTCGATGATCTCCTCAGCGACCGCGACTACCGGGTCCTCCTCTAAAGGAGCCACCACAGCCTTTACAGAATCCTTGGTTTTTGTGGGCGCAAGACGCTTGAACCAAGCCGCGATGGACACCAGTCCGGTCGCCGCTAACGCTCCAAGCAGAACCTGCACCCACTCCAAGACTATTCCTCTACCTCATCCTCAGAGGGCTCGGCATCTGGCTCTTCCGACGTTTCTTCGTCTCCTTTGGGCGCTTCGGTCGCTGTCGCTTCAGGGATGGTCGACGCTTCAGAGGGGGCCTCTGTAACTTCGTCCGAACCTTCAATGTCAGCCGTACCGCAAGAGGGAACAATCGCGACCATAATAACGCTGGAAAGAAGCATTCCAATGGCGGCAACAGACTTGATCTTAGTTGAGGGGTGCATGACTTACTCCAATGCCTCGGCTTGAGGGGGAACGCCTTCAACAGCTTTGCCGTCCACGTATCCTTGACCAATGATGTACGAAACCAGAATAGCGATGGAAAGCTGGACAGCATCACCAAGCATGATCTCTTCCGAAAAATACTGAGCAACAATCGGCAAGACTGCTCCCAGTAACGCAAACCAGAACTTGCGTGACTTTAGTTTCTCAGGCATCTCGCCCTCCTCCTGATGGAGAATGAATCCTATCACATTCGCCGATTCTGTGGATGGATTTTGCTACCACCACTGATTTAGCAGGACGTAACTGACTTTTGACAATGTGGGGTGCGCGTCGAACTGCTTGTCAACAAGCGACATCATGTCGTTGAATCCCGACTCAGTGGCATGGACCTGACACCCTGCTGACCATTTCCCAACAACCGTAGATTCTCGTCCAGCCTTGTGGATGTTGATGCCAAACCTACCCTCGATAATGGTAGACGGGTCGTAGTCGAGCACCTTGTCTCGATCGTCATCACGGTAGATCTCTACTGGTCCCGACTGAACCAATGCGCGATACTGGCCCCTGTGCTTTCCGAGCTTGTATGCGCCTCGGTACTGCTTATCTGCAACGAGCGCTGCACATCCAGCGACCTTCATTGGATTCTCAAGCCAGTACACGCCGGGATCTGTTGTCGCTGGCCAGTATGCCAACCTCCATTCGCCCCCGTCCGACTCCTTGTATGCGCAGCCAAGCAGGTCATCGAACTTTCCAGCGTTTCGGCCCTTGCTTCGGATTCCAAACAGGTTCAGATTGTACGCGCCGTCCTCAAAAACCACCATGCCAAGCTCTTTCATTCTGGCAAGCGGGGGAGGCAAGAGGTATCCACTCATCGGCTTTCACCCATCGTCTTCTTTTGGGACGGCTTGGCGGGCCGATCGAATGGATTTCGCTTCTTTCTGGCAGCATTAAGCTCAATCATTGCAGCACTTCCATGAACCCGAGCTTCTGTGAGGATTCTAAGGACTTCGGCTTTCTTTGCTGGCTGAATCACTTGGCCTCCTATGGCTCCCTTATCTCATCACAGAGTGTACCAAGAAGCGAGTTTATTGACGAGAGCCTCTCCTCCACCCTGACCAAAGCAGTCTCGTCAGCACGCTGGCGTTCTTCCACTGCCGCCAGACGCGTAGGGACGGAAGTTCCTTCCATCTGGCTTTTGAACTGGTTTAGCTCTTGAATCTTTTCGTTTATCGACTCCAGGCTCTTGTCGACCCGATCCCTCGACCCGCTCACCGCTGCCCTTATCGCCAACATTATCGACAGGCCCAGAGCCGCGTAGGTCGCTATCAGTTGCAGCGTGGCTTCCATCGAACTCATGCTCCGGTTTAGGAACACCTTCTGCCACGTAGACTACATCATCACGCCTGACAAAGATATTCTGTATCTCTACATTTGGGAACGAAGGGTCAGTGACCCCCCGAACCCCTATTACCGCAATATGCTCAGGAAGGAGCGCAGACTCTTGAATGGATGATGCACGAACCGTAGTTAAGGTTCCACCATTTCTCCACTGTACCAAGACAGCCATGCGCCCCTCCAGAGTCACTCATTATGCAAAGTACTGGATCATAAGAACGTCACCACTAAGGGGAGCCGTTCCGAACGTCAAGGTCGTGGTCGAACCGTTATCCGTGACAGTGTACTGACTGATTCCGCTCGGGTTGGACGGAACCTGACGACACATCTGACCATTTCTGGCGAGAATCACACCGTCGTACCAGTCGGCGCTCACGACGCGAGAAGTCAGATTGAACGCTGTAGTGCTCCCATCTCCAGTTGCCTCCTCCTTGCGCGGCTGGAACGACAGCTTTGCGAAGGTAGTACCGGCATCCTTCAGGCGAATCGCATCACTGTTGATCTCGATGGTCGAATCATCAACGCCGACCGCGAGAACGCCACTGGATACTGCCAATCCGTTTCCTGCCATGAACGTACCGAGGCGAGACACTGCACACTTTCGGTTCGTTCCACCGGCACCGTCATCTACGATGATCAGGTCACTGGCTGTGATAGCGGCACCGATGTCGGTCCCACCGTCAATGTCCAATGCAGAAAGGGCAACCTTTCCGGCAGTCGAGATGGTGGACAGCTTGGAGTCAGCAATAGATCCGCCAAGCATGGCGTTAGTGATACCGGATGCCTTCACCCGAAGCGCATCACTGTTGATCTCGATCGAAGAATCGTCGACTCCGACGGACAGAACCTGACTTGAAATCGCCAGACCCGCACCAGCAGTCGCGGACTTCAGACGAAGACCGCTTGAGTCTTCGATGGCAGTTGTGGCAGCCAGTTCGACAGCAGATCCAGCCACCTTGTCGGAGGTTGTAATCTGAGCCAGCTTGCTGTCAGCAATAGATCCGGCAAGCATGGCATTGGTAACACCGGAAGCCTTGATCCGAAGCACGTCAGAGTTCGTCTCAATGGACGAATCGTCAACGCCAACGGCAAGTGAAACCGAAGCTCCAAGAGCCACAGATCCACCACCACTAAGACCGTCACCGGCAGTTACCGTCACAGCGGAGTTGGCGAGCTTGCCGTTGGCAATAGACCCACCGAGCATCGCGTTGGTGATTCCAGAAGCCTTGACGCGAAGTGCATCGCTATTGATCTCAATCGACGAGTCATCCACGCTCACAGAAAGCGTGTTGACACTCTTGGCCAGTCCATCGCCGGCAGTGATCTGACCCGCGCCCGTGAACTGAGCGAACACGACTGCGGTGGTCCCAACAGTCACGGCGTCGTTGGTACACACCCAACCGGAATCAGCGTTTGCCGAACCCTCACGAACAAAGACAGCAGCGCCAGGAAACTCTGCAGCAGCGTCAAGGTCGGTGGCGCGGCTCCAGGCACCAGCAGCGCAAACGTAGATTCCGTTCTGAGAACCGGTGGACTGATCCTTTACCAGAACACGGTCATCGGCCACGATCGCCACGCCATCAATGGTCTGAGTTCCAGACAATGTGATGTTTGCGGTGGTAGCGATGTCGCACGACTCCTTCCAGTGAAGTCCTTGCGCGATTCCGTCGACGTAAGTCTTGTTGGCAACATCATTTCCGCTGGATGGTGTCGCTGACGATGTGAGCGCTCCCGTGAACGCGAATGATCCATTCATCGCCATCTGGGAGGAGGTAATCGTCGAGGCGGCAATCTTTGCCGCTGTTACTGCATTATCTTTTATCTGGTCGGTGACAAATGTAAGAGCCATGTCTGGGTCTCCTTAGACGAGCTTGAGGCTTGTGGTGGTTTGCTGCGCGATATACACAGATTTTGCCGACCATTCGCCCGTGGTTCCGAGTCTAAAGAGGTCGATACCCCGCTACAATAACAGAGCCGGACGGAGCGGTGAAGGATGTTGTGAACGCCGTTGCGGAGGCCTCAGTGATCTCAAGGCCTGATCCAGTCCGCTGTTGCTGGCCATTGAACCAGACAATCAGCGATCCAGCAGCATAAGATTCTGCAACCGTATAACTTTGATTGGATCCATCACATTGTGCAGAAAGGTCTGCGAGCTTTAGGAACGATCTTTGTGATCGCATTCCGACCGTGACCACATCCTGGTAGTTCGCCGATGGCGATGGAGCATTGGCCGCAGCCATAGTTGGATCGGCTGAATCCTCAGTTTGCCAGTATACATTGACGCCATCTGCGGTTCTCTTTGCCCTGTTGATATAGACCTGCATGAATCATCCCTACTGCATTGAAAGGCCGGCGAATCCAACCACACCGAAGTCGCCATTGTCATCGCTACCGGTGATGTCAGCGTGAATCTCATACGCCTTCGCCGAGTTCTTCAGGTTTCCCGCCGACGCCCCAACCGTTAGCTGCGAGGATGTGACCGTTGTTGGCGTTGTCGCTGTGGTGCTGATGCTGGCGTTTGTGACATACTCACCGTCCACGGCATTGTAGAGCCTGATCCGAACGGTTCCAGTTGCTTGGCCGATGTTGATCACGCTTCTGAGCTTGTATACCGCTGCGGCTGGAGCATTCCCCGCATTGTACGGGATTGTCGCCAATACTCGCACACCATCCCGCTTATAGATGATCTCCTGTGACGCCCACACCATGGGATCGCGAGCACGCGACAAGCCGTCTTCTGAATCACTCGGATACCATCCCTTATTCGTGGAATCCCACGTAAGGACATACCCATCCTCTGTGTTCCCATCAACCGTATCGCGCAGCTTTGGAGCATGGCCAGACCTGTTGAGAAATATGATCCTTTCTGGTCGAGCCATTCATGCCTCCTTATTGTGCAGCTACTTCTACTTTGCTGAAGCTCTGTGCACCACCACCGATAGACGTGTAAAGACTCCACACACGAAATCCAATAGTGCAGATTCCCGCTTCAAGTGTCACCGACTGAACTGTTGCGATTTGTTCTGACCAGCCAAACTCAACATCGGTCAGTCGGATATTGTCGCCACGGTTCAGGCGAAAAAACATCCACGGATGCGCTTGATATTCAACGTAGTACGACGGAAGAGACTGGTGGGCGACCATCCAGTCAATAACTGCGTTTGCGGTAGCGGATTCTGTAATCCACACAGAGTCAATCACATCCATCGGACGGTATCCGACCAAATCTTGACTAACCCTACAGATGATCGACGTGTCTCGCGTCCTGGTCTCTACGCTCTCGTACACATCATCCATGGCGTTGTAGCTGTACCGAAGCGTGAACTCGTTGAACACCTCTGTTCGTGGCGTTTCGCTAACTATTGTTGATCTGGACATCAGGGGAGACTGACCGGCTGTGAGATAGTCCACGACAAGCTCAACCTGAGTCCTGTCCGTAACGATCGGACCGTAGCTTCCATTTTGAAACACCATAGAAACCATCGGAAATGACGACAGAAACTCGCCCTCGATGAATGACAGCGTGGACGTATTGCTGGCACCTCCAGCATTGACGCATACTCTTGAGTTTAGATTTGCCAGCCGAGACTCTGCTTTTGAAAACAGCGGAGCGTTGATTCCCTTCTGCCTCAAAACGCTGTACTCTGTCGCAAGCGTTCTTATCTGCGCTATCGGGTTGTTGATCGACTTGCTACCGCCGGACAAGTCTGCGTAGACACCCTCCGAGAAGTCGAACACCGAGGTGGCCACATTGAAGTAGATAGCTGTGTATGGATTCCCGTTACCATCCAAGAGCTTGACGGTTTCCCACCCATATATAGCGTCCGACGTAGCATACTCCACCCCGTCCACGTAGACCTTATCAATGCTCAGCCCGTGACCTTCGCAAACCATGGCATACGGCAGCGTTCCGGTAGCGCTTCCCTTCACAAAGATCGCCGGAACATAGTTGAACGCCGGCATTATAAGCTGGAATCGCTCTCCTATTGATTCGTCTGGAGCATCGGAGAACCCATCTTCTGTCACCACGTATGGAGGAAGGCTTACGTCTGCCCCGTCTTTCGGGTCCACGACGCTCGTCTCTATGAATGTTCCGGCTGGGCCGAACGTCACCCCGCTATCCATTTCGCCACGTATGACTACAATCCTGTCTTCGTATTCTGCTCCATCAAACAGCAGGCTGACTTCACCGATTCCTGCCAGCATCTTGTTGTTCGCGATCAAATCTTGCGGATTAACCAGCGCAGATGGCAGCGAGAGCGATATAGACTGCGCCGAACTCGACCCACTCCCCACCGTGTAGTCGTACTTGATAGACGGTTGGTCGGCCAGCAGCGGCTGGAAGTGAATCTGGTATCCGTCTTGATCGGTGACCTTGATGTCGCGGGTAGCTACCCGAATCACCTTATCCCCACCGAAGACAAGCTCCACACACAGAGCCATGGTTGACAGCATCCCGTCTTTGCTGCGGAAGTCCATCCAGCTCTGGGTGAGGTAGCCCCGTCCACCATACTGACCGCTTCTCCAATACTCCAGAGCAGGGTGTGTAATGTATATATCGGGCATCTCTACAACTCTTCTTCAAAGACTACGCCCATATCTCCAACCGTGATCCATCGACCCAGCGTCGAGTCGTACTTCCAGCCTGGATTTTCCATCTCAATCTCTCCAGTGAACCTACAGTAGAACATCGACGTGTTCAGGCTATCGTCATCTGGAACCAGCACCATCGGTCGATGAGAGTAATCTGCAATCTTATTGATTGTTGCCCGATAAAGTTCTCGCGTATTGTCGGCGTCTCCAAGAGCCATGCCTGTGATTGTCTTTCTGGCCGGACCCGCGAGGTACGATATTCTCGTTCCATTCAGCACAGTCTGCACGTCTACATTTCCAACCTGCGACTCTGAGTGATCCCAGTCCAGCGGAACGCTCAACTGAACCGTGCTGCCTGCTACGAGGTTTCCAAGATACCAGTACCCCTCTTGCGGGCGTCCTGCCGGAACCCGTATGCGCATGTATCTGGCACCGTGAGCGTTTGCGGATTCAGTACTGCTCAGAACTCCCATCGACTTCTTATCGTATATCCAGAAGGTATCCCCAGAAGAGACTCCATAGCTGTGAACAGCCTGGGTCAGACCTGTGAAGTATACATGCCTTCCGATGTTGTCTCTGATCTTGAAAATCTGTAGGGCTGCACCACCCGTATACCACTCTGCATACATTCCAGAAAGCTCGTGGTCTTTCCATGTATTCTGTGAAGCGGTGACGGTGAAGCCGTCAGTAAACGCTGACGTTGGCGCGACCCCAACCTGCACCCCGTAGATAGTCGCGTCCAGAGTTATCCCTGCTGGTGAAGAGAAAGCGATATTGTCATCGTAATCTATTCT
>PVBE011423384.1_pt1 | contig 12382 bp, 14 predicted proteins | sample 1631181 | NCBI WGS metagenome assembly PVBE01 (sample SAMN08397723, study PRJNA350692) | Marine metagenome, whole genome shotgun sequencing project. | isolation source: water | place: Pacific Ocean | collected 2012-04 | reverse complement strand
GTGCTGAACAACAGAAAGCCCAGCTTGAACGGGCCCGGCCGCTCCTGACCCCGCTGGCGTCGCTCGCGCAGCAGCCACGCGAAGGCGGGCCGTTTGCCCCATGCAACGCTGCACAGGACCACTTCCTCAAACCCGCTGTGCACATCGTGATGCCCGTCCTTGCCTGCGAACAGTTGGACAACTAGAAGGCTCTGAAGGGTCCGCTTGCTGCGAAGCGTCTGAACTAGGTCGCTACTTCTTGGCCTTGGCCTTCTCGCGTTCGGCTTTGGCCGCTTGGAGTTCCTTCCTCAACTCGCGTGATCGCTTCTGACCTTCTGCGATCTGTTCTGGGGTCATCGACTTCTTGATCTTTCCGCGCATGGTGTTTCAGCCGTCTCCAGCGTGGTCTCCCAGGGGGTCCAAAGCGCAGCGAAGGAACAGAAACACGAGCACTCAGGGGAGCACAAAAACGCAGATGGCTCTATTCGTGCTGTAGGTAGCTAGCCAAAGGGTTTTGGCGTTGCTGTCCTGGGAGAACAATCCCCCGAAGTACCGGCAGCGATCCCGCGAGGTCTCCGAATCCATGAGGCATAGACCGGCGCTAGGCCGTGGCTCAACGGAGCGGCGCTTGCGTTTTTTTGCCGGGGGTCAGCCGGTAGGCGTAGCTGCCAGTCGCTCGAAGACCGCCTCGGCGAGGATCTTCTCTAAACCGGGCCAGCCGCCGAACGTCCGAGGCGGCAAGCGCGACGCAGCCACAGCATCGCTCGCTCGACCTCGCGTGGCGTCACCACGGGGATCTGCACGAACTCGCGGGCATCCGACTCTTCGCCCATCTTGACGCGCTTGGCGTCTTTGATCTTGAGTGCCTCGGAAACCTGTGGGGGGGCAAGCTTTACGACGATCCCCTTGCGGCCCAGAAAAGCGAACACCTGCCCCCGAACGAAGAAGGAGTCGCGCCGGTTGAGCTTCTCTCGGTTGACGTCTTTCCAGGCTGAGAGGCGTTCCGCAATAGTGCCGAGTGGATCCATGGGCGAAACATTCTACCGGTGTGCGCCGCCGTTGGAAGGCTCTGCCGTAAGTCCTGTGCTCGAGCCCAGCTATCGCCGCCCAATGCTCCCCCGCAGGAGGTTGCGGCCGACCGAAAAGGCCATGGTCGGATTCTCCCCTAGCCGGCGGCGGAGATACGCCAAAGCGTGGTCCCATGACGTCGCAAAGGGCACATACACCCGCACCCGCACGGGACCCTGCCGGCCGATCTTGCCAGCGACCAGGTCATCCTGGAAACGCAGCATCGGCACGCCGTACAGCATCTGCACCTCGTAGCGGTCTGGCCCCACACCGGCCGCCGGGACGACCTCCTCGAGAAATCGGACGTTCCAGGCCCGATCGTGGGTCGCAAACTCGACGTAGTGCCCGCGCTCGAACAGCAACTTGGCGGCGTCGAGCAGCCGCTTCTTCATCTGGCGCTTGTCGCGAATCGCATGCTCGGCGGGCTCGTTGTAGATGCCGATCACGAGGCGCACGCGAATCCCCCGGGGGATCCGAGAGAGATCTTCCTCCGTGCGGTGCAGCCGGGTCTGCAGCACAATCCCCACGTGGCGATGGCCAGCCATCCACAATCGTTCCGCGACGTCGAGCGTCCACTGGGTCCAGCGCCGGTCCTCCATGTCGATCGAGAGGGCCACGTCCTGCGCTGCGGCCAGCTCGGCAAGCTCCACGATCGCCTCCTCGCTGGCTGGCGCACTGACGCTCTGGCCGTCGTCCACAGTCGCCAGTCGGGCGTTGACCGTAAACGACGAAGGCTTCAGCGACACCGTCGGCCGTGTCCTGGGATCAGTGAACTCGGCACACGAAGCGATCATGTCCCGATAAACGGCACGGATCTCGGCAACCTGCTCGACAGTCTCGATGTCCTCCGAGAGCAGGTCGAAGGTCGTCAGGACACCGCGCCGCTGGATCAGGCCGCGAGTCACTTCGAGCCCCTTCGCAAGCGAATCCCCCGCGACGTATGGCCGTGCGAAGAACTTGACCATCCAGCCGGGAAGCTTGCCTATCAGAGAAACCAAGTGCGGGAGCGTAGCATGGAGGGCCGAAGCGCGAAGAGCCTATGACCTTCAAGAAGATCCTTGTCGCCACCGACTTCTCTGCTTCGTCGGCCAAAGCCATGGACGCAGCGAGCCGCCTGGCCGAAGTCCACGATGCCAGGATCTCCCTGTGCCACGCCCTCGAAGCTCCGGACGAGAACACCCTGCTCGGCGGCTCACTGAAACCGCTGATCGAGTTCTCCGAGGAACAGCGCAAGGCCGAGGCGGCGCTGCGCGCTGACGCAAAACGAGCAGGCCTCGCCGAGCGTCTCGAAGACGTGGTCGTGCGGCTGCACCAGCCCGGCAACGAGGTCCCCGAGCTGGCCAAGGAACTCGGTTGTGATCTGATCGTCGTCGGCACCCACGGCCGGACCGGCCTGCACCAACTCGCGATCGGCTCGGTCACGGATCGAATCGTCCGTCACTCGACGGTGCCCGTTCTGGTGGTGCCACTGCGCGAGTAGGGGCAAGCCCGACGCGCTCTTCGAGCGAGGTCTTCCCTGAGTCAGCGCACGTATGGCAGGTGCGCAGCAGGCTCGAATGCCCTCACGACTCGAGCCCCTCGGCCATGGCACGCAGGTTGGGGAAGGTGAAGATCCCGGTGTCGTGCTCGTCGGAAAACTTGAACTGGAACGCGTAGCGGCCCACGAGGTCAGTGTCGACAATCGACACGTCTTCCGCGACGCTCCCTGGATCGAGCAGCGGCCGCCCGGTCATTTCGTCCACACAACTCGCGCAGGGGCAGGCAAGCCGGAGCCCCCGCGCGGCCAGCGTCGTGACCTGGCCGTCCTTCCAGGCAATCGTCACACTGAGTGGGTCCTTCTGCTCGGAGGCAACAGGCTCGATCATGTGCAGCATCATGGACGGAGGCACGAACCGGATCGAGGGGCTCTGTGCGGCGATCCTCTGCGGTGGCCGCTCGGCGCGGATGGGCCGCGACAAGGCCTCGGTCCCGTTCCTCGGCGAGCCGATGCTCGCCCGCCTCGCCCGCCGACTCTCCGACATCGCGCCCGAACTCGTCATCGCCGCCGGTCGCAAGGAGCGCTCTCTGCCGCCGCTGCCGGCGCACGCACACATCGTTCACGACGAACGTGACTACGAGGGCCCGCTCGCTGGGTGCACGCGCCTGGCATCGGCAATCGCGCCCCAGACCAGGCACGTGTTGCTCTGCGCCTGCGACCTGCCGCTCATCGACGCACACACCATTCGTGCCCTGCATGCCGAGGTGGGTGACGCGACTGCGATCGTGCCGGTTGTCGCCGGCCGAGCACAGACTCTGTGCTCGCTCTGGCGCCGCGAAGCTCTGGAACACTTCGACAGGCTGTGGCGTTGTGGGAAACGCAAGATGGCCGCCGTGCTCGACCTACCGGGACTGCGGCTGCTTGACGACGATGCCCTGGCGGCGATCGATGTCGATCCCACGTTCTTGGTCGGCTGCAACGACCCGGTCGCGCTGGCGCGCGCCGAGGCACGCGCCAGCCAGGACCAACCGTGAGTGAGGCGCCGGCAATACCGTCGGCACCGGTTGTCGACAATCTCGGCCTCGCGATCATCCTGTTCCCGCTCAACGTGGTCGCGGCGTTCTTGGCCTACGTTCCGCAAACGATGTGACCCCCGAGGGGGGAGGGGGGTCGGTCAAGCCGGCTTCTGCGCATGCACGCGAAGCTGGTTGAAATCGAGGGCCGGGCTCTTCACGGCGAAGCGCCGGCAAGCGACCCAGTCGAGGCCCAAGCCGGCGAGCTGGTCACGGAGCTCGTCCTCGGAATAGAAACGCATCTCGAACGTGTCCGACTCCGGCGGGTCTGCCGGAGCTCCAGGCACGCGTTCCGGCAACTGGAACACGAAGTGACCGCCGGGAGCCAACACGCGAACGACTTCACCGAAGTAGCTCGCAGCCACGTTGCGCGGCATGTGCTGAAACACGATGTGACTGAATACGACGTCGATGCCGCCATCGTCCATACCCGGCAAGGTCCAGCCGTCGCCCTCGCGAAACTCAATGTTGTCGAGGTGGGCCAGCCGCTGCCGCGCCAACGCCACCATCTCGCCCGAGACGTCGACGCCAATCAGTCGCCGGACCCGTGGCGCGACGAACTCGTCCATCCTGCCGACGCCCGCTCCGATGTCGACGACAGTGGCCTCAGGTTGCAGTACCTGCTCGAGTCCATCGAAGAACAGGGCGACATCGTGCTCGCCGGAGCTGCGAAACAACTGCTCGGTGCCGTCGATCGGCGTGGCGATGTAGTAACGTGCGTTCTCGAGTGCCCGACGATTCCAGTCGCCCTTCATGTCGAGCTCGGACGGATCGGTCATCGGACCGGTAGTTGCGCCTACTGAATGACCGTGGGGCTGGAGACCTTCTTCTCGGGGCTCAGCTCAGTGCCGTAGGGGAATACCTGCCAGACGTACTGGAACGGCAACGTCAGCACATCCCAGGCAACGGTGAGAGGTGCACCGAGTACGAGCCCGGCCGGCCGCACGTAGGCCCCGTAGCCCTCGTAGGGCTTCGAGAAATAACTCGGTTCGCCCTCGGCCCAGCGCATCAGATGGTTGGTCGCGCAGCTCTGGCTCAGGAGGGGTCCCATGAACAACACGAGCAGCAACGGCAGGCACCGGGCCGCGTTCTTGAGTTTGGAGTTTCGCATCGGCAAGAACCTCATCGCGTCAGGATAGGCAGTTGGACGGCTTCGGTCGCAAAGTCCTACGGAGAAGCCGTCTCGTTTTCCTGGGCGTCGTGGGTCGCGAAGCGACCCAACTTGGCCAATGTGACCCGCAGATCCTTGGGTAGCGGGGCGTCCACCTTGACTCTCGCGGTCACGGCCGGATCTGGTGAAGCGAACGAAACCTGGGCTGCGTGCAGCGTCAACCGGTCGATCAGGGGGCGCTCGGAGTCGCCGCGACGGTGCCGGTAGTCGGCCTTGAACTCGCTCAGGAAGACCCCCGCGGCGCCCCGGTAGAGCGGATCCACGGCGAGGGGTAGACCCGCGGACATCAGGTGGGCACGGATCTGGTGCTGTCGGCCCGAGCGAGGCCGCGCTTCGAGCAGGGCGAATCCACGCCAACGGTGCACGACGCGAAAATCCGTGACCGCATCGCGAGCACCCTTGCCGACACGGAGCGACACGCGACCGCCGCGGACGGAGCGACCGATCGGCACATCGACCGAGAACTCGTCATGACGGGGCAAGCCGCGCACGAGCGCCAGGTAGATCTTGTCAATGCGACGCTCGCGAAAGATCACATCCAAGGCTTGCGCCGCCTCCCTACCCTTGGCGAACAACAACACGCCCGACGTGCCACGATCTAGCCGGTGCACGACCCTGAGGTCGCGAGCACCGAACCACTCGACGAGGTAGTCGTGCACACTGGCCTCGCCTTGTCGGCCGGGCACCGTCGGCAACTCTGCCGGCTTGGCGAGCGCGAGGCAGCTCGCGTCCTCATAGAGCACCGAGGGCGCTTCGATCTTCGCACGCTTGTCCTGGCATGGCAGCGAGTCGACGTCCACCGAAGCGTCGAGCACGAGCACGTCGTCGGCTCGCACCTTGCGCCATGGCATCAGGGGCTGGCCATTCAGCTCCACGAGGCCGCCGCGTAGCAGCCGCCGCAACGCGGGCCGACGCACACCCACAAACCAATGCTGCAGCACGTCGTCCGCGCGCCTGCCCTGCAGGTCGTCGGGCACGACGAACACTTCCCTTTCTTCGCTCACTCGCTACAGCGTACCGCAGCGGCGAACGCAACACGCCTCGGACCCAGCAACGATGGCAGCGCGGCCGGCGAGGCGACCGCTCCGCTGGTCTCGGTCAAGCCGGGCATGCCGCGAGCCCGACGCGGTGCCTTTGTACTGCAAAGTCCTGGTCAGCAAGAGACGCGCCTTGCAAGACCCATTGGCATGGAACCCACCTTGCCAATGGACGAATCCTTGACCATGGGCCAGCCAGGCTGATAATACGCACTTGCACGACAGGTTTCGGCTGTCGATTCGCTCGGGAGGGCGAGCGCTTCCGAAGCCCTATGAAAATCTGGGTGAGCGAGGAACACCTGACGCACCGGTGTTTCTCGCGAAGAGCAAGGCCAGACTGAAGCGCCTGCTTCCGATCTGACCATGCGCAGGGCGACGAGTTAGGGCAGTCTAGCGCGGCCACCGCACGCGGTTGGCCCCGGACGAACGGTAGGGAGTAATGACAGAGTCGACGCGGCCATGACCGTGTGGCTGTAGAGCATCCCCACCGCTCCGCAACGCAAACCACAAATTCGATGGACTACAAAGGCGTTGGTCTTTCCTGTGACAAGTTACGTTACCGCTGATCGGCTCGTCCGATCGCGGCATGGCTCTCGGCCCGGTTCCACAGATGAGATGGGCAGAGAGACGGCTTTGGGGTTGGCGCCCCAAAGCGCCAAAGAGCGCAGGACTGGCGAGATTTGCGCTCAGCACCCTCCTAGTGAGGGTGGCGGGTTACCCCCTGGCAGGGAGGGTTATCCCGCGACCGTGGCCAAGAGCCGCCCCGAACACTTGGGAGGGGACCTTGGCACGGGATTGACCAACGCCGCGTTTAGGGGGGAGGGGCGATGCATGGGCGCCCTCCCCTCTGAGCGCATCTCCTGATTCCTGCGGTCACCCCCGGACGACCAGCAAGCGGATCTCGGTCATGTCCTCCATCGCGAAGCGAACGCCCTCGCGACCGAGACCACTCTGCTTGACCCCGCCATACGGCAAGTTGTCGACCCGCCACGACGAGATGTCGTCGATCACGACGCCGCCGACGTCCAGTTCATCCCATGCCCTGTGCCCCTTGTAGCGATCGCGGGTGGAGATGCCGGCCTGTAGCCCGAACACGGGCCGATCGGGACGCGTTTCCACATACCCGAGTAGCCAGGCGCGCGCGCGCTGATGTCGAGTGGCATGACCTCGCCGGTCATGCACACGGACACGAGCAGAGGGGGAGGACACCTTCCCGACCTTCCTTGACCGGTAGGGAAGGCCGACGTATTTACCCTTGTCCGCCCTCGTCCCCCGAGAACCCGAGAACCCGGCCGAACCATGGCTCCATCCGACACCAACACGGACTCCAACGGCGCTGTCACTGCCACGCAGGTGCTCGATGCCCTGCGCCCCATCGAAGACCCCGACCTGCACAAGAGCATCGTCGACCTCGACTTCGTCAAGGAGATCCGTATCTGCGGCGGCAACGTCGCTTTCGAGATCGAGCTCACGACGCCTGCCTGTCCTGTGAAGGAGCAGTTTCGAACACAGGCCATCGAGCTGGTCGGAGCCCTGGACGGCGTCACCAAGGTCGAAGTCGAAATGACGGCCAACGTCGCCACGGCCTCAAGCTTGCTCGCGAAGAACAACGTCCCCGGCGTCCGCAACGTCTTGGCCGTCTCTTCGGGCAAGGGCGGAGTCGGCAAGTCGACCGTTGCCGTCAACCTGGCCTGCGCGCTGTCCGCGTCCGGCGCACGCGTCGGGATTCTCGACGCCGATGTCTACGGTCCCAACGTGCCGATCATGCTCGGGCTGTCGGGCAAACCGAACGGCGAGAACGGCAAGATCATCCCGTTCGACTATCACGGCATGAAAGTCATGTCGATGGCGTTCCTCGTCGCGGAGGACCAGCCCGTGATCTGGCGCGGCCCGATGCTGCACGGAGCCGTCAAGCAGTTCCTGTTCGACGTGCTATGGGGAGAGCTCGACTACCTCGTGGTCGACCTGCCGCCAGGCACGGGTGATGCGCAGCTGTCGCTGGCCCAGCAGTCGCATCTCATGGGCGCCATCATCGTCACGACGCCGCAGGACGTCAGTGTGCTGGACGTGCGCAAAGCGATCAGCATGTTCCAGCAGGTCAACGTGCCCATCATCGGTGTCATCGAGAACATGGCTGCGATGAGTTTGCGCGGCAGCGTGGATGGCCAGGTCAACAGTTTGACGATCGAAGGTCCGGACGGAGCCGTGCAGGCAACGCTCGAGGCCGACGGCAACTTCAGCGTCGAGTTGCCCATCTTCGGTGCCGGCGGCGGCGACGCGATCGCCGAGCGCTTCGGCGTTCCGTTGCTCGGCCGCGTGCCGCTCGATCCGGCTGTCCGAGCCGGTGGCGACGCCGGCAAGCCAGTCACTGTCGAGCAGCCCGACAGCATCGCTGCGCAGCGTCTCCGTGAAGTCGCTGGCCAACTGGCGATGCGCGTCAGCACGCTCAACCTGCAGAGCGCGCCGTCGATGCCTGTGTGAGCGGCACCCCCCCCACAGCACCGTCCGGTTTCCGGCGACTGCTTCCATACGCGCTCCGCCACAAGAGACGATGTGTCTTCGGCATGCTGCTGGTGCCAGTGTTCTCAGCCCTCCAGCTCCTGGTGCCGCACCTGTTCGGCGAGGCGATCGACGAGGTCTCCAACTTCGGCGAAGAGGGCCCGCCCGACGGCTGGATCGTCGAAACGGTGCTCCTGCTCATTGCCGTGACCCTCGTCGCGTCGACGGTGCGCTTTGGCTCGCGGCTCCTACAAATCGGCCTGTCGCGACTCGTCGAGGAGGAACTGCGCAACGACCTCTTCCGTCACTTGCAGCGTGCCCCGCAACGCTACTTCGACCAGGCGCGCATCGGCGATCTCGTGTCGCGCTCGACCCAGGACGTCGAGCTCATGCGTTTCATGGCCGGACCGACACTGTTCTTCGGCCTGTCAGCCGCCCTCCTGATCCCGGGCACGCTGTTCATGCTGTTCCACGTGTCGCCCTCGGTCGGCGTCACGGTGATTGCGCTGTTCGGCTTGATCGCGCTCGGCATGCGCATCGCGTTTCCTCGGATCGCCGAACTGTCACGCGTCGTGCAGGATCGGCAGGCCGACATCTCGGCGAAGGCGCAGGAAGACTTCTCGGGCATCCGAGTGCTGCACGCGTTCGCAAAGGAGGAGGCCGAGGTCGAGTCCTTCGGAGGTCTCGCGCAAGCTTGTTACGACGCCCACGTGGATATGGCCCGCTCGCGGGCACTGCTGCACGCGACCTTCGTTGCAGCGAGCCTCGCCGCGCCGCTGGCGGTCATCGTCGCCGGAGTCGTCGAGAACCTGAGCCTCGGGCAGCTGTTCTCGGCCTTCGTCTACATGCAGCTGCTGGCGTGGCCGCTCTTGGTCGTCGGCTGGGTGGTGCAGACCTGGCACCGGGCGCGCGCCGCCGCGGATCGCATCGACGAGGTCTTCGTCGTCGAGCCGGAAGCCGACAACGCACAGGGCGAATTCGCCGACGCGGCGCCTTCGATCGAGGCACGCCACCTGACGTTTCGCTACGAGGGTGCCGCCACAGCTGCGCTCCGTGACGTCTCGTTCAACGTCCAACCAGGGCAAGTGCTGGGCTTGGTCGGGCCGGTCGGCAGCGGCAAGACGACGCTCGTGCATCTGCTAGCGCGGATCTACACGCCTCTACCCGGTCAGCTATTCGTCGGCGGTGACGACGTGCTCGACCTCGACCTCGGCGAGCTGCGCAGCGAGCTCGCCGTCGCGCCACAAGACCCCTTCCTGTTCAGCGACTCGCTCAAGTCCAACGTGACCTTCGGCGCGCCAGACACCGTCGCGGCCGCCGACATCGAGAACGCGATCGCGCACTCGGCGCTGGCCAGCGACCTGGACGCCTTCCCGGACGGCCTCGAACAAGTCGTCGGCGAACGCGGCGTCACTCTGTCCGGTGGCCAGAAACAACGCGCGTCGCTCGCACGCGCTCTCTTGGCCGAGCGACGCGTGCTGGTGCTCGATGACACTCTGTCCGCCGTGGATCACGACACGGAGCGACGCATCCTCGAGACTCTTCGTCAACGCGAACGCAGTCAGACGACGATCGTGATCGCCCACCGGCTCGAAGCCGTGCGGCACGCGGACCACATCGTCGTGCTCGAGGGAGGCGACGTGCTCGACCAGGGCAGGCACGACGACCTGCTCACGCGCGACGGCTGGTATGCCCGCACGTGGCACCAGCAGCAGGAGAAACGGCAGTGACCGAACTCCTCGACGAAGAAGAAGACCGCACCGTCAAGCTGCGGATGGACGGGGAGAACGCAAAGCGCCTGCTCGCGCTCGTGCGCCCGCACCTGCCGCTCTTTGTGGCGACGTTTCTCGTGCTGTTGGCGGTGATCGCGCTCGAACTCGCGGGCCCCTGGTTGTTGCGCGAGGTCATCGACGGCCCCATCGCCCGGCGTCTCGGCGGCGAAACCACGGCGTTCTCGGACTTCGCGCCGTGGCTCATCGCCTACCTGGCAGTCTTTGGTTTCTCTTTCCTCGGTCACTACTGGCAGGTCATCCTCGCGACCACAGCCGGCCAGGGCGTCGTGCGCGACCTGAGAGTCCGCCTTTTCGGACATCTGTTGCACCTGTCACCCGACTATTACGACCGAGCGAAAACCGGCCGTCTCGTGACGCGCATTGCTTCGGACTGCGAGAGCTTGAGCGAGCTGTTCACCACCGGCGTCGTCACGACGATCGCTGACCTGCTCAAGATCGTCGGACTCTTCGCCGCGTGCTTCTGGGTCAGCCCGGAGCTGACGCTGACCATACTCCTAGCATCGCCTCCGTTGATCCTCGTCGTTGTCGTGTTCTACGGGCGCGCGCGTCGCGCCTATCGGCAAGTGCGCAAGTCGATCGCACGCACGACGGGGTGGTTTGCCGAGGCGATGCAGGGTGTACGCCTGACTCGGATGTTCGCCCAGGAACAACGCGTCTTCGATCGCTACGCCGACCTTAGCGCCGAAACCCGCAGCGGCTGGATTCGCACCGTCGTGCTGTTCGGCTTGTTCTTCGCCTTCGTCGAAGTGTGCACCGGAATGACGCAGGCACTGCTGTTATGGCCAGCCGCTGAAGCGATTCCCAAAGGCGCACTGACCTTCGGTGGCTTCGTGCAGTTCTGGGCCTACTTCGGCCGCATGGTCCAGCCGATCCGCGAACTCGGCGAGAAGTACAACATCATCCAGTCGGCGTTCGCGTCCGGTGAGCGCGTGTTCCGCATCCTCGACGAAGAGGCCACCCTTCCGCTTGCCAAGGATCCAACCGCGCCGCGCAGCGGTAACGTGCGCTTCGACCACGTCTACTTCCACTACAACGCCGAAGCGCCGGTACTGCACGATGTGACCTTCGAGATCGAACGTGGCTCGCACATCGCCGTCGTCGGCCCGACCGGCACCGGCAAGACGACGTTGATCCAGCTGCTGTCGCGATTCCGCGACCCGATCTCGGGCAGCATCACGATCGATGGTCAAGACCTGCGCGACCTGGACCTGCATGCACATCGCGCCCGCATCGGCATCGTCCTTCAGGACGTCTTCCTCTTCGCGAGCAACATCCTCGAGAACGTGCGCCTGCACGATGCAACGATCCCGGAGGAACGGGTCGTGCGCGCTCTCGAAGCGGTCCAGGCGGGCGACCTGGTTCGTCGCACCGGCGGCCTGCACGCCCAGGTCCAAGAACGCGGCGCGACGCTCAGCCAGGGCGAGCGCCAGTTGCTGGCCTTCGCCCGCGCGCTCGTTTTCGACCCGGAGATCCTGGTCCTGGACGAAGCCACCGCCAACGTCGACACCCCAACCGAGCGGCGCATCCAGGAGGCGATGCGAGTCGCCATGCGCGGCCGCACGACCCTCGTGATCGCACACAGGCTCTCGACCGTGCGCGAGGCGGACCGCATTCTGGTGCTGGAGGCCGGCCGACTGGTCGAGCAGGGTAGTCACGCTGACCTGCTTGCGGCCGACGGCGCGTACGCCAAGTTGGCGCGCACGTTCGCAGAAGAGGGGTGATGCTCAACGCCGTCCAACAACGAAGCGTCAGAGCGCTCATCGACGGGCTAACAAGTCCTGAGTGAAGCGCGCCGTCAGCCCCCACAGCCACCGGTCACCGATCGGAAAGAACGGTACGCCTCGGTGCACCTTGGTGCGGCCTTGCACGTCACGTAGCTGCCACTGATCGTCGTCGGCCAGATCACGCACCGAGACCTCTACCACGGATTGGATCTCGACCTCGTCTAGAGTGAAATGGGCAGGTGGATCGATCCGCGCCACCATCGCGTGCACACGGAAGCCGACGCCACTAGTTCGCTCCGGCAGGCTGCCCAGAATCTCGACCGCCTGTGCCTGAATGCCGGTCTCTTCGGCCAGCTCACGCAGCGCGCACTCCTCTACGGTCTCGTTTCCCTCGCGCGAACCGCCCGGAAACGCAACCTCGCCGGCATGGTGTGGCAGGACGTCGCACCGGACCACGTAGAGCAGGTGATCTACGCCGGTCCGCCGCACCAGAGGCACAACCACGGCAGCATCGCGGTGTCCGCCCAACGAGCGCCAAATCGAGGCCGGCGGATCGAGCTC
>PVBE011061967.1_pt1 | contig 12382 bp, 11 predicted proteins | sample 1631181 | NCBI WGS metagenome assembly PVBE01 (sample SAMN08397723, study PRJNA350692) | Marine metagenome, whole genome shotgun sequencing project. | isolation source: water | place: Pacific Ocean | collected 2012-04 | reverse complement strand
GGCCACACACGGCCCTCCAGTTGAGGATCACGAAGTCCCCCACGGCAACCTCGGTGACGTCGGAACCGACCTCTTCAACTATGCCCGCGGCCTCGTGCCCGAGAAGGAACGGAAATTCGTCGTTGATGGCCCCCTCCCGATAGTGGAGGTCGGTGTGGCATACCCCACATGCCTTAACGGCCACTAGGACCTCACCGGGACCGGGGTCCGGCACCTCAATGGTCTCGATGGTGACCGGTTCCCCTTGAGCTCGGGCGACAACGGCCTGAACACTGTGTGGCATCTCATATTCCCCTATCAGGCGGATGGTCTTTGGACGATAACAGGGACGGTCAGTTACCCCGTCCCTTGCCATACCAGCACATACCTTCAGCGCCTTTGATACCGGTCGGCCGCCACGGCCATCGCTGCCATGAACCCCCCGAGGACCAGCAGGAACACCACGGCACTGGTTGCCATCAACCCACTAGCCGCTCCTCCGACCAAGACCAAGAAAACCAGTGCGGATACCAGGATCGGCGAGTACCTCCGGGAGTGTGCCATCAAGACATGCTGCCAGACCATCCCCACACATGGTTCAAACCTAGAATCGTCTTCGAGCGAGGGGCAGGGGCATGTCGTGTTAGTGGCTATCACGGGAGCGACGGGACTGGTCGGCTCACACTGCACCGCCACAGCACTGGCTGCCGGGTACGACGTCCGGATGGTGGTCCGCAATCCGGATAAGGCCCGATCAGCATTGGCCCTCCACGGCCTTCCCTCTGAGGCCGCCGAGGTCTTCGAAGCTGACCTGACCGACCACGACCGCCTCCGGGCCTCTTTAGCGGGGGTCGACGGCCTCATCCACGCCGGAGCGGTGTTCAGCCTCGACCCCCGGCACGCAAGTGCGATGCGCGACGTCAACCCGGCTTCGACAGCGGTCATCCTCGGAGAGGCCGCTGATCAAGGACTTGACCGGGTGATCCACGTGTCATCCATGGGGGTCTACGCCCCATCTCTCGTCGACATCGTCCCCGAAAGCCCCGTGGGGCCAGAGTCTGGTGCCTACACCGGATCCAAAATCGCCGCCGACGGCGCTGCCGTGGCTCTCCAAAAGGCCGGCCACCCGGTGGTCGTGGTCTGCCCGGGCGGCATTCTCGGACCGCTGGATCCCAGTCCCAACCTAAGCGACTCGATGGCCATGATCCGCTACTGGGTTCGAATGCGGACCACTGCTATTCCACGTACCATCCGCTTCGGTTTCGTCGACGTCCGCGACGTCGCCGAGGTTTGCGTGGGATCGCTCTCCAGAGGCGATGCGCCGGCACGCCACCTCCTGGCCGGGCATATCCACAGCATGACCGACATGCTGGGAATAGCCGCCGAACTCACCGGCCGCCGGGTCCGCGTCATGGATATCCCATCGTGGACCATCACACTGGGTGGCACGGTCTGTGATCTCGTCGGCCGGGCCACAGGCAACAAGATGCCGCTGACCGGCGAGACTGCGCGCCTGACCGTGGGCAATGCCCGCGCCGGAGGCCTACAGTCGGTGGACCAAGGTAGCGCTACCGAGGCCTTTGGCTTCCCGACCCGATCCATCAGCGAGACGCTGACCGACACCATCAAGTGGATGTACACCGCCGGCCACCTGACCGCCGACCAGGCCGGGCTGCTCGCTACCTAGAACCCGCTTCACTGCTCACGCCCTGCAGACTCCACGGTCAATGTGTCACCGGATGCGCGGCCGCTGGTAGACCAGAAACACCGAGCTGAACATCCGCATGGCCACAGAAACAAATGACCGCGGGGTGCCTCCGGTCCCGGCTCCTCGTTGACTTGACCACCGACCAGTTCCGTCGACATGGCGCCGTCCTCCAGCAGGTCGAAACACCGCTCAATCGGGCTCGATGCAGGACCAGCCGTCAGTCGGCACGACTAGATCCACGAGGTAGTCCGTGACTGGCCCGGTCAAGCACCAGGAGTTGGCCATGTACGCACCGTGCCCCTCGGCGTCCGACGAAATGACTACGACATCAACGAGCACGTCGGCCAGCGCACCAGCCCATATGGACGGTGTGGCTGGATCCCCCTCGAGATGGACCACCAGAGCCGGGACAGCCAACTCGGCCGGACCGACATGCAGGGGATCCACTGCAGTCGGTAACGGATAACAACCAACGGAACCGGCGAAAGCCGGCCCGAAGTGGGCCAAAGTGTCGGCAATGGCCACCGTGGCGTCGAACACCTCACCCGGGGGAGGACGCTCCGGATCGTCGGCGCAGCCCACTAGGAACAGGGCATCCACCGATCCGTCGTACGACCCGTCGTCTTGACGACCGACCAGCACATCCCCCAGGTCCTGCAGCACCATGCCGGTCCCGTCGGCGACGACCTCTTCCAGCCCTTCGCCCAGCATCGACCAGGAGAGCGGCGAGTAGAGCCCAGCAACCACCCCGAGGTAAAAATCGCCAATGGCGAGGCTCCGGTCTCCAGCGGGCACCGGCGCTGCCGAGACCACAGCAACCGCGTCGGCGAACGCCTGCTCCGGACCACCAATGGCATGTAATGGACAGGCCGGCTCGGCGTCGCACGCTTCGGCGAAATCCGTCCATGACGCCTCAAACCCGTCAGCCTGAACTCTGCTGGGGCGACTCACCCGTTCATTAGGGTCCACGGGTCCATCCAGCACCATGGCTCGCACCCGGTCGCCGAACAGGGCGGCGTACACCGCCCCCAGTCGTGTCCCGTAGGAGTAGCCCAGATACGAGATCTGCTCCTCCCCCATTGCCCGCCGGATCATGTCGATGTCGCGGGCCACAGCGTTGGTCCCCACGTGGTGTACGAAGTCTCCACTGTGTTCTAGGCAGCCAGCTACGCGTTCCTCAGCGAAACCTACAGCGACGTCCAAGCCCTCTCCGGTCCCGAGCACGGCGATCCCGCCATCGTGGCTGTTCATGCACCTAGCCGGCGTGCTCTGTCCGACACCACGGGGATCGAAGCCGACGAGGTCGAATCGTCCAAGGAACATCGGATCGGCCAACCAAGGGCCCATCCAATCCAGCATCTCGATACCCGACCCGCCGGGGCCTCCAGGATTGAGGATCAGTACCCCGATCCGAGGTTCAACGACGGCCCGGATCCTCGCCACGGCCACCTCGATGGTCGGTCCGTTGGATGAAGAATGGTCCATCGGGAGGACAAGCGTGGCGCACTCTTTTTCCCCACACTCCTGCCATTCCAGTGGTGCAGGCTCGAACGGTTCTGGAAGAGTCTCGCCGGTTCGGCTTACAGAGCCGGCCCCATCGTCGACCTGGCACGCCCCGCCGAACACCATCAGCAGGAGACCGCCCACCACCAACCGGTGTATCGCCCACGGTCTCATCCGACAGGGAGCACCCCAATCATCTCGGCCAGGCCTCCCTGAGGCGACGCCAAGTCTCCTCCAGCGCCTCAGGTAGTACTCGAACGTTGGCCACCGTCGTAGTGAAATTGGTGTCGCCCGACCAGCGCGGCACAACGTGAACGTGCAGGTGGCCGGGAATCCCCGCTCCAGCTGCCCTCCCCAGGTTCACGCCGACGTTGACCCCACCAGGGTCTAACGCCGTCTCCATTGCGGTGACAGCGTCGCGCACCGTGGCCCAAAGCTCCACGTATTCCTCGTCGGTGAGACCCGAGAGTTCGGCCACGGCACGTCGAGGAAGCACCATCAGGTGCCCACTGGTGTACGGGAAAACGTTCAACACCACGAAGCAGGTCGGCCCTCGGTGCACCACGAAGGTCTCTTCGTCGCCATGATCGCCGTCGGCCAGCACCTCGAACAACGTGCGACCATTCACGCCGTCAACAGAAGCATCCGACGACTGCACGTCGGTGCCATCGTTCAACTCTGACACGTAGGCGTACCGCCACCCGGCCCACAGGCGCTCTAACCCAGTCAGGACGTCACCTCCTCCGCTGGCCCGGCCACCAACGCTCCGGACGCCTCGGCGTCGGCGAGTCGTTCCAAAAACGAATCGACCGCCAAATCCCGTTCCGGGCCATCGGCTCCCCTCGCGTTGTCTCCCACGGTCCCGTTGGCAGCATCGTCATCACCTACCACCAGGACGTGAGGCACCTTGTCCACCTTGCCCGCCCGGACGCGCTTGCCCAGAGGCTCGTCAGCAGGATCGACGGTGACCCGATGGCCGGCAAATGCGAGGCGGTCCCTGACCGCTTCCGCATAGGCCTGGTGCTCGTCAGCAACGGGCAGAACACGGACCTGCTCGGGCGCCAACCACAACGGGAAGGCCCCGGCGTAGTGCTCCAGCAACACACCGAAGAACCGTTCGATGGAACCCATCAAGGCCCGGTGGATCATCACCGGCCGGTGGCGTCCGCCATCAGCACCTACGTACTCGAGTTCAAAGCGCTCAGGGAGATTGAAGTCCAACTGGATGGTCGACAGCTGCCACGGTCGCCCGATGGCGTCGGTGATATCGACGTCTATCTTGGGGCCATAGAAGGCACCGCCACCCTCTTCCACTACGTAGCTCAAGCCGGCCGACTCCAGAGCGTTTTGGAGCCCGTCAGTAGCCATGGCCCACAATGCATCGTCGCCTACCGACTTCTCGGTAGGACGGGTCGACAACTTGGCTTGGAAGTCGTCAAAGCCGAAGGCCCGGAGCACGCTGAGCGTGAAATTAAGCAGCGAGCCCAACTCTTCGGGAATCTGGTCCGGCGTGCAGAAGATATGACTGTCGTCCTGGGTGAAGCCCCGACTTCGCAGTAAGCCGTGAACAGCCCCGGAAAGCTCATACCGGTATACGGCACCCAATTCGAAGAACCGCTGAGGAAGATCCCGGTAGCTCCGCTGTCCGCTCTGGAAGACCGCCACGTGGAACGGGCAGTTCATGGGCTTCGGGTAGTAGCTAGCTCCATCCAGCTCCATGGGCGGGTACATGCCGTCGGCGTAGAAGTCGAGGTGGCCACTGGTCTCCCACAGCACCGACTTAGCAATGTGGGGACTGAAGACGAAGTCGTAGCCACCTTCCTCGTGGCGGGCTCGGCTGTAGTCCTCGATGATCTTGCGCACAAGGGCACCCTTTGGATGCCAGACGGCCAGACCCGGGCCGAGAGCATCGGGCCAGGACACAAGATCCAACTCTGCGGCTAAGCGGCGATGGTCGCGCTTCTCGGCCTCGGCAAGACGGTGGAGGTGGCTCTTGAGCGACTTCTTGTCAGCCCACGCCGTACCGTAGATGCGCTGCAACATGGGTTGCTTCTCGTCGCCTCGCCAATAGGCCCCAGCAACCTTCTGCAACGCGAAGTGTCCGAGCCGCCCGGTAGACGGAACGTGCGGTCCGGTGCACAAGTCAATGAAGCCCTCACCGTTGCGATACCAAGTCACCGTCCCATCGTTAGAAGCTTCCCTAGTCATCTCAACGTCGGCGGCGCCCGTAGTCACCTTCTCGATGATCTCTCGCTTGTATCGATGCTCCGCGAACAGTTCGAGAGCCTCAGATGCCCCCGCCTCAAAGCGCTCAAATGCCTGATCTGCGGCAATGATCTCGCGCATCCGGGCATCGATGGCCGCCAGGTCATCGGCAGTGAAAACCCCACCTCCCGGGAGTTCGAAGTCGTAATAGAAACCGTTTTCGATCGGCGGCCCGATGGCGTGCGTGGCACCCGGCCACAGGTCCAGTACGGCCTGGGCCAGCACGTGGGCAGTTGAGTGCCGCAGGGTGTAGAGACCCTCATCACTGTCAGCGGTCACCACCGAAACCGATTCACCGTCGACCAAGGCCCGGCCCAAGTCCCGGCCCTCGCCATCGACGCTGACGATCACAGCCGCCTTGGCTAGACCTGCACCAATATGGGCCGCTAGGTCCAGACCAGTCGACCCCTCCGGGAGGATACGCGACGAGCCGTCGGGAAGAATGATGGTGAGATCGGACATGCAACTCCGAGGCTAGCGACCGACCGGCGACCCGATCGGCGAATACGAGTGGGAATCAGTCGTCGATGCCGATCAAGCGAAGAGCCACCCGGGTGCTGTACCGGCTGTTTAGTTGCAGAAGTACAGCGGTGAACGCCTCGATGGCCGTGGCGTTTGACAGACCTCCGGCGTCCAGCGGCCGAGCGCCCGGAATGCCGCAGATGACCTCCGATACCGCCTCGGTGGCCCTCGGGTGGTCCGAGCAGACCAGTACGTCGCTGGCAAGTTCGTGGTCGAGGTTGCCCAGTTCGGTAGCCGGGACGTGGTGGAAAGCAGCGGCCACGTAGGCATCGGTTACCTCAGCCTGAACACTGGCCGAGACCGAACCGCGGGGTGGCACCAGCGGCTGGAACTCACCAGCCACCTGCGCGATTGCATTGGACATACAAACCACAACCTTGCGGTGCAAGTGGTCAGCAACCGACCGAGCCGTGGCCGCTGCGGAATCCCACGGCGTAGCAATAACCACCATCTCAGCATCTGCGGCACCAGCGTTATCGGTGGCCCGGATGCTCAACGATCGCTCGGGCCACCTCTCAACGATCTTGTCGCAGACCTCCATCGCTCGATATTTGGAACGCGATCCCACCAGCACGTCATGTCCCGCATCGGCCAGGCGGGCGGCCAGAGCACTTCCGGCTGGACCGGTCGCTCCAAGTAGCCCGATCTCCATCCAGCGAGGCTACCGACGCCGTCCGGTAACCTCCGAATCGGTTCCCAGACGAGCAAATCGGCTCCCCGACCAGAAGGACGGATCCCCCGTGGGCATCCTGGAAGACAAGAACCTGTTGATCACTGGCGTGTTGACTGACGCCTCGCTTGCCTTTGCCGTGGCCCGGCTGGCACAGGAACAGGGTGCTGAGGTGATCCTGACCGGAGCCGGTCGGGGCCTGCGCCTCACCCAGCGCACGGCTCGCAAACTACCAGTAGAACCCGAAGTCCTGGAGTTCGATGTGACCTCAGCTGAACAAACCGAAGCCCTCCGAGACCACCTTGCTGATCGATGGGATCGGGTGGACGGAGCGCTCCATGCCATCGGCTTCGCCCCCGAAGTCTGCCTAGGCGAGGACTTCATGGCCGCCCAGTGGTCAGACGTCTCTGTAGCCATGGAGATCTCCGCCTACTCGCTCAAGACGGTAGCCGAGGTCGTTTCACCACTAATGACCAATGGCGGATCAATCGTGGGGCTCGACTTCGATGCCCGGTTCGCCTGGCCGGCCTACAACTGGATGGGCGTGGCCAAGGCCGCACTCGAGTCGACGTCGCGCTACTTAGCCCGCAGCCTGGGTCCGGAAGGCGTAAGGGTGAACATGGTCGCCGCCGGTCCGATTCGGACCATCGCCGCCAAGAGCATCCCCGGGTTCACCGAATTCGAGGATGCATGGCAGACCCGCTCCCCACTGGGCTGGAACGTCAACGACACCGAGCCGGTCGCCAAGGCGTGCGTGGCCCTTCTGTCCGACTGGTTCCCAGCAACCACTGGGGAGATGCTCCACGTCGATGGTGGGTACCACGCCATTGGAGCCTGACTTGCCAGTCAACTCCGGGTTGTCCCAGTTGCCTATCAGTCGTAGAGGGAAGTCCCCATCGGAATTCGATCGGTGCAACGAGCGTCCACGATTGGGAAAGCGTTGACTGAGTTCTCCCGGCCGCCCGGATGGTATTCAAAATGCAGGTGGACGCCCTCAGCGTTTCCGGTGTCGCCGAGGTACCCGATCACATCACCTGCTTCCACCTCACCCGACTGACCGAAGCCCGAGAGATGAGTACCAAACCAGTAGTCACCATCGCCGGCTACGAGGTCGAACGACCAGCCTCCAAGAGTGTCCCACCGATGGGATACGACGCCACCCACCGGTGCCAATACGGGGTCGCCGCGCAACCCCACCAGATCGACACCCTCGTGACGACGATTGCCGGACCGCCGCTCACCCCATGAATCGTAGAACTTGACCGTCCCGGCAACCGGACAGACCCAATCCGTTGAGGTGGCGTGGCGAATCACCGCTGACCTGTTCCGACGCTGCTGGGCATCGCGCTCAAGGCGGATCCGCTGGTTACGGGAGATGCCCTCGAGGGATTCGTCGTATCCCGACTGGAGTCGTGCTGCCTCGCGCACGTTGTCGGCGAGTAGGTGATTCGCTTCAGCCAGCGCCCGGACCGCGGACCGATGTCGAGTCCGCGCGGCAACCAGAAGATCAACCATGCCCCCAAGTCGCCGGTTGGCGGTGGCGATGCCATCAGATGCCAACGGCAGCACACCCGAGGCCGCCACGATTAATGGCATCAATCCGGTCACGCGGTCAATCACCAGATCCTGGGACGGATCGCGGGTAAAGACCACCGAATCCGATGCGTCGACAGGGCCGATGGCACCCGCTGGATCAGTCCCCGAGAAGAACCCCCGAGGAGCAGCCTCAACGGCTGTCGAAAGGAGGGCAGTGGCCATAGCGACGATCGCCACGACCACACCCCATCTGCGAGGCACCCGGCGATCCTACCGGTGAGGTTCCGGGGCCTGATGGATCGATCGCCACCAAAAGCAGCCGCTCACGTGCCTCTCTCGCCAGAATCAAAGGTGCCCTGACCTGAGGCACCCGGATCGATAACGGCAGGGTCCGTCTCATCTCGGATATCCCCAACCAACTCCTCCAGGACGTCCTCAAGCGAAACGATTCCAACCCAACCAGTGGCTCCGACCACTGCTGCTAGTCGTATGCGCTCTGCGAGGAAGCGTCGGAGTACCTCGTCCAGTGGCCGGTCGGGTGGCAGTACGGCCATCGTCCTCACCTCTTCAGTGGTCAGAGTGTCGTCCTCGGTCCCAGCCGGCAGGCGAAGCACCGACCGAGCGTGGACCAGTCCCAGAAGGCCACCATCCACCCCTGTAAGAGGAAGACGACTGTGGCCGGACTCGGCCAGCACCCGCTCCACCTCATGCACCGGCGCCCACCGACCAACGGTCACCACCTCTGCCCTGGGCACCATCACAGACGCCACGGTCCGTTGACCGAGATCCAGTGCCCCAGAAAGCAGTTCGTGTTCGAATCCGTCGATCAACCCGTCTTCCATCGAGGCGTCCAACATCGATGCCAACTGGGGTGCACCCACCGCCCGCTTAACCTCATCCACAGCCTCCAACCCGCAAAACCGGACCAGCAAGGCAGACACTCGATCTAGAGCCACCACCCCCGGCCGAGCCACAGACACAAAGGCCGCATGGAGAGTGACCGTGCAGCGTATGGTCCGTTCCGGAGCGGCGATGGCCAGATTCTTGGGAACCAACTCGCCAAACAGCATCTGGGTGACAGCCGCAACGCCAATGGCCATCACCCACGAGACCGACTCCACTGCGCTGTCGGGAAAACCGAGAACCGAGAACAAGTTCTCAGCAATGCCTCCGACGGCTGGTTCAGCCAGGACGCCGAGAGCAATGCTGCTCAAGGTAATTCCCAACTGGGCACCGGACATCTGCAGTCGAAGGTCCCTGCGGGCCCGCAGGGCTCGGGCCGCGGCTCGCGAGCCACCTTCTGCCGCACCAGCCAGAACCGTCGGTCGGGCAGCCACCAAAGCAAACTCAGTCGCGACAAACAGAGCGTTAATCCCGACAAGGACCACCACGCTGCATAGGGCCAGAGCGGTCACCGTCTGCCCTCCAGCCCGGGAGCCACCACCCTCAAGGTCACGATCCGGCGACCATCGACGGCCAACACCTCAATCCGCCAGCCCTCGTACTCCACCATCGCCGTGATTTCGGGGATGCGCCCCAGTCGGTAAATCACGAAGCCGGCCAGCGTCTCGTACGGTCCATCCGGCATCTTGAAGCCAGTGGCCTCAAATACGTCATCTGGCCCAAGGCGACCAGAGGCGATGGTGTTTCCTGGACCGTCAACCTGAGTTCGCGAGAGCGGCGATGCCTGCCCGGTCAGGTCCAGAAGGTCGTCGTCGATCTCACCGATCAACTCCTCCAACACGTCCTCTTCGGTGACTACGCCCGCCGTGCCACCGTGCTCGTCGACCACCACAGCCATAGCGCTCCCAGCACGACGGAAGTCCTCCATCAGTCCATCCAGTGAACGGGTCTCCGGCACAGCCAACGCTTTGGCCATCAGTCCCGCAATCGGGGTCTCACCCCGGGCGTCTCGGGACACGGTCAGAAGGGATTTAACGTGGACTACACCGACAACGTGGTCCAGGTCCTCCTCCACTACTGGGAACCGGGAACACCCAGTCCGTTGGGCCTCGGCCAGCAGGTCGGATCCAAGCGACCGCGCGTCGATGGAATGGACGTCGAGCCTTGGCACGAGCACATCGGCTGCCACCTTGTCAGCCAGTCGGATCGACCGGGTCAATAGAGCCACGTCATCGGGGTCCAACGTCTCGTCCGCCGCCGTCTTGATTAGATCCTCGATCTCATCAAGGGTGTGCGACGGGTCTAGGTCGGTTCGCGGGGCGACACCGAGTCGACGTACCACCACATTGGCCGCCCCGTTCAGCACCGCCACTACCGGTCGCCCGACCATGCCGACCACCGCGACGGCTGGGGCCAAGGACCTGGCCAAACGCTCCGGGGCCGCCAGCGCCAGGTACTTGGGCACCTGCTCACCAACTACTAGGTGTAGGACGGTGGCCAAGAGGATGGCCACCAGTACCGACGGACCGGTCGGGTGTGTGTCGCCAGTCAAGATTCTGGCCACCGTGGGTTCGGCCACGAAACCCAGCATCAGGGCCGACAGGGTGATGCCGAACTGGGCCCCCGAGAGGTGGACGGTCAGGCGGCGAAGAAGCCCCACGACCCGCCGGGCCCCGGCGTCGCCTTCGTCGGCAGCCGCCTCCATCCGGGCCCGGTCAACGGCCACCAAACTGAACTCGGCCGCCACGAAGAAGGCGTTGGCAGCCAACAATGCGACGATCGCCAGCAGACCCGTTGAGGTGGACATCTCAAGGCAGGCTAGCGACGACCCGTACGGCGATGCCGCCGATGTTTCTACCCGATGAGAAGCATCGGAGATAGTTCGATACTCTAACCATCGTGAGCGACCTACCTGCCGACCAACCTGAGTTCCAGGAGATATCGGCAGCGCGAGCGGCGGCAAAGTTGGCGCGCCAGATCACTATCCCTCTGGCTCAACACGAACTCAGCCTCTCCCAATACCGGGTACTGGTGTTCCTCGACGAAGGCGGCGCCGCCCCATCGGATCTGGCTGAACGACTATCGGTCAGCCGACCGTCGATTACCGCCCTGATGGATGGACTGGGCGACCGCGGACTCGTCGAACGCCACAGCGATCCTGATGACGGCCGCCGGGTCGTTCACCACCTCAGCGACGCTGGCCGGCGCACCCTTGCAGTGGCCGACCGGGCCGTGGCCGACAGGCTCATGCAGCTGGGTGCCTATGTGAATGCGGGTGACCCAATGCCGCTCATCGAGAACCTGAGTCGATTTGGCGACGCCATCCAAGCGGCCCGGGCCGCCGGCGCTACCTGACCGGTGAGTCCCACTAGGACCACGCCTCGGATCCATCCTGACGCCTCCAAAGGTTGGTTTCGCCGTCTTCTTCCCGTCGTCGCAGCGCGGCGAGCCACCTTCGCCGTGGTATTGGTCACTGGCATCGGCGGTCTCGCACTTCAAGTGTCGGTACCCATGGTTCTACGCCGTGCCGTGGACCGGTCTCTGGGTGAACTCGACGGTGCGGCTGCCCTAGACGACCTGCGAAGGCACGTAATCCTTCTGGTGGTCATGGCCATCGCTGCATTCGCGCTTCGCTTCACCTACCGGTATCTACTGTTCAGCACGGCCTGTCGGATCGAAACCGACTTGCGCGACGCCATATACCAGCACCTGACCCGCCTCTCGTTCTCCTTCTACGATCGGGTGGCCGCCGGAGAGGTCATCTCTCGCGCCAACTCTGATATCCGTTCAATCCAACTCCTGCTGGCCTTTGGACCGCTTGCCGGACTTTCCGTCGTCAGCCTCCTCATGGCCATCGGTTTCATGTTGAGCATCCACGTACCCCTGACCCTGGTCACCGTGTCGACGATGCCGCTGGTCTACGTCTTCGGTCAGAAATTACGCGACCGGGTCTTCCCCCTGTCGTGGGTCACACAGGGCCGGATGGCCGAGGTGGCCATGGTCGTAGACGAGAACGTCAATGGAACGCGGGTGGTCAAGTCGTTTGCCGCCGAGTTCGACCAGATAGCCCTCCTCGCCAAGGCGGCTGACCGGCTGCGATGGGCGGCTACAGCCCTCATCGAGGCCCGAGCGCGCTTCAACCCGGTGATCGAGGCCCTCCCTCGTCTCGGCATGGCCCTCGTGCTCCTCTACGGCGGCCATCTGGCGATCGACGGGCAGGTTGGGGTGGGATCCCTGCTGGCCTTCAGCGGTTACGTGACGATGATCGCCATGCCGTTTCGGATGTTCGGCTTTGT
>PVBE010632434.1_pt1 | contig 12385 bp, 10 predicted proteins | sample 1631181 | NCBI WGS metagenome assembly PVBE01 (sample SAMN08397723, study PRJNA350692) | Marine metagenome, whole genome shotgun sequencing project. | isolation source: water | place: Pacific Ocean | collected 2012-04 | reverse complement strand
GTGCGTCCCGTCCGGACCAACTCAACCATCTGGCGGCGGAACTCCACCGGATAACGGGGATGAGTCTGCGGCATCGTGACACCTCCTTTGCTCCCAAATCATCAGGTGTCCACGAAACCGGGGCAACTCCACTGGGGGGCGTCTTACAAGAAGCCCCCCAGGGTTTATCCCACCAGTCACCCCATCGCGATCCCGCCGTCGACGATGATGTTCTGTCCCGTCACAAAATCGCTGTCCGAGGACGCCAGGTAGATCATTGTTCCGACCAGGTCCTCGGGATACTGGTTTCGCTTGACGCAGCGCAGCTTGACGTTGTCCTCATGACGCGCCGCCGGGAGCCCCTCGTTCGACGTGATATCCACGTAACCGGGCGAGATGGAATTGACCGTGATCCCGTCCGGACCGAGCTCGCGGGCCATGGCGCGGGTCATGCCGATCACCGCCGACTTGGACGCCGTGTAGTGGATGAACGCCGGAATGCCCGTGTCATGGACGGCGGAGGCGATGTTGACGATCTTTCCCGACTTTTGTTCCTTCATCCGCCGGGCCGCGGCCTTGGTGACAACGACCTGGCCGAGGATGTTCACCTTCAGGACCCGGTCCCAGTCCTCGAGGGAGATGTCGAACATCGACCCCCGCTCGATGGTCGCGTACAGGGCCGCGTTGTTCAAAAGGATGTCCAGGCTCCCGAAGGCGTCCACCGTCTTCTTCACGGCGGCCTCCATCGCCGAGGGGTCCGTGATGTCGCCTTTGATCCCGATGGCCTCCGCCCCGTCTTCCTTGAGCTGGTTGGCCGGCCCCTGGCAATCCAGGACGTCGTTGACGACCACCTTCGCGCCCTCCTTGGCCAGACCCTGGGCGTACACCCAACCGATGCCCTGGGCCCCGCCCGTAACGAAGGCGACTTTCCCTTCCACTCTTCCGGCCATCGCGTCATCTCCTCACGATCAAAAAGAAAAAAGAACCGAGCCGGTTTCCCCGGCGGCCCCGGCGACGTACAAACGCGCGGGGGGGGGAGGGGGGGCGGCGAATCCCGCCTCAGCCGTACTTCTTTTTCAGGTGCGGCATGCACTCTACAGCGAACAACTCCATGGAGTCCAGGACGGCCCGTTGGGGCATGTCGTGGAAGTGCATGCGGAAGATCAGGTGATTGACGCCCAACTCGTCGACGAACTTTTCCAGGCCCTCGATGCAGGTCTCGGGCGGGCCGATGATGAAGCGGTCCTTCATCAGCCCCTCGAACGTGACCTCGGCCTCGCCGGTGGGGGTCGTCGCATGTCCCCACTGGATGTAATCATCTTTGTAGTTGTGATACAGGCGCTCTCGGGCGGCCGCTTCGGCCCCCTTGTCCACGGAGCAGAAACATTCACGGATGATGGGAAACTCCCGCCCCCGGAGCGCCTCATCCCCCCCTCCGAAGGCGGTCTTGTAAAACCCGCAGGCCCGCTTGACCTTTTCCAGGTCGGCCGACGGGCCGGGGAACCAAGCGTCCGCGAGGCGGGCCGCCCGGGCGCAGGCGGGCTCGGTCCAGCCGCCCATCCAGATGGGGGGCCGGGGCTGCTGGATGGGCTTCGGCAGAAGCCGCGCGTCTTGGAGCGAGAAATATTTCCCGTCATACGTCACCCGGTCGTCGGCCCAAAGCGCCCGGAGGATCCGCACCGATTCCTCCGTCCGCCCGCCCCGCTCTTTGATCGGGACGTTGAACAGGCGGAACTCCTCCTCGCGGTACCCCACGCCCAGACCCACGACGCACCGGCCGCCGGAAATCACGTCCAGCATCGTCGCGTCCTCTGCGATGTGAAACGGGTGGTAGAAAGGCGCGAGCAGAACGGCCGTCCCCAGCGTGACCAATCGGGTGTGCGCGGCCACGCCGGCCAGGGCCACCCAGGGGGAGGGGTAGTATCCCGCCTCCACGCTGTGATGCTCGGAGATCCAGAGGGAGTCGTACCCCAAGTCCTCCGCCTTCACCGATTGCTCGACGGTATCGGACCACCGGGCTTTTTCCTGACAGGGGACCAGACCGAATTTCATCGCGTTCGGATTTTCTCCGGGAGAGCGCTTGGCCTTCAAGTCCTCACAAACGTTCCTATCGCTGGCTAGACTGGGGGGGCCGGCTGGAGGGTCAACCGACCCGCGCCCGCCTTCGGAAGGCAGGCAGGATAGCCGCCCCGCCCTCATTTCGCGATGGGGTGCGGCCCTTCAGGACCGCACCCCATCGCAATAAACTGGCCCCTTGACCGAATGCCGAGCCCTTCCGAAGGAAGGGATGGCATTCGGTCAATGAAACAAGCCACCGCAGGGCCGAAGACACAGGAACCAGCCAACCCCACTCCCAACCCAGCAGGCCAAGCCACAGGCTTGGCCGTCAAAAGTTTTCCGGGGGTCTGGGGGGCCGGTTTTCAAAAAGGCCCCCCAGGGTTCTTCGCCTCCCGCCCTCAGCCGTACTTCTGATTCAGTTGGGGGATGCACTCCGCGGCGAACAGCTCCATGGAGTCCAGGACGGCTTGCTGGCGGATGTTGTGGAAGTGCATCCGGAAGATCAGGTGATTGACGCCCAGCGCGTCGATAAAGGTCTCAAGCCCCTCGACGCATTTCTCGGGCGGGCCGACGATGAAGCGGTCCTTCATCAGTCCCTCGAAGGTGACGTCCTTCTCGCCGGTCGAAGTCGTCTTGTGTCCCCAGCGGACGTAGTCTTCCATGTACATGTGCCGGAGATGTTCGAGGGCCTCCTCTTCGGCGGCCTTGTCCTTGCAGCAGAACAACTCCCGCATGATGGGGAACTCCCTGGAGCGGATCTCCTCGTCGGTCTCGCCGAGGGCGTTTTTGTAGAACCCGTAGGCCGCCTTCACCTTTTCCAGGTCGGCCGTGGGGCCGGGGAACCAGGCGTCCGCCAGCCGGGCCGCGCGGTCGCAGGCCGGCTCCAGCCAGCCGCCGATCCAGAGGGGGGGGCGGGGTTTCTGGATTGGCTTCGGGAGAAGCCGCGCGTCGTTCACCTGGTAATGCTTCCCCTGAAAATTCACGGTGTCCTCGGCCCAGAGCGCCCGGATGATCCGCACCGATTCCTCCGTCCTCGCCCCGCGCTGCTTGACCGGGACGTTGAACAGGTCGAATTCGGCCGCCCGGTAACCCACGCCCAGCCCCAGAATGCACCGGCCGTTCGATATCACGTCCAGCATGGTGGCGTCTTCGACAATGTGGAACGGGTGATGGAACGGGGCGATCAGAACGCTGGTCCCGAGCATGACCGTCTTCGTGTGCGGGGCGATCCCCGCGAGGGCGAGCCAGGGAGAGGGATAATATCCCTCCTCCACGCTGTGGTGCTCCTGGAGCCAGAGGGAGTCGTACCCCCATTCTTCCGCCTTCACGCATTGCTCGACGGTGTCGTCCCAGCGGACCTTCTCCTGGCACGGCGAAAGACCGAATTTCATGTCTTCAAGACTCCCGACAGGAGGGTGAAGGGAACCGAGCCGGTTCGGATTTCTTCTGCGTCAGGGCGCGGCCGACCCATGAGGTGCGTCCCCGGAGATTACGGATTTCCGTCCGCCTCACGTCCGGGCGGGAAGAAGCTCCATCGTTTCCAGGGCTTGGCGAATGGCCTCCCGCTCCGCATCGGAGACGGCCATCAGCGGCGGGCGCACCGTGGCGCGCTCGATGACGCCCTGCATGGCCAGGACCTCCTTCAGCCGGGCCCGGTAGTTCCGCACGGGCGGCCCGAAGGTGGCGTCCACAAGCGGCTGGATCTTCCGGCCGATCTCTTTGACCGTATTGAAGTCGTTCTCCATCGCGGCGTGGAAGGCTTCGACCTGAAGGGCGGTCGCCACCGTCCCGAACCCGATGAGGGCCCCCTTGGCGCCCAGGATGAAGGACTCGCAGATGAAGTTGTCGTTCCCCGTCAGGATAATGGGCGGCCTCGGGGCCGCGTCCAGGGCCGCCACCGTCCGGACGAACTTGAGGGCGTCGAAGGAGGCCTCCTTGACCGCCACGACGTTGTCGATCTCGCACAGGCGCAGCAGGGTTTCGTCCTCGAACTCGACGCCGCCCAGGGCGTCCTGGAGCTGAAAGAGGACCATGGGCAGGTCCACGGCGTCGGCGATGGCCGCGTGGTAGGCGTAGATCTGCTCTTTGTCCTGGGGCTTCCCCCGGAAAGCGGGGATGGGGAACATGAGCAAACCGTCCGCCCCGACGGCCTCGGCCTCCCGGGCCTGTTCGATGGCCGCCTCGGTGAACATGGCCGTGAGGCCGGCGATGACGGAAACGCGGCTGTCCACAATCTCGACGACCTTTTCCAGCACCCGGCGCTTCTCTTCGGGATAGAGATGGGGGCCTTCCCCCGTATCCGCGTTGACGGCGACGGCGCACACCCCCTGGTCGATGAGCCAGTCGTAGTAGCTCTCCATGGAGGCGGGGTCCATCTTGCAGTCCCCGGTCATGGGCAGGACCGTCGCCGGGATAATGCCGCGAACGTTCACCGGTTTCACCATGCCTCACCTTCTTTCTTCTTGACAGCCGGAGGCTTCTTCCGCAAAAAAACCGCCGAGCCTGCCGATTCTTCCGGGTTTCGGCCTTCAGATCATTTTACGTGAAAAAATCCGGAGGACGCAATGATCGGGAAAGGTCGCCCTTTCGCGCAGTGAACAGCTTTGACAATGGATTGCGATCTATGGTTGAGATGTTGAGTTGAGCGATGGGTTCACAAACCCAGGGAAAATTCTCATCCCGCTCAAGGGGCTCAGTTCAGAATTCACCGGGAGCAAGTTCTCTTGCATTACGACGCCGTCGTTGTCGGCGCGGGGCACAACGGCCTCATCGTCGCGGGCTACCTGGCCAAGGCCGGACTGAGCGTGTGCGTCCTTGAGCACGATGAAGAGGTGGGGGGGTGCGTCCAGACGTGGGAGCGGTTCGGCTGCAAGGTGAACCCGTACAGTTTCAACTACGGTCCCATCCACGCAACGCCGGTCCTCGAAGACCTGGAGCTGGAAAGGCGCGGGCTCGAGTGGCTCTGGCTCGACCCGTTCACCTTTATTCCCATGCCCGACGGGCGGCACCTCCTGTTCCACAGGGACCTCGACGAAACCTGCGGGCACATCGCCGAGCAATACTCCGAGCGCGAGGCGGACGACTACTGCCGCTTCATTCGCTTCTACGAACCGGTCTACGAGACGATGGGCTACTGGTTCCTGGATCCGCCCCTGTCTCTGGAGGACTCCCTCGCGGCCCTCGACCGGAAAGAGGCCGACCATCTGCTCTTCGCCATGAGCACCAGCGCCAACCGGGTCCTGAAAGAATTTTTCGATGAGGAGGCGCTCATGATTCCCCATTGCGTATGGGGTCCCGCAATCCACCGCCAGCACCTCGACGAGCCCGGGTCGGCGCTCCTCTTGGGCGCGCACGCAGCGCTGCACCGCTGGGGCCTTTCCCAACCGGTGGGCGGATCGGGAAAGCTGACGGAGGCCATGGCCCAGGCCGTCGAGGGATGGGGCGGGACGGTCCGGACGCGCTGTACGGTCACCCGGGTCTTGCAGACAAACGGGGAGGTCAAGGGGGCCCGCCTCGCCGATGGAGAGATCGTCACCGGCGGGATCGTCGTAACGGCCGTAGACCCCCGGCAGGCGCTCTCGGACCTCTTGACGGAGGACGACTTGGGCAACGAGCTATACAGAAAAGCCCGGGCGCTGCACGTCTTCGAGGGGGGCTGTTTGAAGGTTGTCCTCGCGGCGAAAGAGCTCCCCGATTATTCCGCCCTCCCCTCATCTTCCTCCTCCGAGCAACACGTAGCGGTCCAGGTCATCTGCCCGAGCCTCGACTATCTGGAAGACACGTACTTGGCGTGCCGCAAGGGCCTGCTCAACGACCCCGCTTTCCTGGTGACCACGCAGAGCGTTCTGGACCCAAGCCTCGGCGGGACGGACCGCTATCCCATCGGAATCGAAACGCGCTATGCGCCCTACCACATCGCCGACGGCCGGTCGTGGGACGACGTGAAGGAGAGCGAAGGGAGGCGGGTGTTGGAGATCCTGGGGCGGTTCGCGCCCAATTTCCCGGACGCCGTGACCGACATGGAGGTGATCTCTCCGGTGGACTTCGAGCGGCGGATCAAGCTCCCCCGGGGGGACGGCGACCACCTTCACCTCGGCCTGGACCAAAGGTTCCGCGGGCGGCCCCTGGCGGAGGTGTGCGATTACCGGACGCCCATCCGGAATCTCTACCTCACCGGCGCGGGGACGCACCCCGGAAGCGGCGTCACCGGCGCCCCCGGCTATAACGCCGCCAAGGCCATCCTGGAGGACTTGGGCAAGCCCATCCCCTCTGCGGCGCAGTGAGATCCGACTTCAGGGCGCCCATCGTCATCTCGGGCGAAGTGAAGAGTCCCGGTCTCTTGGTCGATTGGTTGGTGAGAAATCCGGGCTATCTTTCCCGATCCAGCTTCAGGGAGGCGGAATTGATACAATACCGAAGTCCCGTCGGCTGGGGACCGTCCGGGAAGATGTGACCCAGGTGGGCGTCACAGTTGTCGCACATCACCTCCACCCGCCGCATGCCGTAGCTGACGTCTTCCTCCTCCTTGACGGTCTCGTTGTTCACGGGCTGCCAAAAGCTCGGCCAGCCGGTGCCCGAATCAAACTTGTGATCGGCGTGAAAGAGCTCCGCCCCGCAGCAGATGCACCGGTACGTCCCGTTGTCCTTGGCATCCCAATACTTTCCGGTGAAAGCCGGCTCCGTGCCCTTTTCGCGGGTGACGTGATACTGCTCGGGCGTGAGCTGCGCCTCCCACTCGGCTTCGGTCTTCCGCACCTTCTCGGCCATTTCGGAGATTTCCTTTCCATTCAGTATGGATACCCATTCACCTTAGGGATTCAGAATAAGACAAAAACAATTTTCAAAAAAGTGTGCCACTGGCGGCCGGCAAGCCGGCGCCTCCATTGAGGAGCCGGCCGGCCGGGTGTTCTTCCATCCCGCCCGAAACCGCCCCGGCGGAAGTCCGGCGCTTCGCCCCTGAATGGCCTTCCCCCATCGGGCCGGGGGCCGCCGGGCTTGAGATCCTCCCCCGCTCCAAGTAAAAGGGGAGAGGTCCCGGCGGACGCCGGGAACCCCGCGCCCCCCCAACCCCCCATCCCACCGAACCACCGAGGAAAGACCGTGACGACCGACGAGCTGGCCTACCTGACCGTGACCGAGCTGGCCTCCCGCATCCGCAAAGGGGAGCTTTCCCCCGTGGAGATCACCGAGGCCTGTCTGTCCCGGATCGAGGCCCACGACGACAAGCTGAACGCCTTCATCACCGTCACCGCCAACGAAGCCCGCGAGGCCGCGAAACGGGCGGAGAAGGAAATCCGCGGGGGCCGCGACCGGGGGACGTTCCACGGCATCCCCATCGCCCTGAAGGACCTCATCGAGGTCGAGGGCGTCCGGATGACGGCGGGATCGAAGATCCTGGAGAGCCACGTCGCACCGCGCACGGCGACCGTGGCTCGGCGGCTCGAAGAAGCGGGGGCCGTGCTCCTCGGCAAGACCAACTTGCAGGAGTTCGCCCGGGGGCCGACGGGCGTGGACTCGCATTTCGGCGCCTCCTCCAACCCCTGGGACGTGACGCGCATCACGGGGGGGTCGAGCAGCGGCTCGGGCGGGGCCGTCGCGGGGGGGCTGGCCCCCGCGGCGTTGGGCTCCGACACGGGGGGCTCGGTCCGCATCCCGGCGGCCCTTTGCGGGATCGTCGGCATCCGCCCGACCTACGGCCGGGTCAGCCGGTGGGGCGCGGTCCCCCTGGGGACCACGTACGACACGATCGGACCCATGACCCGGTCCGTCGAGGACGCGGCCCGGATGCTCTCGGTCATCGCCGGCCGCGACCCCCTGGACCCCTCCACGGAAAACGAGCCGGTTTCGGACTACGCGGAATCCGCCGAAGCCGGCCGGAACCGGGACCTGAAGGGCCTCCGCCTCGGCGTACCCGTGAACTATTTCTTTCCGGGATTCGACGTCGAATTGGAAGGCCTGGTCCGGGAGGCGATCCGGGTCCTCGAAGGACTCGGGGCGGAGGTGCGCGAGGTGGAGATCCCCTTCGCCGAATACAGCGCCTCGACCTATCTGGGCGTGAACGGACCCGACGCGGGCCTTTATCATCTGCCCACCCTGAAGTCGCGCAAGAAAGACTACATGAGACTGACGGCGGAGTTCTTCGAGCTGGGCCTGTTCGTTCCCGGCTGGCGGCATCTCCAGGGACAAAAGGCGCGGACTCTGTTCATGCGGCAGACCGCGGAGTTGTTCCGGGGGGTGGACGCCGTCGTGACGCCGGCGGTCCCCGTTCCGGCGCCCCCCATCGAGGACTCGGACGACTGGCGGGCCGTCATCCACTGCACCCTGCCGCACGGCGGGGTGGGGATCCCGGCCCTGTCGACGCCTTGCGGATTCACGCGGGCCGGGCTCCCGGCGGGCTTGCAGATCGCCGGCCGGTGGTGGGAGGAGGAGATCCTGTTCCGGATCGCCGCGGCCTATGAAGCCGCAACCGATTGGCGCGCCCGCAGACCCGGTTTCGAGAACTCCCCGAAACCGAATCACGTCGTGAACCCGAAAGCCCCGCAGGCGGCCAAACCGACCGAGCCGGCGGAGAAGGCCATGAGCCGGGAATCCGTCCGGGAATGGGCGGAGTCGATGGGACTGTCGGCGCCGGAAGACGAGCTGGACGCCCTGACGGCCCGGGTCGGCCGGATGTTCCGCTCCTTGGGCCGCCTGGATGAGCTTCCGCTGGATGACGTGGAGCCCAGCGTCATCTTCCGCGCGCCCGCCCGGGGCGAAGACCCGGTTTGAAGAGAACCTTGGGAGGACATTTTGAAAATTGTCCCCCCAAACCCCCCTCAAAAACTTTCATTTCGCGATGGCGTGCGGCCCTGTCGGGCCGCACGCCATCGCAGGCTTGATGGGATTCCTCTTCTCACCGGAAGACCCTGCCCACAAACCGCGCCAGGGCCTCGGCGGCGCGATAGGGGATCTCCTCGACGGCGGTCGGGGAAACGACGCCGGCCCCTCCGGTGGCCACGGCAAGCACCCGGACCCCGCCCAGCACCGTCCCCGTCCGGCCTTCCTCCAGCCGCCCTTCCAATTCGAGCAGGGACCCGCTCATCCCCTCGGCGGGCGCGACGCCCGTGACCACAATCCGGAAAAGCAGATCGCCGGGTCTATCCGTCCGGATCGCCCGGAAGATTTTTCCGAGGCGAGGATCTCGCGCAGCCTCCTCCACCCGGCCAAAGAGAACTTCCGCTCGTCCCAGACGGCGGCCGGGTTGAGGAGCCGAAACCCGGGCGCTCGAAGCGTGAGATCGCGATTCGCGGGGATCTTTCGGCGAATGGACTCCATCACCTCGGCCGAAGGATCTTTGACGGGCTTCAGCACGCCGAAGCCGCCATCCATCCCGCGAGCGCCATCCACGTCGGTCGGGCCCTCATTCCGGATTCTCCAGTCATGGGGAAAGCGAGAACACCCGCTCCCGGACGAGATACGTTACACTATGAATTCGGTAGCGGGGGGAACAAAGCGCATGCGGTATCACATCTCCGGGCGCATACGGTCAGAGGAGGAAGAGGCGCTCCTGGAAGATGTCCGGGACGGGACCGTCGGCGAGGGAACGATCTTCCACGGCGGGATGATGGCCGGCCTGCGGAACGCCACGGTGGAGGAAGAGGATCGGGTGCATTTCATCGAGGTGTGCTACTGCCTCGAAGCCGGCCTGGACCCCATGGCCATGGAGCTCCCTTACCTGGAGAGATATCTCGACGCGATCGACGTCCGGGACGCCAGAAGACGCAAGGCCTGCACGATGGAGTGCGAGGCGTGCGACTGCACCCGGACCCTCCGGCTCCCGGGAGCTCCGCTGGCGGACCGGCTCGGGCTGGACAGAGACGGCCCGGAGGAGGACTACATCGACCCGGGCCGCATTCCCCTGAACCGGAAGAAACAGAAAACCGGCCTCGGCGCCCTGCGGGAAACCCTGGACGACGGCGCGGAGGTCTTCGACGGGGGCGCGGCGGTGAAGGGCTTCTACGTCATCCTTTCGGATGGGGACGAATATTTCCGCGTGAAAGGGATTCCCGACACGCGGGAGGCTCGCGCGCAACTCCGCGAATGCGGCCTGAACGGTCTCGGGTCCGTGGAGGGCGCGCGCCGGTCGGCCCGGGGCTCTATCGCCGAACGCGACGACAAGTCCAACGTGGTCCAGGTTTGAAAGATTCGTTCAAATAAGCATATGGAGGCGTTAGCAAAACCCCCGACACCGTCCATCGGCCGGTTCTCTTATTTCCGGAGATTCTCTTGAAAACATCGATTCATTGCGGGTCCGGCGCGCTTTTCGGGGGCATCCTCCTGGGATTGGCCGAAGGGACCCTGGTTTATCTTTCGAGCTCCGACCCAACGGCGGGGCGGGTGTTTCCCTACGCGGCGGCGCTCTACGGTCTGACGGGGCTGGCGTTCGGAGTCCTCTTGGGGATCCCGATTTCCATATCGCGCCGCATCCTCTTGCGCCCCACCCTCGAAGGGGCGCGGGCGTTCAGCTTCACGTTCTTCCTGTGGGCGGGGGCCTTCTACATTGCCCGGGTCCGCGTCCTCCGGGACCTCCTCGAAGAGGGGGCCCGCAACTTCGGCGGGATCACACCGTTGATCGCAACCGTCATCCTGGCGGTGACGGCCGCCGCCCTGGGGCTGCTGACGTTGAGACGGCTTTTGAGCGCGCGCCACAGGGTGCTCTCCCCGATTCCGGCCGTGGGAAGCCTCATCCTCGTCGTGGCGATCGGTGGTGTCCTCACGCGGGAAGGGCGGCCGGAGGTGACGCCGCCTCAAGCGAAAATCGAGCGGGAGGCCCCGGGCGACAAACCGAACGTCATCCTGATCGCCGTGGACACCCTTCGCGCGGACCACGTCTCGGCCTACGCCCGCCTCCTCGGGCGTAGTGCCGCGCCCGCCGCAACCCCGGCCATGGACCGTCTCGCCGCCGACGGCGCGGTGTTTCTGAACGCGATCTCTCAATCCTCCTGGACCAAGCCCTCGTTCGCGTCGCTCCTGACGGGTCTCTACCCCTCGACGCACAACGCCGTCCTCAAGCTGGACAGGCTGCCGGACAAGGTGGAAACCCTGGCGGAGGTCCTCTCTTCCGGCGGGTACCTGACAGCGGCCCTGGCCAACAACGCGAACATCGCCCCGACGTTCAATTTTCAGCAGGGGTTTGCGCACTACCGATACCTGAAGCTCGACGCGCCGTTATGGGCGCCCGAGGCCGGGTTCCATCTCGTCTTCCACCGAACATTTCGGGCGATTCATGGACGCCTCCTCGGCGGAGGAAAGAGGCCCCGCGACTACTACTGGCCCGCCGAAGACGTGAACCGCGAAGCCTTCGACCGGATCGAGAAAATCGCGAACCGGCGCTTTTTCCTCATGATCCATTACATGGACCCCCACGACCCGTACTTCTCCCGGCCCCTGGACGGCCGGTTCTACGCCCGCATCCAAAATCCCCGGCCCGATCCCTCTCTGGACAACCCATACGCCGACTTCTACGCCCGGGAGGTGCGATACCTCGACACCCATATCGGGAAGCTCATCGAATATCTCAAAGTCCGGGGTCTCTACGACGACTCCCTCATCATTCTCACCTCGGACCACGGGGAGGAGTTCTTCGAGCACAACGGCTGGTGGCACGGGACAAGTCTCTTCGAGGAGCAGGTCCGGGTCCCGCTGATCATCAAGTTTCCAAAGGGCGAGAACGCCGGGAAGGTCCACCGGGGAGTCGTCCGGCTCCTGGACGTCCCCCAGACGGTCCTCGAGGTGACCCGCACGCCCGGCGGCGGGAAGATGCAGGGGCGGAGTCTGGTGAAGGCGGCGCTGAACGGCGCCGGGAAGGAAGGGGCCTCCGCCCTCTCGGAGCTAAACCTGGAAGGCCACGTCCTGTCGTCCCTGCGGACAAGCCGGTGGAAGTGGATCTCGGCCAATCCCGGAAATCCCAGAAAGCTGCCGGCGAAAACCCTCTATGACTTAAAGAATGACCCGGGCGAGTTCGAGAATCTGGTGGTGAAAAAAGAGCCGGTCGCCCATGAGCTGGACAGGAAGCTGCGCGGTCTGATCGACATGGCCCGCAAAGGCGCGGTCCCCCGCGAGACCGTCACCCTCGACCCGGCCGAGGAAGAACGCCTGAGGGCGTTGGGATACATCGATTAGAGGCGAGAACCTTGGGGGGACATTTTGAAAACTGTCCCCCCAATCCCCCCTCGAAAACTGATATGGAAGGACCGTTGTCAAGCGTTATTGATTCAGGATGCGCTTACATGGTCTTTGCCTTTTCCTGGCCTTCCCTTTTAAGGGGTCGCGACTTTGGCGACCGCTTAAAAGGGAAGGGAAATCGGGG
>PVBE012577569.1_pt1 | contig 12386 bp, 10 predicted proteins | sample 1631181 | NCBI WGS metagenome assembly PVBE01 (sample SAMN08397723, study PRJNA350692) | Marine metagenome, whole genome shotgun sequencing project. | isolation source: water | place: Pacific Ocean | collected 2012-04 | reverse complement strand
GGCCTATCTAGTGGTTGTTAGCGCGAAGCGGTTTAGTTCAATCAGGGTTTCCTTCGTTACTGTCAAACGAGAAGTTAGAGCAGTGTGACCACAGAGGCCCGCGCATAGAGTGACGTAGTCACTCGAAGCAAGGGCGACACAAATTGAACTGTTCTTGAGCTATTCTCTAGTACAACGTCAGCTTATTGTTGTTGATATTTTTACGTGATGTATTGTTTTGCGAGGAGTGTAAAAGCTTGTCATCAAGTAAAATCCAACACATCTTTGGAGTTATGTCGCCCTTGCTGCGTTTGGCTGCGCCAAACTTCGCGCTGGCCTCTGTGGCCGCACTGCTCGCGCTTTTATCCAAGAGAAGTGTATCACATCAAACACCAGTGGCCTGATCCCAAATTAGAATATGCAATCTTGGTGACAAGTTCATTTTATACTGTTTACATAGCTCAATAACTTTAGGCATTCTGGCTGTTACTGCACCCAATGTGCCACCTTCAGGCATCAACCAAATTCGCTCATGAGATATTTGAAATGGCGCCACATATTTTTCTAAAACCTCGGCGATGTCTTCTGACTTAGCAATCACAAATTTAAAATAAACATTTGTTTGCTTTGCTAAATTCAATAATATTTCAGGCTTATATGATTTATTAGCATGCTCGCCACTATTTGCCAATTTAGGACTAACGTTTAGCTGCTGCACCCTTTGCAAAAGTTCTGGCGAATATTGCAAAGTGGCATTGGTTTCGATCTCAACATATATTAACGTTGCTACTTGCTGATCTAGCACATGTAAAAAGTCGATAATGGCAGGCTGTTGCAACATAGGCTCACCACCAGTAATAACTAGATGCGCTCCCTGCTCTAATTTTTGCAACCAACCTTGATGCTGCCAGTTATTAATTATGTCTGCAAAAGTTTTTTTACGACCTCGCTTCCAAACATGAGTAGTATCACATCCTAAATGCTCATTATTTTCAGGATGTTTATAAGAAAAACCAGGGCAGCGCAAATTGCAGCCACTCAAACGCAAAAAAACAGCAGGCATGCCTACGGACTTACCCTCTCCCTGGATGCTATAGAACTCTTCACTAACAACTAAAAAGTTTTTTTGCATTGCCGTTCCGCTAACTATTCTGCTGACAACGCGACATCGATACCCACGTCCATATCCTGCTCAACATAAACTATATTTTGCTTTTCTACATGACAAGATGACACCAAATCATCTGCGATTAATTTTGCTTGCTCAATAGAGCTTTGCTTTGCTGAAATTGTAATTTTGTCTACCGGCCATTTCATGTTTTTTTGTTGCGATGATTTTTCAGTGCGTACTGCATTTAAAATAGTTGCAGCCAAGTTCAATAATTCTGCAGAATACTCTGGCACCAAATTCACCTCTGATTTTTCAGGCCAATTAGCTTTATGGACAAACTCTGTATTATTTGCAGAGAAATACCACGACCATACCTCTTCAGTAACATATGGCATAAATGGTGCGAACATTTTTAAAAAGCTTTTTAAGCTCCATACTAAACTCGCAATAGCAGAACGTCCTGCAGCGTTATCTTTCTGCTGATAAGCTCGAGCCTTCACTAGTTCAATATAGTTGTCACAGAAATCCCAAAAAGCAGTTTCAGTTCGACTTAATACATTAGCATAATCGAAATTTGCAAAATCAACTCGATTTAGCTCGGCAATAGTTGCTAACTGAGTTACCCAGGCACAATCTACAGGAGTTTTTATGTCAGTAACTTCACCAAAGACATAACCCTGATCCGCATCAGGCAATTGCGTATCATCTAATTGCAACAATACAAATTTTGAGGCATTGAAAATTTTTGTTACTAGTTTTTGGCCTATCTTGAAAACAGTTTCATCATAAATAGTGTCATGACCTAAGCGGGCACGCGCAGCCCAATAGCGCAAAGCATCTGCCGAATATTTCTGCAATAAATCATCGGGAGTAACTGTATTGCCTTTAGATTTACTCATTTTTGAATGATCAGGATTAACAACCCAACCACTAATAACAATATTTTTCCATGGCGCTTTATTTTCATGTAGCCATGATTTAGTAATAGTATAAAAAGCCCAAGTACGAATAATTTCATGAGCTTGCGGTCTTAAATCTGCTGGATATAAATTATTATGCCTAGCATTATTAAGCGACCAATGACTATTAACCTGTGGCGACAAAGAAGATGTTGCCCAAGTATCCATAACATCAGGGTCGCCAATAAAACCATTAGCATTGCCGCGTTGCTCAGGAGTATAGCCTTCTGGACACTGCATCAAAGGATCGACAGGCAATTGATTCTGGTCTGCAAAAATAGGCTTATCATATTGCGGCATTTTTTCATCATCCATCGGATACCAAACTGGAATCGGCACACCAAAAAAACGTTGTCGACTGATACACCAATCTTGATTTAACCCTTCCACCCATTGCTGATAACGTTTTTTCATAAATTCAGGATGCCAATTTATTGCATCACCCTGCGCCAGCAAATCTTTTTTATGCGACAATATATCAATAAACCATTGACGTGTTGGCACATATTCTAATGGCAGATCACCTTTTTCATAATATTTAACTGCCTGTTCTGTAGGCCTAGGCTCCGCAACTAGTGCGTCTCCCAATAACTCCACAATTAGTTTGCGGGCTTTTTTTACATAAAATCCTTCAAGATGACTATAATTTTCATTAGCATCTGCTGCTTGCAAACTAACAAAAGGCTCAACACCAAAATCAATTCGTTTTAACTTACCTTCACGATCAACAATTTGTTTCAGCGGTAAATCACGCTGCTTCCAAAACTCAATATCATTCGAATCACCAAAAGTACAAACCATTAAAATACCAGTACCTTTTTCTGGATCTGCATGTTCTGCTGGCATAATTGGCACCGATGCAAAAAACAAAGGCGTAATGGCTTTTTTACCAAATAAATGCTGATAACGCTCATCATCAGGATGTGCAACCACGGCAATACAAGCTGCCAATAGTTCTGGTCGCGTTGTACTAATAATAAATTCTTCACCATTTTCAACCTGGAATTTAATATCGTGAAAATGTCCTAACGCAGGGCGCTCTTCAACTTCAGCTAATGCAACCGCTGTTTGGAATGTAACGTCCCACATAGTAGGAGCTACTTTGTGTGTAAGGTGATTTTTTTTCGCAAGCTCAATAAAAGAAAACTGGGATACGGTTCGGCAATGATCATTAATCGTTGCATACTCTTGACGCCAATCAAATGACAGCCCCATTTCAGCCCATAAAGCTTTATATTTTTTTTGATCTTCCGCTGTTTGATAATTACAAACTTCCAAGAAATTTTGCCGCGAAACAGGCTGCTGGCTTTTAACTTTTTTAGGTGCTAATTCTGGCTGCCAGTTTTCTTTGTAAGGCACACGCGGCACGCATTTTACTGCATAAAGATTTTGCACACGACGCTCAGTAGGCAACCCATTATTATCCCAACCAATCGGATAAAAAATATTCATGCCCAACATGCGTTGAAAACGCACAATGACATCAGTTTGGGTATAGCTAAACACATGCCCCATATGCAACGAACCCGAAACAGTTGGTGGTGGCGTATCAACAACAAAAGTTTCATTACGTGGTCGATTTTCATCATAATGATAAATTCCTGCCTGCTCCCAGGCAGCTGACCATTTTGACTCTATTTCACTGGCTTTATATTTTTTGGGGAATTCGATTAGCATCGGTATGGATCCATTGTGTAACTTGTTGATTTTCTGTAATTTTAAGCACTACACTGCCTATTGAAAAGGCATTTTAGTGAAGTTGAAGCCTATAAGCAATACTACATCATTACGTTGACACCGCTGCGTTATGAGTGCTGCGTTGACGACAATATATTCATAAGCACGCCCCAAACGGAACAAAATAATTGATATCACACAAAAAAATTGTGTAAAAAATAGACGCAACTCTGTTCCGCTGGTAAATTTATAAACACCTGTGTTAAGATGAAAGCAGCCTGATTAACAAGGAGGTTTCAAATGGCACGAAAAACAGCAACTCGCAGAAAATCTAAACCACGCAGCAATCCCAATGTCTCCCCCAAAAGCCGTCTATTAGCACTACTACTGTGCTTTTTCCTCGGTTTTTTCGGTGTACATCGATTCTATGTCAACAAAATTGGCACCGGTATCTTGATGATCGTTACCTTGGGTGGACTCGGAATTTGGTACTTAATTGACTTAGTCGTCATCCTCTGTGGCGCCTTCCGTGATAAAGAAGAACTCACTTTATATGATTGGATGCCTACAGAGCCATAGACCTAATACGGCGTACTAGCACAGCGTCAGCTCAAGCTAGTACGCCATTAATTCAGCTTTAATCAAAAAAATCTGCCAAATTAACGCACTGATAAAAATAATCTCGTTCAACAACCTTCTCATCAAGCTCACCAAAATAGATCAAAACAGGCACCACCGACACGCCTCGAGGCAAAGACAATGCTTTCAACTTTTCTTCCATTTCAGTAATAACGCGCGTACCTACAGAATTAATAAAAAATTTAACCTCACAAACAAAAAGAGTTTTTGCTCTAGTTTGAATCATATAGTCAATTTGACAACCAGTTTGCCGAGTAGTTTTATTTTGAAAATAGGGACCATCATTTAATACATCACTAGGATTTATATTCAGCCTCTGCAATATAAGCTCACGATTATTTAGCACGGTATTTTCAAACTGCAATCCTAAAATCGTTTTCCAACCTGGCAATTGTTGCAGCTCTATATTTTTCAAACGTCCTGCCTTGATTGATTCAAGTTTTGGCAACATGTATTTCAAATAAAACCTTAGATAATTGTCAGACAAACGATACTTATTAAGTGCAGACAACTGTCCAGATTTTAAATCCCAAGCATTAAAGCTTTGCACATATCCCGCTTCTTTCAGCTCATAGATATAATCCAACAAACTACTGCCTTTTGGGTAGTCAATCTTTTTCGACAAGGATGTATAATCAAGCGCCTTTTGCGTAAGCGCTGCAACTATGTTCTGATAAATAACACTACGATGGCCGAATAAATCATTAAATATTCGCTGATACTCATTAACAAGCATTCCTCTTTCTGCGAAACAAAGCTGTTTAATATTATCCTCAGCAGACAATTTTGGATCTATCAATTCTAAATACCAAGGTACACCACCAACAATATTCAAATAAACTTGTTTTTCATAAGGCGAGCGTCTAAAACCAAGATTATCTAACATAGAGGAACACTTGGTTATAGGCAATTCTTTTACAACCATTTCTAAAGCGATACGCCCAAAGAAACCAGTACTATTAATAATATTTTTTTCAATCCACGCTGATACAGATCCACACAAAACCAAAATCAATTTGCTGTTTTTTTTGAAATGCAAGTCCCATGCATTCTTCAATTTAGGCAAAAAGCTTGCATCACCATGTGCCATCCAAGTAATTTCGTCGAATAATACAACAACTCGTCCTGTCTTAATTTTATCGGCTAATAGCAAAAATAGTTTCGACCAATCATCGAGTGACACTTCGGGCAGCCCCGTCTGCTGACTTAACTGAATGGCAAATTCATCTCTTTGCCGCTGAGCAGTGATCCTTTCTTCTGGCGCCAAACCTGAAAAAGCCAAGAAGGTCTTGTTTTTAGCAAACTCTGTGATCAGACGACTCTTACCAACACGCCTTCGCCCTCTAACTACAGCCAAGCTAGCTATTTTTTTAGTCAAAAGACCATTAAAGCGGGCCAGCTCGCTTGCTCTACCGGAAAATGAATTATCACCCAACAGCTTCTCCAAAACATACAATTGCACTTATTGGAGAAGTTTAACATGTTGGCGCATCTTCTTCAATACATACAATTGCAGATATTGGAGATGTTGTAATGATAAAAAATCCTCTCCAATATCGACAATTACACTTATTGAAGAAGATAGAAAATCTAGACAAAAAAAGCCAACCAATTGAATTTAAACCCAAATTGCAACAACAGCCATTAGCAAATAGCCAAGAATAACATAGACAAAGCGGCGTAGATCACAGCATTGATCTACCATCACGGCTCGATTCAAACCATGCAAGGTGCCGAGATATAAAAAGGTGCCGGCAGCAAGTGCCATCAAGCATGGTTGGATGTAGGGATAGGTCGATAAGGAATTTGCTACTTGATCGCCGACGTAAATACCTAATGGCACCATAGTAGCAAACGCCAAGAAAAGCGAGATCCGTGCTCGAGCAGACATGCCACATTTATTAATTTGCACAGCCAGGGCAAAACTAGCCGCCCACTTATGCGCCACAATGGCAAAAAAGATAACTAAAGCGGTACCAAGTGATTCACTCACGCCCAGGGCCGCACCAGAAAAAAACGAGGGGTTTGCCAACATTATTACTGCCAGCACCGCAAACACCGGGCTTTCTTGCGAACGGTGAGCATAAACCTCTCTGCCAATATGCTCGAACAATAACAAAACCAAAAAGATTGATCCCGCCAAAAAGAACGGTAATGGATAATTAATACCTAGCCGATCAAATATAGTCGTTGAGTCACCCATCATATGCAATAACGCGGCACCCAAAAAGATACCTAATGCCAATGCTTCGGCAATGGGAAATTCCGAAATTTTATCGTCACGCAAACGCTTTATAAATGGATAGGCGCCAGCTAAAAGCGTCATGCCAAAGATGATAATCGTACCAAAAAATTTTACAGCACTAAGTGACAACATAATTTAATCATCAACCCATATAAGATCCATATTTTTTGCAGCTGCAACCTCATCTAAGCGACCTATCGGCATAGTATGCGGCGCTGTTTTCACCTTTTCTGGATCAGTTTTAATTTCTGCTAAAATTAACTCCATTATATCAACAAATTTATCCAGCTGCTGCTGTGATTCTGTTTCGGTAGGCTCTATCAACAGGCATTCTGGTATTAGTAGTGGAAAATAAATAGTTGGTGCATGTATACCATAATCCAACAAACGTTTAGCAAGATCTAAGGCAGTCACACCATATTGCTTAGTTAATGGCGACAACGTAATAATAAATTCATGTGATGCTAAGCGATCATCTAAAGCTACTGTATAACCTACTTCGCGCAACTTATGCATCAGGTAATTGGCATTCAATGTTGAATATTCACCAACACGCTGCAAGCCTTGCTTGCCCAATAAACGACAGTAGATATAAGCACGAAATAAAACACCGGCATTGCCTTGAAACGCTGACAGCCTGCCGATGGATTTTTTTCGATCGGCAGCATTCAACCAGATATACTGATTATTTTTTTGACCAACAACAGGTGTTGGCAAATAAGCTGCAAGCTTTGCATTAGCCGCAACTGGGCCGGACCCTGGCCCGCCGCCACCATGTGGCGTTGCAAAAGTTTTATGTAAGTTTAAATGCATCACATCAAAACCCATGTCTCCCGGACGGCATTGACCGAGAATTGCGTTGAGATTAGCTCCATCATAATAAAGCAAACCGCCAGCATCATGAATGATTTTAGCTATTTTCTCTATTTGCCTCTCAAACACACCTAATGTTGACGGATTTGTTAACATAATGCCAGCAGTTTTTGGCCCGACCATTGCAGTTAGCGCCTCAAGATCTAAATCACCATTCGCGAGTGTCGGCACTTCTTTGACCTTAAGACCACACTGGATGGCTGACGCCGGGTTTGTACCATGTGCTGCATCTGGCACCAACATTTCTGTCCGCTCAAAATCATTACGATCATGATGATAAGCCTTAATCATAGCCACACCAACAAACTCACCTTGCGCACCAGCCATTGGCGTCAAACTTATTGCTTGCATGCCTGTTAATTCAACCAAATAATTCTGCAATTCAAACAAACATTGTAGCGCTCCTTGGCTATCCTCAATCATAGAAAGCGGATGCAGATTCGCCAATCCTGGCAATAATGCATATTTATGCGCAGCCCGAGGATTATATTTCATAGTGCAAGAACCAAGCGGATAAAAATTAGTTTCAATTGAAAAATTCTTCCGCGATAAATTAGTAAAATGACGTACAACCTCAAGCTCAGATAATTCTGGCAAAGTAATTTTACTATTGCGCAATAAGTTTTTTGCAATTTTATGATTATTGTTATTTTCGATATGATGTGATTTTGTTTTTCGTGTGATTCTGGACTTATTAAAACTGGTCATAATTTTTTCCGTTAAGCAAACTTTTTATTTTTCAACTAACAAGCCATTCTCTGCATCTTCCGTGAGAATTTGATTAGTGACTTGCAAATATTTTTGTAAATCAGTATTGTTTTTGGTTTCTGTTGCACAAATCAATAGGCAATTTTTTAAGGCAGGAAAATACTGCCCCAAATCAACACCAGCTTGAATATTATGCTTACGCATTCCTTGCAAAAACACTTTGGCGTCAATCGGCAATTTAATCACAAACTCATGAAAAAAATCAGAACCAAACACTGACTCAATTCCATCAACTGCAATTAAAGCATCATACAACTTAGAGCTGACAAAATGGCATTTTTCTGCAGTTTTAGTTAAGCCTTGAGGCCCTAACAAGCTCATATAAATGCTTGCAGCAGTCACTAACAACCCTTGGTTTGTACAGATATTTGAAGTAGCTTTTGCACGACGGATATGTTGTTCGCGCGCTTGCAATGTCAACACATAACCCACTCGACCTTTATCATCTTTAGTGCGACCAACAATACGACCTGGCAGCTGACGCACATATTTTTTCTTGCAACATAAAAAACCAAAATATGGGCCGCCAAATGATAAAGGCACTCCTAATGGCTGGCCTTCACCACAAACAATATCAACGCCTAGCTCGCCCCATGCACCAGGTTCTTTTAATAACGATAGCGATAGCGGATTAACAAGCGCAATTGAAAAAATATTATTTGCTTCTGCGAACGACGTAAGTTCATTAACATTTTCAAGTCGGCCAAAGAAATTTGGTTGGGCAATAATAATAGCAGCGACATTTTCACAATTAATTTTAGCTAACTCTGCTTGATCGCTGACACCAAAACTGTCAAATGGCAGCGATATAAGCTCGATATTTTGATGCGGCAACACCGTTTGCAATACTTGTCGATAATGCGGATGCAAACTATCAGGCACAATTATCTTAGTTGCTTTACCTCGCTTAAGCCGCACTGCCATTAAAACTGCTTCGGTTAATCCACTTGCGCCATCATATAAAGAGGCATTTGATACATCCATGCCAGTCAAACTAGCCATCATGGTTTGATATTCATATATTAGTTGCAGGTTACCTTGACTAGCTTCTGCCTGATATGGCGTATAGGCTGTTAAAAATTCACTACGACCAGCAATATCCCAAATTGCAGCTGGAATATAATGGTCGTACGCACCTGCCCCAATGAAACAGGTACCTGGTTTTAAATCAGCTTGACGCTCCTGCATTAATCGAGCTAACTCACACTCGGTCATTCCATCTGGAATATTTTCCATTTTATATTGCATTAAGTCAGATGGTATTTCTGCAAATAAATCTGTAATAGCGTCAACGCCACAAACCTTTAGCATGTCTTTGGCTTCAAGTTCGGTGTGTGGAATAAAAGGCATATTTATTTCTCCAATATTTGCCTACTAAAATTAAGCGCACTCGCCTTCATAAGCCTCAGCAGTCATAAGCTTGCTAACATCATCTAGATTGTCTATTCGCAACTTAAAGAGCCAGCCTTCACCATAAGGATCTTCATTAACCAAGTTAGGAGATTCGCTAAGTTTTTCATTTACTGCCATCACCTCACCAGCAAGTGGCGCATAAACATCGGCAGCTGTTTTAACTGATTCGACAACCACAGCATCATCCCCCTTATTCATTTCATTATTTAATTCAGGTAATTCAACAAAAACCAGCTCACCTAATTGTGCTTGCGCATGATCTGTTATTCCGATGGTAACTTCTGTATCGCTGTCTTTGCGAATCCATTCATGGCTTTTAGTGTAGAGTATATCCGCTGGTATTTCTGACATTTTATTCTCCATTAATTTTTTATTTTGATATTATTTGTTCTTTATAGGTTGCTTTTCCATTGCGCACGAAAGGTGGCTTTACCTTTTTTACTGGCAATAGTTTTCCTCTTCGATCTACAAATAACTGTGCATTACTGTTCTTAGGGATTATTGCCATAGCAATGGCCATATTTAATGTAGGTGAAAAACTGCCACTTGTTATCACACCTTCACGACCTTCTTCATCAACCACTTTTTGGCCGTCGCGCAACACGCCGCCTTTTTCTAAAATTAAACCAACAAAAGTATTGGCAATGCCTTTTTCTTTAGCTGACAACAATGCAGCTTTACCAATAAAATCACGATCGTCTTTTAAAGATAGAGTCCAAGCTAGCCCTGCTTCAAATGGCAAAATATTCTCATCCATATCGTGACCATACAAATTCATGCCTGCTTCAAGACGCAGTGTATCTCGCGCACCAAGCCCACATGGCTTAACGCCTGCATCTAACAATTTTTGCCAAAGCTCAGGGGCGGCAGCCACAGGCAAAATAATTTCCAAACCATCTTCTCCGGTATAGCCTGTGCGGGCAATCCAATACTCGTTTACAGAACGACCATGAAATGCTTTCAAGTCATCAACAGTTAAAGCTGTAGCCTGCTGAAACAATTCAATTGCTTTTGGACCTTGCACTGCAAGCATAGCTAAGTCTGGTTTTTCATTTAGTTGTATATTGAATTTGCTGGCATGTTGCTTTAACCATGCCATATCTTTATCGTGTGTTGCGGCATTTAGCACGATACGATAACGATCATCACCTTGCCAATAAGTAATTAAATCATCAATAACACCGCCATTTTCATTTAAAATGCAGCTATATAATGCTTGGCCAGGGGAGGTTAATTTTTTGACATCGTTAGCCAAAATATATTCGAGGAATGCCAAGCTGTCGTTACCATCAACATCTACTACATTCATATGAGAGACGTCAAACATACCAGCGTGCTCGCGAACATACTGATGTTCTTGCAATTGCGAGCCATAATGCATCGGCATTTGCCAGCCACAAAACTCAACCATAGATGCGTCCAGAGCCAGATGCGCGGCATTTAGGGGCGTTGTTCTAACCATGAAATATCCTTGAATAAAAGTATTGATCTATTATATCGAAGGCAGTCCGTTTGACAATAAAAAAACCGCTATCTTAGTCACCAACAGGCAGCGTAATCAAAACAACAAGCCCATTAGGCTTTTTATTTTTTAATTCAATTTCACCGCCATGACTGCGAATAATATCACGCGCAACAGCCATACCTAAGCCCGTACCAGCAATTTCTGGAGAGCGTGCTGGATCAACTCGATAAAAAGGTGAGAATACTTTTTCGGTTTCGGTATCTGCAATACCCGGGCCACTATCACTAATCTTTATAGTAATTTTGTCTTCACCTGCATGCATTAATACATCAGCCTGCTCGCCATATTTAATGGCATTTTCAACTAAGTTTGAAATAGCGCGACGCAGTGGCACCATGCGACCAAAATATGCTAAACGTTTTGTATCTGCTTCAAAACATGCTTTATGCCCCAAGTCAGTTAAGTCTGACACCAGAGTTTCGACTAATGCTGTTAGATCAAATTTCTCCATAGGCTCTTCTTGGTCATAGTCGCGAGCAAACGCCAAAATAGAACCTATCATTTTATCCATAATATTTAAATCTTCGACAGTTTTTTCATACTGGGAAGCATCTTTAATATATTCAGCTCTTAGTTTTAAACGTGTGATAGGTGTGCGTAAATCGTGTGATATTGCTGCTAGCATTTGGGTGCGATCATTAATAAGCCTGCGAATACGCGCTTGCATTTCATTAAAGGACTCTGCGACCTCCTTCGCTTCAAGCGGGCCATCAGTTGGCATTGGCGGAGAGTTCATATCCATACCAAAACGTTTTGCCGCCTTTGCTAAAGATTGTATCGGCATTGCCAAACGTTGTATCGCCCACAAACAAAGCATAATTATTGCAACAGTTAACACGACAATGGATGCCATAAACCCCGAAAACAACCAAGGATGCTCCGCTCGATGCACTGTAATATTTAGCCAACGTGAATCAGCCAAAGGCAAACTCAAACTTAGATGCTTAGGATTATTTTTAACCAAATCACGAACCATTTTGGGATCACTAGCAAATAATAACTGTGCATTTTCTACTGGCTGATTAGTCATGGTGACCCTGACCGCTGGCTGCCACATAGTTTTTAACACTTTTGGCAAGTCTTGAATTTGCACAACCTTTGCAACTGTTGTCACTCGGATAACTTCATTAGCAACCTGACCTGTAGTCAGTCGACTATAACTCAAAGTAAAATATGTATTAAAAATAAAAAGACCTG
>PVBE011261453.1_pt1 | contig 12386 bp, 11 predicted proteins | sample 1631181 | NCBI WGS metagenome assembly PVBE01 (sample SAMN08397723, study PRJNA350692) | Marine metagenome, whole genome shotgun sequencing project. | isolation source: water | place: Pacific Ocean | collected 2012-04 | reverse complement strand
CTCACGGGCGATCGTGAGCGACGTGAGCATGGCGGCGATGATCATCATGATGACCGCCACGAGCCCCGGAACGATCATGTTCCTGCTTCGGAGCTCCTCGTTGTACCACACCCGGCTCTCAGCGCTGATCACCTGAGGAAGCTCGGCGCCCTGGAGCCGGATCCCACTTGAAAACGAACGCACGATGCCCTGGGCATACCCCAGCGCGATGGTCGCCGTGTTGGCGTCGCTGCCATCGACGAGAAGCTGCAGCTCGGCGGACCGGCCCCCGTCGAGATCTCGGGCGAAGTCGGGCGGTACGACGATGGTCACGAGGGCCTGTCCCCCGTCCAGTACCCCCTCGACCTGCTCGTACCGGCTCAGCCGGCGCACCACCGTGAAGTAGCCGGACGCCTCGAAGGCGTCGAGCAGCTCGCGGCTCCGACTGGAGCCGTCCATATCGAGCACGGCGGTTTGGATGTCCTCGACGTCCCAGGTGATGGCGTATCCGAACATCACGACGAGGAGCGCCGGCAGAAGGAAGGCGAGGAGGAGACTCCTGGAGTCGCGCCGCAGGTGGAGTACCTCCTTGCGCGCCATGGCCATGAGCCGTGTCCGACTGAGCGCGCTCACCCGCTCCTGGCCCCTCCCTCGTCACGGACGCGCGCCACGAATACGTCCTCGAGCGAGGGCTTGATCTGCTTCACGGTCGTCACGGCAATGTCAGCCTGTGACAGAAGGGCCCGGATGCGATGGTCGGCACCCTCTTCGGCGTCCGTGGTCACATGGAGGGACCGTCCGTACATAGCCGCGTCCACGATCCCTTCGGCACCGTCCAGGGTCTTCACCGCCCGAGGAGGCGCCTCGGACCGGACCTCGAAGAGGGGCAACGTCATGCCGGCCCGGAGTCCAGCCGCCGTGTCGAGCGCGATGAGGCGTCCTCGATTCATCAGGGCGAGCCGGTGACAGTACTCGGCCTCTTCCATGTAGTGAGTCGTGACGAACACGGTCGTCCCACTGTCCCCCAGCCCGTAGATCAGGTCCCAAAACGCTCGACGAGAGATCGGATCCACCCCGGACGTCGGCTCGTCCAGGAAGAGGATCGGAGGCTCGTGGAGAACGGCACAACCGAGGGCGAGCCTCTGCTTCCAGCCCAAGGGTAGCTCACCCGTGAGGCGCCGTCGGTGCCCGGTCAGCCCGGCCAACTCCACGACCCAGTCCGCCCTCTCCCGTCGACGGTTCCGGGGAACCCCGTAGAGCCGTGAGAAGAAGCGGATGTTCTCGTCGACGGTCAGGTCGGCATAGAGGGAGAAGAGCTGGGACATGTAACCGATGCGCCGCTTGATGGCTCGGCGCTCCGTCGCCACGTCGAGCCCCGCCACACGGCCCTCGCCAGAGGTGGGAGGGATGAGGCCGGTGAGCATCTTGATGGTTGTGGTCTTCCCTGCCCCGTTGGGGCCCAAGAAGCCGAAGATCTCTCCGGAACGCACCTGGAACGACACACGATCTACAGCGACGAAGTCTCCGAAGTGGCAGGTCAGATCTCGGGCGATGACTGCGTGCTCCGGGTCCGGCTCAACCCCGACCGCCGAGCGGGCATCGTCAGGCGACATCTTGGCCCTCTTCCCCGCCGCCCCCGACCTGGTCCATGAACACGTCCTCCAGCGACGGCTCGTCGATGGGCTCCACGACCGCGTCCAGGAAGCCCTCGGACCCGAGGGTGGCCCGGATCGCGCCGACACCCGCCGTCACATTATCTACGACCACATGCAGACGATCTCCGAACACGGACGCACTCGAGACCAGCGGGAGGGCTCTCAGCACGTCGCGAGCCGCCCTCGACCGATCCGCGACCCGAACGGAGAGAAGCCGGCCGGCCAATCCTCGTCGCAGCGCGTCCGGCATGTCTACCGAGAGGCTCTTCCCCGCCTGGAGAAAAGCAAGCCGATCGAATCGCTCGGCCTCGTCCATGTAGGCAGTGCTAACCACGACGGTCACACCCTCGTCCACCATCTCGTGAATGATCAGCCAGAGGTCGCGGCGTGATATGGGGTCCACCCCGAAAGTCGGCTCGTCCAGGAGCAGTAGGCTCGGACGATGAATCAGAGCGCACGAGAGACCGAGCTTCTGCTTCATCCCGCCAGATAAGGCCTCGGCTCGGCGGTCCCTGAACGGCGCGAGACCCGAGAACTCGTAGAGTCGCGCGAGTCTCTCGGGGCGCTGATCCCTCGGGACGCCGAAAAGGTCGGCGTAGAAGTCTAGGTTCTCGCCAACCGTGAGGTCGTGGTAGAGGCCGAAGCGCTGGGACATGTAGGCGATCCTCGCCTTCACTGCCTCGGGATCGTCGGACACGTCTGTATCGAACACCCACGCTCGCCCGCTCGTAGGGGGCAGGACGCCTGCGAGCATGCGTAGCGTCGTGGTCTTACCCGCTCCATCGGGACCCACGAGACCGAACAACTCTCCGGTCGCTACCTCCAGGGACAGACCGTCCACGGCGACCAGCGGCCCGAACGATCGAGCCAGGCCTTCGGTCCGTACGGCCCAGGGAGCTCGCGCCCCGTCGTTCACGGCGTCGCGTCCCCATCGTCGAGCCGAACGTCGGCGGGCATGCCCGGCTTGAGCTCAAAGCTCGGATCCCCCACCACTTGGACCTTCACAGCATAGACGAGCTTCACGCGCTCCTCCGGCATCTGAACGTTCTTGGGCGTGAACTCCGCCTCCGAGGCGATGAACGTCACTCGTCCCTCGTGGGTTCGGTCGGGATAGCTGTCGGAGGTGATGTTGGCCGTCTGTCCCAGCGTCACCCGACCGATCCGGTCCTCCGGCACATAGATGCGCACCCAACGATCGTCGGGATTCATGAGGGTCAGGACGGGGGCGCCCGGCGGAGCGGTCTCACCAGGTTCTCTGTGCCTCACGGTCACCACGCCGTCGAACGGCGCCGTGATCGTTGCGAAGGAAAGCGTCGCGTCCACCACCTCAATACCGGCTTCCGCCGCAGCCACCTGGGCGGCTCCCGCGTCGACCCTTTCCGGACGGGGTCCCGACTCGAGAAGCCGAACGGCCTCGCCGCGTTCATCGGCCTGGATGCGAGCGAGACTCAATGCAAGCTCACTCTTCTCCAGCGCCTCCTCGCTCACCGCCCCTCCGTCATGCAGGAGCCTGGCACGCTCGAGACCGCGCTCGGCGTCTGCGACTTGCGCTTGGGCTGCCCGGAGACCCGCACGCCCCTGAGCCACCTCCTCCTCCCGGAATCCGCTCCGGAGCTCCGCCAATCCGGCCCTCGCCACTGCGAGTTGGGCCACGAGCTGGGCACGGCGCGCGTCGAGCTCCGACCGGTCGAGAGTGGCCAGCTGCTGGCCGGTGGTCACCCGATCGCCCTCTCGGGCGCTGATATCGAGGATTCGACCCGCTGCCTGAAAGGCGAGCTGGCCCTCCGTGGCCTCCACCGTCCCGGAGGCCGTGAGCCCATCTCCGGCAACGCCGTCTCGCAGGAATCCGAACCAGAGGATGGCACTTGCGATTGCCAAGACGATAACCGCCAGAACGGGTCGGGGGGGTCGACGTCCACTCATGATGCATCTCCCAGATTCTCTGTCAGCCAGCTCTCATCAAGCTCGCCCACAGCCTTGGCCAGTTGGATCCGTGCGAGCACGGCACCGTGCTCGGCTTCACTGAGCGCCGCCCTGAGGGACAGAAGCGCCGCTTCGGACTGTAGATAGTCCGACTGCACCCCCGTGCCGGTGTCGAGGCGGAGTCGCTCGATGCGAGCCACCTCGGTGGAGCGGTCCACAGCCACCCGAAGGCTCGAGCTACGAGCCTCGGCTTCTTCCCACGCCGCGAGAGCCCTGTCGACGCCGGCGGCCGCCCTCAGCTCCGCGAGGCGCACGCCTTCTCTCGAAGCTTCGCGAAGAGCCTCGGCCCGGGAGACGCCATGACCGAGGCGTCCACCAGTGAAGACGGGCACCGAGACGGCTAGGCCGACGTTCCACTCAGCCGTGAAGTTCCCTTCCAGGCTCCCCTGGTCCACATAGGCCGCCTGGAGGTCCACATTCGGTCTGCGGGCACCGCGGGCGACGCCCACCGCGGCCTCGGAGGAAGTGAGCTCGTACCTGGCGCGCTGCACATTAGGGTTGGCGGCCACGGATGCCGAGAACAGCCGGGTGCGGTCGACCTCGGCACCCGGCCGGTGGGTCACCTCGCGCAACCGTTGTCCGCCGAGTGAGCCATCCGGCAGACCCAGCAACCGACCCAGGTCGCCCTCGGCCACTCGGCGCATGGCAGTCGTCTGGGTGCGGTCGGCTCGCGCGTCGGCCAGAGCCGCTTCCGCGCGCAGGACCTCCACCCTAGGAGCCCGTCCCACCGCCAGAAGATCCTGTGCGCGGTCGAGCTCCGACTGTAAGGCTGCGATCCGTTGGTCGTGGGCCTCGAGCTGGTCTCGAGCCAGGAGCACACCGAGATAGTTCACGGCAACCTGGCTGATGAGGTCCTGCCTCGCCGCTCGGACATCCGACTGAGCGGCCGTCACCCGAGCCGCGGACGCCGAGATCCAAGCCCCCCTCGCACCACCATCGAAGACCGTGTAGGCGGCAAAGGCTCCGCCTCGGAAGAGCGTCTCATCGAAGGGAGGGATGAGGGAGGGCTCGAAGCCGTGAATGGGCGTGACGACCATCAGCTCCTCGAACTGCGTAGCGGTTCCTTGCAGGCTCAGCGACGGGAAGCGGTCTCCTACGCTAACTCTGTGGGCCTCTTCGGCGGCTCTTTGGCGGGCCACTCCGCCCATGAGGATCGGGTGGGTTTCCAGTGTCATCGCGACCGCCTGGGAGAGCGTCAGCGCGGCTGACGCGGGGGTTCGCTCCTCCACCTGCGCCGCCGCGCTCAGAGCCGTCACCGATATCAACGAAATGGCGAGGCATACCACACCGACCCGCCGACACGACCGAATGTCCGCGTTCATGATACCCCCTTGGCGCCGAGCGCTCTTGTCACGAACTGCACCGCATGCTCTTCCGCACGATCCGCAGGCACACCTCCCGATATGCCGCCCGCCCGCGACAACAGCCGGCCCACCAGAGTCAGGTGCACGGGCAGGGCGATGATTCCGATGACCGTAGGCAACATGTCGGACTCGAGGATGCTCCCGTCCTTCTGGCCCTCCCGAAGAAGTGTTGAGAGCGTTCCGATCACGTGCTGCATGGTCTGCTGGACCGGCTCGATGGGCTCTACTCCGGAGGTCACCTGCTGGAGCATGAAGTGAGGCATGTCCGGATTCTCGCTGAGGTGAACGAAGAAGGCTCGCACCACACCTTCGATCCTCTCGAGCGGTGGACCCGGCACTGAGGCGGCCTCGGTCACTCGCTCTCTCAACGGAGCGAGCGCACCGTCCACGACCGCCTCATAGAGGCCTTCCTTGCTTCCGAAGTGGTACGTCACGGCCCCCAGGTTGGCTCGAGCCTCTCGTGTGATGGTCCGTACCGACGCCCCTTCGTATCCCTGGCGCGCGAAGATCCGCCGCCCTGCGACCCGTAGCCGAGCCGACGTCTCGGTGTTCAGGGGGGATTTGTTCATATCGTTCCTTGGATTCATTCAAACGTTCGTATTAATTTAGTTAATGAAGCATTTGACGCAAGGTGAATCCGGAGCACTGTCCGTTCAGCATGGACGGAGAATGATTAAACGACCGTATGACAATGATCGACTTCAGCTCACTACAGAGTGCCCACACCGAACCATCGACGCGGGAACTCGGCGCATCCGGCCCCGCCCGCTCGCCGACCCTGAAACCTCTCGGTCGGGCTCACGCGTATTAGAATCACCGAGGCGCTCGCAACCCTCGGAACACGAGCGACGTCGAACAGTACGTAGAGTTGTCGTTGAACCCCGCAGGGTGGTGGATGAGATACTTACTTGGTTGCCGACTTTGATTCTGGCCGTTGTCCTCGGAGGCTTGGGCCTCCGCAAGGCATGGGCGAGCCGCAAGCAGAAGTTGATCGCTACCCAACGCGTGGTGGAGCGCCCAAACTCCTACTACGCATCGAAGGGCGTCCGCGACCAGGAGGACGAAGAGTGGTGGCGCCGCATCAAGCTCGATCGGCTCCATGAGGTGAACCGCGAATACGTCGAGCGTCTTCTTCGCCAGATCGATGGAGCCGGCGTGGACACCCTGACGCGGGACGAGCGCGCGTTCATGGAGCGCATGGCCAATCTCGAGGCACCTCCCCGCAAGGGCGTCCGACCCGAACCCAACCCCTGGCCCTCTCCGGCCTGAGGCTACACGCCCCGACCCGGGCTGATTATCGTGCCTGGCGTGATGGGCCCCAAACACCGTGGCCTGGATAGCAAAGCCGCTCGTACCCGGGTAGTTTCCGACCGTGAGTCAGCCACGGAAAGACCAACGTCCGCACCTCACCAAGGTGCAAGCTCTCGAGCTCCTCGGGTCCCACTACGGACTCATCGGCGACGTCGAGTCACTCCCTAGCTGGCGTGACCAGAACTTCCGTGTCGTTTCCGACGTGGGAGGCCGGTTCATCCTGAAGATCGCCAACGCCGACGAACCGATGGAGCTGCTTGAGCTTCAGACGGACATCCTGGACTTCCTGGCCGACCGCGACGTCGGCATCGATCTCCCCAGGACCGTACCGACCAAGACGGGGGCTCGCGGTCTCACCGCTCCTGGCAAGGCTGGAGCCACGCACTGGGTGCGACTTCTGACGTACGTACAGGGTGAGTTGCTGGGAACGATCCGGCCCCGGACCCCGGCCCTGTTGGAGTCCTTCGGCGAGGCGATCGGGCATCTGGACTCGGAGCTTTCGGAATTCGACCACCCCGCCGCCGTACGCCCGGACTTCCGATGGGACCTGACACGCGCCGCAGAAGTCATCGCCGCACACGTTTCGCACATCCTCGACGAGAAGCGCCGGGCCCAGGTCGAAGCCCTCGGACGGGAGTTCGAGACCGTGGTAGCGCCGGTCTTGGTGGACCTTCCGAGGAGCGTCATCCACAACGACGCCAACGATTACAATGTCCTCGTCAGCCCTCCTGCCCTTGAAGGGCGAAGGGTCGTCGGACTCTTGGATTTTGGGGATGTGCTCGAGACGGCGACCGTGTGTGACCTCGCCATCGGCTGTGCGTACGCCCTCATGGGCATGCCCGACCCCCTCGCGGCGATGATCTCGGTCGTGCGCGGGTACCATCGCGTCCGTCCACTCGCGGAAGCGGAGATCGAGATTCTCTTCCCCCTCGTTCAGGCCCGACTGGGGATCAGTGTCAGCGTCTCCGCCTCCAAGGCCGGAGAGGATTCGGAGGATGGGTACCTGACAATCAGCGAGGCCCCTGCCTGGGAAGCACTGAGCCATTTGGCCTCCGTCCATCCACGAGTGGCCCGTAACCTCTTTAGAGACGCGTGTGGACTCGAACCGTGTCCCCGACATCACCAAGTGACCGACTGGATCGAGTCGCACCGGCAGGAAATGGGTCCCGTGGTCAGGGAGAGTCTGGACGATGCTCTCGTGTTCGACCTCAGCGCGGCCAGCTCCGAAATCGACAACCTCGACCGGGTCCTGGACACAGGCACGTTCAACGGGCACCTCGTACGTCGGCTGGAGGAGGACGGGAAAAAGGTAGGAATCGGTCGATATGCCGAGCCTCGAATGTGGTACGCCACGGACAACTACGGTCAAGCCGTCGGGGAATTCCCGGAGCGAAGGACCGTGCACACCGCCCTCGACATCTTCCTGCCCGCCGGAAGCGCGGTCCTGGCGCCCCTCCCGGGGCACGTTCAGAATCTGAAAAATAACTCGGAACGACTGGACTATGGGCCCACGATCATCCTGGAGCACTCACCCGAAGACGGACCGACCTTCTACAGCCTGTACGGGCACCTGGCCGCAGGATCGCTTGAGAGCCTGGAGGTCGGGAGTTCGGTGACCGCCGGTCAGGAGATAGCCCGGCTGGGCGATTTTCCAGAAAACGGAGATTGGCCGCCCCATCTCCATTTCCAGTTGATCACCGACCTGCTCGACGCGGACGGCAACTTTCCGGGGGTGGCTCTTCCGAGCCGGCAGAACCTGTGGCTGAGCATCTCCCCCGACCCGGGTGTCATGCTGGATCTGCCGGAGGGGTCGGCCTTCGCTCCCCCGGTACCGGTGGAAGAGATCGCGAATCTGCGTCGGGAGCATCTTTCGCCGTCCCTCAGCCTGGCTTATGGCGAGCCCCTCCATATTGTCCGGGGGTGGAAGCAGCACCTCATCGACGCCACGGGGCAGTCGTATCTCGACGGCGTGAACAACGTCTGCCATGTGGGCCACTGTCATCCCCGCGTGGTGGAGGCCGCCCGAAAGCAGATGGGCGTCCTCAACACGAACACCAGGTATCTCCACGAACTCATCGGGCGTTACAGCGAGCGTCTCACGTCAACCCTGCCCGACGGGCTCTCCGTCTGCTTCCTGGTGAACTCGGGAAGCGAGGCCAACGAGCTGGCGTTTCGGCTCGCCCACTCCCATACGAACCGCGACGACTTCATCGTGGTGGGGGGCGGCTACCATGGAAGTACCGGTGCCACCGTGGCCGCCAGCCCCTACAAGTTTCAGGGGCCGGGACGAACGGGTGCCGCCCCGCACATCCATGCGGTCGCCATGCCCGACGACTACCGTGGGCGCTTCCGGCGGACGGACCCACACCGTGGCCAACGGTTCGCGGAGCTGCTGAAGGAGGCCACCGCAGAAGCACACCGACGATCGTTCGGCCCCGCAGCCTTCATCTGCGAGAGTCTGTTGAGCTGTGGAGGGCAGATCGAGCTCCCGCCCGGCTACCTGGAGGCGGCCTACGCCCTGGTGCGCGAGGACGGCGGCGTCTGTATCTGTGACGAGGTCCAGGTGGGCTTCGGCCGTGTGGGAAGCCACTTCTGGGGCTTCGAAACTCAGGGCGTCGTGCCCGACATCGTGACCATGGGCAAACCGATCGGGAATGGGCACCCGTTGGGAGCCGTAGTCACCACACCCGAGATCGCCGCGAGCTTCGCGAACGGCATGGAGTACTTCAACACGTTCGGCGGCAATCCGGTCTCGTGTGCGGTCGGTCTGGCCGTGCTCGACGTAATCGAGGACGAGGGTCTACAAGAGCACGCCCATCGCGTCGGCCACCAACTGAGCGACGGGCTTCGTGCATTGATGGGAAGACACTCGGCCGTGGGAGACGTGCGGGGCCTCGGTCTGTTCCTCGGGATCGAGATCGTATCAGATCGAGAGGGCCGCACGCCGCAGGCCGGTGCGGCCAAGTACGTTGTCGAAAGAATGAAGGACCACGGAATCCTCCTGAGTACCGACGGACCCGACAACAACGTCATCAAGATCAAGCCTCCCCTGGTGTTCGATGGGGGCGACGCCGACCGCGTCGTCGAGGTGATGGATCGCGTGCTATCGGAGGACTACGTGACGCGGACCTGCGGAGAGTGACGCGAGGAAGGTTGCTACCGTGGGTTTTGGTATGCCTCTACTGGCTTCTTCTGGCTACGCTTGCCGGAGAGATCAAGTTCGACCACCTCCTGTTCGGTGGTGCCGTGCTCCTCCTGTCTCACCTCGGGTCGCGCGGGCGACAGGCCCTGCTCTTCTTGTTGCCGTTCATTCTCACTGGGATCGTCTACGATAGCGAGAGGTACTGGGGCGGCTTTCGAGGTACCCCGCACATCGCGGGGCCGTACCTGCTCGAGAAGGGCCTTTTCGGCATACCGTCACCCGACGGGCCCCTGACTCCCAGCGAATGGCTCGGACTGCACCTTCACCCGGCCCTCGACCTGATCGCGGGGGGTGCGTACTTGACCTTCATCGGGGTCTTCTTGATCGTCGCGCTACTTCTGACCAGGCGGATCTACGGGGGCGCGGCAGGGACTCCAGGGGTGGGCGCAGACTGGAGCGCGGAGCGCCGCTTCTGGTCGGCCCAGAGCGTGGTGTGGTGTTTTCTCGTGGTCAACCTGGTGGGGTACGCGACCTGGTATGTCTTTCCTGCCGCCCCGCCGTGGTACGTGGAGGCGTACGGTCTCGATACGGTGCTTTTGGACGTCCCGGGAAGCCTGGGCCGCGCCGGCCGCTTCGACGACCTGTTCGGGACAAGCTTCTTTACCCGGATGTACGGCTACGAGGCGAACGCGTTCGGGGCGATCCCGTCGCTCCACATCTCCTACCCTACACTCTCGGTCTTCTTCGCCTTCCGGCTCGGCGCCTTCCGCACCCTAACGTTGGCGTTCCTGGCCGTCATGTGCTTTGCCGCCGTCTATCTGAACCACCACTACGTAATCGACGTGTTGTTGGGTATGGCCTATGGACTGGTAGTCGGTGTGATGACGGTCGTGGGGGCCGAGTGGGCCATCACTTCTTCTTCTTTTCGTCCTTCAGAACAACCGAGAGCAGCATCGAAATGATGGAGATAACCACGCTCCCCACTACCGCCGGCCAGATTCCCACAACGGAGAAGTTGTCCACCAACTGGGCCGTGAGGAGGAGCATCCCGCCGTTGATCACCAGGTAGAAAAGTCCCAGGGTGAAGAAGAGAAACGGCAGCGAAAAGAGGAAGACGATGGGCTTGACCAGAGCGTTCACGAGCCCGAACACGAGGGCCACGAACAGCACGTCCAGGTACCCGCCGGTCAGGTCGATACCATCGACGAAGTAGGCCGCCCCGGTCAGGGCGAGGGAATTGATGATGAGGCGGATCGCGAAGTTTCTCAACGTTACTCCTGCATGACCTGCGGGTCCCGATCACCCAGGCAATAGCGGGCTACGTCGGTCACATCGATGACGACCGATACACCATTCACGACGAGAACCGCGAGGATCCAGTTTCGGAAGAGACCGCTCAGGACGTCGCGCACGGGACGCACGACGGTATCTTAGCCCACGATGAATGCGCGCACATACATGGACGGTTCCCCCGGGCTGCCGGTCACGATCCGATGGTCGGACGACGGTGCGGGGCTCGTCATTCTGGATCAGACCGAGCTCCCCGAGGCGGAAGTGTACCGGGAGCTCCGCACGCTCGAGGAGGTGCGCGAAGCCATCACGACGCTCAGGGTGCGGGGCGCCCCCCTCATCGGGATCACAGCGGCCATGGGTGTCGCTGCCCTGGTCACCGCGCGAACCGTGGAGGGCGGCGGAACTGTAACGGAGGTGACGGAGTGGTGCCGTCAGCTCGCTCAGGCCCGTCCGACCGCCGTCAACCTCGCGTGGGCTCTCGATCGCATGCACTCGGTGGCGCTGGGAAGCCAGTGGGGCGATGCCGCCGAATTGGCTGGTGCCCTTCGCGAAGAGGCCGGTCAGATCCTTGACGAGGATCGGGTCATGTGCCGGCAGATCGGCGAGAACGCGCTTCCCTTGCTCGATCACGGGGCCTCCGTACTCACACACTGCAACGCCGGCGCCCTGGCCACGGGTGGAATCGGCACCGCTCTGGCACCCCTCTACCTGGCTCGTGAAGCAGGCCGCGCCGTTCGGGTGTTTTCCGGTGAGACGCGTCCGCTCCTCCAGGGAAGCAGACTGACGGCGTGGGAATTGGACCGCTCGGGAATCGACGTGACGGTCATCACGGACAACATGGCGGGCGCACTCTTCAAGGAGTCCCGCCCCGACATCGTGTTCGTAGGAGCCGACCGGATCGCAGCCAACGGTGATGTCGCCAACAAGGTTGGGACGTACGGATTGGCCGTCCTCGCTCGGCATCACGAGGTCCCGTTCTACGTGTTGGCGCCGACGTCGACCGTCGACCTTGAGACCTCGTCGGGCGCCGACATCCCCATCGAGTTCAGAGGAGCGGAAGAGATCGCCGAAGGCTTCGGGTCCCTGACCGCCCCTGCCGGCGTCCAGGTCTGGAGCCCCGCCTTCGATGTGACGCCGGTCAGCCTGGTCTCCGGCATCGTGACGGAGCAGGGAGTCCACAGACAACCGCTCGGAGAGGTGCTGGCAGAGGCCGTCCGAAGGTCGGATGCCGAGCGGCAGGGGGCCTGAGACGGGAGGAGAAGAGCCCGGGCCCCCGCAAGGGCCCAGGCTGCACTCAACGCTTGGCTGCACTCAACGCTTGGCTGCGCTCAGCGCTTGGCGTAGACGGCTGTCGCCCCGTTTGCGTCGAACGCGATGACGTCGTAAGGCTGGGGTGGCTGACCCGGAACTTCCATGCCCGGACTGCCGACGACCATTCCCGGAACCGACAATCCAACGATATCCGGCTTCTCGTCCAACATCTTCTGGACCAGATCGGCGGGTACGTGTCCCTCGACCACATAGCCGTCCACCAGAGCCGTGTGGCAGGACCCGATCTGGGGTGTCACACCGTTCTCGGTCTTGATCGTCTGCAGATCAGTCACGTCGTGAACGTCTACCTCGAAGCCGGCCGCGCGCATAAGCCCGATCCAATCCCCG
>PVBE011953204.1_pt1 | contig 12388 bp, 7 predicted proteins | sample 1631181 | NCBI WGS metagenome assembly PVBE01 (sample SAMN08397723, study PRJNA350692) | Marine metagenome, whole genome shotgun sequencing project. | isolation source: water | place: Pacific Ocean | collected 2012-04 | reverse complement strand
GTTGACTTTTTAGCTTTTTTCATGACTTAAAATTTGAAAATATCGAAATCTTTGATTGCTATTTTCGACTTATTTAAATTAGCTATCTATGTACATGACCAAAAATATAACACGTGGTTCGCCAAATCTTTCCCAAAAACAAAACACGTGACTAGCCTCTTTTCCATGACTCAAAATGTGAAAATATCGAAATCTTTGATTGCTATTTTCAACTTATTTAAATTAGCTATTTATGTACATGACTAAAAATGTAACACGTTATTAGATTAGCTATTTATACACATGACTATCAAAATGGACGCAGTGAAAAGACATACGAGGCGCAGTTGACTGAACACCAAAATCGCCTGCTGCCTCGCATTCCACACGTTTATCCATTTCGGAGTTTCACTAATAAAGAAATGACTAATCATGATCAACATTACCGTAACAAGAAAGAATTATTCACTCTGCTCCTGATGGACCGAAAATCCGCACACGGACACCTCGGTCACTTTCCTGTCAGGAAAAGATTAATGAACAAAAGTGCAGTAACCATCGGTGGTGGGGAGTGAAGAAGGAGAAGGCGAATATCGTCATTAAAAAGTGACCGTAAAAATCCAAAAAGACAAACACTTTTTGACGAGAATCGCCCGTCATTTTCTTCCTCGCCATAAGGGGATAAAAAAAAAGAATGTATGATGCCTTTGGTTACCCATTGTTCATAAATCCCTCCGTTATGACTGTAAAGGGAAAGAAAGAAGCAAAAGCTTTGGAGCCCTTGGCATCTGGTTCTGCGTTCTTCCCTTCCGTTCTCGCCGCTGCACCTTGGGCCTGCGTTTCCCTTGCAGTGACGAAAACATACTACTGTCGTGGATGTGGTAACTATTCGAACTCGTCTTTAAAAAAAATTATACCTTTCTGCTCATTTTTCATGACCCGCGGAGTTCAGGGCTGATATGTTCGATCCCCGATACAGAAAAAGGATCTTCCATACCCTCCTTTTCAGAGTTGCTTTAGCTCCGCGCACTACTCTGATACGGTGGTATGTATCGTTATAGTGGCCTGACTGTACATTAAGCTACCTTCGGCTTTACCCGGTCAGGTAACCGATCTCTGACGCAGTCGATTGGGATTTCACCGCGCATTTCTGCGGGGGTATACCCTCAGTCTGATCCCATATGATTACTCGCCCTATACGTCTACCGCAAGTAACCAAAATGAAACTTTGACTGAATTCAGAAATCTTGCCTGTGGGGTTGATTATAGGCTCCAATTACAAAAGAAGGATAAAAATCATTTTGGAACCTCAACCTCAGTTGTGGGCTATCACCCACGCAACAACCAGTACCTCTTTCCAGACCTCTGTCGGCGACAACACACTGTTCAATCGCGTACAAAGGGGTCATGGTAGATCGACACTGGCCCGACTAGGGGAAACCACAGTATCATGTGAACTCATGATTCGTTGGACACAGTGGTCTTCAGTATCACCACAGCACTATATAAAGTGATTTAATGTGCCCCCGGATCCTCGCGGATCCACTGTCCCCTGGTCGCGAGTAGGATTGGAGTTCCTAGGCTCCTTCCCCTCGCGGCTTCATGGTACCTTTCTTCTTTTGTATTAAAAGTTGGCTAACGATAGGCGAATAAGAATCACATGTTGATATTAATCCGCTAGCCTCCATTTTGTCTAAAATGTCCTGTATCGTTTGTCTGGCTTGAAAGGGAAACGGCCTCATTTTTGGGTTGGAAGGTCTATTTATGTCGTGGGTCGATTTTAAAATGCAATCGGCTTCGACGCCGAGAGTGTTCTGCTCAATGTCCATTTCACTCCGTGTAAAAACATCTATGTATTTTCTACATAAATTCAAAACTTTATCCTTGTCATTAGGTTCAAGGTGATCAAGGCTAATGGCCGCGATGATTTCATCGTCTGATTTGTACCCTTCGGGTATCTCATGAAACTCAGTGTAATGGGTAGAATTCTCAATAACTTCGTCGCAAGAGAGTGGTACGTAACCATATCTTTTAAATTGTTCAATTCGGTCTGCCTTCTCGGCATCCGACCAGTATGTGCTACTGTTAATGCGCTCTGTTGCCTGTTCGATTGATTTCTCCCTTCTCCTGATTTCTGCCTCTTTCTTGATTTGCTCTAAATCCTTAGCTAATGTGTAATCGAGGTGATCAGCATTGGGTTCTTGGATTTCTTCCAAATCATCCCTGGCCTCCGGGGGCTCGTGATCCGCTAGCTCATCGTCCAATGACATGGCTGAGCAAACAAAATGATCGGCCTCCGGATCCAGCGGGGTATCCCGAAATGTGCCCGTGGCAAGGGTAAAAGAATGAAAGCCCTGGCGTTCAAAATCTGGTGTTATTACCGCGACAGGTGTATTCATTGCCATATGGAAGAACTCCAAGTTAGATGTGTTAGTTATCAAAATATCGTAAGTGTTAGAGTCGTTTTTCGAAACTAATGACGGAGTGACCTCAATCTGTGGAAGGTGCATTGCTGTGGCGACTGCCTCATCAGCTGCAGCTTCAGATTCCATAGTGGGATCACATTGGCCATCATGTATAAGGTAAACACCCGTTTCTTTTGGCTCAAAGTCGCATTTAACTTCAATAATTCTCATTTCGTTGGGAGCTAGTAAAATATCTTCAGTAGTAAACATATTAATGACCTCCGCCGTGTGTTTCCATATGTATGGAACAAGGGGGAAATCAGAAACATAGCCGTCATTCATATGCATACCCTCATGATCGAGGTGGTGGACGACTTGCTTGTCATACAAGAAATCACTACCCAGGAACATTGTATTTTCTAGTTCCTGTAGGACAATGACTCTTTTGAATATAGTATGGATACTACCTACTGTATTTCGTAGCATAATAGGAATAATCGCAAAAAGAGCATCTTTTGCTTTGAGAATTCCTTTTCCTAAATTTATGTTAATATTTCTCTTCTTAATTACATACTCATTGTGCCGCACGATTTGTTGAAATAAGTCGAGCGAGAGGTACGTATGAGATGCGCCGCTGTCACACATAGCATCAACAGGTGCTACTGTGGCATCCTCGGCCTCACCTAACTGAAGAGCTGCGAATGGGATCTTTCCTGGCCCCCATGAGGGTGCCGTTAGACTTGTGAGTCTATAGTTTTCAGAATAATTTTCCTTGAAACTACTCCTTAGAGTTTTAGTTCGAGATTGCGATAAAATATCGAAATTTGAAACAATCATGGAAGACAGTGCATGCGAAGGCGAATTCTGTCTTTGGCGCCGCGTGATTACTTTGGGTTTATTATGTGGGGATAATTTATTTTGCATTTTTCTTCGTATCACTTTCCTATCCTGTGCCTCAGCCTTGAGTGGTGCTTGGCTAAGTGTCTTAAATAGCCTTGTGCCATCTCGAGGATCAAAAGTTAATATTGCTACATATTCGTTGAAAGTAACGTCTTTAATTTCATGATCAACAGGCGCTGAAGTGCAGGACAGGGGAGTTTTTAGGATACTTTTCAAGTTACCAGTAATAATGGGGAATTGTATTAAAAAGTCCGCTGTGGTGAGAATATCAATAGGTTTCGACGAAGGAATAGTTTGGGTCACAGTTAGTTCATTATCCTTCACCTCAGTCGGTACTTGTTCATGCGTTATTATTTTTGATAGATTAGGGTTTGTTAAAATGCGCGGAAACTCCACCGCGTCTAATATAAATTTCGCGAGCACTCGCCTACGAAATGTGGTTGGGATTCTGGGTTCATTCTGCACTCTTTTCGCCAACACATCTTAGTCAAATCAACCTGTAATGTCTGACTAATCATCTCATGATCGTTGAACGAAAAGTTTTGTTGCAGCGTCTTTTTAGCCCCCTGCCTGGAGTTTCGTGATTTGCCACGAAAGTTTCCGCGGCCTCTATCATAATTGTTGTAGCCTCCGCGGCCGCCTCCGCCGTCTCTATAGGCGCTATTGGGGTCTTGGTTTTCATAGCCCAAGGCTCTAGGTCTTTCGCGGATGGTATTGATCAGCTGATTCTGCTCCTGGCTTGGATATTGGGGGGGGTCATTATACTGTCTAGGTATTCTTTCCTGAGACTGATAAAAGTTACGGTTTCCATAATTATTCTGCCTACCTTGCTGTTGGAAACCTTGGCCCCTATTCCTATCAACACTCTGGCTACGGTTCCCTCTGAAGCCTCCCCAATTCTGTTGACGCTGCTGATTTGAACGTAAATTCTGCGCCTGTGGGCGTTGCTGCTGCTGCTGCCGCCGTTGTGGTTGCAGATGCGGCTGGTATTGCTGCGGCTGCTGAAACTGCTGCTGCTGCGGCTGGAATTGGGGTTGTTGTGGATAGGGTTTGTGTTGTGGTTGTGAATGTTGTTGTTGATAGGGTGGTTGCTGTGGTTGTGAATGTGGTTGTTGGGCACCTACATTTCCAGGCATGCCTTCCTGCCTTGGAATGTTATTTGGGTGCTGCTGTGGTGCAGGTGTGGGATTGACAGGTGCCGTCGGAGGAGGGTTAGGTCGCTGTGCCGGCGGTGACTGCCGCCGATCCCGCTGCTCCGCGAGAACCGGGATCTTTTTACCTATTTTACCTCCCCTCCGGAAATCCGGCGGGGTAGGGCTTCTCGAGGCTGAACGGCCAAAAGGAGAGGTCGATCTAGTCGGCCTCGCAAGCATTGGGTTCAAAGTGGCCTCTGGTTTATGTGGAGGTGTCCAATGCTTGTTCGTTGCTAATTCTTGCGTTTGAAGTTCATCTTCAAAACTAAATGGGGCTCCTGCACCGATACTTTTCCGTTCTGCGACCTCAGCCTGGTGCCAGACCGTTGGGTCAACGTACTGTTTCATGTGATATTTCAACAAAGGGTACGTGACGACTTCTAACTCTTCCGGAGTCTTGTCTGGGTGCAAAGCCCTGACAAGACTTTTGAGTTTGGCTATGGCCATTAAAAGGCTTTCACTTGGGTCGCGACGGAAAGCATCTAGTTCTCGTTGATGATCCTGCCTGGTCTTATGCCGTTCATATCTCTGGAGAAGCATGCAAATAATGTCCTCCAGCGGCTGGTCGATTATCTGACTAACAAACTCATAAGCATTGCCTTTACACGCTGTTCTCAACATGTGTTTAAAACCTTTTCGCGACAATTTTTCAGCCTCTACTAGGTTTGCAATGCTATCCAGGGTCGCTCTAATGCGGTGTCCCTCTTTTTTTGGATGAAAACTTTGCACCAGCCGATGAAGGTTGGCATCGTGGAGGTTATCCACCTCCCCAAATCTTTCAGGCAATTTGTAAGTCGGGTATATGCCCGACTCCCGGTTGGAAATCATACGCATCTGCTCTTCCAACATGGTCTCTAAATTCTTAAGTTCATCTATTTCGTCCAAGTGTTTATCTCTATATGCCTTCATTGACCACTTTGGATTTTTTTGGGTTCTGGCTAATTCAATAGTCAAAGCCATGTTGGATATTTGAGCCAAAATGCTCCGATAGTGATTTGCCACCCCAGTAAATTCCTGGATGCTATTATGGTTGCATTTAGTTTTCATTGCTGCTATTTCTGAGTTGTCCAATCTACACAATGTGGAGTCACTAATTGGGGCCGTGTCCTCTAGCTCAGCTATATTGGATGGGAGCTCTCCCCTGGCCGCTGCTAGCATTTCTTTCTTATTCCTTTCATGCTGCGTAATTATGTAGTCTATGGTATCCGCATCTATAGTTTGACCAGTGTTTTTCATTTCACGAATGTCTAACTGGAGGTTACGAATAGCATGGATTATTGCCTGCAATTTTACCTCATTCTGTTGCCATGCCAATGCATGCTGGTCCCGCTGGTCGGGATCTGATTGTCTTGGGGCATGTGGCAAAGGGGGCGGTGGAGGAGTTGGTGGTGGCGTTTCCGGTACTGGGCTACGTGGAATCACGTCCCGTTGAGACTGACCGTGGTGTTCTTGATATACCGGTTGCCCAATTGCAGGTGGGGTTGGGGGTGGTGTGGTTAGCTGACCCCGTGGGCGGTGGTTAGTCAAACCTCTAAGTATTTTCGCATTATGCGCTACTTCCTTTTCCGAATCCGTGTCCGCCCTACGCGGCGATCTATAAGGTCCTACATAATGGGCATCACCATACGGTAATCCCGAAGGTATAGGGCCATTAAATGCCGTGGGGATAAGAGGTTCAGGTCTCTGGGGCGGTGGAGTCTTTGGAGGTGAAGGAGTTGGTGGAGGTTGTGCTTGAGCTGGAGGAGGTTGTTGTCTCCACGGGAGTGGTGGAGGCAGCGGTGGTTTTGCTATCAGGGGCTCCTGTTGCTTACCGGCTTCCTTATCTACCTGCTTTGTCAAAACAGCAGGGGCAACAGCAGTGTCTACTGGCCGATGACTCTCCGCCATGGGCCGCGAAACACCTTGCACAAATTCCTGATAGGAATCATCAACTGCAAATGTGCCATTGTGATCCGCTACATTATCACGAGCGGGGAAATCGGGTTTGCCAAGCCCGACGACGCTGTCCTGCGGGCTCGGAATTGGCGATAGCTCCGCAAAAACAGGCTCTGGTCCTTGTCCCCAAGCTTCGTCCGTGCGGTCACCTGGTGGGGGTTCAACATGTGTTGACTCAAATCCCCAAGGGGTTCTTCCCCATGCAAACTCTCTATTTCTCAAAATTTGTTCCGCCGTGACTGGGTCATACTGTGCTATCACACTATAACAGTGAATCTCATGCAATGGGTATTCGTCAATGAGCTCATTTTGCTCAAATCCTCCTGGGAGTGTAGGATCAGGGTGGGCTGGGGTATAAGCTTTCTGCTCCCCATTTCGGGTCTTACCGTCTTTTCCTACTGTTGGTGCCGCAGAGGCCGGCTGCGGTACTACCGGGACTACCGGTTGTGCCACCTCGACCCTTTGTGGAGGTTCCCTGTACACTTCAACTTGAGCAAGCCCCTGTCTGGCTACATTGCCTACAACTTGCTTTTCTACTGTGAGTGCCACATTTTCCAATGGGACCTCTTTTTGGAGCATCTTTTGTAAGTAAGGATCCAGGTTTGTGGCCTGAATCCTCTCCTGACCTCTGGCCTCTATCGAAGCCTGCGATGATTCTCGCATGGGCAAGGGCTGTCCTACATGATGTGGAGGAGGGTCATGGGGTCGCTTCGTCGCCCGTGGCTGACGAGGCTGAGGTTGTGGCTGATCCTGTTCAGGAGGAGCTGAAATAGCTGGGGCTTTCGGGTATTTTTCCTGCCTATCTGGTGAAGTTTGTCTTGGGAATGGTGACCGTGGTAATGACTGGCCAATTGGAGGTGGTGATGGTTTAAGCTTACTCAATTTTTTTCTAGCTGCTCTGTTTTCGCGCTCTTTGAGTTTAGCCACTTGATCCTGGGTAAGGACCATGTCCTCGTTATTTATTAAAGTTAAATCAAGGTTCACGCGAGAGTATTCCTCCCGCTTGGCATGTGCCTCTATCTGCATTCTTGTCGGTTTTTGTAACCTACCTAAAACATCGTCATATACTTCGCGGTCGACACGTTCATCGTCATTCGTGGGGCAAGACGAAGCCGTGGTTGGTCGCGGTGAGGAATGGAGGGGTTGGGGTGATGAGGGCTCTGATCGAGTCTGCTGCTGACATGCTTGCAGTACTTCCTCATCATAATCATACCGGGTACAATTTACTTCCGGTGACGGGGCAATAGTATCAAGAGTCGTATTGAGATCCGTCTCTTGTTCTTGTAAATGCGTCATTTCGCTTTCGGCCGCCGCTTGCATAGCGGCGGCGGCTAATCTATTCTGATACTCACCTCTTTCATAGAGGTCATTTCGAAGAGCTTGTCGCGGTTCGCTCTGATATTTTTTCGCGGCCTGAGTGGGTAGGAACGGTTCCTTTCCCATTCTTCTATCGGGAGCTATCATTTCATTAGAATGTGCTACAACCTTACTACTAGAATGTTGGTTATAAATTAATGGTGACGTTTTTGACACCCTTACGGCGCTCGCTGGAAGCGCTGCGCGCTGTGGCAGTGTTCGTGACTGCGACTGTGTTCTGCGAGCCAAATTCATTTCGTCAAATTCAGTGTCCGTGGTATTGAAATCTGAAGTTCGTAGGTCATTATCTGCCCCATGAAATGTACCTACTGAACGGGCTTCCTGCTGCTGAAAATTCCTCAGCTCAGATTCAAAACTTTTTTGCATACGTGCGAGTTCAAGTCCTCGCTTTTCAAGTTCCGCTTTAGTAACTGCATTACCAAAAGCCTGATTAAAATTTGTCCTACCTTGTCCTGCGGTTGGTACTTGTCTTCGGGTTCCCGACATCGTGGTTATTGGGTTCTTTAGACGGTACGGTGCACCATGTAAACAACTGGAGTCTGTCAAACGGATTGAGAACGCCTTCTGCAATAGCTGTGAGCGTTCCACCTCCGCAAGATAGGCTTTACAGTAGTTCGACCGTAATCTTCGGTTAAGTTAGCGGTAACCAGACAAGTTTGATCACGCAGTGAATTGTAAGACTTAGATGGTTTCGATGACGTTTATTTGGTTTCAAAGGTTACGACTTTAATTAGACTACAAGTTCATGTAAAAGGTCAAGATCCTAAGGGGATCGAGTCAAGGTAGGAGAAGCCGCCGATGACAGAGTTGGTCCCCCTTTTATACCCCCCAGCGCTCCCGCGAGTGGTGCAAGAGACGGACCCTCGCCGTCTTGTTGCCATGCCGGTCGCGGGACGCAGCAACCATAGGGTGAAAGTGTTGGAAGTAAAACGCAGTAGTTCTAACCAAAACGCAGTTTTGTGGGAGGAGTTCTGCGCAATTCTGGGACAAGGTCACCCTTAAGAATATTTCACAACCCGGGGATGCGGAGGATTCATATGATCCGCTCGAAGCCCCACAGAAGATCCACAGGATCTGCCGTGGGTGGTTCGAAAAAAAAAATAATATACTGTGACGAGAGGATACACGGGTTATATATGATTAGGTTGACATTGTATTATAATTTTTCGTTGCTACGAGGTAGGGTCTTCATTAGCGGCGCTCGGCGGCGTCGTACTTCTTGACCGCGGGACGATCTGGCCCGGCTCATCCTCGTCGTTGGAGGTGGTGTTATTTCCGCAACATTGGGTATGATCCTCATCACTGTCATTGTCTGATCCGAGTCCTGTGGTAGCCGCATTGGGATCGTCAATATACTCGACAGATCCTTCAGGGGTGAGTTGTCGCTCCGGTTGGGCAGGCATCGGCGCCTGAAGCTGCAACGGGTCTGGTTGAGACACCTCGTCCTCTTCATATGGGCTGGGGTATACCCGGCGCATCCTCTGGAGGAATCCTGGTGAGTCGACGATGACGTGTGCCGTGGTCGTGAGAGCGACCGGTCGCGCTGGTGCTGCACTGGGTTGGACCTGTGGCCTGGATGGCGGTGGCTCGATAGGTGCTGACGGGAGTGCAGGTACCGGCTCAGGTGTTGGTGGAGGAGCCCTTGGCATTGGGGGTACCGGGACCGTGACTGTAGTGTCCGGCGGCGGTGGAGGTAGCGGGTTGCTATTCTCAGACCGCGGTAGCCGTCCATGGGTCGGTGCCGGTGGCGCCCTGACGTTAGGTACCCGGTTAACGGTGACCTCGTTCGTGCCAAGGTTCGGTATGTACCCTAAGATCCTCGGGGTGAGGGCAGCCATCAGTCGGTTTTGGTTGTGCGCCGTGGGAGGCAAATCTCTTCTACCAGGGATAAACCATGGCGTCGCACCCGGAAGTGGCGGTCTCGTCGAGTAAGGATGAGATCTTTGGTTCTGGGCTGAAAGCCTTTGGAAGAAATTTTGGTGAGGCTCAACCGGTACAAGCGCACGCGTCTGAGGGCGCGTCGTGTCTTGAGGGGTGGCTGGCTGAAGGTCAGGCGCCCTCTGCGGGTAGAACCTGTTGGGGGTTGGGCGTTGGAGCTGGTCCGAGGGTGTGACTTGGTTCCATCCTTGGCGTTGGTCTTCGGAGACTTCGAGATGACGGGAAATAGGTTGTTGTGCCCTTGTTAAGCCATAGCCGTCGAGGAAAATTGGCCATTGGGCGCTGAAGAGAGCCCTCAATCGCCAAATGAGATCATTCCTGGTACCATTGAGACTGAGGCGACGGACAGCCAACATGGCATATAAAAAGCCAATGTTGATGTCCGGTGCCTCAAAGTCATGGGCGACAGCGTCCCAGTTGCGGGGTCGCAGGATATCTTGCTGACATAACATATATCGGATTGGCTTCAGGGTATGGTTGACTGGGTCGGTGATCCCACGAAAGATGAAGTCATACATCTCCAGAATGCATAGGTTCTTCTCAGCAATAGAGAGTCCGTTCGCCGGAAAGGTGAGGGAGTATACTTGCTGACCTAGGTGCTGCCCTGACCAATACTGATATATGAGCGCGGCCAGGTGGGGGTTCGGCATGGTCGGGTGGTTCTGTCTCGCAGCCATTTGTTGATTCCTTAATAAATAGCCATTTTTCGAAATTAAGTTTTTTCAAGTTTTTCACATCTAATAATAATATGTACAGTATGGAGCGTATTTGGGACCGCACATCCCAGCCGCTTCTTTTCGATATAAGTTGACTAAAGCGTCAAACTTATTGAGGCGGGTAAATATTCAAAGTATCAAAAAAAAATAAAACGCATTACCTTGTAGGTTTATGAATAAGTATCGGACTTCCAAGATGAAATGGGGGAAAAAGTGGAATCCCTTCCACTGGAGAGGGTTGTACCAGACTGATGGTTCCCTTCGACGGGGGTGCCACTTAAATAGGGAGAGGACCCCCTTTTTAATGGTCTGTCTGATTTCGCACCTCAAACAGCGGGCGAGTTTGTCATTAGCGCGCGTGGGTGTACAAGCAGGCCTGGCACCTCGCAGTAGCCGCAGCCAATGGGAGGTGACATGTCAATGCTGGTCCTAGCGCGTCGGCCGGTCAAGTGACCGTGTCCACAGGTGCGTGGCACTGCCTACTGGGGTCTTGCGACCGCCCTAATTTGTTGGGTGGTGGCTGTCACGCCGCCAGTCCCGTGACTCTGATTCAAAAAATTTTTCGTTTTGAAAATCAAATGAAAAGAAAAATTCAGTTTTGCATCCCGGCGGCCGTAGGTTTGATTATTCAGCCGATTCTTGCTCCGGGGGCTATGTTTTGAAGCAGAGAAAAAGGATAGCGCGGGTGAAGCAGGTTCTGGGAACCCATTGTGTCACCCGATGGTTCTTCATCGGCACACACTGAGTGTGGGGCAGTTAGTAAATTTGAGGTGGTTAGCATATTTACCCTCCATTTGACCGACATCTTTTGCCTTTGAGGCCGTCGCCTCAGTTGGCCAAGCCGCTGAAGAGAGCAATAAGGCAATTCCAGCTCGGTGAGCGTTGTGCCGATCACCCCCTCGCGGCGGCCTGTAGGTCGGTAGCGAAGTCTATTGGTAATTCCGAATTAGTTGATACATGCACAGGCACGACGGGTCTACCGAGCTCTTGGTATAAATGCCCGTCGCGTCCGCCGCTCAAGTGTGCGATCCGATTACGTCTACTTACATGCTAAGTACAGTATGTTAATGGTATTGTTAATTTATGTATTCATATGCACAGGTGCACTTGTTTTGCACTATTCTTTGGTTAGAGCCGTTACATGTAAGACAGTCGAGCCTCATTAGCTCGGCAAATCTTCGTCGACATACATTCATTCCTGAGAAAACACGGGGGAAAGAGTAAGAGAAATTACAAAAAAAAATAAGAGAAAGAAAAGAGGGGAAAAGAGAAACGAGTCGATTATTAATTTTATTATTATTATTATTCAGCTAGCTTGTCGTGACTTCTAGAGAGATCATCAATGGTCGTCTCTGCCGGTTTCGCGAGTTTCATAGGTTATTATAAAATAGACTTGATCAATATAAGTACGTACATTTTTATCGATATTTTTGCGCAAAAGCCCACTGGCAGTGCTCGCGTTTAAACATAACGTTTCACGCTCCACGTTCACGCCGGTTACTTTGTTAGGAAACTACGAGTTGCAAATGTGGCTTTCAATTTGTTTTTGTCTTTTTCTTCTTCATTAATCATTATACATGCACGGCTTACGCGTCGCCTTATTAGTAATATTTTTACTCCTCTCAACGCGGCGGAGGGAAAAATAATTTTTCGCGATGACGATTTATTAATTTTATTGTATTTGAAATGTTACCTTGGTCATCTATGTACAGACCTGCTCGTCCTCATTGTGAGAGGCATCGTCATCATATTTATGGCTCTGATTTGGCGTAGCCGGGGTCATTCGCGTGAGGTCTCGGCCTTCGTTGCGCCGAAAATCGCCGCCGTTGCTCTTGCCGTTGGGCCTGGTCATTATTGTTTCGATCCGGCCTCGGCTGTGGTGGCGGTGGTGGTTCAGGTATTCCCATTTCGGGATCGTATGCTGGTGGGGGTGGATACACGTAAT
>PVBE011135148.1_pt1 | contig 12388 bp, 7 predicted proteins | sample 1631181 | NCBI WGS metagenome assembly PVBE01 (sample SAMN08397723, study PRJNA350692) | Marine metagenome, whole genome shotgun sequencing project. | isolation source: water | place: Pacific Ocean | collected 2012-04 | reverse complement strand
GTCGCCCACCGCCACCATCTCAAGGGCGTGGTGGGGCCGGGGCGAATCGGGCTCGAGGTCGATGCCGGCCTCGCTTTCGGCACCGGCGCCCACGAGAGCACCTATGGCTGTCTGATGGCGCTCGACTGGCTTGCCCGCCGGTGGCGCCCGGGCCGGGTCAGGGCCACCCTCGACATGGGCTGCGGATCGGGGATTCTCGCGGTCGCCATGGCCAAGACCTGGTCCGCGCCGGTCATCGCCTGCGACATCGACGCCGCGGCGGTGCGGGTGAGCCGCGCCACCGCCTCGAGGAACGGGGTCGGCAGGCTGGTTCGCGCCGTCGAGAGCGACGGCTACCGATCGCGCGCAGTCAGGCGGCCTGGCGCCTACGACCTGGTCTGTGCGAACATCCTGGCCAGGCCGCTTTGCCGCATGGCGCGCGAACTCAAGCACCACCTCGCGCGGGGCGGGGTGACCGTGCTCTCGGGATTCCTCGTGCGTCAGGACGCCGGCGTGCTCAACGCCCACCGCGCCCAAGGTCTGAGACTGGTGCGGCGAATCGCCGTCGGCGACTGGCTCACCCTCGTCGTTCGCCGCTAAGGGAAGGGACGGTCAAGCCGCCCAGGCGCCGCCCTTGTTCTCGTTGGCCGCCGCCGAGAGAACGTTCGCTCCGGTCTCGTTGACGACCGCCACCTTCACATGGTCCGCTTGTTTGGTTTCGGCGAAGGTCTTCTCGCGGGACCAGGACTGGAAGGTCTGCGCGACAATGCGCCCGACGAACCACCCGACAGCGCGAGTACCCTGCATCAGCCAGCGGCCGATGATCTCGTCGCAGGTGCGCTGTGCGACGATCTAGAGGGAGAGAATGTCAAGGGAGTTCCGTCCGTGGACGGTGAAGATAGTGGCGTTCTGAGGGGTATTCGTGGTCATGGCCGTTGTGTCCGATCGTCAAGGCTGGTTACACACTGGTTTGCCGGACGGCCAATGGGAAATCCTCGGGTCCGCCGCGACACAACAACAACATAGGAACCTTCCGGAGAGTCGGTTGCGGTATCTCTGCAACGCTGAAGCGCGCGGAATGCACGGGGTTTCGCCGACCCCTTACCAGCGCGGTGCGCCCACACTATTGTGGGGGCGGGCGCCGGGACCACCGACCAGCCATCGGCGCGCACATGAACGCTGGCGAGGACGGTCATGACGAGGAAGCGAAAAGGCGAATCGGGAAGCGACGAGATGCTGCTCGCGACGCTCGCCGCGGCGGGCTCGACCGTGTCGTCGGACGAGTTGGACGAGGTGCTTGCCGGAGTCGCCGCCGCACCCCCTGGGCACAACCCGCTTGCCTGGACGGTGCTCGTCGCGGCCGCGGCCGGGAGCGATCTCAAGGACCAGCTGAGATCCGCGCACGACCGGGCCGTCGCCGCCCGAAACGACGGCCTGGACCGCGCCGGAATGGATCCCGCGCGGCTGGCCGCTCTTCGCGCGGAGCTCGCCAGGCTCGGCCTCGACGGCTTCATCGTCCCGCGCGGCGACGAGCATCTCGGCGAGTACGTGCCTCGCCGCGCCGAGCGACTGGCCTGGCTCACCGGTTTCACGGGCACGGCCGGCACCGCCGTCGTGCTCGGCGAGCGCGCGGTGCTGTTCGTCGACGGCCGCTACACGCTTGAGGCCGAGGCCCAGGTGGACGGCGCGCTGATCGAGCGCAAGCACCTGATCGAGACGCCGCCCGAGGGCTGGCTCGCGAGCAACCTCGCCAAGGATCAAAAGCTCGGGTACGACCCCTGGCTGCACACCGAGAAGGAGATCAAGGACCTGGCGCGCGCCTGCACCAACGCCGGCGCCGAGTTGATAGCGGTGGACGCGAACCCGATCGACCGGATCTGGCAGAACCAACCACCGCCGCCGATCGCCCCGGTCGTCGCCCATGACGAGAGCTTCGCCGGCGAAAGCTCGGCGGCCAAGCGCGCGCGGCTGGCCGACAAGATCGCCGAGCTGGCCGCCGACACCGCGGTCGTGATCAAGCCCGACAGCCTCGCCTGGCTCTTGAACGTGCGCGGCGGCGACGTGCCCTTCACACCATTGGCGCTAGGCTTTGCGCTAGCCGACGCCTCCGGTCGGGTCGAGGTGTTCATGGACCCGCGAACGTTGGCCCCGGGCCTGGCCGGGTGGCTCGGCAACGAGGTGACGGTGCGGCCGCGGGACGCGTTCGACGAGGCCCTCGATCGCCTGGGTTCGGAGGATCGCAAGGTCCTCGTCGATCCGGCCGGCGCGCCGGCGCGGGTGTTCACGCGACTCAGGAACGCCGGAGCCAAGCTGGTCGAGGGCGCCGATCCGTGTGTGCGCATGAAGGCTTGCAAGAACGAGGGCGAGCTCGGCGGCGCGCGCGCCGCGCATCGTCGCGACGGGGTGGCGATGGCGCGCTTCCTCGCCTGGATCGGGCGCGAGGCGCCGCAGGGCGCGCTTACCGAGATGGGGGCGGTCGAGCGGCTCGAGGCCCTGCGGGCCGAGGATGCGCTTTTCCGCGGACCCGCCTTCGCGACCATCGCCGGCGCCGGACCCAACGGCGCCATCGTGCACTATCGCGTGTCCGAGCGGACCAACCGGCGCCTGGAGACGGGATCGCTGTTCCTCATCGACTCGGGCGGGCAGTACCTCGACGGCACCACCGACGTGACGCGCACCCTCGCCGTCGGCGAGCCGAGCGCAGAGATGCGCGAGCGCTTCACCCGCGTGCTCAGGGGCAACATCGCGCTAGCCACGCTCGCCTTCCCCAAGGGCACGGTGGGCGCGCAGATCGACGCCATCGCCCGGCGCCACCTCTGGGACGCTGGCCTCGACTACGACCACGGCACCGGCCACGGGGTCGGCAGCTACCTCGGCGTGCACGAGGGGCCGCAGCGCATCGCCAAGGTCTACCAGAAGGTCCCGCTGGAGCACGGCATGATCGTCTCCGAGGAGCCCGGCTACTACAAGGCCGGCGCATACGGGATCAGGACCGAAAACCTGCTGGTAGTGCGCGAGCGCCCCATGGCCGAGGGCGCCGAGCGCGCCATGCTGGCGTTCGAGGTGCTGACCCTGGTGCCGATCGACCTCTCGCTCGTGGAGGCGGCGTTGCTTGATGCCGAAGAGATCGCCTGGCTCAACGCCTATCACGCGCGCGTGGCCGAAGAGATCGGACCGTCGCTGGATTCCGAGACCCGGGCCTGGCTTGAGCGCGCAACGCGGGCACTTTGATCGTTCGATAAAGCGGCTTCTGACCAAAGGTTTGATAAGGTCGGGCGATTGCCGACTCGATTAGCCCGCTGTCAAGGACCTCGGGACGGCCGCCGTAGGTGGGGGCTTCATCGTGTGCATTGAGCACATCGTCTTTGGTCAGCCGATAATGTCTCCTACTTTTTCGCAAGGCTGGCGAGCGCCTTACCGAGGCGTTTCTTGGTGTCACGGATGACCACGCGCGTTTCGGCTTTGGCGCGCCCTTCCTTGATCAGATCGACAAGCAGGTACACTTCGCCTTTACGGCTGGTCGGAGGAAAGGGGTCCCCTTTGGTGACGGTGCGCTCGTTTCCAGTTCTTCAACCTTTGGAACCAACGAGCTCGTATCGGCCCGATCGTGGCGCCTTCTGGCCGGGTTTGTACTTTGTCGCCGGGTCCTTGCCTATCTTTGAGCGTGCTTCTTTGGTTACCGATGGGAGATTGTTTGAACTCTCGCCATAGCCCAGCGAATATCCGAACGCGGTTCGACCGGTTCATGGCGGAAAATTGAAGTCCAGAGATCAGGTCCTCTCCGAAAGCTGGACCCACTCCAGCTCGGTGAGCGTAGCGACGCCAAGCTCGGCGGCTTTCTTCGCCTTCGATCCGGGTTGCGCGCCGGCCACCAGATAGTCGGTCTTCGCCGACACCGAGAGGGCCACCTTGGCGCCCAGCTTCTCGGCCCTGGTCTTGGCCTCGTGCCGGGTCATGGAGGAGAGCGTGCCGGTGAACACCACGGTCTTGCCGGCAACCGGCGAGTCGATCTCGGCTGGTGCCTCCAGCGCATCCTCCGTGATCGCGCCGAGCAGCCTCTCGACGACGTCGCGGTTGTGGGGCTCGTCGAAAAAGTCGATCAGGCCCACAGCGACCTTGGGTCCAACGCCGTCGATGTCGACCAGCGCCCAGTAGGCCTCGCCCTCCCGGTCGGCGGCCTCGCGCATGGCCGCGGCCAGATCTCTGAGCGAGCCGTAGTGGCGCGCCAGCAGCCGCGCCGTGGTCTGGCCGATGTGGCGTATGCCGAGCGCGTAGATCGCCCGGTCGGCGGCGATCCGGCGGCGGTTTTCGACGGCTTGTGTGAGGTTGGCGACCGATTTCTCCGCCCAGCCCTCCATCTCGCAGATCGTCTTGGCGTGTTCGCCCAGCCGGAAGATATCGGTAGGTTCCCGGATCAGGCCGGCTTCCCAAAAGGCGGCGATCTGCTTCTCGCCCAGCCCCTCGACGTCGAAGGCATTGCGGCCGACGAAGTGGCGCAGGCGCTCCACCGCCTGCGCCGTGCAGATCAGGCCCCCGGCGCAACGGCGCACCGCCTCATCCTCCTCGCGCACCGCATGGCTGTCGCAAACCGGGCAGGTATCCGGAAAGCGATAGGGCCGCGTGCCCCGCGGGCGCTTCTCCACGATAACGCTCACGATCTGCGGGATGACGTCGCCGGCGCGCTGCACCACCACCGTGTCGCTCTCGCGGACGTCCTTGCGCGCGATCTCCTCCTCGTTGTGCAGGGTCGCTCGGCTCACCACCACGCCGCCGACCGTGACCGGCTCCAGGTGGGCGACCGGGGTGAGCGCGCCGGTACGCCCGACCTGGATGTCGATCGCGTTGAGCCGCGTCTCGGCCCGCTCGGCCGGGAACTTGTGGGCCACCGCCCAGCGCGGCGCGCGGCTAACCGTGCCCAGCCGCTCCTGCCAGTCCAGTCGGTCGACCTTGTAGACGACGCCGTCGATGTCGTAGTCGAGCGTCGAGCGTCGCTCGTTCATCTCCTGATAGAGCGCCAGTGCTGCCTCGAGATCGGGACAGAGTCGGGCCAGCGGGTTGACGCGGAAGCCCCACGCTTGCAGGCGCTCGAGGAGCTTCCATTGGCTCAACCACGGCGCCGCGCTCACCTCGCCCAGCGCATAGGCGAAGAAGCGGAGCGGGCGCCGCCGGGTGATCTCCGAATCGAGCTGGCGCAGGCTGCCCGCGGCGGCGTTGCGCGGATTGGCGAACACCTTCTCGCCCTCCAACTCTTGGCGCGCGTTCATGGCCAGGAACTCGGACTTTGTCATGTAGACCTCGCCCCGCACCTCGAGGAGATCGGGCACGTCGCCGGCCTCGAGCATGAGCGGGAGATCGCCGATCGTCTCGAGGTTCGCGGTAACGTCCTCGCCCTCGGCGCCGTCGCCGCGCGTGGCACCGAGCACGAAGCCCCCCTTCTCGTAGCGCGTCGAGACCGATAGGCCATCGATCTTGGGCTCGCCGATGACCTCTACCGGCTCGTCCGCGCCGAGCCCGAGGAAGCGGCGCACGCGGGCCAGGAAGTCGGCGAGGTCGTCGGCGCCGAAGGCGTTCTGGAGCGAGAGCATGGGTCGCGAGTGGCGGACTTTGGCGAAGTCGGCGGCGGGCGTCGCGCCCACCCTCTTCGACGGGCTGTCGGGACGCGCCAGAGCCGGAAAGCGCGCCTCGATCGCGGCGTTGCGTCGCCGCAGCGCGTCGTACTCGGCGTCCGAGATCTCGGGCGCATCGTCGTGATGGTAAAGGCCGTCGTGGAGCGCGATCTCCTCGGCCAGGCGGGCGAGATCCCGGGCCGCCTCGGCCTCGCTCAGCTCGTCGACCGGAGCTGTTCTCGGGTCCGCGATCATAGGCCGAGCCCCGCGTCGCCGGCCAGCAGGCGGCCAGCCGCAGCCCGGGCCTCATCGGTCACCTGCTTGCCGGCCAGCATGCGCGCGATCTCCTCGCACCGGCGATCGGCGGCGAGCTCGTCGGCGCCGGTGCGCACCTCGCCCTCGGATCCGCGCTTGAAGATGCGCCAGTGGTGCGCGCCGCGGGCCGCGACCTGGGGCGAGTGGGTGACCACCAGAACCTGAACCTCCTCGGCGAGGCGTACCAAGCGCTCGCCCACCGCGGCTGCGGCCGCGCCGCCGATGCCCGCGTCGACCTCGTCGAAGATCAGGGTGGGGATCGGTGCGGCCGCCTTGAGCACGACCTTTAGCGCCAGCATCAGCCGAACGAGCTCGCCACCCGAGGCGACGCGGGCAAGCGGCCCAAGCGGCGTTCCCGGATTGGCCGCGACCTCGAAGCAGACGCGGTCGATGCCGCGCTCACCCCAGCCCGTCTCGTCCAGCTCGGTGACGCGCGTCCTGAAGGCGGTTTTCTCCAATCTGAGCGGCGGCAGCTCGCCGGCGACCGCCTGGTCCAGGGCCTTGGCGGCCCAGCGCCGCACCTTGCTCAGTCCGCTTGCGGCCTCAACGTAGTCGGCGCGCGCCTCGCCCTCCGCGCGCTCCAATCGGGCGAGCCAGTCGGTCTCGTCTTCGATCGCGGCAAGCTGGGCGACCAGGCGCTCGCGCAGACCGCTGAGCTCGTCGACCGGGCAGCCGTGCTTGCGAGCCGCGGCGCGGAGCGCGAACAGCCGCTCCTCGGTCTCCTCGAGTCTTCGCGGGTCGAGGTCGAGTCGGCTCGCCGCGACCTCCAGCCCGGCCACCGCACCCGCGGTCTCGCCTGCCGCCCGCTCCAGCGCCTCAATGAGCGGTCGCAACAGTTCCTCGGTCCCGCCAGGTGCCTTGTCAGCGCTGCGCTCGAGGTGGCGGAGCGCGGCGCGCAAGCTGGCCTCGACCCCGTAGCCGTAAGAGAGTTCAGCGGCGGCCGCGTTCATGGCTCCGATCAGCTTTTCGCTGGTCATCATCAGTGCGCGACGCGCCGCCAGCTCCTCTTCCTCGCCGGAGCAGGGGGCGAGGGCGAGCAGCTCGTCAACGACGTGGCGGAGATAGTTCTCGTCGCTCCGCGCCGCCTCGATCTCGGATTGGGCGTTGGCGCGGGCGCGCGCGGCTTCGCGCCAGTCCCGCCACCCTGCACCAACACCCCTGACCTCGTCGTCGAGGCCCGCAAAGGCATCGAGGAGGCCCCGGTGCGTGCTGGCGTCCAGCAGCCCGTGGCTCTCGAGCTGGGCCTGGATCTCGACGAGGTGTCCGCCGACCTCGCGCAGGAAGGCGACGCTCACCGGCTGGTCGTCGAGGAAGGCACGGCCCCTCCCGTCGGCGCCCAACACGCGCCTCAGGATCAGTGCACCGGTCTCCGCGACCTCGTCGAACCCGTGCTCGGCGAAGAGCCGGCGCAACGGGTGGCCGGGCGCGAGGGTGAAGGCGGCGGAGACGCTCGCGCGCTCGGCGCCGTGGCGCACCAGCGAGCTGTCGCCGCGGGCCCCAAGCGCAAGGCCGAGCGCATCGAGGAGGATGGACTTCCCCGCTCCGGTCTCGCCGGTGAGCACGCTCAGCCCGGGCTGGAAGGTGAGGTCCAGCCGGTCAATGAGGACCACGTCCCGGATCGACAGAGACCGCAACATGTGATCGCGTCCGCGTCTGCCCACGCGGCCCAGTCTAAAAGACCGTGTTCCACATCCGCTCGTACCAAGCCCCTTTGGCTTGGGCGGATTTCGCCTGGCCTTCGACCAGCAGGGCATAGGAGTCCATGTACCACTCGCCGCTCGGGTAGTTGTATCCGAGCACGGCGGCGGTCTTGCGGGCCTCCTCCACCAGGCCAAGCGAGAGGTACGCCTCGGTCAGCCGGTGCAGGGCCTCGGGCGTGTGCATGGTGGTCTGGTAACGATCCACCACTTCGCGGAAGCGGTTGATGGCGGCGAGCAGGTTCCCCTGGGAGAGGTAAAAGCGCCCGATCTCCATTTCCTTGCCGGCGAGGTGGTCGTTCAGGAGATCGATCTTGAAGCCGGCGTCGCGGGCGTAGGCCGCGTTGGGGAAGCGGTTGACCACCTCCTGGAGCGAGTTGAGCGCGAACCGAGTCATTTTCTGGTCGCGACCGATGTCGGAGACCTGCTCGTAGTAGGAAAGACCCCTGAGATAGTACGCGTAGGCGACGTCCTCGCTGCCGGGATGGAGTTCGATGAAGCGACCGAGAGCGATGATGGCGTCGTCGTATTCGCTGCGCATGTAGTGGGCGTAAGCCGACATGAACTGGGCGCGCGTCGCCCATTCCGAGTAAGGGTGCTGACGCTCGACCTCCTCGAACAGTTCGGCGGCGGCCTTGTACTTCTTCGCCTTCAACTCATCCAGGGCATCGTTGTAGAGCCGCTCGACGGACCGCTCCACGTACTCCGGCTCGTCCGAGCCGGCGCACCCGGCCACCAGCCAGAGCGCGAGCAGCGCCACAGCGCATTTGCCAAGAGGGAGACGGAACGATGAGGCCATGTCTCGCGCCCGCTCAGGATCCAGGTATGACCATTGCCGTGACCCGCGCCCGCTTGGCGGCGCCGGCCGATTGCCGATAGTTTTACGTGGGGTCGGGGAACCCTGCAAGCCCGCGAGCGCGGTGGGGTGAAGGGCCGGCGCTCAGGCCAGCGCGCTGGCTTCCGGCTCGGCTGGCGGTTTGGCGCGTCGGCGGCCGATGGCCGGCCCAGTCAACGTTCGGACCGGGGCGACATCGGCAAGTTCGGATTCCATCGGCAGCGTCACCGTTTCCCAGGCCGAATCGTCGGCGAACAGGGCCGCCAGCACACGGTTGGTCAGGAGGTGGCCGGACCGTACGCCGACGAAGCGGCCGAGGATCGGTCTGCCAGCGAGATAGAGGTCGCCGACGCAGTCGAGCACCTTGTGACGAACAAACTCGTCCTCGTAGCGCAGCCCCTCCTCGTTGAGGATGCGCTCGCCGCAAACCACCACCGCGTTCTCCAGCGAGCCGCCGCGAGCCAGTCCGCGGGCGCGGAGCATCTCGACCTGGTCGAGAAAGCCGAAGGTGCGAGCGCGGCTGATCTCGGTCTTGAAGGTCCCGTTGGAGAGCGCGACCGAACATTCCTGGCGAGCGACCAGGGGGCTATCGAACTCGATCTCGAAATCGACGGAGAAGGCGTCGGCCGGAAACAGTCCCGTCGAACTCTCGCCCTCGGACACGGTCACCGGTTTCAGCACCTTGATGGCGCGGCGCGGCGTCTCCTGCAAGGAGGTCCCGGCGCACTCGATCAGGAAGACGAACGGGGCGGAGCTGCCGTCCATGATCGGCAGTTCAGGGCCGCTCACCTCGATCACCGCATTGTCGATCTGGCAGCCGGCAAGCGCCGCCATCAGGTGCTCGACCGTGCTGATCCGAGCGCCCTCGCCATCGCCGACGGCGGTGCAGAGCGTCGTATCCACCACCCAGTCCCAGCGACCAGGCACCATCACGCCGCCGCCTGCGATGTCGGTGCGGTGGAACACGATGCCACTGTCCGGCTCGCCCGGCCGCAGGGTCAACGACACCTTGGCGCCAGAATGGAGGCCGATGCCGTTGCAACTGATGGGTGCCTTGAGCGTTCGCTGACGAGCGGCCCGTCCTTTATCTTCGCCGTTTGCCTTGTTCGAGCGAGTCACTCCTTGCTCCGATTCCCGTTTTGACCTTGAGATTTCGCGCTGCAACGCAACTCCCAGGGGACCTTTAGCAAAGTCCCCCGGGGGGCTCAAATCACTGTTTGTTACGAAATGTTACGCCGTGTTGCGTCGCAACGGTCAGTTGGCCTGACGGCGGAGGAAGGCAGGGATATCAAGGACATCCTCCTCCTCGCGGGTCGCCAGGGTGCGCTCCGTAGGCTCCAGATTGTCGAGGCGACCCTGCGTGGGCGCCGGCTGAGCTGGCGCCGCCGGCTCGTTCCCCGCCGCGGCCTCAGGGCGCGTGGTTATCCGAGGCTCGGCCTTGCCGGAGGCCTCGTTCGTGGCCTTTGTTTGCTGGCGTGCACGGCGCGTCCCCGTGACCCGTTCGAACAGGGACGGCGAGCGCTCCGGCTCCGCCTGGGCTTCGCCGGCGCCGTTGACCATCGCCGCTGCGGCGAAGGGTTCGGGGCTGGCCATCTTGTCGCTACTCCCGCTCGATTGCTGCGGGCGCGGCGGGATAAACGCGTCGGCCGGCTTTGCCGGGGGACTGGCCTGTACCACCGCCACCTCGTCCTGGCTCATGGACGGCGCGGGAGCGGGCTGTGGCTGCGGCAATGGCTGCGCGGTCGCCAGAAGGGTCGCCGGTGCGAGCGCCACGGCCGCGGGCGAGAGCGGAGCTCCCGCGACCGCGTGCAGCGGCAACGGGCGGCTGCGGGAGCTGATATGCGCCGCATCGATGGCAGCCACCTCCTCGGCCGAGAGGTAGGGCGTGGCGCTGGCCACCTCCTGGTCCTGTTCGTCCTCGTCCACCTCGGGCATGTCGTCAAGCCCGCCGGTCATCGAGATCAGGCGCGGGCGTGGTGCGGCGAGTGTCTGCGCATCGATTCCGGTGGCCACCACCGAAACCCGCATGCGGTCCTGCATGGCCTCGTCGATCGAGGATCCGAAGATGATGTTGGCCTCCGCGTCGACCTCTTCGCGGATGCGGTTGGCGGCCTCGTCGACCTCGAATAACGTCATGTCGGGCCCGCCGCAGACGTTGATGAGCACGCCGCGGGCGCCCTTCATCGAGGTGTCCTCGAGGAGCGGGTTGGAGATCGCGGCTTCGGCCGATTCCCGGGCCCGGCTTTCGCCCTCGGCTTCGCCGGTGCCCATCATCGCCTTACCCATCTCGGTCATCACCGAGCGGATGTCGGCGAAATCGAGGTTGACCAGACCCGGCATCACCATCAGGTCGGTCACCCCGCGCACACCCATATAGAGCACGTCGTCGGCCATCTTGAAGGCGTCAGCGAAGGTGGTCTTCTCGTTGGCGACGCGAAACAGGTTCTGGTTGGGGATGATGATCAGGGTGTCCACGAACTCCTGCAGGTCCTGGATTCCCGAATCCGCGATGCGCATGCGTTGAGCGCCCTCGAACTGGAAGGGCTTGGTCACCACTCCAACGGTGAGCAAGCCGCTCTCGCGCGCGAGTCTGGCGATCACCGGGGCGGCGCCGGTGCCGGTGCCGCCGCCCATGCCAGCTGTAATGAACACCATGTGGCTGCTCTGGATCTGGGTGGCGATGTCTTCGAGCACCTCCTCGGCCGCCGCCCGGCCTATGTCCGGTTGCGAGCCTGCGCCGAGGCCGCGGGTGAGCGAGACGCCCATCTGAATGCGACGTTCGGCGCGCGACTGCATCAGCGACTGCGCATCGGTGTTGGCGACCACGAAGTCGACGCCTTCGAGCCGCGAGTCGATCATGTTGTTGACCGCATTGCCACCGGCACCACCGACACCGACGACGGTGATTCGCGGCGCCAGTTCCTGCGGTGTGGAGTTGGGTACGGAGAGATTGATTGTCATTTAGGCCTCCTGGGTGAAGCAGTCAAAAGGAGTTCTGGTTCGGTCAGCGGCCCCTTGGGCGGGGCCATGCGACGGGATGACACCCGCCGCTCGTCGTCGGTGCGCCATCAAAAATTCTCCCTCAGCCATACGCCGATCCGGCCCAATCGACCGGCCGACGTGTCCATGATGGGGCGGGCGAAATCGCGCGCCTCGATGTCGGGGGTGCTGGCGTAGGCCAGCAACCCCGTGCAGGTGGCAAAGGCCGGTCCGGCGGTAGCCTCCGCCAGGCCGGCGACGCCGATGGGGCTCCCCATGCGCACCTGCTTGTCCATAATCAACGCCGCCAGTTCGCGAACGCCCTGGAGCTGGCTGGCGCCGCCGGTGAGAACCACGCGCCGGCCGGTGTAGCGGGACATCCCGGCATCCTCCAGCCGCGCCCGCACCATCTCGAAGGTCTCCTCGAGCCGCGGCCGGATGATGCCGACCAGCATCGAGCGCGGAACCTGGTTGACGTTGTGCTCGTCTTCCTCGCCCACCAGCGGGACCGCGATGATCTCGTGGTCGTCGTTGGGCGAGGCCATGGTGCTGCCATAGAGCGTCTTCATGCGCTCGGCATGCACGAGGGTGGTCGAGAGGCCACGGGCGATGTCGTTGGTCACGTGATTGCCGCCCACGGACAGCGCATCGGTGTGGACCACGTAGCCATCAAGGAAGACGGCGATCGAGGTGGTGCCACCGCCCATGTCGATCACGATGGCGCCCAGCGCCTTCTCGTCCTCGACCAACGTCGCCATCCCCGAGGCGACCGGCGAGAGGACGTGGGCGGCAACATCCAGATGGCAACGTGCCACGCAGGTGGTGAGGTTCCTCACCGCGCTCGTGGTCGCGGTGACTACGTGCATGTCGACGCCAAGATGCTCGCCGGACATGCCGCGCGGGTCGCGGATGCCGTCGGCGCCATCGATCGAGAAGCCAAGCGGGAAGGAATGCACCAGGTAGCGCTCGCCGGTCTC
>PVBE011446066.1_pt1 | contig 12389 bp, 8 predicted proteins | sample 1631181 | NCBI WGS metagenome assembly PVBE01 (sample SAMN08397723, study PRJNA350692) | Marine metagenome, whole genome shotgun sequencing project. | isolation source: water | place: Pacific Ocean | collected 2012-04 | reverse complement strand
TCCGCATCATTTCCATCAGTTCGGCTAATACCTGTGTCTGATCACTGTTTAATACAGAATGCATCGCATGGTCCATAATGATGTCGGTATGTGCATCTACAGAGGCCAGATGGGTGAGGTGGTCGTCCTGATCGAGAAGCTCAGGATGAATGATTATGGGTGTATACTTGCGCATAATAACTCCTCCCTGTTGCCAGTAATCATGTAATCAAACGTACTCTAATTAATTGAACGTCTTGCCTTTTTTTTCGGTTCCATTTATTAAGACTTTTAATCCGCAATCGTCTTTTAGCTTGACAAATGCCGTATTAAGAGTATATTCCCGATGTACTGATTGAAGCAGCATAGCATGATTGTTGTAAGGATTTGGTTCATACGCCAGCGGTTTTTCCATGCCGGGAACTTTCCATCCGGGTTCCCATTCTGCGAGTCAACCTGCTGTCTCCCCCTCACTTCGTCTGAAACACATCCTTTCCCTGGCTACGCATGCTCTGCACAGTCGGTTATATATTCACACTGCCTTCACCGGTGTGCTGTGTCATTAAAAGGCCTGATATTTCATCATGCCTGAGTAGTGTATAACAGCAAGATAACAGCAATAGCATGCTGTTCAATCTGGTAGGCAGTGAGATGTTCATTATTTAGTATGTTTTTGTAATTTGTTGAAAGCACGTTACGCGGTTTTTAGCGTAACATCCATTACTTTAGGAGAATAAGATTTTGCAATCATTTGAAACACTCGGCTTGAAACCGGAAATCCTTCGAGCCATTAAAGAAAAAAACTACGACATGCCCATGCCTATCCAGGCGAAAACGATCCCTGCAACACTTGAAGGGCGGGACCTGGTTGGATGCGCACAGACAGGCACGGGAAAAACAGCCGCGTTTATGCTACCTATCCTTCACCAGCTGACGAAACAAGCACGCCCACAGGTGGTCGTGGTTGCGCCGACCAGGGAGTTAGCGATTCAGATAGGGGACAATGTCCGGGAGTATGGCAAATATCTGCCGTTTACCAGCGCGTTGATATACGGTGGTGTAAATATAGAACCACAGATCAAAGTCCTGCGAAAAGGCGTTGATATTCTGGTCGCTACACCGGGACGCCTTCTGGACCATATGCGGCGAAGGAATGTATCACTGAAGTCCGTCCGGCACCTCGTCCTTGATGAAGCGGACCGCATGCTGGATATGGGATTTATTCGTGATCTTCAGCAGATCATGTCGGATATGCCGAAACAGCGGCAGACGTTACTTTTTTCTGCCACGATGCCTCCGGAAATCCAACGACTGGCCAAACGGTTCATGACCAACGCGTTAGAAATCAATATCTCGCCGCCGACGGCCGTGGCTGAAGGCATTACCCATAGAATCTATCCAGTGCCCCACAGTCTCAAAAAACAACTCCTGGTAGATCTGTTACGGGACGAGCCGGTGGATTCGGCTCTGGTTTTCACCAGAACCCGTCGTGGGGCTGATAATCTGGCCAGATACCTGGAACGAAAAAATATCTCGGTCACGCGTCTTCATTCGGATCGCACCCAGGGTCAGCGTCAGCAGGCCCTTAACGGCTTTCGGTCCGGCAAGTTCAAAATACTGGTGGCGACTGATATTGCCGCCCGTGGGCTGGATATTCCGCAGGTCTCCCATGTGGTTAACTATAATCTACCGGAATGTGTTGATGATTATGTACATCGGGCAGGACGAACGGCACGGGCTGAAGGGACGGGATTCGCCTTCTGTCTGATGGCGCCTGAAGAGATCGATCTATACAACGATCTGGAAACCAAACTTGGCCGGGAGATGTTAACCTGGGTCTCCCATCCAGGATTTGATTATACAAATGAGGAGAAGACGACATCTCCTTCCGAATACCGTCAGCAGAATGCCAGACGCGGGGGGGGGCCATCGCGAGGTCGTCGATCCGGTGCTACATCGGCGCGATCTTCCACTTCCAAACTCAGTCGGTTGAGTATCCGCTCAGATTCGGGTCGAAAGGAAGAACCGGTGGCAACTGAATCTTCTACAGCTCGATATGGTCGTATACGTCGGGTAGCCGGTAGCAGGTAGCCATCCGCTACAAGCTCCCCAGTATCCGTTTTCGCTTCGGATCATAAGGGGCTTGTAGATATGCAGTGGCCGGGACGCGATGGCCGTTAGTCTCAATTTCATATCGCCCGACCTTAATATAAGCCGCATCGATTCTGGTGCGGCTTTTTACATAACCCATACCGACGGCGGCACCCAGAGTGTACCCATAGGCGCCGGAGGTCGTATACCCCACCCGCTTATCATTTCGTATAATAGGTTCGTGACCCCAGAGCATTGCATCTGGATCTTGCAGGACAAAACTGACCAGTCGTCTGTTTAGGCCTCCCGCTTTCTTTTTGAGCAAGGCTTCACGTCCTATGAACGGTTTATTCCAATCTATGGCGAAACTTAATCCCGCTTCGAGCGGGGTGTCGTCGGGGGATATATCCGCGCCCCAGGCCCGGTAGCCTTTTTCAAGCCGCAACCCATTAATGGCATAGTGGCCTGCATTCGTGAGCCCGAGATCAACACCTGCCTCCATCAGACTATCGTATAATGCCGGCGCCTGGTCCATGGATATATGGAGTTCCCAGCCTGATTCGCCCACATAGGTGATGCGAACCGCTCGAGCGATAATTGATCCGATAGATATATCCTTTGCCGTGCCGAAAAGGAATGCGGCGAGCGTCATGTCCACATCAGAAAGACAGCTGAGCAGGGCATAAGCTTGGGGGCCCATCACCCCGATGATACTGTAAGCATGGGTCACGTCTATCAGCGTCGCCTGTTCATCTTTGAGAATATGGCGGATGATCCAGTTGAAATCACGTACCGCCTGCCCGGTGCCGGTGATTATATAGAATGCGCTGTCAGATGAACGGATGATTGTCAGGTCGCTTTCAAAGGTCCCACGTTCGTTAAACAGCCCGGTATACACGGTTCGACCGACCGGGACATCCACATTGTTCCCACAGAGTCTTTGTAACGCCTGAAGGGCATCCCCTCCCTGGAATAGATCTTTGGCGAATGATGTTTGATCGAAAAGGGCGACGTGGGTCCTGGCCGCATGCACTTCTTTACCAACCTGCTCGAACCAGTTCTGTTTGCCGAACGAATAGACCATGGCCGGTTTTGAGCCGGCGCCTGCGAACCAATTGGGGCGTTCCCATCCGAGCTTGCTGCCGAAGCAGGCGCCGCAAGCAGCCAGTCGGTCGTGCAGAGGAGATTTCCGTATGCCGCGGGCGGTTTCAAATTCCCGATTCGGCCAGGCCATCTGATAATGGAGTCCGAGGACTTCAGTGATCCGTTCACGCAGATAGGTGCGGTTGTTCTGCCACGGCATGAAACGACGGATATCAACCGACCAGAGATCCACAGGCGCTTCACCACCGATCATCCACTCGGCGAGATATTTACCTGCCCCACCGGCACTGGCAATACCCACTGAGTTAAATCCAGCAGCTACATACAGTCGATTGACTTCCGGCGCTTCTCGCATAATAAAATTGTTATCGGGTGTAAAACTTTCCGGGCCATTGACAAATTTGGGAAAGTTGGTCGTTTCCAGATCAGGCAAGAGTCGTCGTCCTGCTTCAAGCGGTTGTTCATATTTTTCCCAGTCCGGTTCGAGCAACTGAAACGAAAAATCATCCGGTATGCGGTCGACCATCCAGGCTTTGCTGTATAATTGAAAAGCGCCGAGTATAATCGCCTCCCCTTCAGAACGGAAATAAATCTGCGTATCGAGATCACGTCCTACCGGCAGGTTGTCATGGATGCCTTTAATCGGATCACTAACGATATTTTGATGTTCAGCGGGGTAAAGTGGGATGGTCACGCCGCACTTCAGGCCGAGTTCCCTGGTCCACATCCCGCCACAAAGAACGACATAGTCCGCTTTGATAAATCCTGCGGACGTGTGTACGCCTGTTGCCCGGCCATTTTCTGTTTCAACGTGGTCCACACCGATATGTTCTAGGATGGTCGCCCCCCGCTTTCTCGCGCCTGAGGCCAGCGCCAGGGCCGTTTCTTCAGGAATGACCTTGCCGTCGTGCGGCAGCCACACGCCGCCTCGTAGCCCCGTCGGATGCATCAGGGGCCATTTTTCTACAGCTTCGTCCACACTGATGATATGGGCTTCCACCCCGAACAATTCAGCCATGGCCACCATATGATAGAGCTGGGTCATACGCTCTTCGGATCGGGCGACGATCAGGCTGCCTACCTGATTCCATCCTGTCGTATGACCGGTTTCGGCTTCCAGTGAAGCATATAGTTCCGCGCTGTATTTATTGATGCGGGTCAGGCTGTCCGATGGGCGAAGCCGACCGACCAGGCCGGCGGCGTGCCAGGTGGTCCCACCTGCCAGGGCGTTCTGTTCGAGCACCACCACATCAGGCCATCCCATCCTGGTCAGATGGCAGGCCACGCTGCATCCGACGATACCGCCGCCAACGATCACGACACGCGTTTCTTTTGGAAGGATAGGGTTCATATGGTCTCAACAGGCTTACATCACTGTTGCAGGTCCATCCCCTTCAGAATGGTTTGGCCGTGATTCATGGATGTGTATTATTGTTTCAGCCATTCCCTGACACGAGGATGGTCGAGCACTTCCGGATTGAGGATGTGCTCGGGGCGGCGCCCCTGTATAGCGTCTGTAACCTGCTCAATCCCTTTGGCATCGAGACGCATCGTGGACTCAACCGAGATGCCGGCATTGTGATTGGTGCAGATGATGCGCGGATGGTTTCTATGGATCTCCCGAGGGCCGTTAACCGGGTCATCCACGACGTAGTAATAGAGTTTTTCCTCTTTTATTGCCCGGTTTACAGCCTCATCATCGACCAGGTTTCCGCGAGACGGATTGATCAATGAGGCATGCGGCTGCATGCGACTGAGCAGATCGTAGGTCACGACTGTCTCATCGCCGGAAACATGTAGAGAGACGGTATCACACGTTTCGAAGAGCCTTTCGGGGGATGGAACGACTTCCGCACCAAACCGAGCGGCTATCTCATCTATGTCAGGGCGAACGTCATACATAAGCAGACGGCCATGTTCACCCAGGAGCGGTTTGGCCCGCATAGCCACTTCCTGACCTATGCGGCCGCAGCCGTATATCCCAAGCGTTGTGTGCTGGGCTTCATAGGTACGGATGATGGAAAAATCACCCCGGTGAGAGAGATGGTTGAGCGTATAGACCCGTTTCAGCGTAGCCATCCACTGCGCGATGGCGTATTCGGCTACCGCATCCATGTGAACGGGGGTAACGGTAATAATCACGCCATTACGGGTGGCCCCTTCCACGTTGACTTTATCGAAGCCAACCCCCCATCGGGCGACGATCCGCAGGTCGGATGCCGCTTCATAGAATGCGTCGGTATAAAGAGACGAACTGGCTATTGAGGCGATGAGGCCGGGCGTATGTTCGGCGCCGAGTACCGCAGGTTCATCAATCAGCGTGCCCAGCGTTCTCAGATGGTCCAATCCCTGTTCCCGTTCGGGTGAAGCGAATTCATTATTACTGAACTGTGCGGTAAGCATGATCTTATACGACATTCGTGGTCCTCTCTATTGGTGTAACTAAACCTTTGCCTCAAGTGTGTACGTAGTCATTGTGAAAAGCTATCCATTTTGGCAACACTTCTTCTATTAACGGTTTGGGCGGTAAAAAAGCGATTCTCAGGTGATTTGTGCCTTCTTTCTGACCGAAACCGGCGCCATTGACCGTACATAATCCACTATGTTCAAGCAAATTCATACAATAATCGAAATCCGTAGCACCTTCCGGTAAAATGTTCAGCCGGGGGAAAAGATACATGGCCCCTGTCCTGCCGAAGCATTCCACCCCTTCCATCTCACTGAATCCTTCCCGAATCATAGTGGCTTTGTCATTAAGCTCCTGTAAAATGGACCGTTTCTGCTGCATAAACTCACGGTAGGGGGCGCTGCCCTCCGGCGGTGGGTTGACCATCAGGTAGGTTAGCAGTTGGCCAACCGTGGTGGGACAGATGTTGACCGAGGCCTGTTTGAAAATCAGCTCGGTAAAAGAAAGGTCCGTTCCTCCCACCATCGGTGCGTTTCTTACCTCCAGGTAACCGCCCCGGTGGCCGCATTCGCCATAATAGCCTTTTGACAGGCTGTGGAGGCTGAATAGAGGCACGTTCGTGTCCCCTATCTTGCCGGCGAAAGAGATAAATTTTGCCCCATATACATTTTCCTGATACACTTCGTCCGCAATAATTACCAGTTCCTTGTCACTTGCGAAGGTGATTACCTCTTCTACTGTTTTTTCATCCAGAACCGCACCCGTAGGATTGCCGGGATTGATGACGACGATGCCCTTTACCCTGACACCGTCTTTCTGTGCAGTTTCATAAGCCTTTTCCAGCGTGGAGGCATCCATGGTCCAGCCGTTATCTTCATCAGGATAATAATCTACCTGAACCCCGCCACACCGTTTGATGGCTGCAGAGTAGAGCGGGTACTGGGGGATCGGGAGCATAAGGCCGTCATTGGCTTCGGCAATCAGCAGATCAATAACGTAGCGAACCCCTTCACTGGCGCCATTTGTGAGATAGATATGGTCCGGATTTGCCCCTTTATCCGCCATGCCATCTGTTTTATCGCGCCTGTTTATGAAATTCGCCACGGCTTCTCTGATGAAAAGCGGGCCGTTGCTCTCTGAATACGCCCCCATCCCGGTGGCCATATTCGTAAGGAAGTGATCGCAGATGTCGAGGACATAATCCGATGTAAAATCGGTCGCCTTGAATCCCGCCAACGCCTGGCCCTTCAACATTTTTTTGAGCTGTCTTTCACGCTCGATCTTTGATGGATCTTCGACCAGGCTCAAGACCTGTCGGTAGTAGGTCATGGGCTTCTGGCCAAGCGCCTGGGGATTTCCGAGGTTGCAGGCGATGGTGGTCATGCCTTGCTTCTTCAGTTCAGCGGCCCTCTGGGGAATAGGTCCGCGTACGGCGTATTCCATCTCAAGGATATTCCGGTTTACAGCAATCTCTATCGGTTGGGTATGACGCATGCTTCAGGCTCCTCTTATAGATACCAGGGGGGGCTCGCCCCGGAATATACTGCAGGGCGAATAGCTTGTCAATTACAGGAGGGGGATATGGACAACCGCATTATAGATAACCCGGCAGAGAAGTGTCTTGCACTGGCTTTGGATCATGTGTTATACTATGGACATTAGACATTCAGAAAAAGAATGGGTCTCTTGATAAGTGTTACTTAGTAGCTTCGCAGCTTCCTGAAATAAACATGCCCGATCCAACTAAAATGTCCCTCGACACGACCACCATTCTCGCCGACTACCGCCTGGCCGTACGCAGTCGGGAAGTCAGCCTGGCATGCCGCCGCGAGGTGCACAGCGGGCGAGCTAGCTTCGGGGCCTCGGGTGATGGTAAAGAGCTGGCGCAACTGGCGCTGGCTCACGTATTTGAACCCGGAGACTGGCGCAGCGGTTACTACCGGGATCAGACGCTTATGATGGCCCTGGACCATCTTACCGTAGACCGTTTTTTTGCCCAGCTATACGCCCATGCGGACGTGGAGGCCGAGCCGACGGCGGGCGGCAGGATGATGATTACCCACTTCGGCAGCCGCGTCTTGAATCCAGATGGAAGTCGGCAGGATCAGACTCGGCTTTATAATAGTGCCCCGGACAGCTCTCCTACAGCCTCACAGATGCCCCGCCTGGTTGGTCTGGCCTATGCGTCCCGGTTATATCGTGAGTTGGATGAACAACAGGATATGGCTCTGTTCTCGCGACAGGGCAATGAAGTGGCCTTCGGTATTATCGGCAACGCCAGCGCTGCTGAGGGGATGTTCTGGGAATCAGTGAATGCGATCGGGGTGTTGAGAAGTCCGGCCGTCATCAGTATCTGGGATGATGGTTACGGCATTTCCGTACCGAATGAATTGCAGTTATTGAAAGAAAATTTGTCTGTCCTGCTGTCGGGTTTCCAGCGGACAGACGATGGCCCCGGCTATGACCTGTATGCGGTCCCCGGTTGGGATTACCCCAGGTTGGTCGAGACGTATAAAGCCGCCGCCACTCATGCGCGGCGAGAGCACATTCCAGCGATCATCCATGTCACCGAAATGACCCAACCATTAGGTCACTCTACCTCAGGCAGCCACGAGCGATACAAGCCGCCGAAGCGCCTGCAATGGGAAGCGGAATATGATCCCATTCGGCGGATGCGCTACTGGATCCTGGATGGACAGATTGCATCAGAGGAGCAGATCAGAGAAATTGACCGGGAAGAGGCGACCTTGGTACGACGGGAAAGGCAAGCGGCATGGGATCATTTTGTGGAGAGTTTATCAGAGGATCTCAAGGCCGTCGATACTCTGTTGGAAGAGGTAGAACACCAATCAGCCTGCAATATGAGTGAGGTCAGAAAGCAGATGAAAGCCAATGCGTATCCCCGGCGACGTGATCTATTCGAGGCGATTCATCAAACGCTGTTTATCACCCGAAACACCACTGGTACAGCCAGAGAAAACCTGATCGCCTGGCGTAACACGAAACGACCTGAATATCAAAAACTATATAGCGACCGCCTTCTGAGCGAGTCAACGGAATCGCCGTTGCATGTTCCCCTGTGTTTGCCACGATATGATACACCGTCGGAAGATTTGCCGGGACATGAATTGTTGAACCGGTATTTTGATCGGCTTTTCGAACGTAATCTTCAGGTTATTACCTTTGGCGAAGATGTGGGCATTCTGGGGGGCGTCAACAAGACCATGGCGGGCTTGCAGGAAAAATACGGAGACCTGCGTGTCTCCGACACGGGGGTCCGAGAAACGACCATTTTAGGTCAGGCGATTGGCCTGGCGATGCGTGGATTTCGGCCGATCGCTGAAATACAATACCTGGATTTTCTCCTCTACGCCCTGCAAACGATGTCGGACGACCTGGCCACTATGCACTGGCGTACGCGAGGTGGCCATAAGGCGCCTGTTATCGTACGTACCCGTGGACATCGGCTGGAAGGCGTCTGGCATTCCGGTTCGTTGATGGCGGGGATCATCCATTTGGTACGCGGAATGCATGTGCTTGTACCGCGTGATATGACGCGGGCGGCCGGATTTTACAACACGTTGCTGCAAGGCGATGATCCGGGGCTGGTGGTGGAAGTGCTAAACGGCTATCGTCTGAGGGAAAGGATGCCTGATAATCTGGATGAAATCACCATCCCTCTGGGGGTTCCGGACCTGTTGCGCGCAGGCAAGGATATGACCCTGGTTACTTACGGTGCCTTATGTCGCATAGTCCTTGATGCGGCCGAGGAGCTGTCGGAAACAGGGATCGACATAGAGGTGATTGATGTACAATCCCTACTGCCCTTCGACCGGCATGCCCTGATCGTCGAATCATTACAAAAGACGAACCGCTTGCTCATAGTTGACGAAGATGTACCGGGCGGTACATCGGCTTACATCATGCAGCAGGTTCTGGAAGAACAGAAGGGCTATCAATGGCTCGATTCGGAACCGAGAACGCTGACGGCGCAGGCGCATCGCCCGGCATTCGGGACGGACGGCGATTATTTCTCCAAGCCGAACAAAGAAGATATTTTTACCGCCGTGTATGACCTCATGCACGAAAGTGATCCCTCACTATTTCCTTAGTTTTATGATGGATTACGTGAACAGTTTCGCGGCGATGGCTTACCTGGCTAGGCTTGCCAATACGGCGAGAAAACGTTCATCTGTACTGAGGTATTGGGCTACAGGCTGCATGCCCGCCAACGTGAGCAAATCCACCATCGTCTCCCGATCATATTTATATGACCAGTTCATCTCAATATTGGCGCCGGCCTCCAGGTGAAGGGGTTCGCCGGCCAGCACGATATTCAGGTCTTGCGCCGTCAGAAAATGTTTACGTATTCGATACAGTCCCGGTCGACGCTCATCGCGATCAGAAGAAAAGTGCAGCACGCCATCCCGGGGTTCGGTCAGGCCAATACTTTGTAGGGGACCGAAGGCGAACTTCCGATTGATGGGATTATCATAACCGCTTATGGTTTCTGTGGGACTATACAGTTCTCCATCCAGCAATAGAAAGTCCTGCGGGCGCATCATGGCTGCGAGTTGATGCGGGAGGCCCAACGGATCGAAGGCGCCCAGTGTGTTACCCAACATCATAATCAAGCGAGAAGAGGTGTTCGGGTTGGGCTGAAGCACTTTTACTACATGCGCCTTGTCGTTTAAATCCGCTTTCAATCCTTGGCAGTCAAAATTCTGTTCCAGAGCCCTCTGACAGGCTATCTCCAGGAGCGTCTGACTGGCATCCACCGGTCGATAACGGGGTTCTCGTCCCTGCCGGCGCAATTGATCCAGGATTAAGAGATCTTTATCGCCTTGCCCGGCGCCCAGGCTGATGACTTCTACAGGCCCTGTTGGTAGCCTGTTCACCAGGTCCGAGGCATAGGTCTGTAATACCGAATGGGAACGAACAAAGTTTCTATAAGCCCCATCACTGCAGAGATTAAGCCAGGCTCTCACAGAGAGAGGAAACCAGTAGAAAAACTTCTCATCAAGCTCACCCCGTGCCAAAGAGGCCATAAACGATTGTGCCATGTGATCTTCGCTCAACAATACATCAATCCGGATCATATACCGGCGCTCCTTATGAACTCCGCCTCAGGTACTTGGACAAGGTTAGCGCATCATCTGTCGTGATTCGGCTGATTGTGCCACTGGAGTAACCGGCCAATTCGATCGTCTTATCCGGCCGTAATACAAAACCCGTTGCATGCAGATAGAACTTTTCCTCATGTATATATGCGCCCATAGTGGTGACCATTTCACGTGCGTCGAGCGCGTATAGAACGGGAAACTTCAACCCGTTTCGTTTCACTGTTTTTTGCGCGTCTTCCTCCGAATCGACCGACAGAGCCACCACCTGCGTCTCGATCCTGGAGAACTTGTCGAGCTTTTTTTGGTAATCGGCCAACTGCCGATTGCAAAAGGATCACCAATCTCCCCGGTAGAAAAGCAATACGCTTCATCGTTCTTGTATGTCATCCGGAATGCTCATTTCACCGCCGCCAACTCTTTTGGCTGTGATATGCGGAAATATCTGGTTATTTTCCAGGTGCATTATCTATTTCTTCTTTAGAAGAGGGCGGTACAAGCCAGTGCCGCCATGTCCATTTAGTGTTGCAGGATAGGAAGTATTGGGGGCAGGTGTGTTTTATTGTGTTAATGATTTCGAAGGATCACCTTTTACGGCCTACGTCATACGATGGCTACGCTTTTACTAGGAGCGGGTGGAAACCCGAAGGTGGTACAGGAAAGCCTCGGACACAGAAGGATTGAGACGACGATGAACGTGTATGCCCACGTGCCGCCACCTATGCAACAGTATGCGGCGGTCAAGATGGATGCGATATTGCACGGCTAACCGAAATCGGCTGATTGTGACTGCTGAGCTGTTATAGTCTGGACTAAATATACACCTCCGCAAGCCCTGTGTCTATATAACCTTTTTCTGCCTGCCAACTATGCACCGTATTTAGATCCACCGCGGGAATATACCGCGGCAATAACCACGCAATCTACTACGTGTATCATTGCTTTTGTAAACTTGAAACTCACTCAAAGTCGGTGGTGTTACCTTATTGAACCAACTCTTGCTAAACGCCCCGATATATGCTATATTAAGGCCAGTGAAGAACCACCGAGACACGTCAATCGGGAGGTCAGATATGAAGAGCTACGTCTTTAAGGTCGTGCTTGAAAAGGATAAATGGCCTGATGAACCGGAGAGCTCAGCGCATTGGGGTGCGCACGTTCCTGCGTTGCCTGCTGCCGTTCATGGGTACGGTGAGACAGAGCAGGAAACACTTGAGAACTTGCCTAACGTCGTTGATATGGTTGTTGAGGCTATTATCGAGCAGGGTGAACCGATCCCGACCGAGTCGGAGAAGGAAGTACATACGACTAAAGAACCAGTGCTTGCAGTCACGGTGTGATCCATGCCCATTAATACAGTAAGCTCCGTTCCCTTACAGTACGAGCGTTAATAAAAGCACACAACGAAGACGGGTTCAGCGTCCGTAAGAACAAAGGCGCGACCCGTTTTTTCGTCATGCTGATGGCCGTCGTGTGACTGTTCATTATCATAAATCAAGTCAGACATTCAAACTCGGGACACTCAAGGCGATCATCGAGGAACAAGCGCAGTGGACGGAGGACGACCTCATTCGCCTGAAGCTCTTGAAAATAAAACTACTCTAAAGAGAAGATGATTGTCAACCCCCTTAACGTGCTTTATAATCCATTCCGTGAGGTGGCCCTAGTAAACGGACAAAAAACAACGC
>PVBE012080735.1_pt1 | contig 12390 bp, 11 predicted proteins | sample 1631181 | NCBI WGS metagenome assembly PVBE01 (sample SAMN08397723, study PRJNA350692) | Marine metagenome, whole genome shotgun sequencing project. | isolation source: water | place: Pacific Ocean | collected 2012-04 | reverse complement strand
CGCCCAAATAATCATATCTCCCTGCACAAATGGTGCGTGTTGTTTAATTTTGTTGGCTAGCATCCGAGGCAATTCCGCGGATGCGGCAGATGTCATTTTTCCAACAAACGTAGGAATAATAGATTGAGTTAACAGGGCAACAACCAACGTGAGCAATAACCCAAATAGTGCCATTGGTGCAAGGAGACGAACATACGATTGCCCACAAACTGCCATCGCAATAATCTCGTTGTCTTGCGCCATGCGATGCAACCCAATTGTTGCAGCGAATGCACCAGCAAAGGGCAAGGCAAATTGCAACATCGGGACAATAGCAAAAGTAAGGTATTTCACGGTATCCCACCCAGTAAGCAAATCATCACTCGACAGCGGTTTAATCGCAGCACCAAATGCAACCACAATGACAAGTATGGTTGCAGTAATTGCGAACTGCCGAAGCACGTCTGCTAGCATGTATCTATAGAACAGCCACGGCATGAGGGGCATTATGGTCTCACGCCCAGACTTTGCAACTCAAAAACCCAATCGAGGGGCTTTTTTACAGTTGTTTTATTCCGTACGTTATTTTGCTCAACTTGAATAGAGAGTTTTATCGGACGCAGCATATGTGGCATATTAGGCAATTTGTAATATTTGCACCACAAGGCACATCCTTTTTTCATGTGTTGGGATAGGGACATCATAGAACAGCTGCGATGTTCTCGATTGGTTGTATATGAGTACCCAATTCACTTGTACACGCCAGATCCTCCGACACCGACGAGGCATAGCTCTTCTTGAAGTTATGATTGCTGTTGGCATTCTCACCTTCGCGGTTGCTTCAATAACCAGTGCAATCGTAGCTGGCCAACAACAAGCGATGGAAGCAAGATCAAAAATTGTTGGGGCCGTTGCCGCAGAGTCACTTCTCTCACAAATAACACAAGTCCCATGGGAAACAATAGATTCATGGCATGGGTACGTGGAAGAGGTTGGAACAATTACAGATCCAACCGGTATTCCTTTTGAAGGTGACTGGAATGAAATTGGAAGGAGCGTAACGGTGTTAGCAGATGAAGTACAGGTTACTCCGCTTGAAGTCTTTATCATTGGTCGTACTGTGACCGTTTCATCCTTTGCACAAGATGGTCGCATTCTCTCAACCATAGAACGATTTGTACCGGAGCCACAATCATGAATCGTAGAGGTCTTTCATTATTGGAAATGCTACTTGCCATTGGAATTACATCCATTATTGGTGCCGCGATTGCTTCAATGATGGCTGCTGCTACAAACAGTTTGTTTGCAAAAGATGATGGACGCCAATCTGCAATACGACTTGCAACTACACAAGTCCGTCTCGGAGCATACATCGCACCATCCTTTTGTATTCTTGATAAAGGAAATTCGTTTTTAGCACTTTGGGCAGATGACTCGCGCGAAAGTGGAACTGTCCACGCATCTGAAATTCGGTGGATTCGCTTTGACAATTCTACAAATGTACTCACCGTACAATTTGTTGATTTTCCTGATGAATGGTCGCAATCAATGATTGACGCAGCAGACGTCGAATGTAATTCGAATACGAATTATGAATCACTTCTCTCGGGGCTTCAAGGAAATGATTTGATTGATTCTATTTCGCTCGTTGATGCTATGAATTCTTGTTCTTTTTGGATAAATGATTCCGACCCATTTGCTGCAACGAGAGTCTGCGTTCGTTTTTCTTTTTCATCTTCTCTAGGTGATACAAACGACGCAATCATTGACGAGACAATTCGTATTCATCAACCCCCATCGGAGCAACAATGATGAAACACATTTCACAAATAAAACAACACGAACGAAGAGGAATTGCTCTCATGCTCGTCATGGTAGCAATACTTGTAACAGGTGGAATGGCCGTTGCTTATTTTGGAAGCAGAGATAATTCAGTAGCAATCAGTTCAAATGTTGAAGCTTCCTCAAGAGCAAGAGCTGTTGCAGAATCTGGGCTTGATTTAGCCGTTGCAATTTTAGAAACAAATTCAGATTGGAGAACACAACACGTTGACGGCGTAATTCTTGACTCATTTTCTTTTGGCGGCGGTGAAATAACGTTGACCGTCATTGACGCTGAAACAGATTTACCACCAACAGAGTCGACAAATAAAGTTGAGTTGACAATCCTCTCATCAGTAAATGGAATTATGCAAACAACGCAAGCATCCGCGACAATTATTCCCCCTGAAGAGGAGTTCGATGTTGATTACAGTGAATTTGCACTCTTTTCTCAATCACAACTAACCATCCGTGATGTCGCATCAGTGCAACAATGGTCCGCATCTCCACTTGGATCGCACCAAAATCCTATTCAAATTGGGACGCTTGCAACTAGCCCAATGGCTGTTCAGATTAACTCTTGGGGACAACACAATGATTTACAATTGCATACCGTTTCGACTGCTTCATCGATGGTCTCTTCGACTATGACCTCTAATCATGAGTTGTCTGAATCAACACCGTACCCTAAAGCGCCGTCACCACCGGAGAACTCAACACCGTTTGATTTTGAACAAGTTGAAAGCAACCACTCTTCAATTACTAATTGGGTACGAAATTTCACGAATAATTTTGGAAACCACTTTACGTCGCACTCTACCGTAATAAATGTGCAAGAGGGATCGTACGAAATTGACCATCTTCAACTTGGTTCAAATCAGCCTGTTGTTATTCACGGAAACGTAACACTCAGTATTAACAATAATTTCACTCTCAATGCCGCGTCCATAGAACTTTCTGAGAATGCAACGCTCACAATACATATCGGTGGGGACGTTGACATCAAATCGAGTTACATTGGCAATGATAATCACTCAACAAACTCTTATAGTGATCCAAACAGAATTCAACTTTATGGACACAACGATTCTGACTGGAATTTGCGTGGAATAACAACAATAAAAGGTGAAATCTATGCACCTGAGAGTGATGTTGAACTCAGCGGATTAGCGACATTGTGTGGAAGAATCGCGTCTGAAGAAATCACATTACGAGGAGCTTCAAGGTTGCTCTATGATCAAACACTTGATAACGGTGGATATGCTGATTCATCGAGTTCGCTCTACAACGAAGATGGAACCCTCCTAGATGGGTTGCAGCAACTTGCACAGTTAGATCCAGTTCTCATTAACTCCTTACAACAATCCGCTTCATCAATAGTCAGTAATGAATATCAAAGTTGGCAAGATTGGTGGTCGTACCCGACAAATCGACCAAACGAGGTAATCTACTCAATCATTGTGTACGGTGTTGACGCTAGAAGATGGGAATCACTCGCTAGACAAGCGAGACAGTTTAATAATAAGAATGGTTCAATCGCTTCGGTATTCGATCAATGAAACAAGTACAACGACATCTTGGTTTCACGCTTATTGAATTGGTTCTGTCACTGGCAATTCTTGCAATGCTAGCTGCACTTGCAGCACCTTTATTTGGCAATAACGAGTCACTTCAAGTTGATGTCACTCGTCGATTGTTGACAAGTGATCTTGAGTACGCGCAGATCATTGCAATCTCTCATCCAGAAGATGAAATTGCTGTTGTTATTGATAGTAATGGATGGCACATTGCGAACACGAATGCACCCGAAACTCCCCTGCTCGACAGCGTAACCCAAGAAGCTCTAGTCCTCGAACTTGGTGAAGGAGCCGCATCTTCAGCAGATAATGTAGTTGTTATGACAAATTCCGAAAACTCAATGATTATCTTTGACCAAAATGGCGGTCTCATCGACTTTTCGCAACCAGTTGATATCACCATCACAAGCGGTGAAACCTCGACCGTGGTACAAGTCAGCCCCATGACCGGCTCGATTCAATAAACAGCACACACAATCCAACATCGAATTACTATGGCTCTGAGTCAAATCGGAGTAATTTTAGTGTTAAGGATGCCACAAGGTGATTAAAGTTTATTTAATCCCATATTCCTTCAGTTTTCGATAAAGCGTTCTCTCGCCAATTCCAAGCAAATTCGAAGTTTGTTCACGGTTACCGCCAGTCATAGCAAGAGTTTGCCTAATTGCTTCTTTTTCAAGTTTATCCAAGCCAATTCCAGCAAGAGACCCAACCTCATACGAACTGTCAGAGTCTGAACTTCTAATATCGTCGGGAACTTGGGAAATATCAATAACATCACCAGTTGATATAACCGCCATTCGCTGGACAACATTCATCAGTTCACGAACATTTCCCGGCCAATCGTACGCAACTAGGCGAAGCATCGCCGGTTCAGTAAATGTTGGTCTGGCAAGATTCATATCAGCCGAATACTTCCCGAGTGCATGGTTCACAAGAAGTGGAATATCCTCACGCCGTTGCCGAAGAGGTGGAACATGAATCTCCGCGCCATTAATTCTGAAATACAAATCCTCACGAAACTCCCCATTATCACAACGTGCTTTCAAATCTTGATTCGTGGCAGAAACAAAACGAACATCCGTAGAACGGTCGCTATTTTGACCAAGCCGGACAACGTCACCCGTTTCAAGAACTCGAAGCAATTTCGCTTGCATCGAGAGTGGCATATCACCAATTTCATCTAAGAAAAGAGTGCCTCCATTTGCAAATTCGAACACGCCTTCCCGATCACGATCTGCACCAGTAAAAGCCCCACGAACGTGTCCAAAGAGCTGGTCTTCTAGGAGAGATTCACTTTGCCCTGCACAATTAAAAGCGACGTATTTCTTTGTGGCTCGTTTCGATTGATTGTGAATCGCGCTCGCAACGAGTTCCTTACCGGTTCCAGATTCACCAGTGATTAATATCGGCAACGTACTCGGAGCAACTTGTTGAATCAATTCGATTACTCTGCGAATTGCTGGTGATTCACCAATTATTCCCTCAAAGCCGTAAGCGGAATCAACTTGCCCTTTCAAACTCTCGTTTTGTTGACGAAGAACAACTGTCTCCGCTGCACGATTGACAAGATTCCGAAAGACATCAAGATCAAGTGGTTTTTCGATAAAATCGTATGCACCCCCCTGAAGCGCGGCTTTCGCAGTTGGAATATCTCCGTGGGCAGTCACAACGATTGTCGCTGCGTTGTCTTGTTGTTGTTGAGATAACTCTAATACTCTAAGACCAGACTGCTCTTCCTCCATCACCATATCCGTAATAACAACATCGAAGCTACCCATTGTTAATTCATCTTTGGCAGATTCGAATCCATCAACAATAGTACATATATGTCCGAGCCGACGAAGAGATTCAGCCATCACCTCAGCGTGATCTGGTTCATCGTCAACGATTAATATTTGTGCGTGCAGATCGGACATTGGTGAGCATTGTAGCACTACCTTGGAAATGTTCTCCGAGTTCAAGGCGAGGCGGGCTAGAGGGCGATAGAATCTAATATATGACCACACAATTCCCTTCTGGTTTTTCAGCAAATTCCCTTCAAAACAAATGTATTCATTTCGTCGGTATCGGAGGATGTGGCATGAGTGGGCTCGCCTTGCTCATTGCTCGTCTAGGCGCCAATGTCCAAGGTACTGATTCTACAAAATCAGCAGTTACATCCTCCCTCGTTCAAAGTGGAATTAAAGTTACATTCTTACAAGATGGGAGTGCTATTCCAGAAAGCACGGATCTCATAGTCCATTCGGCTGCAATTCCACAGGATCATCCAGAAATTCTCGTTGCAGATGAAATGAACATACCAATTGTTTCATACGCCCAAATGCTTGGGCTTGTCCAATCACGACACACAAGTATTTGTGTGGCTGGCACTCACGGCAAATCTACAACGGTTTCAATTCTCAGTTCTATTTTGCTCCACGCACAACTTGAACCAAGTTTTATTGTCGGCGCGAACTGTGATCAAATTGGTGGTTCAAGCCGAGTTGGTACAACGATAATTCCAGAAGGCACACATAAAGGCAAGGAAGGAATTCTTGTAAGCGAGTCATGCGAATTCAATCGTTCTTTTCACGATCACGATCCAACCATAGCCCTAATCAATAACATAGAAGAAGATCATCTGGATTATTACTCTTCGCTCGATGACATCATCGACGCATTCAAGGGATTCGCAATGAAAATCCCACAAGCTGATGATGGCGGCTTGCTTCTTATCGCACACGATGGGGCGCACCGAAATATCGTAACACCTGCCCTCAAATGTCGCGTCGAAACTTTTGGTTTCCATCCAGAGGCTGATTACCAAGTTATGTTTGACCCAAGCGTTCGACGTGTTGGTATTCTCCGTGATGGCATGTGGACAATCCAGTGGACGAACCCTATGCCAGGATCACACAATGCACTCAACTCTGCTGCTGCTGCTATTCTTGCTGTAAATCTAGGTGTCGACTGGGAAGCACTCATTGAACCGCTAGAGCAATTCCAAGGAGTAGACAGACGATTACAGCGACTTGGCACATTTCCATGCAAAGGTGGCGGCTGCGCAACTGTATACGATGACTACGGTCATCACCCGACCGAAATTGAAGCGACATTACGCGCACTGCGAGCAGCAGAACTTCCAAATCGTTTAATATGTGTCTTCCAGCCCCATCAACATAGTCGAACAAGATTCTTACTCGACCAATTTGCGCAAAGTTTTTCGAGTGCCGACGAAGTTATTGTTCCGCATATATATTTTGTACGTGATTCTATATCTGAACAACAACGCGTCTGTGCACAAGATCTTGTCGACAGACTTATTGACCAAGGCGCGTCTGCAAAGCACATTAACGACTTTGGAGATATTGTTCATCACCTTCAAAAAACAGCAAAAAATGGTGACTTAATCGTTGTCATGGGCGCAGGGCCAGTCACAACAATTGCCCACGCTCTTACAAACGTTTCACAAGTTACCTCATAATCAAATGAGCCCATCATTCAGATCAACTTTGCTAGGAGACCTCGAAGTTGATCTTGAGATCGATGCTAAAATCGGCGCCAAAACCTATTACGCAATTGGTGGGACTGCCGACGTTCTCGTCCGACCGCAATCTGCAAATGCACTTTCAATTCTACTACGAAGATGTCACGACGACGAAATTCCCTGCAGAATTTTCGGAAAAGGAGCAAATATACTTGTTGATGATGTCGGAGTTGACGGCATTGTTGTGAAATTGGATCATCAATGTTTTACAACTACACGCTTCAATCGTGAAAACGGTGTTGATTCACTCCATGCGATGTGTGGGGCTGACGTAGCAAAAATAGTTATGGAGACTGTTCGTCGTGGCCTTGATGGTCTGACCGCAATGGCAGGCATTCCCGCTACAGTTGGTGGTGCAATCCGAATGAATGCAGGAGGAATATATGGTTGTATAAGTGATGCACTATCTACTGTTACTTGTTTATCAAACGTCGGCGAGTTGGTGACATATAGCAAAAATGAAATTATTTTTGGATATCGAGAATGTAGAATTCCAGAACCGCTAATTCTCTCAGCGACCTTCAACCTGCATGAATGTGATCCTATTGAACTCAGAAACCGCGTTAAAGAAATATACGATTGGAAAATATCAAGACAGCCACTTGCTGAATCATCTGCGGGCTGTGTATTTAAAAATCCTCAAGCAAACGATGGTACAAGGATTTCTGCAGGCAAAATTATTGATGATTCTGGATTAAAGGGTCTCTCTATTGGGGGCGCTTCCGTCAGCGAGCAGCACGCAAACTTCATCACAACAAAACCCGATGCAACTGCTCATGATGTTATTGCCTTAGTTAATGAAATCAAGAAACAAGTACTTGCTCAAACAAACATCGTATTACAAGAAGAAATTGTCGTGTGGTCTCGTAACCAAGAGGTGCAACGATGAGTAAATTAAAAGTTACCGTGCTCATGGGTGGTCCGGACGCTGAACGAGAAATTTCTATTCAATCTGGCAACGCAATTGCTCGAGCCCTTGAACAATCAAAGTTGTATTCAGTGACTTCAAAAATAATCGAGCAGGTACAAATTGACGACTTGCATAATATGCAAACAGATATATTTTTCCCTGCGCTACACGGCCCATGGGGCGAAGGCGGCCCACTACAAGAGTTACTTGAGCAATCAGGAATTCCCTTTGTTGGCTCTTGTTCTTTTGCATCGCGAAACGCGATGGATAAAGTTAAGACAAAAGAAATTGCTGAAGATATCGGTATTCAAACACCCGCATGGACCTTGCTCACAAAAGATCAACCTTGCGATTTAAATGCACCAATTGTTCTTAAGCCAGTTAGCGATGGTTCAAGTATCGATACGGAAATCTGCCGAACCGAATCAGATATTACAACTGCAAGGGAACGGCTCCATGCAAATAGAGAGTTATTACTAGCAGAAACATACGTTGATGGACGCGAAATCACTGTTGGAATTATTGATGGTAAACCGCTACCTATTATTGAAATCATTCCACCCAAAGATATCCATACCTATGATTATGCCGCAAAATATGAACGCAGCGATACACAATTCATTTTAAATCCAGAGTTGCCGCCCAATGATTGTATTGAATCCGCACTCTTGATTTATAGAACAATGTACATTCAAGATATTGCTCGCGTAGATTTCATCATAGATGACCAAGGAGTTTGGTTCCTTGAACTCAACACAATGCCAGGTTTTACTGACCACTCTCTTGTCCCCATGGCAGCAAGGCATATCGGTCTGAACATGACAACACTCTGCACTTCTCTAGTTGAAGTTGCCGCCACCCGCTTAGTCAAGTAGTTATGTGCACATGGTCGATGTTGTCTGTACGCTATGGCACGAAAAAAACAATCACGAAGATCAAGCATTGTCTCTGCAAGTTTGACTGTGCTGTCGTTGATAGTGGATATTTTCAAATCACCTGTTGTTATTTCTTGGATACTCGCCATCGCTGGGCTCATCACATTGACTGCAATGAGCGTCCCAAAGTTACGCGCTACCAGAGTTTCAGCGGCAGATATTAATGTCACTTTCCACGACCCGCCTGTATGGATAGACGAATCTCTGTTGTTTAAACTGCAAGATGTTGCTCGAGTCCACCTTGCAAAAACAACCGTTGGTCGAGAGGGACTAATGCAAACTGCTGATAAAATGGCCGCTACTGGTTGGTTCACAAATGTGAACCAAGTTCGATGGATTAGTGACAATCATGCAGTTATTGATGCAACATTTCTTATCCCTTACGCAAAAGTTATTGATAAGGATGGAGAAGTTCTCATTGATGCACAAGGAAGACGGCTTCCCACGAGAACTGGAATCATAGTCAATCCAAAATATCATTTCATTACGATTAAAAATACAATCCACGCTAGACCACAAAGATTCGGCCTCCAATGGAACGGTGGTGATATTCTTTCGGCTTTAAAAGTGTTACACCTAATCTACAATAAACCATGGGCGACACAAATACTTTCCATTGATCTCTCCCTTTGGACAGCTGATGGTTCAATCACTTTCATAACAGAAACTCCTAGTAGATTAAAATGGGGTTCAGCTCCAAATGAAGAACGCGGTCTTGAAGCCCTTGCAGATGACAAAATAAAGCGATTAAATTGGCTCCATACTAATTTTGGTCGGATTGACAAGGGCATTTCTGTAAACCTAGATCTTACAAATACGGCTGAAATCACTATTCAATAACAAATGTTGAAAAAAACGGTATCGTGACAACATGAACACCTCTTCATGGCCACTCATTTTATTTTTTGGTGAACTTGCCATCAAGGTATTGATGATTGCCATCGTCATCCTTCAGCGAAAGAAAACTTCTTCAGCAAAACTTGCATGGATTTTGTTGATTATTTTTATTCCGTTTGTCGGAACACTTCTCTACCTCTTATTGGGAACAAGACGACTTGGTGCTATTCGCAGAAAGAGGCATCAAAAAATTATTAGTCAAATCCCACAATGTGTCGCGGCGCATAGTTGTTGTCATAAAATAGAAAACGCAAAAATAAATCCAAAATTCCATTCTATATCTTCCGTTGCGGAAACGGTGGGCGCTTCGTTTGTTCTTGATGGCAACGACGCAACACTTTTTGGTGATTCTGACAAATTAATTGCATCGCTTGCAAATGACATTGAAAACTCCAAGCATCATTGCCACGTTCTTTCATACATCATGCTTGAAGATGATGCGGGAAAACATATTTCTACCGCACTCATCAATGCAACAAAACGTGGAGTAACTTGCCGTCTCTTGCTCGATGCAATGGGATCAAAAGATTTTCTTAAATCTGAAACATGCAGTCAACTGCGTAAAAGCGGGATACATGTTGTTGCCGCTTTGCCAGCCAGTGTTTTACGCGCTGTTCTTGTGCGTTTAGATTTACGTAACCATCGAAAAATAGCCGTTATCGACAACTCAATCGGATATATGGGCTCTAACAACATCGCGGAGCCGTCGTTTGCGCCCAAACCAAAATTCGCCCCTTGGGTGGACGCATCTATTCGGTTAACAGGTCCAATCGTTCGAGAGTTACAGGCGATTTTTGTTCAGGATTGGTTCATGGACAGTGATGAAAACCTAGCAGAAATACTTAAAGAACCGCTTGTTATTCCTGTGGATGGCTTTCCTGCGCAACTCATGGCGACTGGTCCAAATAGTAACAATCAAGCGCTTGGGCAACTGCTTCAAACTGCTTTCTTTTCTGCTCAAGAAGAGCTTGTAATCACAACTCCATATTTCTGTCCAGACGATGCAACTGAATCGGCGCTACTTATCTGTGCGAAGCGAGGTGTTGAAACACATCTTGTGTTACCGGCAAAAAACGATTCTCGCCTTGTTGCAGCAGCAAGTCGAAGTGGATTTTCAAAACTCATCAATGCTGGCGTTCATATTCATGAGTTCAACGGTGGACTCTTGCACGCAAAAACTCTAACCATTGATAGAAGTGTTGCACTCATCGGATCGGCAAATCTTGACCGGCGAAGTTTAGAACTCAATTTTGAGGTCAATATGCTTGTGTTCGACACCGATTTTGCAAGCGAATTACGGTTCCTCCAAACATCGTATATCGAGCAATCCACCCATGTATTAGAGAAGACGGTTTCCGACTGGTCCATCCCAAGACGGCTCTGGCAAAATACTGTGGGGTTAATTTCACCAATTTTGTAAAAATAGGTAGATTATTGGGTCTAGCACGATTCTTTTATCGAACTTCTATGTACTTGAAAACGAAGTAGTAATCAGATTGCCCCCCTTTTTAACCGATGAAACCACTGTAAATGTACTCTACAAGCCATTCTATTATCATACTTATCACATTATTATCAGCACCATTCGCTTTCGCTGATTACATCACTATCAATAGTGTAGATGGATCGTATGATCTACAAGCCGGTGAACTTGATGGGTTTTTGAACAATTCAAACAACCAATTTGCGCTAAGTGAGCAAGAAACTCTTGCAGCAATTTTAAACAATGATGGTATTGAAACTGTTGGAAAAATCTCATTTATTCTTGCAAGTACCGACGCTGGGCTATCCTTCATGGGTTTGTTTGATGGTCTTCCAAACGTCGATCCAACAGACAGTGAAGTTGACCAATATTTGGGTATTTCTTCGACAACTTCCATGGATACTTCATGGTTTGCAACTGGGGATGAGGGAAGTGAATATTCTTGGTACGACATGGGGAACGACACACAACTGGTCAACGCCTTACTTGGTTGGGAGCACAACCAAACCTCAGCTGGCTTCGCTTGGGGAGATGTATCAAGCGCTGAAACAGGAACCGTGAGTTTGTACGAGGTAGCATTAACCGAATTTGCAAATGATTCTATTCAATTCATTACATATCAAGACGACCAATGGGAAATTGTAGGAAACGGTGACTTTTCGGTACTTGGGCAATACGCTTTTTCCTATCAGTTTATTCCGACTCCAAGTGCCATCGCCCTTCTCACTATCGCAGGACTTGCCGGTACCCGACGCCGTCGAAAATAATTCCACCGAGTAATTATTTTGGCCCAGAGCCATATTTATCTCCTGTAATACCAATAACTTATAAAGTTGCTGTCTCTTTGAAAGATGAACTGCAGACGATAAGAACATAATCCACGCTGCCCACTATTCTCCTCTACAAATTTTCCTCTGAGACTTTTAAAAAGCCTCAGAGGAATTAATTTGGCTCAGACGGACAGGAAAAATTCCTCCAAGGAATTAATTTGGCTCAGAATGGTATTTGCTACGATATGGGTGAAGGAACCACCGCAATGGCAATTACACTTACTTTTCACGGACATTCATGCTTTCAACTCGATGATGGGGAACACAGCCTTCTAGTCGACCCGTTTTTTACGGATAATCCCGCAGCAAAAATTGCCGCAAGCGATATCAAATGTACTCACATTGCAATTACGCACGGACACTTTGACCATTTTGCTGACTGTGAGGGTATCGCCAAAGCGAACGAAGCGACCGTCTGCGCTGCTTTTG
>PVBE012684453.1_pt1 | contig 12391 bp, 14 predicted proteins | sample 1631181 | NCBI WGS metagenome assembly PVBE01 (sample SAMN08397723, study PRJNA350692) | Marine metagenome, whole genome shotgun sequencing project. | isolation source: water | place: Pacific Ocean | collected 2012-04 | reverse complement strand
GCTGATACCCGAATGATAGAGCGCCTCGCAAACATATATATTGCCGAGGCCGGCGACATTTTTCTGATCCAACAGCGCTGCCTTGATCGGCGAGCGCTTGCCGGCCAGGCGTTCGGCCAGGAAAGGGCCATTAAATTCATTGCCGAGTGGGTCCGGCCCCATTTTGGCGAGCAGGCGGTGGTCCGCCACCTCCTCTTCGCGGCACATCGTGATCAGACCGAAGCGGCGCGGATCGGAAAAGGTGGCGACAGTGCCGTCAGCCATAAAGAACACCACATGATCGTGCTTGCCCTCGGGCGATTTGCCGTTCTTGCCAAGGGTAAAGCGGCCGGACATGCCCAAATGGACGATCAGCACGGCGCCATCGTCGAGATAGGCGAGAATATATTTACCGAGCCGATCCAAATGCTCGAATCGCCGCCCCTTCATGCGCGCGGCGAAGCGCTCCGGCAGCGCGATGCGGAGTTTTTTGCGCCGTGCCTCGGCACGCGTCACTCGCTGGCCGAAGAGGCGCTTTTCTAGGCCGCGGCGGACCGTTTCGACTTCGGGCAATTCTGGCATGGCGGGTAACGTAGCCTCTCCGGCGACGCTAGGCTATCCTCCGCGCATGCCGGATACGGAAAAAGAAGATAGCAGCGCCGAACAGGTTGATTTCGGCTATAGCCAGGTCGAGGCGGAGGAAAAAATCCACCTCGTGCGCGACCTGTTTGACCGCGTCGCCGGGCGCTACGATCTGATGAACGATCTGATGAGCGCCGGCACGCACCGCCTGTGGAAGCGTGAAATGATCGACTGGTTGGCGCCCAAGCCCGGCACCTGCCATCTCGACGTGGCCGGCGGCACCGGCGATATCGCTTTTCGTGTCAACGCCCGCCTGGTGGGCGAGGGGCGCGTTATCGTCTGCGACTTGAGCGAGAATATGGTTCTTGAGGGGCGCGCGCGGGGCTGGGACCGGGGCATTCTCGCTGGCGTCGAATGGCTGGTCGGCGATGCCGAAGCGCTGCCGCTTAGCCCCAGCTCGGTTGATTCCTACACAATTTCTTTCGGTATTCGCAATGTCACCCATATTGAGAAAGTCCTCGACGATGCGGCCCGGGTGCTGAAGCCGGGCGGACGCTTTATGTGTTTGGAATTCAGCCCCGAACAGGCGCCGGGCCTTGATCGGCTGTACGAATTATATTCCTTTTCGGTCATCCCGTGGCTCGGTGGCATGGTCGCCGGAGACCGTGATTCCTATCGCTATCTGGTCGAGAGCATCCGCCGTTTTCCGCCGCCTGAGCGTTTCGCCGGGATGATCCGAGAGGCCGGCTTCGGCGGCGTCAGTTGGCGCCCCTTAAGCGGTGGCATTGCGGCGCTACATTCCGGCTGGCGCGTCTGAATTGATGCGGCGCTCGCTCAAGAATATTTGGCGCCTGGTGCGGATTACCTGGATTTTGGGCCGCTATGACGCGCTCTTTTTGCTTGAAGACGCGAAAATCGCGCCGTTCGTTACCTCGGTCGCTGGCCTCGCGCCGCGCCGCCGGGGCTTGGGGCGGCCTGGTCAACGCCTCGCCGCCGCGCTGCAGGTGATGGGGCCGAGCTTTATCAAGTTCGGCCAGGCGCTTTCCACCCGCCCCGATCTGGTCGGCGAGGATGTCGCGCATGAATTGTCCGAACTGCAGGATCGCCTACCGCCGTTCAGCGGCAAGGCGGCACAGGACATCATCCAGCGCGAGTTCGACCGGCCGCTCGACGAGCTGTTCTCGGAATTCGATATCAAGCCGGTGGCGGCGGCTTCGATCGCCCAGGTCCATCTCGCCCGTACGGTTGAGGGCGAGGCGGTGGCGGTAAAAATTCTCCGCCCCGGTATCGAAGACGCCTTCGCCCGGGATTTGGAGTTGTTCTACTGGCTGGCGGCGCTGTCCGAGCGCGCCATGCCGGCATGGCGCCGCCTCAAACCGGTTGAGGTTATCCGCACCTTTGCCGAGAGCGTGGCGATGGAGATGGATTTGCGCATCGAGGCGGCGGCGGCCTCTGAGATCCGCGAGAATTTCGCCGATGATCCGATGTATTGCGTGCCTGCCGTCGATTGGCAACGCACCAGCCAGGGCGTGTTGACCCTGGAGCGGGTCGAGGGCGTGCCGATCGATGAGCGCGAAACACTCGTTTCATCCGGTCACGAGCCGCGCGATATCCTGAAAATAGCTGCCGGCGCTTTCTTCCGCCAGGTCTTTCGCGATGGCTTTTTCCACGCCGATCTCCATGCCGGCAATCTTCTCGTCGATGCCGAGGGCCGGGTGGTCGCGGTCGATTTCGGCATCATGGGCCGGCTCGACCGCGACACCAGGCGCTATTTGGCGGAAATGCTGCTCGGCTTTCTGGTCGGCGATTATGAGCGGGTGGCCGAAATCCATTTCGAGGCCGGCTATGTGCCGAGGCGGAAATCCAAAGCGGCTTTTACCCAGGCGATACGCGCCGTGGGCGAGCCGATCCTCGGCAAACCATTGCATGAGATATCGCTGGCCCAGTTGCTCGGCCATTTGTTCAAGGTGACCAAGACCTTCGAAATGGAAACCCAGGCGCAACTCCTTTTGTTGCAAAAAACATTGGTGATGGCCGAGGGCCTGTGCCGGGGATTGAGCCCCGAAGAGAATATGTGGGCCTTGGCGCAGCCGCAGATCGAGATTTGGGCGCGCGAAAATCTCGGCCCGGAGGCGCGTCTGCGCGATGCCGCAATTGAGACCGTGGGTGCGCTCCGGCGTGTGCCGCGCATGCTGGAGCGGGCCGAAAGAGCACTCGAAAACCTTGAAAACGGCGCTCCACCGGCTCCTGAGTCGGGGAGAAGAATTCGCCTAAACGGCGTTCATGCCGCGCTTGGCATCATTGCCGGCCTTTTGGTGGCGCTACTCGTTCTTGAGCTGATCTAGTCGAGGTTAGCGGGTTACGCCCGCTCGAAACCCCGCTTGCCCTTTGTTCTTTAGCGTTTTAGGTTATCCACAGAATCTTATTGGGAAATAGTTGGATTTACGTCCGTGCTAAACAATATGCGAATTTTGCTCATAATTTCGGGCGGAATTGCGGCCTATAAAAGCCTAGAGCTGATTCGCGGCCTGCGCTGCCACGGTGCGCAGGTGCGGCCAATTTTAACCAAGGGTGGGGCACAATTCGTCACGCCGCTCTCGGTTGCGGCGCTGGCCCAGGAAAAAGTCTTTGACGATCTCTTTTCGCTCAGCGACGAAAGCGAGATCGGCCATATCCGCCTGGCGCGGGAAACGGATCTGGTCGTCGTCGCACCGGCGACGGCGGATATTCTAGCCAAGATGGCGAACGGCATTGCCGATGATCTGGCGACCACTGCCTTGCTCGCCACCGACCGGCCGATTTTGGTCGCTCCGGCGATGAACTCCCGCATGTGGGACAATGCCGCGACGCAGCGCAATCTGGCGCAGTTGCAAAAAAATGGCGTGATGACTGTCGGCCCGGCGCGTGGCGAGCTGGCCGAAGGCGAAATAGGCATCGGGCGGATGGCCGAGCCGGCTGATATTTTGGCCGCGATTGAGGCCGCCTTGGGCGGCCCGCTCTCAGGGATTCGAGTCCTGGTCACCAGTGGCCCGACGCATGAGCCGATTGATCCGGTACGCTATATAGCCAACCGCTCCTCCGGCAAGCAGGGCCATGCCATTGCCGGCGCCTGCGCCCGTCTCGGCGCCGCTGTGACGCTGGTATCGGGGCCGAGTAACGAAGCCGACCCGCCCGGCGTCGAGACGGTTCATGTCGAGACCGCGCGCGATATGCTGGATGCCTGCCTCGATGCGCTTCCTGTGGAAGTCGCGATATGCGCGGCGGCGGTCTCCGACTGGCGCCCGGCGCAATCCGAGACGCGAAAAATAAAGAAAGGCGGGCGCGGTGCGGCCGCCCGGCAGCCAAATCTGGAGCTGGTCGAAAACCCCGATATTCTGGCCAACCTCGCGGCGCGCGAAAATGACCGCCCGCGCCTGGTCATCGGCTTTGCCGCCGAGATCGACGACGTGGTTGCCTATGCCGCGTCCAAGCTGGAAACGAAGGGCTGCGATTGGATTCTGGCCAATGACGTGTCGCCCCATACCGGCACTTTCGGCGGCGATGACAACAAGGTTCACCTCATCAGCCGTGCGGCTGATGCGCCGAACATCGAGGAATGGCCCGAGGCCAGCAAGGTAGAGGTGGCGGCGCGTCTGGCCGAGCGTATTGCCCAGGCCCTGGGAAGTGCGGCATGAGCGGCGCGCTGGAATTGCCCATCTGCCGTCTGCCGCACGGCATGGATTTGGCGCTACCCGCCTATGGCAGTGCCGGCAGCGCCGGGCTTGATCTCCTGGCCGCGATAGATGCCGGGGTGGAGGTGGCGCTGGCACCGGGGGAGCGCCTCCTTGTGCCATGCGGAATATCCATCGCCTTACCCGAGGGTTATGAAGCGCAAGTGCGCCCACGCTCGGGCCTGGCGCTCAAACATGGCCTCTCGATCCTCAACAGCCCCGGCACCATCGATTCGGATTATCGCGGCGAGATCGGCGTCATATTGGTCAATCACGGCCAGGAAGCGTTCGTCCTCAAGCGCGGCATGCGCATCGCACAGATGGTTATTGCGCCGGTAATGCGTGCTGCATTGATGGAAGTACAATCCTTGCCCGAGAGTGCGCGCGGCGCCGGCGGCTTCGGCTCAACCGGCGTTGGCGGATAGCAGCGGATAGCGGCGAATCATGCTCGATCCTTCCAAAAAGCTCGTCTATGCCGTCGAATCAGTGGTCGATATTGCCTATAATGGCGGTGCCGAACCGGTGCGAAGCCGTGATGTCGCCAAGCGCCAGGGCGTGCCGCACCGCTATCTCGAACAGGTGATGCAGCGCCTCGTGCATGCCGGCGTGCTGCGAGGTGTGCGCGGGCCGCGCGGCGGCTATCTTTTGGCCCGCGAACGGCGGCGCATTACCCTCGGCCAGATCGCGCGGGTCGTGCGCGAGCTCGAAAATATGGAAGACGAAGCCAACAAGGAAGTCACTTCCGAGTTGGCCGATCAGGTGCTCCTGCCGATATGGAGTGAGATGCAGGAAGATCTGATGGTCCGCCTCGATAAAATTACGATAGGGGATATTTGCCGGCGCGCGACGGGCCTGAATATAAAACGCGCATCTGATATAAATGTTGATTTCACCATATAGAAGCAGGAAAAAATAATGGCGACTGGGCAGGAACAGAAAATATTTTCGCGCGGCAAGATTTACGGTAGTATCATCGAAACCGTTGGCGGAACGCCGTTGGTAAGGCTTAGCCGGTTGCCCGCGCACGAAGGCTGTGGCGCTGAAATTATCGCTAAGCTTGAATTCTTTAATCCCTTGGCCTCGGTCAAGGATCGCATCGGTTTTGCCATGATAGATGCCGCCGAAGCGGCCGGCAAGGCGGTTCCGGGCAAGACGGTATTGGTCGAGCCGACGTCGGGCAATACCGGCATCGCGCTTGCCTTTGTCGCCGCGGCGAAGGGCTACCGTCTGATCTTGACGATGCCGGAAAGCATGTCGGTGGAGCGGCGCAAGATTCTTAAACTGCTCGGCGCGGAGCTTGAGCTCACGCCGCCGCCAAAGGGCATGAAAGGCGCAATCGCCCGGGCCGAGGAAATCGTCGGGGAAAATGACGATGCGCTGATGCTGCAGCAATTCGCCAATCTCGCCAATCCGGAAATTCACCGCCAGACGACGGCCGAGGAAATTTGGGCCGATTGTGATGGCAAGCTCGACGTGCTGGTCTCCGGCGTCGGCACCGGCGGCACCATTACCGGCTGCGCGCAAGTGCTGAAGCCGCGCCTGCCGAACTTGCGCGTGATCGCGGTCGAGCCCGAGGACAGCGCCATTCTGTCTGGCGGTAAGCCGGGGCCGCACAAAATCCAGGGCATTGGCGCCGGCTTTGTGCCGGATATTCTGGAAACTTCCGTGATCGATGAAATTCTCTCGATCGGTAATGAAACGGCGTTTGAAACGGCGCGCCAGATTGCCCGGCTGGAGGGCATTCCGGTGGGTATTTCCTCAGGCGCGGCGGTGGCCGGCGCGCTGGAAGTGGGTGCGCGCCCGGAGATGGCCGGCAAGCGGATCGTCGTCATCATTCCGTCATTTGCCGAGCGTTATCTCTCGACCGATCTCTTTAGCGGCGTATAGGTCGGGTAACGGATATTGCCATGAGCTTCGACGAATCCCAGATTGAGCGCTATGCGCGCCACATTATCCTGCAGGAAGTAGGTGGCCACGGGCAGGCCAAATTGCTCGATTCGAACGTGCTGGTGGTTGGTGCGGGCGGGTTGGGCTCGCCGCTTCTGCTCTATCTCGCCGCCGCCGGTGTGGGGACGCTCGGCATCATTGATGACGACCGGGTCAGCCTGTCCAACCTGCAGCGCCAGGTAATTCATACCACCGATGACCTCGGCATTGCCAAAGTCGAAAGCGCCAAGCGCGCCATCGAAGCAATCAATCCTGACGTCACGGTAATCACCCATGAAGAGCGGCTGACGGCGGAAAACGCCCTCGATATTATCTCCGCCTATGATTTAGTTGCCGATGGCAGTGACAATTTCGAAACCCGTTTTTTGATCAATGATGCCAGCTATTTCGCCAAACGGACGCTGGTCTCGGCCGCAATCCTGCGCTTCGACGGCCAGCTATCGACGTTCAAGGCCTATACCGGTGACGATCATTCCTGCTATCGCTGCATTTTTCGCGAGGCGCCGCCGGCCGGCCTGATCCCATCTTGCGCCGAGGGCGGTATTCTCGGTGCCGTCGCCGGCACGATGGGCGCGCTGCAATCGACCGAGGTTATAAAGGAGCTGCTCGGCATTGGCGAGAGCCTTTCCGGCACGCTTATTATCTATGACGCGCTGAGCGCGACTTTCCGCAATGTGTGCGTCAAGCCGGACCCGACCTGTCCACTGTGCGGTGAAAACCCAACCATCACCGATCTTACGTCGCACATGGTTGGCGCGTAGCGGGGGCACGGGCAGTGCTGAAAGACGAACTCATCAACATTGACGAAATCTATGTACCGACCAAGCGGCGCAAGACTCTGAATGATACGACGGTCGCGGCAATGGCGGAAAATATCCTCGAAGAGGGCATGAAGGTGCCGATACAGGTGCGCAAGGGCGATGGCCGCTTTGTCCTGGTTGAGGGCCTGCATCGCCTCAAGGCATGCCGCGCTCTCGGCGACGAGAAAATCACTTGTATTATAGTCGCGGCGCGTAAATCGTAAGCTTAGTTGGGCCTTAGACGCTAATTCTCGACCTCGATCACGCGATCGGGCGGCATATGGCCATCGGCCCAGGTCTGGATGTTGATCAGAATTTTCTCACCCATATCGAGGCGGCCTTCGAGGGTCGCCGAACCCATATGCGGCAACAGCACGACATTATCGAGCTTCAAGAGCTTCGGATTGATGGCCGGTTCGTTCTCATAGACATCGAGGCTGGCGCCGGCGATCTTGCCTTCCGCTATCAGCTTGGCCAGGACGGCCTCGTCAATGGCATGGCCGCGCGATGTATTGACGATATAGCTGGTGGCGCAAATCAGATTAAGGCGTCGCGCCGAGAGCAGATGGAAGGTCGCTGGCGTGCTCGGGCAATGGATGGTGATGAGGTCCATATGGGCGAGCATCTGGTCGAGGCTTTCCCACCAGGTGGCCTCGAGTTCTTCTTCGATCTCGCCGTGCAGGCGATTGCGGTTGTGATAATGGATCGAAAGGCCGAAGCCGAGGGCGCGGCGCGCCACCGCCTGGCCGATCCGGCCCATGCCGATGATGCCGAGCCGTTTGCCCCAAATACGTTGGCCGAGCATAGCGGTCGGCGCCCAGCCGCCCCAGGCGCCGCCGCGCGCCAACCGGTCGCCTTCGACCAGCCGCCGGGGGGCCGCTAGAAGCAACGCCATGGCCATATCCGCCGTGTCTTCGGTCAATACACCGGGTGTGTTGGTCACCAGGATGCCGCGCTCCTTCGCCGCGTCGAGATCGATATGATCGACCCCGGTGCCGAAGCTGGCGATCAATTTGAGCTGATCGCTGGCGCTGGCGATAATCTCGCGGTCGATCGTATCGGTGACGGTGGGAACGAACACATCGGCGCTTTGCACCGCCTCGATCAATTCCGCCTTGCTGAGCGGTTCGTCCGAATCGTTCAGGCGCGTGTCGAACAGCTCCATCATCCGCGCCTGAATCTGATCGGGCAGGCGGCGGGAGACGATAACCAGCGGTTTTTTGTGCTGCGACGGCATAGATTTCCTTGGTTTTATCCCCGCAGCGCCCAGGCTGGTGCGCGGCGGGGGAGATGACAATACCTGTTTAGCAAAGCGCGCTGCCAGAGACAATGAAGTGCGGCACCGTTAAACTGGTGTAAAATCGATCTCAGGATAATATCGGTTAATTTCGATCAATTGGGTCAAATGTATTTCGCGCTGCCAATCGCTTCAATTATCGCTCTGGCCATTATGTTGGCTTTGCCTGGTCAAGCCGTGGCGCGGGATGATGCGCTGCCGTTGCCGCGCTTTGTTTCGCTGAAGTCGAGTGAAGTAAATTTGCGCACCGGCCCCGGCACCCGATATCCCATCGATTGGGTTTATCAGCGCCGCGCGCTTCCGGTCGAGATTACCGCCGAATTCGACAATTGGCGCCGGGTGCGCGATTCAGAAGGCGTGGTGGGGTGGATTCACGGCTCGCTTCTCAGTGGCCGGCGCACCGCACTGGTGGCGGAGCCGGAACGTATCTTCCGCCGCGCGCCGAAACCAGGTGCGCCCACCGTCTTCCGCGCTGGCCAGGGCGTTCTGCTTGATATTATTTCCTGTGACGGCGCCTGGTGCCATGTTGTGCAAGGCGAGGCCAAAGCGTGGACGCTGCAGAACGGGTTGTGGGGCGTCTATCCGGGGGAAATGATCGAGTAGCGCCTTTTATTCGTCGAAATCCTGGCTGAGAGCGCTGCGGACTTCCTCCGCGATGACGGCCATGTGGCCATAATTGGAGTGGTTTAACGAGATCAGCGCGCGCACCGATGGGTCGCGGAATTTCTCCACATCGGCGTCGGTGAAAGAAAAGCGCAGGAAATGTACCGCCGAGGTCTTGCCGGCGTTGGTGGTGCGCTCGATATTGTTCTGAAGGGGCTCGGCGGCGATGGTATGGTCATCCAGTTCGAGGCGGATGGTGTCTTCGACACCGCCGAGGCGGGCCAACTCGCGCGCCCGGCGCTCGGCATCGGGAATTTCGAACATCAGCGTGGCGATCAGCTCTTTGTCCTTTGGAATCAGCGGATTATAGGCTTCAAGCTCGCCGGCGATTTGCTCTGCGCCACCTTTTTCGACAAACAGCATCTCGTGAATCTGTATCCACATGGTGTCGTAATTCTCGAAGTAGAATGTCGCGAACGGGCCGACCGCCAGGCGCCGCGCACGCTTAAGCAGGCTGGTTTCGCGCCGCCGCTCGGCGCGGATCTCGCCATAAGCCGCCATCTCCATAATATCGGTGGGCAATATTTCGTGTTTTCCAGACATCGATATTTTCCTAACCGGCCAGGCCGTAGGCCAAGGCGAAGAGTTCAATCGGATGATAGCTGCGTCCGGCTTCGGGAAGGTTTGTGCCAAGCTCATTTTCAGCGCCATCCTTGTTCGCCGCCGCCGCGAGCTGCTCCATGTTGGTGACGATATGGCTGGCCGCGAGCGGGCATTCGGAGGCGATGAAACGGCTGCCGGCTTCGAGTGCGCGCCGGGCAACGGGCTTTCCAACCTTAAGCGCGGTTTCATGAAAATCGCGGGTAACGCCGATCGAGCCGCCATGGCCCGAACAACGCTCGATCACATTCACTTCCGTATCGGGCACGAGTTTCAGCATTTGCGCCGCCTTGTGGCCGATATTCTGCGCCCGCGTGTGGCAGGCCATATGTAGCGTCACGCCGCCCTCTAGCGCTTTCAGCCCCTCGGCCAGGCCCTCGTCGCGGGAGATGGCGACGATATATTCGGTGATATCGAAACTGTGCGCGGCAAGGCGCTCGAGCGCCGCATCGCCGGGTACAAGCAGCGGCCATTCGAGCTTCAGCATAAGGGCGCAGCTCGGCACCAGGGCGACGATGTCATAGCCCTTGTCGATCCATACGGCGAGATCGAAAGCAGTCTTATGCGCGTTTTCGGCGACCCGCGCGATATCGCCCTGCTCAAGCTGCGGCATGCCGCAGCAGCGTGGATAGACCACTTGGCTCTCGATCCCGTTATGGGCGAGGACAGCGCGCGCCGCCTCGCCAATCGCCGGAGAATTGTAATTGGCGAAACAGGTGGCGTAGATCGCCACCTTGCGCCCGAAGGCTGGCGCGCTGCGGTTCACCTGCGGTATGTTTTTCCGTGCCCAGCGGACCAGGCTGGGGTTGCGGTATTGCGGCAGGCGCGCGGCGCGGTGAATGCCGGCGAGTTTCTCCATCAACGGACGGGTCAAATGGTTATCCGTCTTGGCGCCCCAATTCATCAGGGTTGCAATAAAGCGCGCGAGGCGGCCGTTCTTATCGGTTTCGGCCAATCGCGGACTGGCCGATGTCGGTGCCCGGCCTTCGCGATGCTGCTTGGCGCGGTAGCGCAGCATCAGGTGCGGAAAATCGATGTTCCATTCATGCGGGGGGGTGTAGGGACACATGGTCATGAAGCACATGTCACACAGCGTGCAGGCGTTAGCGATGCTTTCAAAGTTGGCCGACGCGACGCCGTCAACCTCGAATGTTTCGGATTCATCGATCAAGTCGAACAGGCGCGGGAAGGAATCGCACAGGCTGAAGCAGCGCCGGCAGCCATGGCAAATATCGAAAACCCGGCGCAATTCCGCGTCGAGCGATTTTTCATCGAAAAATTCTGGGTCGCGCCACGCTACGGGATGGCGTGTTGGGGCGCCCGGATCCACAGCCATCTCAGTTGCCTATGCGAGACTAAGAAGCAGCGTAATGGGGCTCTCGAAAGTGATTTTCGAAAGCCCCACTGTCTTACGCTGAGGCCCGACTATAGCGAATCGAGTGCTTTCTGAAAGCGGCCGGCATGTGATTTCTCGGCCTTGGCCAGAGTCTCGAACCAATCGGCGATTTCGTCGAAACCCTCATCGCGCGCTGTCCGCGCCATGCCCGGATACATGTCGGTATATTCGTGCGTCTCGCCGGCAACGGATGCGGCAAGGTTGCTTGATGTATCGCCAATCGGCATGCCGGTCGCCGGGTCGCCGGTTTCCTGCAAATAATCTAGATGGCCGTGCGCATGGCCGGTCTCGCCTTCGGCGGTGGAGCGGAAAATGGTCGAGACGTCGTTGTAACCCTCGACATCCGCTTTGCGCGCGAAATAAAGATAGCGGCGATTGGCCTGGCTTTCTCCTGCGAAAGCATCTTTCAAATTTTGTTCGGTCTTGGTGCCCTTTAATCCCGGCATTGGTTTCTCTCCCACATTGTGATCTGCGCAACATAACCGCCGCGCCGATTTTTCGGTGCGGCTTCGTGCTTGGCAACTTTATATGCCGCAGGCAAGCGGCGTCGTCAAGCTAAATTAGAATCATTCTAATAATTAGTTGATTTTTGTTGGACGGGCTATCGGGCAACAGACACGCGGCCACAGCCGGTCGTCACCGGCGCCATAATTTATGCCGTGGGGTCGCTATTCTTCACACGGATGATGATGTCTATGCGTGAAACTTCCGTGCCTTTCGGCAGCATCAGAAAATTCTCGATGGCTTCATTATCACCTGGGACATCGCGTAATTCGCCGCTTTCTTCAAAATACAAATGATGATGCGCGCTTGTATTTGTATCGAAGTATGAGCGTCCCGCATCGACGACCAATTCACGCAACAGCCCGACGGTGGTGAACTGATGCAGCGTATTGTAAACGGTTGCGAGGGAGACGCTGAAATCCTGGTCGAGGGATTCGGAATGGAGCTGTTCAGCGGTGACGTGCCGGTCGCCGTTCATGAACAGCTGGCGCGCCAGCGAGAGGCGTTGGCGTGTCGGCCGGAGGCCGGCCGTGCGGACCAGTTCGGCAAAATCGATCGCATTAGCGGAGTGGTGCATGGCTTGTTCCAATTTACGAGTGCGCAAATTTCACATCTCGACGGACAAAATAGAGCAGATAGGCCCTAAATCAAGAAGGGAATAGCAATAAATACGGTTTGTGCGTGGTCATGCCGCACCCTGGGGCCTGCTTATTGCGTGAAATTGCCTTAATCTCCGGTCGTCATGCGATTAATGAGCTCTTTTGCCGTCGGAATAAAGCCGTTGGAGTAAAACGGGTCGGTGGCGAAGCGGTAGGCGCCGTGGCCCGAAAACATAAGCTGGCTATCGACAGCGTCACCGTGAATGATGCCCTGCAGAGTATTTTGGATACAAAAGCTACGCTGATCCAGTTTG
>PVBE010504506.1_pt1 | contig 12392 bp, 6 predicted proteins | sample 1631181 | NCBI WGS metagenome assembly PVBE01 (sample SAMN08397723, study PRJNA350692) | Marine metagenome, whole genome shotgun sequencing project. | isolation source: water | place: Pacific Ocean | collected 2012-04 | reverse complement strand
GTTCGCTGTAGTCCGCCTGCAAGAGATCGAGGTAGGTGTCCCACTTGTTCCCGATCACCTTACCGCACGTGAAGCATCGCACGGGGATGATCATCGCGCTCGATCGATCGGCGCGGGCGCGTTCTTTCGCCGCGCGCGCGCTTTCGTGGGCGTCTTCGGCCGACCGCCGCGAAGTGACGCGACGCACCTTTCGCGCCCATTCGCTCGCGACATTGGAATCGCGAGGGCGGTCGCGCGTCGCGTCACGTCACGTCTCGCGCGTCGGTCCGCGACGACGCGCGCGCGCGGTGCATGTCGCGAGACGCGAGTCCGACGTCCGCGCGCGCGACGACGACGACGGCGCGCGCGGGGACGACGACGGGAGAGGATTCGCGCGACGTGTCGCTCGGCGTTCGAGTGAATCCGCTCGCGCGCGCCTTCGCGGGACGATTGGAGACGGAGCTTCGCGCGAGGTTGGTGACGGCGACGTCGACGTGCGATCGGGCGTTCGAGGAGGCGCGCGCGGAGCTCGAACGGTTCAGACCGGGAGCCGCGGGGACGCATGGGGAGACGTGACGGCGACGGCGACGGCGACGGCGACGGCGCGAAGAAACGCGCGAGGACGGACGCGGGCGATTCGTCGATCGATGAGCGAAGAGGGGACGAGGCGCGCGCGAGGGGTGATGGGGTGACGGCGAGAGAGGCGTACGAAGCGTGCGTGACGCGCGCGCGGGACGGCGAATCGGTCTCGAGCGCGGCATTCGTGAAGTGGAGTATAACATCTCGAGCGACGCGTTTGGAGCGTCTCGACGACGACGACGCGTTCGAGAACGCGTTGAGAGATGGATTGGAAGTGGCCATGGGCGAGTGCACGAAGGCTCGACCGAACGCGGCGTTGGAGGAGATCGGGCGCGATAAGCGGCTTCGAGCGGTTGGAGGACAACTGGCGCTGTTGTTGTGTCAACGCGGCGAGGACGAGGACGCGCGAAATTTATTGCAATTCATGGGATTTACGCATAGACTCGGGCGCGACGTCCTGCGGTACGCGTCGTCGCCGGTGGAGGCGTGCGCGGAGGCGTCGAAGGATGCGGACGACGTCGTGCGAGCGTTCGACGACGCACTCGACGCAGAGACGCTGAGATTCCTTCGCGGCGCGTTCGCACGATATCCGACGCGCGAGGATCGCTCGTTTGAGGATCGCTCGTTTTGGCGCGCGCACGATTACTTCAGACCGACGACGGGTTTCTTCTCGTACGTGCACCGTTTGGGCGACGAGGCGCCGGAGAACGTCATGGACGTCGTCGTCGAACGCGTTCGCGAGATCGCCTCGCGAGCGTTTCCGCGCGTCAAAACCGCTCGTTTCGCCGAATGGTGGGCGCACGCGCGTCCACACAGCGACGGGCACCAGTTACACTTCGATTCCCACGACGAGGGCGTCGGCGGCGTCAAGCATCCCATCTGTTCCGCCATCGTCTACGTCGACGGCGAATGCGGAGGCCCGACGCTGGTGACGAATCAAAGGGATGAAAAGTCCCCGAAACTCGCGTCGTGCGGGTGGCTGTTGTATCCCAAAACAGGTCGCGTGGGCGTGTTTCACGGCGATTATTTACACGGCGTCGTTCCCGGACGCGCCGTCGACGTCGTCTCGGACGACGACGCGCTCGCCGCTCGACATCGCGTCACGCTCATGATCGCGTTTTGGGCCGACATGGAGGTACACTCGACGTGGCGACCGGCGGGAAGCGCGCGTCCGTTCCCACCCGCCGACGCGCCCGTAAAGTGGCGCGCGGGATTCGAGTTTGCCTCGTCTTCGGGACCCGAACGGTTCCCGTCTCGCGCGGCGTCCGCGACGAGAGCGGCGCCCGTGCCCGTGCGAAACGTCTGGCAACGCGTCGACGACGAGACCATCGCCGAGGACGACCCAATTCCATCCTACGACGCGTGTTTCCAAGGATTTTAACGCCTGTATTTGTAATGTGTACGGTTTCGCGAGACTTCGCGGCGTCACACCGCGCCTCAGCCATGCGTCCCGACCATCATCGCTCGACGTCATGAAACGCGACCGCGACGCGTCGGACCGCGACGACGACGTCATCGTTGTCCGCTCTAAATACTTCGGCGGCGCCAGATCTCCGCGCGAGCGCGCGGACGACGTCGATGTTTCGGAGCGCTCAAAAAGTTGGCGCGACGCAACCTCCGTCGCCGCGCACGACACGCTCGACGCGTGCGTCCATCACGGATCGGATGCGTTGGAAAACTTTCTCACCGTGGCGAAGATCAAAAACGCGCACGCCGCGCACGAGGACGCCGCGCACGGCGTGCTCGAACACTTTCGGAGACTGAGGCGGTTGTTGGCGACGGAGACGCGAACGCCGACGAACGCGGACGCCGAGCGCGATGATCGCGATGCGTTCGATGATCCGGCGGTGAAAATGGAGAGTAAAAAGAACAAGGATGAAGAGGCGGTGGAGGCGGCGCGCGTGGAGACGCTGGGGCGCGCCGGGGATGTGTTACAGAATATGTTGAGAGAGACGCATCGATTGCACGTCAACGCGAGCTGTCGCGTGAACACTCGCGCGCCCGAGGTCAAGGTGGCGAGAGATAATCTCACCGCGATTCGACGAGAGGCGAGAGAGTTGTACAGGGTGATCGATCCCGACGGGTACGCGATGGATCGGGAGCGGGTGCGAATGATGGCGGAGGAGACCCAGGCGGCGATGGACGCGAAGATTACGCGCTTCGATCGTCCGCCCGAGAATTTAGTGGAATTACGCGGCAAGTGTCCGGTGATGGCGAGCACCGGGTCGCCGCATCACCTGTGCGCGCACTTGTGTTATTATCGCGAGTACGAACCGGCGCGTCAGATGTACGTGTTGAGATGTCGCGCGGCGGAGGCGGACGGCCACGCGCGCGCGCTCGACGGGTGGCGCGCCGAGCTCGCCGTGCGTCCGGCGGAGGACATTCCCTCCGTCAATCGGTCTCGAGCGGACGCGCGAGGGACGGCGTCGGGGGCGTGTTCGCTCAAACACTTGCCGTGGATGGTAGAATTCATAGCGCCGAACGGCGCGCGGTACAAGGACGGGATGGATGTGTTGAACGCGGTGAACGTCGCGTGCGATAAACTGTCGTGGCCTCGAGCGAGTCACGGTGGAAACGGCGTGCGCGAGGCGCGCGTGAGCGAAGATGGATTGAATGACCAGACCGAGCTCTTACGCGCGGCGCTGTGGGACGAAGACACCGACGGCAAGTCTGGAACGACGCCCGTGCGACGAAGTTTCAGTCGCATCGCCGGCGGCGTCGACGAGACGCGCACGCCTCTTCGTCTCGCGCCCGATCCCCTCGCGAACGATGACGAGACGCCGCGCGACGACGATGACCCACGAGGTATCGTCGTCACCGCCGAGAGCGCGCCGAACGACGAGACACCCGCGCGAGCGCCTGCGTCGCCGCCGTCGTCGCCGGGAAGCGGTCCCGAACCCGTTCGACACTGGTGGGCGCCGCCGTTGTCCCCGTTCGGCCTCCTCGAGGAGATTTTATGGCAAGACGAGTGGAAACTCCTCGTCTCGTGCATGATGCTCAACTGCACGACGCGCCTCCAGGTCGACCGCGTGCTCTGGCGTCTCTTCCTTCTCGCGCCGACGGCGGCGGACGCCGTCCGCCTCGGCGAATCGCACGAAGGTCTCGAATCCATCGAGCGCATCATCGCCCCTCTCGGACTCCATCGCAAGCGCGCCAACGCCTTCGTCAAACTCTCTCGCGACGTTCAGACCCAACGAGCCGCGCACGGCGGTCGAATCAGGAACGTATCCGCGTGTCACGGCGTCGGCGTCTACGCCGCCGACGCGCACGCGTTATTCTGCGACGGCGTCCTCGCCGGTCCGCCTCGCGATCACGCGTTGCGCTGGTACCACGCCTGGGCGGCCGAGAGAAGGGAGAACGCGTAGCGTCACCACCCCAGTTCTTTCTTCCGATCGTTCGCGATCGTCTCGTCCCACTCCTCGACCCGTCGCCGCGCGCCGTCGTCGCCCTCTCGCGCCGCGTCGTCCCCGGCGAATTCTCAATGCAGTTCTCGAAATCCATCCATCGAGCGCTTCCTCACACGTCGACCGCGCTTCCTCGTCGGCTCGCGGGCGTCGTCGCGGACGAAGCACGCGTTCACGACTCGAGATTCGCTCGTTTCCTCGCCTCGAACGTCGCGCGCGCGTCGTGAAGACGGCGATCGACGCGCGGGCCCAAAAATAGCGGCGACGCGTCGTCGTCGTCGTGTCTCGCGCGAGAGACGCCGACGAGAGAGATGGAGCCGGGGATGGAGATGGAGGTGGAGACGGTGATATCCACGCCCGCGCGCGCGCCCGGGGACGACGCGATCGCGGCGGCGAGCGCGCTGAGCGAACGGTTTCAGTCGGACTCGGAAAAAGGAAAGAGCGGATTCTTTTCGCGCGTCGCGTCGAGCGTGAAGCGATCGCCGGGCGCGTCGCCGCGAGTGCCGGAATCACCGGTGACGCTGGGGAGTCCCGGAGACGGTGGGGTGGGATCGAAGACGAGGATGATGGACGCGTTGTCCGCTCCGGGCGCGTTGACGACGTCGCTGTTGCGGTTGACGTCGGATCAAACGAGCAAAGCGGTGAAACTGAACGCGCTGTTGATGACGCTGGCGAACGAGGATGAAGATTTAACCGCGGAGACGTTCGCGGCGGGGGTGCAAAAGATTTCAAAGGAGGTGATCAAGCGCGAGGATTTGGCGGATGAGATGTTTGTGCAAATAATTCGAGCGACGCGTTTGGCGGCGTCGGATCGAGCGCAGAGAAAGGCGTGGGAACTCGTGCGAATGTTCTGCGCGCTGTTTTCACCGTCGCGTGATTTCATGAGTTTCGTGTCCGAGTACTTGAACGAGGTGGCGACGCGTGGATCGGCTGAGATTCAATCTTTGGCGCGGGCGTCTCTTCACACAATGAAGCGCACGAGTAAGAGGGCGATGCGGCGGTACGAACCGACCGCCGAGGAAATCATCGCGTTTGCTCGCGGGGAAGAACTTCGCGTGGTTGTGTCTTTCTTAGACGGCACGTTTGAGGATTTGGCGTACGATCTCACAACGACGGTCAAGGAAGCAGTGGAAGAACTGGCGCAAGCCATCAACTTGACAAATCACAGTACCTTTTCCATCTTTACCGTGCGCAAATTCTTTGGTAAAATCGCGCCGCTGGTGAAGGAGGCATTGCTTTCGGAGGAACACCAAGACGCCGGTGACGCGAGTTTCCTCGTCGACGCGCTCGCAGACATCCGTAAGATGAAGTCGGACGCGACGCCGAGCAAAGCGACGACCATGCAAACCGGTTTGGTTTTCAAAAAGCGAATGTTCAGAGAGAGCGATGAGTCGATCGATGAACCCACGTTTTCATTGCTCTCGTACGTGCAGGCGAAACACGATTTCATGATGGGCAACTATCCGCTGTCGCGAGACGACGCGGCTTTGCTCGCGGCGCTCGAGGTTCAAGCGGAGGAAGGGCCGAGTGTGGGTGAAGATCCGGCGGCGCTCGCGCTGGTTTTGAACAAGTATCTGCCTCGCGTGATGTGCAACACGAGAGATCCAAAAGAGTGGGCCGAGCACATTAGTCGACAACACGCCGCGATGCGTGGTTTGAGCGGAGACGAAGCTCGTCAAGCCCTATTGCGCATGATTCGCTCTCTTCCGTACGGCAATTCTGCTTTCTTCAAGGCGAAACGCGTGGACGATCCGATCGGCTTGCTCCCGGGCAAGTTGATGATCGGCGTAAACAAACGCGGCGTCCACTTCTTCCGCGAGGTTCCGATGGAGTACTTGTACTCTGCAGATTTGCGAGACATCATGCAATTCGGGTCGGCGCCGCACGCCGTCTTTTTCAAAATGCGCGTCTCTGGTGCGCTTCACGTGTTTCAATTCGAAACGATCGACGGTGAGAACATTTGCATGTCGCTTCAGACTCACATCAACGACGTGATGATGAAAAAGATGGCGGATAAAAAGGCGGCGATGATGGCGGAGGCGGCGACGCCGAGTAAGCAACCCGTGAATTCATCGTCTCAAACCGAGCTCGCGAATGCATCGAACGAAGCCTTCGCCAACCAGGCGCAAAAGGGCGGAATCGATGCCATGGGCGCGCAACAAGAGATCAAGAGCCTCAAGGATAAGTTGGAGGAGCTGCGAAAGGAACGCAAAGAGCTCCGATCTCAGCTGGACGAAGCCACCGAAGCGTTCCACGAAGTGACGGATAGGCTCGAAGGCGAAAGAGCGAGCAAGGCGGGCATCGTAGAGACGATGCAAACTCTCGAACGACAGCTCAAGGAGTCGAAAGAATCCAACGCAGAAAGGTCTCAGTCCACGACATCAGTCGATAAGCTCGACGATTTAACCGTGATTCAAATGAAGGAACTTCAAGAAGAGTTGAAGCTGGAGAGCGATCGGGCTCGCGAGAACGAAGCGCGGGCCGACGAGTTGCAGCAACAGCTTGCAGTGCTGCAGCAAAAACTGAAACGTTCCGAGGAGGCGCGCGCGGTTGAATTGTCAAAAGCCTCGGAACACCACGAAGGTCAAATCGTCGAATTACGAACCAAGTGTCACGCCGCCGAGTCGAAAGTGGGCGAGCTTCAGGCTGAACTCGGTTTGCTCGCGCAGCAAATGGAGGAAGAGAAGGCTCAGATAACGGGGGAGATGGCGGAGGAGCTCAACGAACTTCGCGCGATGAAACAAAACTACGAGGACGAGCAACTCGGCGCACGCGAGCTCTTGGAAGCGCAAACGCTCAAGATTCGAGAGTTGGAAGACAAGTACACTTCAGAAGTTACGTTGCGTCGACGTTACTTTAACATGTTGGAGGACTTGAAGGGTAAGATTCGTGTGTACGCGAGAACGCGTCCGCTCACCGGCATCGAAGAGGAACAAAATCAGCAAGTGGTTCTCTCGACGCCGGATGAATTCACGTGCTCTCATCCCTGGCGAGGCGAAAAGAAGGACCGTGCATACGAATTCGACGAAGTCTTCCCCGCCAACTCGTCCCAGGCGCACGTTTTCGAAGATACCAAGTATCTCGTGCAGAGCGCACTCGATGGCTATAACGTGTGCATCTTTGCGTACGGCCAGACTGGGAGTGGGAAAACGTACACAATCTACGGCGATGATGCAAATCCCGGTCTCACGCCGCGGGCGATTTCAGAGGTGATGCGATGCGTACATCGCGACTCTAACAAATGCTCCGTCAAGATGGAGTGTTACATGCTCGAGCTTTACCGCGATGACTTGATCGATTTGCTCTTACCGCAAGGGGCGGTCGAGACGCCTAAATTGGAGATCAAAAAAGATAAAAAGGGTTGGGTGACCGTACCGAACGCCACAGTCGTGTCGGTGACGTCGGCGGAGGAAATCAACAACGTCGTGCAAGCCGGATTGAAGGTTCGCAAGACTGCAGGCACGAAGATGAACGTGGAATCGAGCCGGTCGCACTTGATATTCTCCATCGTCATGGAGAGCACTGATCTTCAGACGGGGGCGGTGACGAAGGGTAAACTTTCCTTTGTTGATTTGGCGGGGAGCGAACGCGTGAAAAAATCGGGAGCGCAGGGCGACACGCTCAAGGAGGCGCAAGCGATCAATAAATCACTGTCGGCGTTGGGTGACGTCATCTCAGCGCTCGCGTCCGAGCAACAACACATCCCATACAGGAACCACAAACTCACGATGCTCATGAGCGACTCACTCGGGGGTAACGCAAAGACGCTCATGTTTGTCAACGTTTCGCCGACGGATGGCAACGTCGAAGAGACGCAAAACTCGCTGACGTACGCGACGCGCGTACGCACGATCAAGAACAACATGGGTAAAATCGTCGAGAGTAAAGAAGTGCTCGAGCTCAAGCAACAAATCGCGCACTGGCGTCAAAAGGCGGGAGAAGTGGACAGCGATCTCGTCGAAATCGAAGACTCGCGCCAAAACGCAGCGGAGGAAGCCTCCGCCATGATTCAAAATCTCAAAACGTCGTAAACGCTGCGAGAGGGTTGTAATCTGTATTTGATACGTATTTCTAAGCTATCGCGAGCTATTGCGTCCATCTAATCAGTACGTCAAGACGCTCGTGTTGTAACTTCGGCAGTGCGCGCACGCGTGATACACGAAGTGAAACTTGGCGTCTGACTCTTTTCCGCAATCGTTGCAGGAAACTTTCTGCGTCTTCCCGCGCAGCGCGTCCGGCACGCTATCGTCGTTCTCGTCCGCGAGGATAGCATCGAGCATTCTAAAGTACATGGAGAAGTCACCGAGCGACTTGCGACACAGGGGACACGTGTAATAATGGCGCGTGTACGTGGCGAAACATCCGGCGTGCATGAGATGTCCGCACGGAAGTTCTTTCACCGGCGTCTCCGAATCGGCGAGAAACTCTTTACACACCGGACACTCGGAGTCCATCCCTCGCTCGGAGCACTCGTGTTTGCCGTGTTGCAGACTCACGCACGCGTTACACTTCATGCAGTGAAAAAAGTCGATGCCGAGACCTTTGCCTCTTCGGCACACGTTGCAAAACGGACAGTGGTAAATATCGTTACCTGAACCGTCGAAGAGGTGACAGACGTTGCAGTAATAACTCGCCATCTCCGCGCCGCACTTGGTGCACTCGTTGCTCACCGGTTGACGGGTGTCGCAAACGTTGCAGACCATCTCTGAAATCGCGGTTCGATTCACTGTGTGATCGCTCGCGTCGTCGTGACAAAATCTGCACGCAAACGTTTGACCGCAACACGGAGCGATGATTCTGCATCGCCGCGTGTAGTGCTTACATCCGTTGGCGTTAAATTCCGTCGTCACGGGTGGACACATCGCCGCCGACGCCGTCTTTTCGCCCTCGACGCTCGATAACGTCGTCGTCTTATCGCACTGCGCCTGCAACTGATTCCCGACGATCCATCGAGATGCCATCAAGTTTTGAATCAAATACGCCTTCTTCGTCGGCGCCAACGTATCGTCGCGATTCACCGTTCGCACAGCCTCCTCAAGTTGAATTTGATTCATGCGGAAAATGTCTTCCCAACCGGGCTTGAACGTTTCCTTATCCACGTCTCCCGCTCTATCGCGCAAGTACGCGTGCACCTGTCGCATGCCGTCCTGCGCGGTGTCCACCCGTTTCTCCGTCTCTGCCGCCGGCTTGACGTCCGATTTCCCACTTTCTGCTTTGACCCAATCGTCTCCCGTCTCTATCTCCTCGCACTTCCCGCTGTACCACGTGTTCATCCACTGCGCGAAGTGCGTGTTTTGCGTGGCGTGGCGCATGGATGAAATCATCCCTTCGCGTTCGTCCTCGTTCAAAGCGTCCCGAACCCAAATCAACATCGATCTCAAGACTTCGGCTCCCGTGCGACCGATGATTTGTCCGACGATTTTTTCTTGTTCCTCGAAACTAAAGTGCTTTTCAAACAGCGGCCACAACTCCGCCTCCTCCTTGGCGACGTGCGTCTCCATCGACACGCGCATGGCGACGCACGCCTGTTGAATGTCGTTCACCAAACCCTCTCGGAATCCTCTCTTTCCTTTTTCGTTCGACACCGTCGCGCGCATCTCGGCGATCAGATCGACGACGTTCTTCATCAATTCCGCCTCTTGTTTGTGATCGAGCGTGTACGAATGCGACACGTTGCTCAACGCGCTTTTCGCCTCGAGCGCCGGGAACACGATGTCATCCTCGGACATGGAGTGCGCCTCGTACACCCCTCGCAAGAAAACGAATCGACCGTCGATCATGCGCACCAAACGCGAATCCTCCTGGTGCGTGCCCGTGCTCGAGATTGCTAAAATGTCGTGTTCCAAACGTCGCAATTCGAGACGAAGCGCGTTGTGAAACTGAAAAATGTGGTCGATGGGCAACTGCTGAGACGTCGTCGCCGCGTTCGCGTTCTGACGACGACGCTTGCGCGTGGGTTCCACGCTCTCGCTCGCGTCTTCTTTCTCATCGCCGCCATCCTCGCCCGCGTCGTCCTGAGAATCGGTGTAGAGCGCGCGAAGAATCGGTGTTGTCGACGCGCGTTTGCGCTCCGTCTTCAACGCGCGACGAAGTCCCACGGCGGCGTCCGATTCAACCGCCGACGACAACGCGCGCTCCAAAGACGCGCTCACGCTCGCATCGCTGCACGACGCCGCCCATGTGAGCATATCACACGCCTCCTTGGTCGGAAACTTCCCCACGAACCGCCACACCAACTCCGCCTGTTCATCGCTCCTAAACTGCGCCTCCAACATTGGCAACACGTGTTCGCTCTCCTTGGCCAGATGCGCCTTGAGCGTCGTGCGCGTCGCGTGCACGATCCTCGCCGCCCTGCCCCCAAATTCTCGCCGTTTCGAGTCATCGTTCGCCTCATCCGCGCTCGCGCTCGCCTCCAAACACGCCGTCACCTCCTCGAACAACCACTCCTCCGCCTCGTGTTCAAACTCGTACGCGTACGCCACGTTCTCGATCCTCGACGCGACGGTGGGGAACAAAACCTCATCCTCGGCCGCCATGTGCGCCGCGTACCTCGCGTTAAACTTTCGCCACGACTCGAGCGTCTCCGCCGCGGTCCCGCCGTCGTCGCGCGCGCGAGCCGCCCCGTCCCACGCGCGCGCGTTCGCCGCGCACGCCGCCGCGATGTCGTCCAGCGCGCGCTCGAACGCCGCTCGAAACAGCGTGTGAAACGTCGCCGCGGCGCCGGTCGCCATCGCGCGCGTCGTCGAGCGTCGTCGAGCGCGCATCGCGCGCGCCTCCGCGCCGTCTCGCTTTTGGCGGTGCGCCCCGTCATACAAAACCGTGGGGTTTAGTAGTGTACACATTGATAGAATATTGGGATAACTAGGTGTCATTCGTCCGACTTTGTGAGGAAAACCCAGGTATTCGATCACACATGGGCTACAGTATGTGGCTTTGGGAACTACGTAGTGTACACACGGGATACAGTATGTGGCTTTGGGCAGTGCCCAATGGGCACGCGCGTCACCGACGGAATCGCTGAAGCCACGCCATCGCTCGGCGATGCTCGAGGGATGTCCGGACCTTCACCGCCGCCGAGCGCGGACGACACGGATCCGGTCGCGACGGCGTGCGCGATCGCGATACCCACGGTGTTCGTGATCGTGGTGCTCGTCATCACGTGGAGGAACGGGACGCTCGAACGCATTTTTTTCGGCGCGCGGGACGACGGAAAAACGCCCGTTTCCGGCGAGCGGGACGACGCGACGACGTTGGAGAGCGTGCGTCGAGAGCTCGAAGCGCTCAAGCGACGACAGGCCGAGACGCAGCGGACGGCGGGATGGCGCGGGAACGCGCTGATGAGTAGAATTGCGTCGCTCGCGCCGCGGGGAGGAGGACCGTCGCGCGACGAAGAAAACGCGGTCGACGTCGAGGCCATGCGAAGGGAAATAGAAATACTCAGGCGCGAGAAAGCTGAAGCCGAAGCCAGAGCGTTGGGCGCACACGCACGCGATACGGCGCGACCGACGCGGGTACGCGCGCCCCCGGCGAGCGCGGGAGCGACGAGCGCCTCGCAATACTACCCTTCAGTCTAAATTCGTCGTGAGGCTGAGTGGAACAAACGAGCGACGCTCACTGGTAATAACGAGACGAGCAAAACCAACGACGCGCGATACGGGCGCGCGTGACCTTCTGTGCCTTCCGTACCTTCCGTACCCGGACCTCTATCCTCTGTACTTTCTGTACAGTACTAACCTTGAGTCACGACCGGTGATGATGGGGACTCGACTTTGGTCGGTCGGTCGGTCGTCTCGTCGTCGTCTCGTCGTCGTCGTCGCAGAGCGCGTCGCTCGAGCGACGCGCTCGAGCGTCGTCGTCGTCGTCGTCGTCGTCGTCGTCGTCGTCTCGCTCGTCGTCTCGCGTCATGGCGTCGCTCGCCGCGCGCGCGAGACATCATCGCGCGTCGACATCATCGCGCGCGCGAACGCGACGCGGCGACGCGCGCGCGGCGGTCCCGTCGTCGTCGTCGTCGTCCTCGTCACCGTCTTCACCGTCGCTTCCGGACGCGCGCGCGCGGTCGGAGGCGATGGAACGACGCGCGAGGGACACCCTCGGGACGCAACCGCTGGGAAAGCGCGCGCTCGGCGGCGAACGCGCGTTTCGATGGTTGGCGGACGCGATCGAGGTCGCGGCGGAGGCGTGCGCGGAGGAGGCGTTGGAGGGAAGGTTGGCGAGCGAAACGTACGATCTCACGCGAGAGATCGCGCGAGCGACGAACGCTGGGGGTGGAGCGGCGCCGACGGAGGCGGCGGGCGCGGCGCGGTCGCATCGAGCGACGACGAATCCGTTATTTCTGCGAATGGCGTTTAAGAGGGTGGAGAGCGCGTACGGTGGGGACGTGGAGGCGGCGAAGGCGAGTGAGGCGTGGGGAAAGGTGCGAATGTGCGTGAC
>PVBE010236077.1_pt1 | contig 12392 bp, 7 predicted proteins | sample 1631181 | NCBI WGS metagenome assembly PVBE01 (sample SAMN08397723, study PRJNA350692) | Marine metagenome, whole genome shotgun sequencing project. | isolation source: water | place: Pacific Ocean | collected 2012-04 | reverse complement strand
GCCTGTTCGCGGCAGCCTGAGCCTGCTGCTGGCGCTCTCCGGGCTGTTCTTGGTGCCTTCATTAGGAATCGGATTGGTGATTTCCACAGGTGCAAAAACACAGCACGAAGCTATGATGCTCAGTTTCTTCACCATGATGCCGTCCATCTTCCTTTCCGGATTCCTGTACCCATTGGCGGCCATGCCGAAAGTGTTGCAATGGATTAGCGCAGTCATCCCACTGCGGTATTACCTGATCATCGTCCGCAGCCTGGTACTTAAAGGTGTGGGCATCGAGGCAGTACTGGACGAAACCCTAGCGCTGGCCGTCTTTGGCGTGATCACCATGGGCGTGGCAGCGTTACGCTTGCGCAAACGGCTGGATTAGAAGGAGACTATTATGAAACATAAACCACCACCCCGTTTCGCGCCAGTCATTGTTCTGGCGCTGGCAATTCTCGGCAGCGCTTGGTGGTGGACGACTACTTTGCGCGCTACCAGCACAACACTCACCGCGTCCGGCACGATTGAGATTGTGGATGTGCGAATCAGTCCTGAACTGGGCGGGCGTGTGATTATTGTGAACAGGGCACAGGGTGACACTGTCAACAATGGTGACGTCCTCGTGCAACTGGACACAGAGATGCTCCAGGCGCAGCGCGGGCAGGCAGTTGCATCCGTCAACTTGGCGCAAGCAGGACAGGCTGTTGCACAAGCAGGATACGCGGCAGCCAAAGCCGGATTACATGCCGCGCAGGCCACCCACGGAGATGCCGGGGCCAGGTTAGCTGCCGCCCAGTCCGGCCATGCCGTTACCCAGGCTCAACTGGCTGCCGCTCGAGCCGGCCATGCCATCGCCCAAGCTAACGCCAAGCTGGTCGCCCCCCAAACAGCCGTCGAAGCGACGCGGGCAAATCTGGGGGCAATCACCGCACAACAGCAATTGAACGTTCTGTATGCAGACGCCGGCCTGAACATGGCCAGCATCGAGAGTGAAATCGCGCGCGCCCGGATTCAACTAGAAGAAGCGGAGCGTGCGCTTGAAGTGGTGGCTAAACCAGACTTCAAATACTACCAGAACCGCGTGACACAAGCTCAGAGAAACCTGCAGCAGCTGCATCATGCGGCCGAGGTGATCGCTCTTGGCGGCCTCACAGACGCGGTCGACATCGCCGAAGACTTGCTGGAAGACGAGCAGGACTTCCTAGAGAAGGTGGAAAAAGCAATTGAAGGCTGCAAAGTAGATGTTGAAACTGGTACGCACACGAAACTCACGTTCAGCGAGACGTTAACCTACAGAAACGAGACTTATGTAGCGGGCGTGGTCTACGACATCCCAAACTGGAAAGCCGACGAATTGCTCGCGGATTACAGCTCAATCGCGAAAAAAGCCGATTTGACCTGCGACCCAGAGCGGGAAGTCACCGTCGAGGGCCGCCTAGTCACACTTGCTGACGCCCGGGATGCCTACGCCGATGCTGTCACGCGCGTTGATGCGGCGGAACATGCACTACAGCAAGCGCAGCTGGCGAATGATGAAGCACTGCGAGACGCCCAGAACGTGCTCGAACGGGCGCAGCGCGATCTCGACTGGGCCCACAGCGGCGAGTACAGCAAGCAGGCCATCCAGGCAGCGGAGCGCCAATCTGCCACCGATCTGACTCTGCCTCAGTCGCTGGAGGTAGCCAACACCCAGGCGCAAGCTGACGTCGTGCTGGCGCAGGCCACTCTTGCTGAAGCGCAGGATCGATATGTCGAACTACAGGATGGGGTTGATCCGGATGCGCTGGAACTGACGCAGGCACAGCTGGCGCAGGCAGAGGCCAGCAGCGCTTTGGCCAGCGCGCATGCGCAGGAACAACAGACGGCTGCCCAGGCGCAACTGGACGCCGCTCTGGCACAGGTCGAAGCTGCTCAAGCACAGGTGGAATCTGCGCAGGCGCAGGTCGCGATTGCACAGGCGCAGGTGGATGGAGCTGATGCCGGGGTGGAAGCCGCCCACGCACAGCTCGACTCATCACAGGCTCAGCTAGACGCAGCCCGGGGGCAGGTGCAGGCTGCGCAGGCAGCCGTGGACGTGATCGATGTGCAGATAAATAAGTCCACGCTGGCTGCGCCCGTGGACGGCGTGGTGCTCAGTCGCAGCGTTCAGCCCGGCGAGATGGCTATGCCGGGCGCGACGCTGCTCACCATCGGCAAACTGGACGACCTGACAATCACCGTCTATGTGCCCGAAGACCGTTACGGCGCAATTACGCTCGGGCAGGAAGCCACTGTGAGGGTCGACTCCTTCCCTCGGCAGGCTTTCAGCGCCAGCGTGCAGCGCATCGCCGATAAAGCCGAATTCACTCCGCGCAATGTGCAGACGGCCGAAGGGCGCGCAGCAACGGTCTTTGCAATTGAACTGGAAATCCACGGCGGGCGGGGTAAGCTCAAGCCGGGTATGCCCGCCGATGTGGCTTTTCAAGATTGAAATGCAAAACCGGTGTCACGCCAGCGCACGCGGTAATGACAGGTCTCATCGACCTGCTGGGTCACCGTTAATGATTACATTGTTATAACTACCTTGTGTTTCACGCTGACACAGTATGGAAACTCGCATTCAAGCTGAACGGCTGCGCAAATCCTTCGACAACACCCTTGCCGTAGCTGATCTTTCTTTAGCCGTACAGTCCGGAGAAATTTACGGGCTGGTGGGGCCGGATGGGGCCGGGAAGACCACCGCTATGCGCCTGCTGTGCGGCGCGCTGGTCACTGATGGCGGGCGGGCTGCCATCTGCGGGCATGATGTCGGCAGCGCTGTCGACTATGCTCGCGAACAGATCGGCTATATGCCGCAGCGTTTCTCGCTCTACGGCGATCTGACGGTGGCAGAAAACCTGCGCTTCTTCGCGGAAGTCAACGGCATCTTGGCGCGGGAATGGCAGCCGCGCACGCAGCAGGTGCTGGAGTTTGTCGGGCTGGCCGAGTTCAGCGCCCGCCACGCAGAGCGGCTATCCGGCGGCATGCAGCAAAAACTCAGCCTAGCGGCGGCGCTTGCACATCGCCCGCACGTGCTGCTGTTGGATGAGCCAACCGGCGGCGTGGACCCGACCACGCGTCAGGATTTCTGGCAGCTGCTCATCCGGCTGGTGGAGCAGGAGGGCGTCGCGGTGCTGGTCAGCACGCCTTATATGGATGAAGCCGCGCGCTGCCACCGGCTGGGGTTTCTCAATCAGGGGCGATTACTCATTGAAGGCACACCGCGCCAGATCGCCGACCGTTTGCAGGGACGCATCCTGGAATTGACCGGGCAGCCACGCGCCATCATGCGCACTATCGCCAACGCAGATGCAGATGTGGAGGATGTACAGGTGTTCGGGAACCGGCTACATCTGCGCACGCGGGAAGGTCAGGCAGCTGCTGTGCTCGCCCGGCTGCCAGCTGCGTTAGCAGCTGCCAGCGTGACAGTGCAGCGCCTGCGCCCCATCACGCCCACGCTGGAAGACGTTTTCATCGATTTGCTCGAAATCGGTCACGAGCCCGAAGTAGCTAATAACCGGTCAACAGTCACGACCCACGATTCGCCACTCGTGACTCCAAACTCCCGACCTGCCATCCAGGCCGGCAGCCTAACAAAATGCTTCGGCGATTTCATCGCCGTGGACCGCGTCAGCTTCACGGTGCAGCCGGGAGAGATTGTCGGATACCTGGGGCCGAACGGTTCGGGCAAGACGACCACCATCCGCATGTTGCTCGGCTTGCTGCTGCCCACGTCCGGTGGCGGTCAGGTGTTGGGGCTAGATATCCTACGGCAATCAGAAGCAATTCGGCCACAGATAGGGTACATGTCGCAGAAATTCGCGCTGTATGACGACCTGACCGCGCGCGAGAATCTGGATTTCTACGCCGGGGTGTATAGCACGCACAAGCGTAGTCAGCGCGTCGCCAAGACCCTAGAATTGCTGCGCCTGACCGCGCGCGCCGGCGACCATGCTGCAGAGCTGTCCGGCGGCTGGCGGCAGCGGCTGGCGCTGGGCGTGGCACTGGTGCACCAGCCGCGGCTGCTCTTTCTGGACGAACCGACCAGCGGCGTCGACCCGAATGCGCGCCGCGCTTTCTGGGACTTGATTTATGATCTCGCCGAACGCGGCGTAACGGTTTTCGTCACCACGCACTATATGGACGAGGCCGAGCGCTGCGGGCGAGTGGGCATCATGTATCGCGGGCAGTTGCTGGCGATGGATACCCCCGACAAATTGAAGGCGACTAGTCTGGGTGGAGCAGCCGCTTGGGAGGTGGCCGATGTGCCCCTACTCAACACGCTCGCGGCCCTCGAAACCACCCCCAACGTGGAGCGCGTGGGGCTATCCGGCGGCCACCTGCACGCCATCACCACGCCCGACACCCACACGGCCCAGTCGCTACATACAATCCTTTCCGGTCAAGGCATCAGCGCCGCAGCTATCACGCAGGTCGACCTGACACTAGAAGACGTGTTCATCGCGCTTGCCGGGCCGCAGGCGCAGCTGCCGAGGGATGTGATAGAGGAACCAATGACTTCACCCACGGGCACTGACTAACTGCCATGACAGCCCAGTTTCGCGAGCACAAAGCCCTGACCGCGATTGTGTTCCTCTTCTGGATTTGCGGTCTATTATACGATTCGGCTACACCTATCTTCGAGGGTCTGGACGAGGTATGGCACTACGCCATGGTCAAGCGCCTGACTGACGGGGAAGGATTGCCTGTGGTGCGGCCCGGGGAGGATAGCGCCTGGCGGCAGCAAGGCACGCAACCGCCGCTCTATTACGCAATCCTCGCTGCCACCACTGCGTGGGTGGACACCAGCGACTATTCATCGCACCGCATACTATCGAGCACGAATCTGACCATCGGCCTGCCGGAGGATTCGCAGGGCGAGAAGTTCTGGTATTACCACACCCGCGCTGAGGATTTCCCCTATCACCGCACCACTCTGGCAGTGCATCTCGGGCGCTGGATTTCACTGCTAATGGCTGCCGGCGTGGTGGCGCTCGCCTATGCGCTCGCCCGCGAACTACTTCCAGATTGTCCGCAGGTCGCGGCGCTCACGGCTGCTATCGTCGCTTTCAATCCCGGCTTTCTCTTCATCAGCGCGCAGGTGAACAACGACAATCTGGCAAACTTGCTTGGGGCCGCGGCAGCGCTTCTACTGACGCGATTGTGGCGACGCGGCTTCTCTCCCCAGCTCTCGATAGGGCTAGCGCTGCTATGTGGCCTAACGGCGCTCACCAAGTTAAACGGGCTGCTGCTTCTGCTTGTGATTGGCGTTACCGCAAGCCTGTGTGCTGCCAGACGCCACGCGTTGAAGCAGTTCCTGTCGCTAGGGCTGCTGTGCGTTGGCGTCAGCGCGCTCATTGCAGGCTGGTGGTACGCCCGCAACCTCGCGCTTTACGGTAGCCCTTTGCCCATCGACATCCATCGCTCGTTTGTCACTACGCGCGCACTCACCTTCTGGGAAGTACTGCGGCAGTTCTGGGGACACCACGTCTCGTATTGGGGCGTTTTTGGGCTGTCGAACATCGTGATGGCCCCGCAGGTTTATCAGGTTTACGCTGCCGGTAGCTGGCTAGCTTTCATCGGGGTCGCGGTGTGGACGTGGCGTCACAGGTGCATCGCGCGCAGCAGCCTGCCCGTGCTCGTGCTGCAGGGCGCGATATTGATGGCAGGCACACTATTCTGGACGCGCACCGCTGCGGGGCCAGCCGGGCGGCTGACCTATCCGGCAATTGGCGCCATCAGCTTGCTGGCGGCGATTGGCTTGCTCGCCCTCGCGCCTCGGCGTTGGCGCGGCAGCACCGTGACTGCACTCTCCACAGGCATGGCTGTGATAGCCTTTGCCACGCCCTTTGCCGTCATCCGCCCGACCTACGTGCGGGCGCTGCTGCGGCCTCCATTGGCGCGTGATGGCGTCGCCGCGCAACACCCGCTGCATGCTTATCTGGGTAACGAAGTAAAACTGCACGGCTTCGACGTGGCCAAGACCACCGTGGCCGAAATGCAGGTCACGCTGCACTGGGAAGTGCTGGCCCGCAGCGACGAAGACCTGATTATGTTCGTGCACCTGTTCGATGCGCAGGGCGGCTTCGTTGTCGGGCACGACAGCGTGCCCATGGGCAGAACCTATCCCTCCGCGGTGTGGTCGCCGGGCGAGTGGCTGGCGGACACGCACACCTTGAGCGTTGCCGAAGGAATACAGCCGGGCGAATATCGGCTCGCTGCAGGCATGTATCGCTTCCGCGACAACCAGCGCCTGCTAGCCAGAGACGCAAACGGGCGCCGCTTCGCAGACGATGTGATTCCGCTGGGTCAGACGATTACTTTTCCGCCCTAGTGCCGCTGGCGCGGCAGCCGCGCGACCATTTCAAAGAGCGCGATGCCACTACAGTATAATCTGAGCAATGAACGATTGGGATTTCTCCCCGCCGCCGGTATCCGCGCTGCAGGATCGTGAGGTGCCGCCCGCTGGCATTCATCTGGAGGGCAAGCGCATAGCACTGCTGCTCACCGGCGGAATTGCGGCCATGAAAGCGCCGCTCATCGTACGCGCGCTGCGGCGGCAGAGCGCTTCCGTGGTGGTGTTCGCCAGCGACGAAGCTCTGCGCTACACCACGCTGGACGCGCTGGAGTGGAGTTCCAACAATCCGGTGATCACCCGCCTGACTGCCAACGCCGAGCACATTAGCGACAGTGCCCCGTTTGACGTCTACCTGCTTGCCCCGGCCACCTACAACACTATCAACAAAATAGCGCACGGCATCGCCGACAACCCGGTCACCACGGCGTTAGCGGTCGCCATCGGGCGCATGGAACGCGGCCGTTCGCAATTGCTGCTTGCGCCCACCATGCACGGCCATATGCACAATTCACTGCTGACAGAATCGCTGCGCAAACTCGTCGACATCGGCGTGCGCATCATCCCGCCCCGTGAGAATTACGGCAAGCACAACATCCCCTCCGAAGAGCGCCTGGTCGTCGAAGTGTGCCGCGCAACAAGCGCCTCGTCGCTAAAGGGATTGCCTATTATTGTCACCGGCGGACCCGCGCCCACCCCAATCGACAGCGTGCGCCATATAAGCAATCGCTTCACCGGTCAACTGGGAATCGAGATTGCCACCGAGCTGTATCTTCGCGGCGCAGACGCGCACCTGATTCACGGGAGCGGGAGCGCGCAACCGCATGAGTGGCTGCCGCACAACCGCGCGGGCAGCTACGATGAATACCGTGCAGCCGTCCTGCAGGAGCTAACAGAGAAGACCTGGACTGCCGGCGTGTTCTCGGCGGCTGTGGCTGACTATCGCCCGGAAGCCACGCAGGCGGGCAAAATCCCCAGCGGTGGCGCGCTGCAATCCCTGCATCTTGTCCCCACCGTCAAAGTGATTGAGGAGGTCAAGTCTCGCTTCCAACAGCTTTATATGGTCACCTTCAAATATCAGGAAAACATCAGCCACGAAGAGCTAATCGAGATCGCCCGCAAGCGCGTGCAGGTCGGATATCCGCTAGTGGTGGCCAACCGAGGAGAGGAGAAGGGGCCGCACGGCGAACAGGTCGCGCATCTTGTCACCGCGGCGGACGACACACAGCAAGCAATCGGAAAAACGGCAATTGCCTGCGCAATCACCGACCATCTCGAACAGGCCCTCGCCGCCGACGGTGGCTGACGCCGCTACCCTGGCGCGGCCGCAATCTCTGCTGGCGTGGGCAATCCGGCCAGCCCCGGCCGGGTGACCGAGGCCGAAGCCAGCGAAATGGCGAAACGCGCGGCGCTCCACGGATCGCCGCTCTGCTGATAGCGCACGAAAAACGCGCCGGCAAACATGTCTCCCGCTCCGGTCGGGTCCACCACCTGCACACTCGGGGCCGAGAGCTGCCGCTTTTCTGAGTGCGCGTACACGGTGGCGCCTTTTTCAGCCTGCGTCACCACCAGCACGCGCGCCCAAGAAGTCCAGTTTTCCAGATGGGCCCAATCGCCGTCAACATCCTCGATGCTCAAGACAGCGGCGTCTACTTGCAGAAGTACCTGCCGCGCCTGCGGCCAATCGACCCACGACACGCGCCCGCTATCATCCCACTGCCGCAGCCAGCCCTGCGGGGTGACACCGACAAATGCGTCCGGGAAATAGGCTATTAACGCCGGATCGACGTCGTCAGCCAGCGGCCCCAGATGGACAAGCGGCGCTGCCAGCCAGCGAGCCGGCACACTTTCAAAGCACAGCCGATCGGCACGCTGGCGCAGATACTGTACGCGTCCACTCGGAGCATAGCGATTCTCATACGTGGTGCTGACAGGTGAAGGTTGGCTCGCAACAGCAATGCCTTCCAACGGCGAGAGATCCACTCTCGGCCCGAGTGCAGCCACAATGCCCACGCGCATCCCCAATGCGTGCGCCATGCAGCCGGAGAAAGCCGCTGTACCGCCCAGTGCGCGCTCGCCGCTCGGAGTAATGTCCTGGCTGATGGTACCGAGCAACAAGTAGTCGACGGGATGCTCATTGCTCCCCGCGTGCGCACTGAGGCTATTCACCAATCCCTTCAGAAATCGTTTGTTAGAGGCGTCAACTGGATGAGGGAGCTGCAGCCGCATCGCCGACGATGAACGCTTCCACCATCTGGCGGGCCTGATCATCCGTGTATTGCACTGGCGGTGTCTTCATAAAGTACGCTGAGGGCCCCGGCAGCGGGCCAAAGAGGCCCTGGTTTAACGCCAACTTCGCGCAGCGAACCGCGTCAATCACCACGCCGGCGGAGTTGGGCGAATCCCATACTTCAAGTTTCATTTCCAGCTGGAGCGGTACATCCCCGAACGCACGCCCCTCCATTCGGATGTGGCACCACTTGCGGTCGGTGAGCCAGGGCACATAGTCGCTAGGTCCGACATGTACATTCTCATCTCCAAGGTCATACGGCAATTGGCTGGTGACTGCGTTCGTCTTGGATATCTTCTTGGATTCCAAGCGCTCGCGTTCCAGCATATTATAAAAATCCATATTTCCGCCGAAATTCAATTGGTACGTGTGGTCCAAGTGAACGCCGCGCTCGCGGAACAGATTAGTCAGCACGCGATGGGTGATTGTCGCCCCCACTTGGCTCTTTATGTCATCACCTATGATAGGCAAACCCCGTTCGCGAAAACGCTTCGCCCAGTAGCCCTGGCTGGCGATAAAAACCGGCACACAGTTCACAAACGCGCAACCGCTTTCCAGAACCTGTTCCACATACCACTTTGTCGCCATCTCCGAACCCACAGGCAAATAACTCACCACCACGTCCGTGTCGGTGTTCTTCAAAATCTGCACGATGTTATCCGTCGGGCCGGGCGCCTTTTCAACCACCTTATCCAGGTATTTGCCAATGCCGTCATGCGTCATACCGCGCTGCACCGACACACCAAGTTCGGGCACCTCAGCGAACCTGGTGGTGTTGTTGGGATGCGCCCATATGGCCGCGCTCAGATCCAGCCCAACCTTGCCGGCAACCACATCAAATGCGGCCGAAAACTCAATGTCGCGGATGTGATAACCGCCCAGGTTGACATGCATCAACCCCGGTACCTCGCCGTCATCGCAGGCACCCTTATAGAACTCCACGCCCTGCACGAAGGACAACGCGCAATTGCCGACGCCGATAATGGCGACACGCACTTTGCCCTCCTTCGTGGTCATTGAAACATCTCTAGAAACATATCCCTGTGCGGGATAAGAAACCCGCAGCCGCCCAAAAAGATGCGCATCCTATTTTGCCGCCCAGTGCGCGTTTGCGGGCAGAGCCGGGCCGATGATGTAAAGACTGTATTCCAATCGCCTTCTTTTTGGGGGGATAACTCCCCAACCGAGAAACTAACCTTATCCGGCTCTCAGTCCGACGCGATTGAGCGCATCATCTCTAGGAATTCATCCCATTCTTCCCGAAAGAAGTGCATCGTGACCTGATTTAGTTCGAGGTGGTACGTCCTTTCTCCATCCGGTTCATCCACCTGCCAAGCGCTCATATTTTCGCTTTCAGCCAGCTGGGTTGTCGGGAATTCAGTCGAGTCCATGAGAGTCAATGCTATTCCATCAATACAACTCTGTACGCTCTGTGTCTCTGTGGTGAATACTGTGGCGATGGGTACCGTTTTTTGAATCCCCGATTCGATTCTCCACAGGGATCCTAACGCTGTCCCGACCGTCGCGGCCCGTGTGAGCTGCCGCGCCCACGCCGGTCTCCGCCGCCACGGGGGCGACCGCCGCCGCGCGGCCGGTCGCGCTCCTGCGCCTCTTCAAGACTCCAGCCCTCCAGCACCGCCTGACGCGAGAGCCGAACCTTGCCGTTGGGATCCACGTTGGTCACCATAACGGTCAGTTCATCGCCCACGCGGGCAATGTCCTCCACCCGCTCCACGCGGTAATCCGCAAGTTGGCTGATGTGCACCAGCCCATCCGTGCCAGGCATAATCTCCACAAACGCGCCAAAGGGTTCGGTGCGCACCACCTTGCCAGTGTATATGCGCCCCGCTTCAGCCGTCTCGGTCAACGCTTCGATGCGCTCGCGCGCCTGCTCGGCGGCCGGCCCCTCCGGCGCGGCAATGAACACGCGCCCATCTTCCTGAATATCGATTTTTGCGCCGGTCTCCTCCTGCAACGCACGAATGGTCTTTCCACCCGGGCCAATCACCGCGCCAATTTTGTCTTCCGGAATCTGGACGACTATCATCCGCGGCGCATAAGGGGACATCTCTGCCCGTGGCGCATCGATATGTTCTGTCATCACATCCAGAATCTGCAGCCGCGCCTCACGCGCCTGGGCCAAAGCCTCGGCCATGATCTGCGAAGTAATGCCCGTGATTTTGATATCCATCTGCAGCGCCGTGATACCGGCATCGGTTCCAGCCACTTTGAAATCCATGTCGCCAATATGGTCTTCCATACCCTGAATATCGGTCAGGATCACATAACTGTCATCCTGCTTGACCAACCCCATTGCAATCCCAGCCACCGGCTTCTTCACTGGCACGCCGGCATCCATCAGTGCCAGCGCGGATCCGCAGACCGAGGCCATAGAAGTTGAACCATTGGAGGAAAGCACCTCGGAAACTACTCGCAACGTGTACGCAAAGTCCTCTTCATCCGGCAACACCGCCAGCAAGGCGGTTTCAGCCAGAGCACCATGCCCGATCTCGCGCCGCTTGGGTCCACGCAGAAACCAGGTCTCGCCGGTGCTGAACGGCGGGAAGTTGTAGTGATGCATATAACGTTTCTCATCGCCCGGCGCCAGCGTGTCGAGCCTCTGCGCCTCGCGCGGAGTACCTAGCGTTGCCAAACTGAGAACCTGAGTTTCGCCACGCGTGAACAGGCCGGACCCATGCGCGCGCGGGCTGATTCCAGTCTCTGCGGAAAGTGCGCGAATGTCGCCTAGGCCGCGACCGTCAGGGCGTACCCCATCCAGAATACGACCGCGCACCTCCTTCTTGACGATGTCCTTGAAGGCAGCCTTCACGTCGCCGATTTCGATGTCCTCACCCTCCGCATAACCGGAGAGCAAGTCCTCCTTCAGGGCGTCCAGCGCCGCATCCCGGGCGGATTTTTCCAGATTATCCCGCACCGCGGAGGCAACCTGCACGCCCGTTTTTTCCGCAACCTCTTGCTGCAGCGCGGCGTCAATTGCCACACGTGGATAGTCCTCGCGCTTAGGCTTTCCCACTTCCTGCGCCATCTGCTGCTGCAGATCAATCAATGGCTGCAAGGCCTCATGCCCGAGCGAAAGCGCCTTCACTAGAGTGTCTTCCGGAACCTCCTTCGCCCCGCACTCCACCATCAGGATTGCATCCCGCGTGCCGGCCAGTCGTAGATTCAACGTTGACGTGTCCATCTGCTCAAAAGAAGGATTGATGACATAGTCGCCGTCAATCAAACCCACCCGCACAGCCCCAATAGGTCCATCGTAGGGCGCAACGCCAAACGGGATGTCAGAGATGGTCAGCGCCGCACTGGCACCAATTATGGCCAAGATATCCGGCTGATGGGTGCCATCTACCGAAAGCACGGTGATGATTATCTGAACTTCATTGCGCAAATCTTTGGGGAAAAGGGGACGCAGTGGGCGATCAGTCAGACGACAGGTCAGAATCGCGCCCTCGCTGGGACGACCTTCACGCCGGAAAAACGATCCAGGGATGCGCCCGGCAGCGTATAGCTTTTCCTCGAAATCAACGCTCAGGGGGAAGAAATCAATCCCCGGGCGAGGATTCTTGGACATAGTTGCAGTGGCGAGCATCATTGTGTCGCCCTGCCGCACCGTGACAGCGCCACCGGCCAAACCGGCCAGCTTGCCTGTTTCGACCGTGACCATATCACCGCCGACTACAACGTTATACTGCTTTGCTTCTGGCATGAAAAAACCTCCTTGCCCAGCCT
>PVBE011194858.1_pt1 | contig 12393 bp, 10 predicted proteins | sample 1631181 | NCBI WGS metagenome assembly PVBE01 (sample SAMN08397723, study PRJNA350692) | Marine metagenome, whole genome shotgun sequencing project. | isolation source: water | place: Pacific Ocean | collected 2012-04 | reverse complement strand
TTCTCGACGGCTTCGAAATCGATCCGCTGCAGCTGCGTCGGGACGTACAGAGCGTGCTCGCGGAGCTGGAGGCGTTCCAGCTACTGGTCCGCGAGGAGGCGAAGAGCGGTTGACCGCCAAACGCACCCACCCGCCCGGCCCGCAGACCGCGAAGGGTCTAAGCGCCGGCGTCGCGTCGCTCGCTGGGCGACTGCGGGGTCGGCGACGTCAAGAGACGCTCGGCGCACTCGCGCTCGTGCCGAGGGCTCTCGCGGCGGCAGTCGTCACTGAGTTTTGCCTGAACCGGACGGAGTTGCCACAGCTCGCCCATTGCCTCGGCGTCCCACTCGAGGAAGGAGAGGCAACGTCGCCCACAGCATCGGAAGCGCTCGGACTCGAATGCCGCACAGCGCTCATGGCCGCGCGCTTTTCGCTCCGGGTGATCAAGGCTCCGCCGACATGCCTGCGTCAGAGCCTGATCGCCGGGCATCTGCTGAAGTCGAAACGTCCGAGGCTGCGGATCGGCGCGGCCGGAGACGCGAATTCCTTCCGCGCGCACGCCTGGCTAGAAATCGACGGTCAACGCCTCCCGGATGATGGGGCGGATGACTTTATGCCCCTATCCCGACGCGGCCGCGCACGATGACGCACACTCGGTACAAGATCTGTGGAATCCATATCGACTCCCCTATCCCCCTAGCTGCTCTGGAGTGCGCGGAGGCAAGCTCGAGGACAACGCGCGTCGACTTCGGCGACGAGCGCGCGGTCCCTGTCGCGGAACCGGCGGGCACACCGATGGCGCTCTTCGTGGACCGACACCGAGGGTATTCTCTCGTTCGAAACGAGCGCGGGTATCTTCTTCGGGTATTCGGCGTTTGTGATTTTTCCATCTCTGCTGATTTGACCACGGCCCAGCTCTCGATGAGCCCCGCGCTCGGTCGGGAGTTCGCGTCGATTTGCCTCGGCGGCACCCTGGTGAGCGGTTTGGCACTGATCAGGGCGCAGCCCGTCTTGCATGCGGGCGCGGTGCTGCACGAAGGCAGAGCGCTCGCCCTCGCTGGAGGGTCCGGCTCGGGAAAATCCACGTTGCTCACCGCGCTATGCGCCGAAGGCGCAAAGCTGCTCGTCGATGACGCGCTCCGCATCGAGAAGCGGGGAACGCAGATTTGGGGTTACTCGGGCTCGCACGAACTTCGATTGCGACCCCGTTCGCTCAGCGTCGCGGAGCGAATCCCGGACGCTGCCGTGCGGCCAACGGCCGATGCCCGCTACGGCGTCCAAGCCGCCAGCGCTGGAGTCGACGCGGCACGTTTGGACGCCGTCTTGATCCCCGAACCTGATCGGGTCGTGACAACGACTGAACTCACGCGCTTAAGCCCGCAAGATGCGCTCGCTCGCCTGCTCGCGTTGCCGCGTCTGCCGGGCTGCGTGGACCCCGAAGGCCAGCGCGCAATGTTCTCGACCGTCGCCGAGCTATCCCGGCGCGTGCCCGTCGCGATTGCGAGAGTGCCGTGGGGGCCACCCTTCTCGAAACACCTCGGCCGCGATCTTCTGAAACATGTAACGAATCTCGTCGCCGAATCCAGCACCTAGAAAAGACCATGTCGCTGCCCCCCCTCACCAACTTGTTCGCGTCCGCGGCCGCCGACCCCGGCGCCGCGGCGGACGTCGAGGCGGGGCTCAAGAGGACCGGCAAGTTCGACTGGGTTCGACAAGCGACCGGCGGCTGGGTCATCGCGGGAAAGGACCTTCCGGGGGGCCCCAGCACACATTCGCAGCCGAAGGAACGGAAGGACGTCGTCTTTGCCGAAGGGTTCGACCGGCTCACAGAGACGGAAATCGATGAGGCGGCACGGCTCATGGCGCGCTGCCCGGAGCGCCTTTCCGACGTTGCGGGGGACTTCACCCTCGCGCACTTCGGATCTGACGGACGCGCTACCGTCGCGCGCTCCTGCGGCGGGCAAGTGCCGGTTTACACGTGGTCGGATGCTTCGGGCTCGGGGTTCTCGACGCTGCTCAGCGACGCCGCCCACTTTCGCGGCGACCAACCGGAACTGGATCCGCTCGCTCTCGCGACATGGCTCGCGTGGTTCACGGGATTTCCGCACGAGCGCACTTTCCTATCGGGGGTACGCGCGCTCAAGCGCGGGCATTGCGCCGTACTTCGACCCCGCGGTGGCCATCGAAGCGTGCGGTACTGGTTCCCGGTGCCCAGCTCGCTCCCACCCCGCATAGGGCGAGTTGCGGAGGACGTGGCGCGGCGTTTCCGCCAGCAGGTCCTGGGCGCGCTGAAGCGACAAACCGACGTGGGAACCGGCAACCTACTAACGCTAAGCGGCGGGGTCGACTCCTCCGCCATCGCCGCGCTGATGCGCGGAGTCCTCGGCCGGCCCCTCGCTACGCTCAGTTTGGTTCCGCCCGCCGAGAGGACGAGACCGAGAGAACTCTACTTCGTCGATAGAATCGTCGAGGATTTCCAGGCCTATCCGTCCTTTCGTTTTCCTCTGAACGGAGAGGAAAGGAGAGGCCTGCTGCGCATGGCGCCGGCGGTCGTCCACCAACCGCTGCACCCCGCCCTTGGCGCGCTCGCGGCTATCAAAAAGAACTTCCCCGTCACCGTGCTCATCGGCGGTGAATTCGCCGACGAGATCTGCGGGGCTCAATGGCATTTTCCCGACTGGGCGCGCGACGCCTCGGCCTCTCGATTGCTGCGCTGGCGCGAGAACCCGGATGGCCTGAGGGACATGGGGCGCTGGTTGAAGCGTCGCATCCTGGAGCACCGGGGACGATACCAAGTTCCCTACCTCGATGATCTTCCGCCCCTGGTCCAACCGGCACTTCGAGAGCAATATCGGGCTTGGATCACCGGAATGCGGTGCCGGCTCGCAGACGATCCGTCGCCCTACCGAACACTCGCGAGCTACATGGATCGAGAGTCGGCGATGGGCATGAATTGGGAGGTCACGTCCGCCCTCGGCGTGCGGCGCGTGTGGCCCTTTGTGTCTCGCGAGACGATTGAGCTGAGCTACTCCATCCATCCCGACGACGTCATTGGCCCTGGGACCAAGCGCCTGCTCCGTCGCGCCCTCCACGAAGACGTCCCCGCCTGGAGTCTCTATCGCAGCGACAAGGGCGGCTGGGCAGCGGAAATCGCTTCGGGCAACATGCTCTGGAATGAAGCCTTGCCCGATGAGCTGGCCGGGATCGTTCGCAACGATTGGTTCCCCCACCCTCCGGCCACCATCCCAGCCGAAAGCGGTCTGCGATTACTTCAGCTGATCACCACCGTCTCGGCGCTTCGGGAGATCCGAGCGAAGCGCGCGCGTTCTCCGGAATAGATGCGGCGAACGAAAAAAGGCCCGCCGAGGCGGACCTTTCTCCCGGCTACAAGGAGCCCTCAGCCACCGGCCATGGCGGTGACTTCGTCAGCGAACGACTTCTCTGCAGGCTTCTCGACGCCCTCACCGCGCTCGTAGCGGATGAAGGCCGTGATGGTCACATCGGTGCCGAGCGCCGCGGCGGCTGCCTGGCGAACCTGGTCCACCGTCTTGTCCGTTTGAAGCACGCTTGCCGATTCGAGCAGGCAGGTCTCCTTCTTCCACTTGGCGATCTTGCCCTGGATGATCTTGGGTCGGACCTGGTCCGGCTTGCCTTCCTCCACGAGCTGCGCGTCGAAGATCGCGGCCTGGGCGGCGATCTCCGCCTCCGGGACTTCGTCGCCCTTGAGCCAGCGCGGCCCCATCGCTGCGGCCTGCATTGCGGTCTCGTCAACGAAGGTCTTGAACTCAGGCTTGCTGAGAGCCGCTTCGTCACCAACGGTGACCGCGAGCAGCGTGCCCACCTTGCCACCCATGTGCACGTACGAGTGCACGATGCCAACGCCGTCTACCGTTAGACGACCCCAGCGACGAATGGTGATGTTCTCGCCGAGCTTGCCGACGAGGGCCTTCCTGACGTCTTCGACGGTAGAGCCGTCGAGCGGCTGGCCGCCAAGATCGGCACCTTCCGGCGCAGCGGCGGCGATGTCGATGACCTTTGCGACGAATGCTTTGAAGTCGTCGTTTCGCGCGGCGAAGTCGGTCTGGATGTTGATTTCAGCGATGACTCCGGCTTTGCCCTCGTCCGCCACCTTCGTGGTAACTTCACCCTCAGTAGCCAGAGCGCCGGCGCGCTTCGCGCTCTTCGCGAGGCCCTTCTTGAGAATGATCTCGATCGCTTTGTCGATGTTGCCCTCGGATTCCTTGAGAGCGTTCCTGCAGTCATTGATCCCGGCTTGAGTGCGGTCCCGGAGCTCCTTGACCTGCTGCATGGTCACGGCCATTTCGATGTTCTCCTGATACTGGATGGAAACTGTTTGAAAAAACTTTCAGCGCGCGGATGGCCGAACGCCCTTTTCTTGTCGGGGCGGACGGCCAACGCTAAATGCGGGTCCACAAGTTGGCAGACAGTGCGCAGCGCGCTCGACCGACCGCGTTCCTACCTTCGGTAGACGACAGCTTGCTGCGGTCCCCGCGAACGATTGTTCTCGCGAGGCGTCGCTTCCCGCTTGCGGGCCGCACCGTTGACGCATGCGTCGCCGATAGCCTGCGTGATGAGGCGGATCGAGCGGATGGCATCGTCGTTGCCCGGAATCACGTAGTCGATGAAGTCCGGGTTGCAGTTGGTGTCAGTGATCGCCACGACGGGCACCTTCAGCTTGCGGGCCTCGGCGATGGCGATGGTCTCTTGAGCGGGGTCGATGACGAAAAGCGCCTGGGGAAGTGAGCCCATGCCCTTGAGGCCGCCGATGTACTTCTCGTGACGCTCGCGCTCGCGCTCCAACCGAACGATCTCCTTCTTGGGGATCGCCTGATAGGTGCCGTCTTCCTTCATCCGCTCGAGGCTGCGGAGCCGGTCCAGGCCCTGCTTGATCGTCTTGAAGTTGGTCATCGTTCCGCCAAGCCAGCGGTTCGTGACGTAGTACTGACCCGCACGCTGCGCTTCCTCGCGAACGATGTCTTGCGCCTGGCGCTTCGTTCCGACGAAGAGAATGTGGCCACCACGAGCGACGACTTCCATCACGAAATCGAAGGCGCGCTTGAAGAGCGGGACGGTCTTGTCCAGGTCGACGATGTGAATGCCGTTGCGTGCGCCGTAGATGTACGGAGCCATGCGCGGGTTCCAGCGCTTGGTCTGATGACCGAAGTGCACGCCGGCCTCGAAGAGCTCTCGGACCGTTACGGGGTTCGCGGGATCGCGGATGAGGCGTGCTGCCTCTCCTTCGGCTTCTGCTGCGGGAGCGGCTTCTGCTGCGGGCGCGGCTTCTGCTGCGGGAGCGGCTTCGGGCGCTGCCTCTGCCACCGGCGCGGCTTCGGGCGCTGCGGGAGCGGCTTCGGGCGCTGCCTCTGCCACCGGCGCGGCTTCGGGTGCGATCGCGGCGGCCTCTGTTGCGGGGGTCGCTTCGGTCGTTTCGCCCTCGACGGGCGCTGCGGGTTCTGTCACTGAGTTGTCTCCTTTTCGGTTGGGCCTCCGCCGAGCCGCTGGACCAACCCCGTTTAGAACGGGGCACCGGGACCAGCGTTTTGTGCGCAGCGTGTGTGGTTGGGGGGAAAGGTGAACTCTCCCACCCGATTGTCAAACCGCCAGAAGCGGCAGGGCGCGGAGACTAGACGATGGCCCGGGCGGCGGTAAAGCGCAAAAGACGGAAACCGCCCCAGAGGACAAGCCAGAGGACAAGCCAGAGGACAAGCCAGAGGACAAGCCAGAGGACGACAAGCCTGTCCCCCGGGCCGGAAGGCGAATCGGAACAGCGGCGGCAGAACGGCGGCAGAACGGCCGCAACCGCCTCGGCCTCGGCTTCAGGGCTCCGTAAGTAGCACGGACAATTGACCTTCGTATCCCAGGACGACGAGGTCGAGACGCTCATCGGCGTCCACGTGGGCAAACCTTACGGCAACGGGGTCGAGCACCCCGTGGGTCCAGGTCACGGGGTCGCTGAAGGTGCCTAGCCCAGTCCCCGCGAACACGATGACCTCCGACGCCCCCCCAGTGACGAGCGCCAAGTCCACGTGACCGTCGCCGTCGATATCCCCGTGAGCCACGCTGTGTGGGAAACCGGATGCCGGCCGGTCGTCCAATGCCGAGTACGCGGTCCCCGAACGCCCGAGGGCGATCTGGAGCGCGCCGCTCTCGACGTCGGAGAGCAGCGCTACGTCTGGGAAGGGGTCGCCATCGAAGTCGCCAATCGTGATCGCGTTCGGATCCGGTCCGGTACCGGTGGTGTGAACGTGCTCGAAGGAGCCGTCCCCGAGACCCTGATACACGCGGAGCAGCCCGCCCTCGCCTCGACGAGCTTCAACCACGCTCAGGTCGAGATGACCGTCGCCACCGAGGTCGGCAAGAACGGCGGCTGTCGGGTCGCCGTCGAGCGAAAAAGAGGCCAGATCGACGAACGCCCGACTCCCGTCGACGCCCAGGACAGTGACTTTGGTGTCGAGGGCGGAAGTCACCACGATGTCGTCACCGGGCGCGCCATCGAGTTCCCCACTCGACAACGTCACCGGACCCCGAGGCAGCCCGAGAGCGTCGCCAAGCTCAAACGTCCCGCCGACCTCGCCAAACGCGCCCGCGACGAAGAACGCGTCCTGGGACCAGTCGTAGTAGGCCACGGCCATGTCAACGGCGGCGTCCCCGTCCAGATCGCCAAACGTCACACCTTGACCCGGCCCCGGCAAATCAAGAACCACGAATTCCGGTTCCGTCGCCAGGTCCAACACGACTTCTATCCGGTCGGGTCCAGAACTCGAGACGGCCACGTCCGCGAGGCCATCGCCATTCACGTCCCCAACGCTCAGAGCCGTGCACGTCGTCCCCACCCCAAACGCGCGCCGGTGAAAACACGTCTCCAAGCCCGACACCGGAAGCGCTCGGCAGTCGGCGTCGGCAGTCGTGCCAAAATCAAGATAAGGAGCTCGCGGAGAGGCCGCGTCTCCCGGAGGCTGGGAGTCAGAAGCGCAGCCCGCCAGGACCAGCCCCGCGACGATGGCGAACGCGCAAAGCGAAAGCGACGGCACATCTTCCTGAACGGAAGCTCTCGGCGAGGCCTAAGGCCTGAAGTAGGCTTCTGTTGTGGCTAGAACCACTCGGACGCCGAACGGACTAAAGGCCCGAGGGAGGCAATACCTTGACGCCGGTCGGAAACGGCGGCCCGTTTGCGGTGGCCGGAGTGCCCTGCGGTGGCGCTGCCGGCTCCGGTTGCGCGCCTTCCGCCGCTGGTGTCTCGTCCGCGTCGGCGTCATGGACCTCGTCCGCATCCGCACCGACGCCGCGCGGAGTGAGCATGGCGTTCCGCGCAGCTTCTACCCCGGGCGGCGTGCCCGCGCGGCGAGGCTGAGGTCGCGCTGCGGGCGGCGAGGAGGGCCGGCGGGCAACGGAGCGCGGCGTCGGATCTTTGGCGCCAGCGACGACGGGTTGCTCCGATGGAGGCGTGCCGGCGCCAGATGAAAAACCCATCGGCGGCGCTGCTTCGACAGGCGCGGCCGACGCCGGGGCGAGTGCAGGCGAAGACGACCGCCCCGCGACGCCCGACGCTTCCGCAGGCGAGTGAGCCAGTTCTGGCGCAGCGGGCGGGAGCGGATCTTCCTCGGACGAAGAGAGGGTCCACGCCACGGCTCCGGCAGCCGCCAGCGCGATGACGGCGGCGCCGCCCCAAGCCAGACCGCGTCCGCGCGCAGCAGTTCCTTGTCCCGGAACCCTGGAGCTGGTCGGCGCAGCTGTGGCGCCGGTGTCGTGAACGCGATCGCTCTCACTGGCGCGCAGGGACGTGCGAGTCGCCGGTGCCCTCACCGATAGCGGCTCGGTCCGCTCTGGCGCTTCTGGCCTCGCTGGCCGCCCGGGCGCGGCTGCCGTGCCAGCAGACGCGGCAGCACCGCGGCCCTGGGCAGCGCCCGACTTGCGCGCGCTTCGGCCAGAGGACCTGCCAGAGGACCTGCCAGAGGAACCGCGAGCTGGCGCCTCGCTGGTGCGGACGAGGGCACCGGGAAGGGTCGTATGGGTGCTGCCCGCCAGAGGAGCGGCAAGCGGGGCGGCGCGCGCGCGGCGCTCTATTTCCTTGAGGCGGACAACGACGGCGGCGGCGGAAGGCGGCCGATCGGACGGAAGTTTCGCCAACATCGACGCGCAGAGTTCGTCGAGTTCGCGGTCAACGCTCGGTATCAGGGAACTCAGGAGCGGAGGCGGCTCGACCATCTGCGCCAAAATGAGCTTCGCGCTGTCCCGAATCGCGTGGAATGGCCCCTTGCCCGCGAGCATCTCGTAGAGCACCAGAGCCGCCGCGTAGACGTCCGCTCGCGAATCCACCTTCTCCCCGCGCGCCTGCTCCGGCGACATGTACCGGGGCGTGCCGATGGCGACTCCGTGAGCCGTGATCGCGGTCTTCTTCGTCGTTACCTTGGCGATACCGAAATCGAGCAGCTTCACCACCCGTCCCGCGACGAGATAGACGTTGGCGGGTTTGACGTCGCGGTGCACGACATCGATGTGATGCGCGGCAGCCAGCCCTTCTAGGATCTCTCGAGCTATTCTCAGCGCCTCGACGCGCGGCAAGGGTTCCCCGCGGCGCAAGCGCTCGGATAGCGTCTCTCCCTCGAGTCGCTCCATCACGAAATACGCGACGCCGTCTTCGCTGGTTCCCGCGTCCGTCACGTTGACGATGTGGGGGTGGTGGAGCTTCGCGAGCGACAGCCACTCGGTGCGAAGACGCGCGACCAGGTCTTTGCGATCGTTGTACTCGCGATGCAGCGATTTCAGGACGAAGCGCTTCCCGAGCTGCACATGCTCGACTTCGTAGACGCTCCCCATCCCGCCCGAGCCGAGGAGGCTCAGGATTCGATAACGGGCGTCCACGAGAACCCCGTCTGCAAATTCCCTGGATCGTGTGGTCATCGCGAAGCGAGCGCGGCATCGTATCAACGCTTGGGCGTCCGGATAGCCCAAATCTGTCAGACCGCCGCGTCCCCTCGAAGCGCTCGCCGGTCAAGTGTTGCCCCTCCCCGACCCGGCGCGCGCCGGCCCCGACGGCGTCGCGGACAGGCCGGTGGGCCGACCCCCTTGCGATGTGGCGCTGCCGCCAGGTAGATCTGGCACGGGCGGCTCAGGGTTGCGCCGGCGCCCCGTCTCCGTCAGTGCACGCGGACGGCGGCTTGTTCAGGCCCCGGTGAGCCCGTGAGAGATAAAGGTCGAAGATGTCGATTACCCGAGAGGATGTCCTACACGTCGCGAAGCTGGCTCACCTGGAGCTGAGCGAAGGCGAAGTCGACCGACTGACCACCGATCTGGCGAGCATCGTTGAGTACGTCCAAGAGCTGTCAGCGGTCGATACGACTGGCGTCGCTCCCACGAATAGCGTCTCCGTCAAAGTCGCTCCGTTACGCGACGACGAAGAGCGCGTCGGGTTGAGCCACGACGCAGCATTGCGCGAAGCGCCGCGCACCAGCAGCGGAGGATTCGCGGTGCCAACCTTCGTGGAGGAAGGATGACGCAGGGGCAGAGCGAGTGCGTCGCGTGCGTCGCGTGCCTCGCGGACTCAATCGGGCGGGGCGAGCAAACCGCCGAGTCGGCGACCCACGCAAGCCTTGAGGCCATCAAGGCCCACTCTGAACTCAACGCGTTTCTGCACCTCGCGGAGGAGAGCGCCCTCAGCGCCGCACGCGCCGTCGACGAGGCGCGCGGGCGCGGTGACGCGCTCGGCAAGCTTTCGGGAGTGCCCATCGCAATCAAGGACGCCATCTGTACAAGCGGCGAACCGACCACAGCGGGCTCCAAGATCCTCACCAGCCGCCCAGGCTCGCCCGGCAAGCCCACAGAACACGGCTGGGTTCCGCCCTACGACGCCGCCGTCATCGAGCGCCTGCAGGCGGCCGGCGCGGTGATCGTGGGCAAGACCAACATGGACGAGTTCGCGATGGGCTCATCGAACGAGAACAGCGCGTTCGGTCCGGCGAGGAATCCGTGGGACCTCGCACGTTCCCCGGGCGGCTCGAGCGGTGGCAGTGCCGCGGCGGTCGGCGCCCGCACCGCGCTGGCAGCGCTCGGCAGCGACACGGGCGGCTCGATTCGGCAGCCTGCCGCGCTCTGCGGCGTCGTGGGCGTGAAGCCCACATACGGGCGAGTGCCGCGATACGGCCTCATTGCGTTCGCCTCCAGCCTCGACCAGATCGGCCCCTTCGCCACAACCGTCCGCGGGGCCGCGCGGATCCTCGGGGTCATCGCCGGACACGATCCCAGAGACTCGACGAGCGCCGATCGACCCCTGGACGACTACGAAGCCGCCTGCAGCGAATCCGTCGCGGGACTCAAGGTGGGCGTCCCCGACGAATACTTCGCAGAAGGCATCGATCCCGACGTCGAGAAACAGGTGCGCGAAGGGATCCGAGCGCTCAAGGACGCCGGCTGCGAAGTCCGGCCGGTGCGGATGCCACACACGTCGCATGGCGTCGCGACCTACTACCTCGTCGCCACCGCGGAGGCCTCGAGCAACCTCGCGCGCTTCGACGGCGTTCGCTTCGGGCTGCGCGAAGAACAGCAGCACGCATCGTTGCAGGCAATGTACGGCGAGACGAGGGATGCGGGCTTCGGCTTCGAAGTCAAACGACGCATCATGCTCGGCACCTACGCGCTGAGCGCCGGCTACTACGACGCCTACTACCGAAAGGCACAGCAGGTTCGAACGTTGATTCGTCGCGATTTCGACGAGGCGTTTGCAGACGTCGACGTGATCGCGACGCCGACGAGCCCCGTGCCTGCGTTCGAGATCGGCGAGCGCATTGATGACCCGCTCCAGATGTACTTGGCCGACGTGTACACGCTGCCGGCGAGTCTAGCCGGAGTATGCGGGATCAGCGTGCCGTGCGGGTTATCGGCGCCCACCGCCGCCCGCCCGGCGCTTCCCATTGGCTTGCAACTGCTCGCGCCGGCGTTTCGCGAGACCACCATGATTCGAGCCGCTGCCGCCGTGGAAACAGCCCTTGGCACGCTTAGCCCGCCAGGCGCGAAGGCCACGGCATGAGAACGGACGTCGATGTCATCGCACGCGCCGCAACCGGGGCGGACGCGGATGGACTCGCACAGCTCTTCGAGCGGGCGAACCACCGATGTCATTGTCGCTATTGGCACTTCGACGGGACCACGGACGAGTGGCTGGGCCGCGTCTTCAATACGCCGGACGTCAATGAAGAGGAGTTTCGGGCGGCGGTCTGTTCGGGCGCACCCGAGGCGCAGGGCGTGGTTGCGCTCGCCGGTGATGAAATTGTGGGGTGGATGAAACTTGCTCCGGCGAAGAGCGTGCAGAAGCTCTACGCGCAGCGGCTCTATCGAAGCCTGCCGTGCTTTAACGGAGATCGGGCTGGCGTTGTAACCGCAGGCTGTTTCCTCGTGGATCCAGAGTGGCGCCGAGCGGGGATCGCTTCACGCCTCGTGGGAGCCGGAATCGAATTGGCTCGCAGCCTCGGCGCCAACGCCATAGAAGCGTTCCCCTATTCGGGCGCTTCGCCTCAAGATCACCAGTTGTGGACCGGTCCCGAGCCAGTATTCGCGACCCATGGGTTCAGTCGGGTGCACGAGTTTGACCCCTACCCTGTCTTGCGCTTGGCGCTGTGACGCGAAGCCGACCCGACTGACGTACCCACGTACCCACGGAGCCCCCTTGTCTGCTTCCGAGCCCCCGCCCGCCACCTCGATCCAACCGCACGGAGTCCAGATCGTCGACAAGCCGAAGGGCCCGACGAGCCACGACATCGTAAGCGGCACCCGCCGCGCTCTTCGGACTCGACGGGTCGGGCACGCCGGAACCCTCGATCCTCTCGCGACTGGCGTACTCGTCGTTCTGGTCGGCGAGGCCACGAAGCTCTCAGCGCACCTCACCCTCGACGACAAGCGCTACCGAACCACGATCGCTCTCGGCGAAGAGACCGACTCCTTCGACGCCGAAGGCAGCGTGGTTCGACGGGTAGACGTGGTCGACATCAGTGACGAGCGCCTCGCAAGCGGCCTGCAAGCGGAACGCGAGCGCACGCAACAAGTCCCGCCCAACGTGAGTGCTGTGAAGGTGGATGGGGAACGTGCCTACCGATTGGCTCGACGCGGAGAAACGCCGGAATTGGCGCCGCGCAGCGTTCGCGTCAAAGAACTCAAGCTCCTGAGTCGGACGCCGGAGTCGGTAACGGTCGAGGTGCTCGTGACCAAGGGTTACTTCATCCGAGCGCTGGCGCGGGATCTCGGCGCTGCCCTGGACATCCCGGCTCACGTCTCCGATCTCCGCCGCCTCTCGAGTGGCCCGTTCACGCTGGCGGAGGCTCAGCCGTGGCCCCTTGCCGCGCCACCTGCGCCTCCTACGCGACAGCCGAAACTCATCGATGTTTCCGACGCAGCCTGCCGTTG
>PVBE010233738.1_pt1 | contig 12393 bp, 11 predicted proteins | sample 1631181 | NCBI WGS metagenome assembly PVBE01 (sample SAMN08397723, study PRJNA350692) | Marine metagenome, whole genome shotgun sequencing project. | isolation source: water | place: Pacific Ocean | collected 2012-04 | reverse complement strand
GATGGCTTAGCCTTCACGCTTCGGGCCAACGAGCTGCGCTGTCTGATCGGTCCCAACGGCGCCGGTAAGAGCACGTTCTTCAAATGCCTGACCGGGCAGCTCACACCCGATGCCGGCAGCATCCGTTTCGCCGGTCGCGAGATTGCGGGCAGCGGCACGATCGCCATCGCCCGCGCCGGTGTCGGCCTGAAGATGCAGGTGCCGTCGGTGTTCGATGGACTGACTGTCCGCGACTCCCTTTGCGTGGCAGGGCAGCGCCGCCTGCGAGGCAGAGCGCTGGATGGCGCGATAGCAGAGGTTCTGGCGCGCCTCGATATCGGCGATCTGGCACAGCGCCTTGTCGGCACATTAGCCCACGGGCAACGGCAACTCGTGGAATTGGCGATGGTGTTGATGCAAGAGCCGGCATTGGTGCTGCTCGACGAGCCCACCGCGGGAATGGACGAAACGGAAATCGAACATGTCGCGGCGTTGCTGCACGAGTTGGCCCGAGCGCGTGCCTTAGTCGTGGTTGAACACGACATGCGTTTTGTAGCGAACATCGCCGGAGTGGTCACCGTCATGCATCATGGCCGCCTGTTGGCCGAGGGCCCAGCCGATTCGATTCTGGCCGATGCGCAGGTGCGCGACGCCTATTTAGGCGATGGCCATGCTGACGGTTGACGGTCTGGGCACGGCCTATGGCCGTATCCCCGTGCTACGCGGGGTCAGCCTCGCTCTGGCACCCGGTGAGCACCTGGCGGTGGCCGGTGCAAACGGCAGCGGCAAGACGACCCTGGTGAAGACGCTGATGGGCCTGCTGCCGGCAAGCGCTGGGACGATCCTGTTCGACGGAGAGGACATCACGAAATGGCCCGCACATCGCCGCAGCCGCGCCGGCATCGCCTATGTGCCCCAAGGCCGCGACCTGTTCCCTGCCCTCAGCGTACGCGATAATCTGCGCATGGGTTGCCGCTCGGGAAGCGAGGGAGATGCGGCCATCGACCGGGTGATCGCGTTGTTCCCCATGATCGGCGACTTGCTGGGCCGCGCCGGCGGCACGCTCAGCAGCGGCGAGCAGCAGATCGTCGCGACTGCCCGCGCGATTTGCGCCGCCCCGCGACTGTTGTTACTCGACGAGCCGTCCGAGGGTGTACAGCCCTCGGTGGTGGCAGAACTGGCCCGTGTTTTGATCGGGCTGCAGGGCCCCGAGGTGCCGGCGATCCTGCTGGTTGAGCAGAACCTAATATTCGCTGCCAAGGTAGCCGAAAGCGCGCTTGTCATGCACCGCGGCAGCATCAAACGCGCGCTCCCCTCGTGTGCCCTTGCCAAGCCCGGCATGTTGCGCGCGCTGCTCGGCGGCAAAGCCTGAGCAGCACACATTCGACTTTTCACAAACGGATAGATGTAGTATGGTGTTAATCGTATGAGCTCAAGATATTGGGGTTATCCACAGAAAACTATCCACAGGCTGTGGATAGGGTGTGTCTTTTCGGAGAAACGGGCCACCGAATAGGTGTGCGCCGTAACCCAAAGCACCTGGGAAGAAGGTGTTCGACTTAGCCGCGACGTCCGCCTCCTCCCGGCGGATGCCGCGGCCTTTGTCCACACTTCACAAAAGCTTGCACGCGACAGCTGTATTTGCAGCATGCCGCCTCTCGACGGGATCAAGGCCGCCGAATCCCGCGACACCATCCTTGTGTCGTTGCTCGCCCTGGTCTTGGCCAAGGCTGGTGCCGATAAGGTCAAGGTTGAGCCCCGAGCGCTAAGTCTTTGCGCGCGTGCGCCCCAGCCTGGAGGCGAGAAACTCGAATTCGGCTTATTGAACCGCGGCAAGCGCAGAGTGGTCGCGCATTTCGCCAATTAGGGCGCGTTGCACGCCTTGGCGGGGCAGAGCCAGAGCCGACGCGCTGATCGAAAGCATGCGCCCCGAGCGCATGGACGAAGCGGGGCTTGGCTACGAAAAGCCGCCAGGCGAATCCATTCCGCCATTATCTACCGCTCGCTCACCGATTGGGGCAGGACGAGTCGGGGGTCCATGAATATGGCGAGGATTTGAACTATTCCGGCACCACCGGCCTGTTGTGCCTTGCTACTTTGACATTAGGAAAATTTTAGGTACCATGCCTGATGGAGCGGTACATAGCGATAAAGGACAATCCCATGAAACTCGCCATTTCAGCCGTTCTTGTGACCGCCATTCTAGCTGCCGGCTCGGCAACCGCCGATGCGAAGACGCCATCCGGACCGCAGGCAGTGACGCCAACCGTTAACCGGGTGGTAGCCGGTCAGGTCAGCGAACAAATTGCCGACGCGTTGGCTCAGGGGCAGGGAAACAGGCGCGCAGGGGCAAACACGATGGCGGACGGTCTTAATCGCGATTAACAGTCATTCTCGTAATAAACATGCCAGTCTTGGTTGTGTTAGGAGAATATCAGGCGCCACCTCTAGTGTTACTCGGTGTGTCGCCGGCCCCTGTGGTAATTCCGCAACAATAGGTGTGATAAGCCCGCTTGCTCGACCCTTAAGGCAGAGAAATATTTGACGGGTCTGCACGTATGCGATAGCCCCTGTAGGAGGTAATTCTCGCACTCATCGTGTTGGCACGTAGCGGCTGTTTGTAGCGTGTGGTGGTGTGGGTTACTCGGTACGACGAAGCTGGAAATGAAACGAGGATCCAGTAATTATGAGACGACTTATCCCGGTTCTTGTTGTAGCGGTGGCTGCGTTGTTCACTCAACCGGCTCTAGCGCAAACTAGCAATCCGACAAACACAACGGAGCAGGCCTCAAACACGGCCACCGCCTCAGCCATTGTGCGGACTGCGACCGCCCAGACCACGGGTTTGATCTCTTCGCGTGTGTCCAGTTTTCTGGCGCCTGCCGCCGTGGCCGCTCAAGGCGGCGACGAAGATATGGTCGCAGCGCTGTACGACGAGATGAGCCTCGGTACCGGCATTTCAGCCGGCGGCGGTGAGGGCCGTATGGGTGTTTGGGGGTCCGGCAGCTGGACGAGTGTCGAAGACGACCTGGTGTCGACCGCCTATGACGGCGACGTCTACAACGCGATGGTCGGTGCCGACTACCAGTTCAACTGCTGCTTAACCGCCGGCTTGGCAGTCGGCTATGAATCGTCTGATATCGACACCACGTTCAACACAGGTGGCGTGGAGTCTACAGGCTGGACCATTGCCCCCTATGCCGGCTATGTGCTCAACCGCTACTTCACCGTGGACGCGAGCGTCGGCTACAGCGTTATCGACTACGATACGACGCGCGTCAGAAACGCCGTGACAATAACCGGTGGCTTCGATTCCGACCGGTGGTTCGCGTCAGGCGCAATCAACGGCTATTACAGCGTCAACAAGATCCTGTTGAGTGGCCGTGCCGGTTACTCCTACGCGAACGAAAGCCAGGACGGCTTCAACGAGTCCAACGGCGTCATCAACGCCTCCCGCGACGTGAAAGTTGGCACGCTGCGCGTCGGCGGTACCGCCGCTCTCAATCTCGGCAAAGCGCAGCCCTACCTAACTGCTACCGGCGTCTATGACGTACAACAAACCAAGGTTACGGTGGGTGCAGGTCAAGCCGCGCCATCTAATGACAAATCCGGCGTCGACGTCGGTGGTGGCCTGCGCATCTCACTCAGCGATCGCGTGACGGGCGGTATCGAAGGAACCACGCATCTGGCGCGCGACAACTTCGAGTCCACTACTGTCTCGGGCAACTTGCGCATCAAATTCTGATCTGCAGGTGACATCCTCGCTTCGATGCGGGGTCCGGCGTCAGCGCCGGGCCCCGTTTCTATTGGCGCTAACGGCCTTGCTCGGGGCCTGTACCTCACCGGCAACACTGTTCGAAGACGGGCGCTCGCGTGCGCTTAGACTGGCCGGCAATGCCGGTTTTGACACAGTCCGGGTGCCCGCAGGCGCATTCACCTTGTACAGCGCCTTCAAGGGGAGCGGCGGCGGCGATCGTCTGGTGGTCTATATTGAGGGCGACGGCCAGGCCTGGGCTAACCGCTTCACTCTGTCACCCGACCCGACACCCTTGAATCCGACTGGGCTGCAACTAGCGATCCGCGACGAGCGACCCCTGGTGGTCTATCTCGCTCGACCCTGCCAATACGCCGCACGCCAGGATCCGGCACTATGCCACCCGCGCTATTGGGCGTCGCGGCGGTTCGCGCCAGAGGTGATTGAGGCGACCAGTGCCGCAGTGGAACATTATCGGACATTGCTCGGCGCCAGCGAAGTCGAACTGATCGGCTATTCCGGCGGCGGCGCCATCGCCGCCCTGGTTGCCGCGACACGCAACGATGTTGTGGCCCTGACCACGGTGGTTGCCCCACTTGATCACGCCGCCTGGACATCGCACCACGACATCTCTGCAATGCCCAACTCACGCAATCCTGCCGACGTAGCGAACGCTTTGGCCAACACGCCGCAAATTCACTTTGTCGGCGGCAACGATGACATAGTGCCCGCGCTCGTCGCTCGCGCCTACCTTTCGCGCCTGCCAAGCAGCAGCCCGGCCCGCATGGTCGTGGTCGACGGCTTCGATCACACATGCTGCTGGCAGCGTGACTGGAAGCAGCTACAGATCCGCTATCGCCTGCCGTGATAGTTCTTCCGTTGCCGACACGGCGCGAGGTGGCCTGGGCAGCGTTGGCCACGGCTCTGACGGCCGCCTATAGCGGTACCTTCACGTTTTGGCGTTGGCTGTCGGAGCAATTGTCGCCGCCCACTTTGGAGATGTTGCCGCCGGCACTTGCGCTGCTTCTGTTCGCCGTCGTGATTATCCGCGTGGCGCCGCGCCTTCGCATTTCTGCGGGCATCACCAGCATCTGGCTCGTGACCGCGGCTGCTTTGGCGTTGGCAGGGTTACTATTGGCCGACCCAGCATTCCCTGCCAAGCGGGTACATATCTTCCAGTACGCCCTGCTGGCCCTGGTGGTGCGCCGCGGGCTCACCAACCGTCTTGACGGCGTGCCGCTGGTGGCAATGTCGGCGCTGGTTGCAGCTCTGCTTGGGGTGCATGATGAGCTTATTCAGGGCCTCAGGCCCGAGCGCTATTTCAACCTCGCCGACATTCTGGTCAATACCTTATCGGCCTCCGCCGGCGGCTGCCTGGGCGCAGCCCTCTGGGGCCCGGGCAACAGCAATAACCCGCCGTCCCCTCGCGCCTGGCTGACGGTCTGTTTGGCGCTGGCAGGACTGGCAGTCCTGCTGTCCGGCCTCACCTATGCGCCCGCCGCAGCGTTACCAGTGTGGGCTTGGCTGCCAGCGCCGCTCTGCCTTACCTCTTGGCTGCTGTTGGTGCCGGCAGGGCGTCGTTGGCCTTGCGCCTTGCCAGTGTGGATTGCCTGCGGCGCGCTTGTTGAGCCGGCCATTGCAAACCTGGCTGACCTGCCTTTTACCTAGAGCACTTTATCTACCATCTGCGGTCATTTGACCGCAGATGGTAGATAAAGTTCTCTAACCACCGCGGTAGACGTATCGGACCGATACCGCCTGGCAATCGCGCATGGCAAAAGCGATCGCGGCCAGCAAGAAGCTTATACCGAAGGAGTCGATGCCGCCACGCCAGGCTGTGGCCAGCGTATCTGCGGCAAATGCATCGTCGATAGCTTCGATGATAGATGCAGGGATCGGACTCTCCGAAACAACAAAGAGCAGTCCCGCCAGAACGAAGGCGCCGATGGCCCCCAGCGACCGCCGGGCTGAGACCACAATGCCGGCGAGCACGATAAGCTCGAGGGGCAGCAGCCGGCCGAGCAGACCATAGAGCTGCGGCGCCTCGATCCCGAAAATTAGCGGTGCCACGCCTGCAGCCCACAGGACGTGCAGTTGTGCCACCTCGGCCAGCGTCAAGGCCGCAAGCACCACCGCTGCCGAACGCCAGAAGAGACCCGGCCTCCGATCGACTGGATGTGCCGTTACCATGAGGGCGGCGAGCGCAGCACCCACCACGAGCTTGAGCAGGCTCCAAGCCCAGGGGAGATTGGCGACCAACCCGATGTCGAGGTTTGCCGGAACCCCGTCCGGGGCCACCACTCGAACCTCGGGCAAGGTCGCTACTAGATGCGCGACGATAAAGACGATATCAATCGCCACAAGTGCCAGCAAGAAGAGCCGGCTACGCAGCCTCGTCACATATATTGGCACCCGCGCCACCCGATAGAGTGGCAGCACCTCAAGCTCACTCAGACCCGGCTGTTCGCTTGCCATGTATTCCTATGTTCCGTCCGCTGGCGCCGAGCGAATGCGCTCGGCCAGGGTAGCATCCACAGACATGCGGCGTTCCAGGCCGAGATCAAGGGCGCGGCGCATGCGCGCGAAACCGGCGGTAGCCGTCTCTGCCTCGCCCATCATGACACCGCCAGAATACCACAACCCGACCGGGGAGTCGGCGTTACCGGCCAACAGAAGCGCAGCGATCTCAGCGACTGCCTCTTCATCACCCTGCCCGAAAGCCCACCCGAGATAGGTCACTGCCATATCGTCGCGAAGGGGCGCCCGTTCGAGAAACCGCTGCAAGCGCCCCTTCCACCCCGCGGCACGAGCTTGGGCCAAGGGGACGAGCGCGGCATCCGCCACGAGTGCCAGGACCAATTCGCCCGTCACCAGCAGATCGGCGGTGGCAAGACGCAGGCTGGCACCTTCTGCCAAGCGCTTGTCGCTGGCCTCGACGTAGCTTTCGAGACGTCGCGCCATAGTGCCAGGAATTGGTTGCCCAGTATCGCGCACGGCAGCAACATCGACCGCATGGCTACGATACAGCGTGGCAAGGTGAACCGCGCCACGGCCATGGTCGTAAAGCGGCGCAGCCAAGGGTGGGGCGCCGGGATCGCGGTTTGCCATGGCGGCGTGCCAGGCAGGCCTCGCGTCGCCAGCGACAACAAGGGCTGCCGCAAGCAATATGCCCGCCACCAACGCTGCAGCGGGAGCTGCAGCTAGGCGCGGCGGGCGCCAGCGAGTTGGCCCGGCAAGCGCCGCCGCGGCAAGCGCAAAGATAGGAACGGCACCTGCATCCGACACCCCCCACACCGCGAACATCGCTGCCGCCACCACGCCGAGAACCGAAGCCTCGATCAGCCGGCGGCGGCGCGCAAAAAGCGGCAGGGCCGCCGGGAAGGCCCACGCCAGGAGCATGCCCGGCAAGCCCACCGACAAGACGCTTTCGGCAAGAAAATTATGGCTTTGGAAGTGGATCTGGCTGTGGGTTGCATCCCAGCTTACCCCACTTCCGCCAGTGGATGGCGTGACCAGGTCGATAGCCTCGAGCGGCAGGTAAGAGATCTGCCATTCGGCGTAATGCCCCCAACCACCGCCGCCCAGAAGCAGTGCCGGGTTGTCGGCAAGCGCGGCACCGATGACGCCGAGATGGAGCGACCGTGACCACAGGCTGCTTTCGGTGAACTGCGGCCCGATCCACCAAACAACGCCGGTCACCACAAGCGGTGCCAGTAGGGCTGTCCCAGCCGCCAGTAGCCGCAAACGGCCCGGATTGGTGGCCAACAGCCACCAGGCCAGCCCCGACAATGGCAACGCCGCCAGCATGAGCAGTATTGCACTGCGATTGCCCGACAGGTGAATCACCGCCACGGCAAAAGCTATAATAGCCATGCGCCAAACCATGCGGTGTGGCGCCAATGTGGCAAGTAGGAGCGGCGCGCCAAAAAGGCCGTAGAAAGCGACGCTGTCGGCGAACAGGAATGGCGCAAAGTCGTGCCTGTCAAAACCGGACACCATGCTGGCTGTGGTCAGAGCAATAGAGGCAAGTGATACCCAGCCGACAGCACGCCGGAGCGCTGCGTGTCGCATGGCGACCATACCGGCGGCGATGAGGGCCGCAATGTCTAGATGCCAGGCTATGCCTTGTCCGAATTCTGGCGTGCCGAGCCAAGTTAGCCCCGGAAACGTCACCGCCGGTATCCAGACAGCGCTCCAGACCGCCAACGCCAGGGGCAACACCACGAAAGGTTGGCCGAAGACGCCGCGTGTGCGCTTGCTGTCCGCTACAATGGTGAAGGTCAGGCCAAGCGCGGCAATGGCAGCCACGGCATGAAGCGCCGCCGTGACCGGCTCTGCCGTATACCAAAGGCCCGCATGGAACAGAGGCGTCGACATCACGATGATCATTGGTGCGACCAGTACCGCCGCCGCGGTCAGCGCCGACCCCGCCCGCGCGATCACCGCAGCCCGCCCCCGGGTACTTTTGGCCGCTCTCGCATCAGCCAGACAGCCGGGATCATCAGCACAAAACGCACCATGACCAGGGCAGAGACTAAGGCCATGAAGCTCGACGGGTAGTATCCGGCAAAATGCTTGCGCAGAAATCGTATCAGCGAGCGGTGCTTGGCGTACGACACCCGTACCGGCCGGCCAGCGCTGCATACGCCAGGCGTGTGCTCAACCACAGCGTCGGGGGCAAACAGCACGCTCCAACCTGCCTGGTCAAAGCGCAAACAGAGATCGAGATCTTCAAAATGGAGAAAATACGATTCATCGAGTTGACCCGCCTCCGACAATGCCTCGCGGCGGATCAGCATGCAGGCGCCAGAGACGGACGGCACCCCTACCGGCTCGTCCGGCAACGGCTCCGAATGTCGGTTGAAGCTGCGGAACCGGGGATGCCGCGGCATCAACCGATGCAGCTGCAGCACCTCGCAAAAGATTGACCAGGGGGTCGGGATATCGCGCCGCGAACCCCGTTGCGGACTGCCATCCGGATTGAGCAACCTGGCGCCAGTCAGACCAGCATCGCTTTGCCCTTCCAAAGCCTCGCACAATGCTGTGAGCGCGCCCGGATAGAGTCGGCAATCGGGATTGAGCAATAGGATCATCTCGCCGTGGGCCTCGCTCAGACCCAGATTGCAGGCAGCAGCAAAACCACTGTTATGTTCTAGGCAGTGCAGGCGCAGCAACTTTGCCGGAACCTTGGCAAGGGCATCGAGGCTGGCATCACGCGAGGCATTGTCAACAACAATGATCTCCAGCGGCGCCTCATCCTGCGCCAACAGGCTCTCGACCGCAGCGCCGAGATAGGCGCCAGCATTGAAATTTACGATTATGACAGAGACTCGAGCGCGGCGAGACCGCGCCCGAGCCGAGCGCTTTGTCTTGCTAGCGTACTTTTTTCTTGCCGCCAGTGGAGCGACCATCGGGGCCGAAGCTCTCTCGTTCCGGTTTCACCTACCACGCCAATATCCGAGGGTCGGCGAGGATGGTATAACTTAGAGCATGTTCCAAATGTTTGAAAACGGTTCGTGAGCTCGCCGCACAAGCTTGCCAGTGGGCCGGTTACCCGCGTGGACTTGCCTTGGCCGGCTTTCACACGGCTGATGGCGATTGCGCTAAAGGTGCGCTTTGGTATCGCCGGGCATTGGGGCCTATTGCGGCTCCTGATAGCCGCGATAGATCCCCTCATTTATGCGGCGATACTGTACTTTTTGTTGACCAGCGTTTTTGGTCGCAGCGGCTTCGAACGTTACCTGTTTCTGGTAATAGGAATCTCAGCCCTGCGTTGGACTGTGGCTTCGCTACTCGATGGTACAGATTTTGAGGTTTTGCGTACCCGATTCGCCGAGGTGGTGCGGGCACCAGGTACCGCCGCGCTGTGTACCGTCGTCGTACCGCCGACGGTAGTCATGCTGCTCTCCCTCGCCATCGTCGTGGCGATGGTGCTGGGGGTGGACGGATATGCTACCGCGTCGTTAAAGGCTTTGCCTTGGCTGGCGCTGGTTCTGCCCGTGCAGGCGGCCTGGAACGCGGTCGCGGTGCTTCTTTTAGCACGGCTCAAGACCACGCGGATCCTAGCGGGGTCGGGGCCGTTCGTGCTGCTGGCGGGTGTCCTGTGGCTGCTCTCACCGACGCTCTATACGTTCGACGACCTGCCGGTAGCGGCGAGCCTGGTTTTCACAACGCTGAACCCGATCTCGCATTTGCTCGCTGCCTATTACAACGCACTTTGGTACGGCGTGACACCGAGCCTGGATGTGTTACCAGCGGCGGGCATGGTCGCGGTTGCCTTAATCTGTGTCCTGGAATGGCGGCGTTACCGTCAGCCGCCAACCATCATCGCACCGTCTGGGAACCCTCTCCTAGTGATAGCCACCGCGACCGACTCGGCGCCGGGCCTTCCGGTGGCTATCATGGGATCCATATTTCGGCCCTGGTCCAGCCGCCTCCACGGCGTGAGTGGGCGCGATCTAACAGAGTTTATGATCGCCGCCAGCGGGCGTTCCCCTCTTGTCGGGGCGGTTGATCTGGTTGCTGCCGAAAGCCACCTGGGGCGATTGTTCGAAGACCAGATATCGATTTATCCGAGCTGGGGCATGGCGCAACTTGCCTTCGGTTTCGCCATCGCTTCACCAGCGCAGAAGCTGGTGCTCGATGGTGTGCTCGATGCAGCCGATCCCATATTTGCTGCCCAAGCCTGGGCGCGAATCTCTGCCGAAGCAGCCGGCGGGCGCCGCATTGTCGTGGTGACATATCGCCTTTTTGCTCCGCCGGTTGGCGCAGGCGGGTTGTTCGTGGCGGTGCGCGGTGGATCCATATTGCGCGAGGGCGAAATCGGCGTCGAGCTGACCTCATTCTACGAAGAAGTTATGGAGCAAGGAGACCTGCCTGACGCTGCCCATGACGGGGTTGGACGAGGTTAATTGGGGTGACGCGTGGACAAGTGAATAAATGGGGAAAGAGAAGGAAGGAACCGAGTGAATTTTTGTTGCATTGCTGGGCATGTGCGTTGGTGGCAGTGCTTTTTACGGAGGTTGATTGTCCGGACGAATAAGTATAGGCGAAGCCGACTTGGGTGGGGGAATACGGTTTGCGAGTAAGCGGGAGGCGGCGCGGTACACCTGACGCCCGCCGCATTTTGGTGCTTGGCGCCAGCGGCCAGATCGGTCGTGGTCTTGTCTCCGGGCTATTGGCGCAGGGCGATCGAGTATTGGCGTTACGACGTAGCCCGCAAGCGGGCGTCAATGCTGCCAACTGGCTGAGCGCAGACCTGGCAAAGGACTCGCTGCCGCTTGACGGTCAATCTGTCGACGCTGTCATCCACGCCACGAGCCTCTGGTTGCTGCCGCGGCATCTGGAAACCCTGGCCGCCGCTGGGTGTCGCCGACTGATCGCGTTCAGCTCCACATCGGTGGCCACAAAAGTGACAAGCCGCAGCGACCACGAACGCCAGCAGGCGGCGACGCTAGCAGGCGCCGAAGCCGCGATAGCCGAGCAATGTACCCGCCTCGCTATCACCTGGACCGTGTTACGCCCGACACTTGTCTATGGCCGCGGTCAGGATCTCAATATCAGCGCAGCAGCGCGCCTGATCACCCGCTTCGGGGTCTTTCCCCTGGCCGGCAAGGCACGCGGCATGCGCCAACCCGTGCATGCTGACGACGTTGCCGCCGCAGCAATCCAAACCCTCGACAGCCGGGCAGCGGAAAACCGAGCCTACGACCTCGCCGGCGGCGAGACCCTGGCCTACGCGGAAATGATCGGCCGCCTATTTGATGCCCTCGGTAAGCCGCGCCGCCGGCTCAGTTTGCCGACGCCATTGCTCGCCTTGCTCGCTGCTGCCTTCGGGCGCCTGTCTCGTCAGCCCGCCTACACGTCCGAAATTGCGCGCCGCATGAACATAGATCTCACCGTCGATGATACGGCTGCCCGTCGCGACCTCAGCTGGGCGCCGCGGAAATTTTTAACCTGTGACGACCCTCCCCCCCATCTCGTCGATGGCAGCGACCAGCGCCTTGCGTAGGGGAGGTGCCGTAGCACTATGGCCGGCGTCTTCGATAAGGCGCAGATCGGCATTGCCCCAAGCTGCCGCCAAGCGCGCAGCGTTATGCGGCGGGCAAAGCAGGTCGTAACGGCCCTGTACGATGATGCCGGGAATAGCGGCCAGCTTGCCTGCGTGACGCACCAACTGGTCGGGCTCGAGAAAACAGCCTCGGCTCACGTAATGCCATTCCACGTAAGGCGTGCGCGGTGTCGATTCCGCCGTGGCCGGACGTTCGTCCCAAAGGCTTGGCGGAAGGCTCGCAGCAGGTGGATTGATTTCTGATAGCGCCTGCTCAAAACCACCCCAGGCGTGCGCCGCCGGCACGTGGACACGCGGGTCGGGATCTTCCAGGCGCTTGCCATAGGCCGCCACCGGGTCATCGCGCTCGTCCTCCGGCAATAACTCGACGAAGTGCTGCCACAGCTCAGGGCGAAAAGTTGTCGCGGCACCACCGAAAGCCCAGCGCACTTCTTTGGCGGTACCAAGGAAAACCGCGCGCAACACCAGCCCCAGCACGCGTTCCGGATAGCGCTCGGCATAGGCCAAGGCGAGCGTCGAGCCCCAGGACCCGCCCACCACCATCCAGCGCTCGATACCGAGCTCACTGCGGATCTGCTCGATGTCGGCG
>PVBE010366973.1_pt1 | contig 12395 bp, 4 predicted proteins | sample 1631181 | NCBI WGS metagenome assembly PVBE01 (sample SAMN08397723, study PRJNA350692) | Marine metagenome, whole genome shotgun sequencing project. | isolation source: water | place: Pacific Ocean | collected 2012-04 | reverse complement strand
TTTGTCCATTTTTTGAGATTTTGAAGCTGAATTTTGCAGATAAACTTATAAAGTTTATTAAAAAAGAGGCAAAAAAGATCTAAAATGGGGACAAAAGATATCATTCAATTTAGTGGGATAGTCTCAAGATAAAGAGGTAAAAATTAAAAATGTCTAATGAAATTCCTCCTCCAGCTCCACCTAATCCTGATTTCAGTTGGATCCCCCCTAACTTTTTTCCTATACAAGAAGATGAATGGGCTTTCATGGTGATGGAATATATATATAAACACCCCGAAAATGCCTCTACCTCGATGGAAAAAAGAGAAATTTTACATTTTCAAAAGATTATGCAACTTCAACAATCTTTGAATACTATTTTCAAAGAATTGGAGCAAATCTTAGCAAATCAAAAACCAACGTCTTTTGATGCAAAAGTAAACTCTCAAAACAAGGAACTTTCTCAGCACTCTCAAGTGGTAAATAAACTCTCACAGCAGTTAAAGACATTTATTCAAACATTTTTAACCACAAGTGTTTTCCTTAAAGAACCTGCTCAGAAAAATTCTCAATCTCTGATCGCTTTACTTAAAATGTATCTCAAGATCTTTGATTTTATTTTGAATTCTATGAAAGAAAAACCAGATGCGGCTACGATTATTCCTCTTCTAATAAAAGCAGAGGAGAGATTTTTTGAAGATCTTCTTCAGTTTTTAAACACAAAAGAAATAGGTGAAGAGACTTCACAAGAGGTAAAAGATCTCAAAGGTGAGATTTCTCAACTAAAAAAAGGAATAGAAGATTTAAAAATTCTATTGAAAATGGATCTTCAAAATCCTGAAAATCGAAATCAGATTTATCAGATGCTTTCCAAGCTTTCAGAGAACATGGAAGCTCTTATGAATAAACTTTTGCAGTTTCAATCAAAAGAAAGTCTTGTAAAAGTAGATGCAAAAGATCTTTCTGCACCTGATCAAAGGAAAGATCTTTCTACACCTGATCAAAGGTTAGATGCAGCCAAAACTTCGATTGCTTATAAGTTATTAGAAACTATCGCGAAAGCTACTTCCTCTTTTAGCTCTCAAGTCTCAAAAGAAGAAAAGCCTGTTTCTAGCAATCTTTCTCCAAATAATGTAATTGTTCCTTATAGCTCTCAGATTCGATATGAAAACCGGATTAGAAAAAGAAAAATTTTAAGCGAGGAAGAATCAGAGGAAGAAGAAGAAGAGGATCTGGAACAAGATCTTTCTTATCAAAAAGAAGAAGAATCTCCCTAAAAACCTGAATTTTAGGTTTATTGACAAGTATTTCTTAAAAATGATAGATCAAAAAGATAGAAGAGGGAATCTATGCACAGGGTCTATTATTTTTTTATTCTTATGATTCTTGTTTTTTATGGATGCAGTAAAAGCCCTGTTGTTTCGGGTCGAAATGCAGATCACAATAAATACAATCTCATGTATGTCAAAGTAGGGATGTCAGAAATTCAGGTCCTGAATATTATGGGGGACCCTCATATGAAAGAAGTCATTCATGGAAATGGACATATTTATGATGTTTGGTATTATCTTACCAAAGGATATGGACCTGCACAACAACACCCGATTCCCCAAAATTTTACTCCTTTAATTTTCAAAGATGGTTTTTTAGAAGGTTTTGGCTACTACTATCTCAGACATATCCAAGATAGTCTTCAACAAGAGCACCCCAAAGCTAAAAATTATACCAATGATGAAGAAGAATGGCCTAAAAATGAGCATGGCTATGTACCTTCACCAGAAGAAACAAAACAAACTTCTCCTGAAAAACCCACTCCTACTTACGAAAAACAACAACAAAAATCAGGGCCTATTTACGAAAAACAACAAAAAGAACCAGAGCCTACTTACGAGCATGCGCCTTATGAAAGCCCTCATCCCGTTTATGAAGAACCTTCCGGTAAACAACATAAACATCCTTATGAGCCGAAAAAGTGGATTCGTAAAAATAATTAAGACTTATGTATACGGAAATAAGGGCTAGTCAGTGCAATTCCTAATATAATAAGGCAGCCCCCTAAATAAACATTCCAACCAAATTTCTCTCCCAAAACAATCCATCCTAAAATTACAGCTAAAATAGGCACGATTAAAGAATTTAAGGATAAAAAAGTGGGTCCTTTGATACGCAAAAGTTCATAATAAAGATAAAAAGCAAGAGCCGTTCCTATCACTCCTAAAGCGACTGTTGCTCCAACAGTCTCTAGAGTTAAAACATTATGTCGATCAAAGATCAAAGCTAAAGGAATTAAAATAAGAGCGCTCACTAATGTTTGCGCTGTCGGTGCAATCAGAGGAGGAAGCCCTGTAAGATGAGTTTTAGCATATACAGTAGCTATTGCATAACTGACTGCAGCTACAGTCAAGAGCAAAATTCCAAGTGTATAGTTATCGTTTGTAGAAAAAAGTTGAGGAATATATACAATGATTACTCCTGAAAGGGCTAAAGCGATGCTAATGACTTTTCGGACACTTAACCGATCATCTGTTGTAAAATGAGCTAAAATAGCTGTGTAGATCGGAATAGTTCCCATTAAAATTGCGGTAAGGCCTGAGCTGACATGTTGTTCAGCATAGTTGATCAAGACAAAAGAGATAACATTGAAAAAAACAGCCATAAAAAGAAAGCGCTTCCAAAGATGCTTGTACTCCCAAAGTTTATGACCCTTTAAATTACAAATAGTATACAAAATACAAAAAGCGATAAAAAGTCTTGCAGCAGCAAGAGTAAGAGGCCCCAAATTACGAACAGCAATTCTAATAAAAAGATAAGAAGGACTCCAGCAACTAGACAGAGCTAAAAGTATTAAATAAGGTTTAATTTTCATTTTAAGGATGGATTATGATGTACTGTTAAGCAGTATCACACACGAAAAACTTTAATTCTAGGGAGAATCAGAGGCTTTTACTTGTCCAGATTCTCAGCTGAAAGGTTAAAATCTTTTATCACGCGAGTAAATTGATCTATAAGAGGGAGGTTACAACTTCTTAAGGTAAGGTAGTCTTCTCTATCTTTTTCTGTACCAAGGGTTCCTTTTAACCACATATCAAGATAGTACGGTCCTTTAGGGATATCTTCTATAGAAGTCCCTCTTCCTAAAAAAGCATTAGTATAGACGAGTCCTTTACAACAGATTTCTGAGCTTTTTAAGAGAGTTGTTGTAGAGTCGTTATCTAGATAGGAATGACCATTAGCATTAACAAGCCATACTGAATCAGGTTTATCTTTAGACATACTTTTGAGCAAGAAATCAGCTTCATGTGCAGAAACAATGACAAAGATGTACTCATGGTTATTTTTTACAATGAGGATAGAGTGAGCAAGCTTTTGGGTTTTATGGAAAATAGGCAGAGGTTCTTCATAGCTTCTTTGCATAGCAGCTGTCATCAAAATATTTTCTGGAAAGATTTGATCAAAGTGGCGCTGGGGATTATAGCGAACGTTTTTGAGAATTTGTGGAGCAGACAGGAGATCTGCAGGATGAGATCTATCTTGATCTCGAATTGCTTGAATAAAGGTTTTAACGCTTTGTTGAGGATCTGTAGCCGGATTCCACCACTCTTGGTATGTAGCTTCGTGATCAGAGCACTCGTTTTTTTGATAGCTTTCGAACTCCTCTTGGATCTCCTGTGAAACTTCTTGTTCCGTTTCTTTTTCTTGCTCTTGTTCTATCTGAATTTCTGCTTCTTTGCCTTGGGGTCTTTCTTGAGATAAGATCTGTTTCGGCATTGTTTCTTTTTTTTCTTGAGCGATTTTAAGGATCCTATCCGTTTCCTTTTTGGCTTGATTGAAATCGTCGTTTAATAATGATTGCTTTGGTTGTATTAAATTTACTAATGATGTTAATAATGATCCTAAATTAAAAGAACCTGAACCTGGATTCTCTGATTTTAATTCGGCTTGATCGAAATTGTTTTTTAATAAAGCAAGACGTTGATTTCGATAAATTTTAAGAGCCTCAATGGGGTCTTGCAAAATCTTTTTACGGAAAAATTGATTATAGGGGTCATCTACCACCTGAGAGCATATTAGAGAATCATACGCCTTTGAAATATGTTTTGGAACACAGCCTGATCTAGAATGTTTTCGATACAAATCAATAAAGACTTCGTCGATCTGTTGTCTGAAGGACCGGAAAGTAAAGAGAGCTTTTTTTTCTGCTTGGTTTTTCAGAGCAGTGGTTAGAAGATCTTGAACTACAACGGAATTTTTCCCTTTTTTAAAAGAATCATGAACCTCTTTAAGAAGAGCAAAATCTGCAGTTTGGCTCGAGCAAAATTGTCTTTCTCTCATAATCGTTTGAAGAAATGTTCGAAGCTCTATGTTTTTACTAGCTGTGATAATACCATGGGCCTGAAAAGGGAGGGAAATGTCGGTTCCTGTGCAGTGATTTTGGTCAAAAAATGTCAGGCAACCATCGATAGTCAGCCCTTTATCTATCAACGCTTCTTTTCTTGTGTTTTTAAGAAACTCAACCTTCCAGTCACCTTTGATAAATCTTCCTACAGCAAGATGGTTTCTAGTAAGTTCGTTTGGTTTGTGGTGAAAAAAAAGAACGGCATTTTTTTCGTTAATACCGTTCTTTTTTGCATATTCTAAAAATTGGCGGGCTGTGGTTTCGATCGAGTCTTTTTTAAATAAGGCTCCCATATCAAGGATTGCATCTGGAAATTTCCCTCCATCTTTGGTTGCTTCATCTAAAAGAGTTTCAATAGAGGGTTGACTAAGCACATGGACCTTAGTTTTATCGGCGCGTTCAAGAAGTGTATAAAGGATTTTTCCTTCTGCTCCATTATCTCTTTTGAGCTTTCCAAGTTTTTGGTGATACCCATCATAGTTCCAGGGCGTTCCTGTCATTCCTCTTAAAGACGAAACAAGGTTAGGCAGAGCTTGAGCTGAAGAGTTACGATATGCTTGATGGTGCCCGATTTGTTTAAACGCTGTCGTTTTAACTTCGATTTCTAAACAGATTTCGATATCGTCATTGACTATTCGTAAAGCAGTTTCTAAAACTTCTTTTTCTTTGGCTTGATCTAGATTTTGCTTTGTTAATCTATTAAAATCTTTAGCTGCTCTAGTATCTAGAAAGGGACATTTTCTTAAGAGGGCTTCTCGTTTGGCTTCCTTTGTAAAATCGATAGCTAGAGCTTCTAATTGCAACAAGTCAATCCCTTTTATAGAAGCGGTATATAGCTGCTTACAAAGAGCCTCATAGGGATAACCAATTTCTCTATTAGAAGGGGTATTAGCACCAGTAAATGGAACAACTTTTCCAGGACAAGAACGATCATTTGTTCTCCCAAAATGAAGTCCAGGGGATTGTTTAAAGAGATAAGGGAGAATATCGACGACAATATGATGAGCAAGAGAAATCAATGCGCTTGCTTCTTTTCCTTTGGGAGATTTTCTGAGTTCTTCTACATAATTTTTGAGCGCCTCAGGAATTTCCCTTCCTTCTTTTTCTGTAAGAAACATGCAAAAATCCCTTTTTACATCCTTTGGAGCTCCCTTTAAACAAAGACTATCCTCATCAAGTAACTGCTTTGCTAAATCTTCAAAAATGATTTGCAATTCCTCTTTAGATCGCAACCCTTGCGTTTCTTCTTTAAGTCCTAGTTGATCATTTAAAGAAAGATAGGTGAAAATTTTTCGCGTAAGATCGACACGGGAGGGGAGCACAACAGTTTTATATCCATCTGGGAAATTAACTTCGAAGTCAGCTCGAAGAAGGAGATCAATCTCATCACCAAGTGCACTGGCATGGGTTTTAAAAAACGTTAAGATATTGCGGAGACATTTTTCTTTTTCTTGATCTTTAGGGTTGTTTTTTGTGGTGAGTCGTTGAAGTTCTAAATCTAAACTTTGAAGAACCTCTGCTCGCATCACTAGAACCTGTTTTTTATCAAAGCCTTTTTTCAGATCCTGTTCAAGCTGTTTGAGACAAGGCAAATCGAGCTCAGAGCTGAGGCCGTCAATAGTAAAAATTTCTTGATTAAAAACACTTTGTTGGCCTTTTTTTAAGTTATCTCCTAATGAATTATAAAGAGAACTTTCTGCAAAAAGGACGGGAAGTTTATTTTCATATCGTGCTTCTCGAAAGGCCCATAGGGCTGCGATAACAGAAGTTTTTCCTCCTCCCATAATTTTTTGAAGAACGCAAGGTCCTTTAGACAGTTCGATTATATCAGCAACCTGATCTTCTCTAGGAATACATTTTGAAATACGAGCAAAAATGAGCATTTGCAAAAAGGAGAGAGAGGAATCTTTAGAAAGGACGCTCAGATCGGTTTCTAATGCTTCTGCTAGCTCAGCATAGTATTGGTTTTGCTCAAAGCCTTTCGCCTGTTGCGCTTTTTTGCATGCATCAAGAACTTTTTGATAGGCGATGATGGTAACAGCGTGTTGTTCATAGGTGCATAGATATTTCCAGACATTTTGTTGAACAGTCTTTTCTTTAAGTTGGGGAGATGTTTTGTAGGCTCGTTTAAGGGCTTTTGGATCTTTTTCTCCCCAAATAGAGATATGCTCTAGATCGTTGATGGTAAGTGGAGGGTTAGTTTCTTCAATTGCACGACACTGTTCTTTGGTTAATTGACCTGATATTGAAAAATTAAGATGGTTATTTACTATATCGAGAATCTGATTTTTAGATTCATTCATGGCTTTTTGGGTAGCTACTAGCTCCTTTTCAATTCTTGTTATTAATGAGCCAAGGTTACCGTAAGAGCGACCAATCATCGTGAGGCGCTGACGTTCAGCTAATCTCTTTTCCCCTTCTTTAATATCTCTGTTTATTCTTTTTCGTTCCGCTTCGATGAGGGGATAATAAAGAGAAAATTGTTCTTCTTCCAGAGAAGGAAGAGCGTATGAGGGCATTTCAGGAAGATCATATTCTTCTCGATGAAGATCAGCAACTTTCCACAGAACTTTAGATTGATCGGATAAAGAAGATACATCTCCTAGATGGAACGAAGGGGCGTCAGAGGTTTTTCTAGGTTTTCTAAAAGTTTCTAAAATGTCATCTGGTAAATCATTATTTTCAGCTGCTTTAGGCAGCTGATAGCGGTTACTTGATGATACCGATTTGCATGTAATAGCCTCGAGGTCTTTATTAAAATTAGAGAAATCTATTGCAAGCCCGCTATTAGGGAATTTAGGGAGAGATTTCCCTTGTTTTTTTGCTGCGATACAAATTAAAGCAATCTTGATAAGATTTGTTTCTTCAGGTTGGCTGGCCAGTTTGGAAAGAAGTAGAGTTTCTATGAAATTAAGGGGATATATTTCTAAAAAAATCGCCTGATATAACGGTAAAAAGTCGTTATGATTTACGGGTTCGTTCAATGTAGGAAGTTTTGGCTGGCATTGTTTGGGATCATCAAATTGACGCCTAGAAAATGAATAGTCATTATACTCCTTTACTTCATTGAAGGGAAAGGGAGGAGGCAAAATAATTTCAACTGGATCTAGTTGTTTGTTAAGGCGTAAGAGATGTGAGGCAAAAACATTAGAAAGAAGGGGAGAATAGGTCTCTTCTTCGTCCTGTGTTAGATGAAGGGTTTTATTGATATGACTCTTTGTTGACAAATAGTATTTAGCTATATAGGTCAATCTCTTTATCAACTTTTCGGAAAACTCTTTTGAAAAGGTAAACGAAGGATTGTTGTTTCCATTAGTGCGATAGAAAAGCAACCCTGCGTGTAAGATACAGGCTGCGACTTCGGGAGAATGATTTTTTTCTAATTCTCCATAAAAAATGATCCATTCTAAAATCGAAAGGCTTATATCACTAAGGGGATCAAACGGAGAAATTGTTTTTAGTAACGATGCAAATTCGTGAAAATTTCTATCATGGAGGCGGTAATAGGCAAGAGTGAGGGTATCCTCTGGAGTAAAAGGAGTAAGAATGATGTCTCCCGTTTCACTTTTGGAAACATTATAGGAGCTGTAGTGTTCTTGATCGAGGGGAGTGCTCCAGTCAAATCTTTCCCCTTTTTCATCTTTTGGTATATTAAGAAACCCATTTCTATTAAAGCCTTCTAGTGCTTGAATCTGAAAACGGGGAACTAATAGGATCTGATTTCCTAATCTATCTTGCAAAAGAAGAGATTGCTTTTGAACAGAGAGGGTATTTTGGGGAAGATTATTTTCAACGAGGTGAAAAGCTGTATTGTCTTGCCATTTTAGTTGATTTTTATCAGCAATAAAAACGAGGTTGTAGCGGGGCACCTCTATGTAGGTTTCGTGATGATGATAGACTCTTTTGTAGATGCAATCGGGGCGCTCGATTGTTGCTAATGCTGGGCATTCAACGGAGGCGTAATAGGATTTTTGATCATGAAAATAGATTTTTTCTTCATCAGGTTTCCAGGTCAGTGAAGTGTCAAATGCCTCATAATTGCGCCCTTTAACAAAGGTCCATTGTTTTTTTACTGAATCATAGAAGTGACAGTATCCCTTTCGTAAAGGAAGGGGTATAGTTTCTTCCATCTGATCGGCTGGATGAAAAATGACCCAGGGTTCTTGTTCTTGGTTTTTGAATCGGAAAGAGATTTGATTGTCTATCTTACGAAAGGTTCCTGCAGGGTGAGTGAGATATTCAATACCTCCTATACTTCGGACGAGATAAGTATTCTTCCCAAATAGTAGCTGATAAAATGATGACCCTGGATTAAAATCTCCTGATCTCTCTAAAAGAGTCCCATTATAGAAAATATCACCTGTAGAGCAATGCATTTCTATGAGCGTGGCCTCAGAATCCAAGTAACTGTCATTTTTTGCTCTACCCTTATCCGTTTGAAATGTGATCTTAGCAAATCTTTGATCCATTTTAATGTGATTAGGTACGAACTTTGCACCAATAATGGAATTCAATTTACTTTCTTCTATAATGGATTCAATTAGGAGAGGTAAAAATTCTTTGTTTTTCTGAGTAAGCAGCGGAAGTAAGGTATGGATACGGGAAATAATGTCATATTCTATAAAGAGATAGGGATTGTCTTTAGGAGCAGAAAAGGAGGAAAAGGCAAAGTAGTGACTAAACACCTCAGATAAATCAACAGCGGTATTTTCTCCATGGACTGTTAAAGCATATAGATAGTGGATATGATAGGAGCGCTTGAGCTCTTGGTTTTCTTCGTTTTTTACTTTTAAAGAGGCGATATGATCCTTCATTCGAGTGCGTTGGTTTTGCAGTGCTCTTTTTAATTTCTGTGGCAATTTTTCGGGAGAGTAATATTGGGCTATGCTAAAAAGAACATACGATGAAAAGAGAAAAAGCTTATGATCAGGCTCGCCATCTATATTAAAAGCAAGAGCTTCTAAGCTCTTTATAAATAAGGCGATTTCATCAGCCATTTCATCAGGGAATTTAACAATGGCTTCCTGTACCGCATTTTTTCCTAATTGAGATGTTTTAAATAGTTGAGTGAGAAACAAGGTGCGGTGGTGAGGATCTTGAAGAAGAGAAGCATGCTGTGAGTAGAGAGTCAAAAGTTGAAAAGGGGCTATAGATCGGTTAGTTGTAAACGAAGCGCTCAGTTTATAAAAGGCTTGGGTATCTAGAGCAATTTTTTCTATATCTAGATCCGTTTTTAAAGAGTTGGCTTCTTCTCGAATCGCTTTCGTAAAAGTGGTTAGATCTTGATTTTTTCCTAAACTTTCTAATTTTTTAAAAATTTCCTTAAAAAAGAGGGGAAGATCTGCTCGATATCCATATATTCCCTGAAAAGAAAATGGGGCGGTTTTATAGGAGTATTTTTTTACTTGAATTTGATTATTTCCCATATTTGAAGAATAAGTACAAGTGAAGGAGAAATTGTAGGCTAACATTCCTATGAGACAATGTGATTCTCGTAAAGCTCTAAAGGGAGAAAAGACTTCTGAAAATGGGTGACTATCGTCTTCTATTAGCAGGGTTTGATTTTGAATTTCTTTTGAAGTTTCCAAAAAGCGAGAACGCAAATACTCTTGTTCAAGATAAGGGGTTAGAGTTCCTTTGATGAAATCTTCGGAAAAAAGGTTGCAAAGTTTTTTAGAGAAAAAGATTTCAGGATCGCATGGATTTGGAAGAACCTTATTGGAAAAAAAATCTTGAAAAACAGAACACCCATTCTCTGGTTGTTCCCATAGATCAAAGGCGTTCCTCACTTCTAAAAAGCGCTTTTGTTCTTTTGGATTCAGTAGAAAGAAGAATGGATTTTTATCGACTTGCTCAAATAAATTTTTAGGGGGTACAAGAGTTTTGAGTAATTTTTTGGCTTCATCTGAATTTTCAAAGGCAGCTGTGTCTAATAAAGTATCAGTAGTATGGGGAAACATCGCCCACAAAGCATGATAAAGTGTTAGGACGGTGATAAAATGTTGTGGAACAGCGTCTACTCCTTTCGCTACCTCTTTTATTAATAAATCTGATTTTACAGAATGAGTACAGTAAATGTTTAGAAGTTTATAAATTTCACTAAAGGAGACTGTATTTTTCCAATCTTCACGATTTAGCGAAAGTTTATTAGCAAAAATATCTATATGATGAGAGATGTAAAATTGAGCCTGTTGAGTATCAACATTTACGTTCATCTGACGAGAGTACATATTTACAATTGATTTTGCATGTTCTTGGGCATTATCTCCTGTTATTAATATCAAATTTGGAGGCAAAGGAAGAAACGCTCCAAGAGATTTTAAAGAGTTACTGTCCTCAGTTTGTAGATTCAAAGCCCTTAATTGGGGAAGGGAGGATGAATGTTGAATCAAGGGAGATTTTATTGGCTGATAAAGTGATGCAGGTTGAGTATCAGTGTTAGGTGTTTTAGACTGATTATGGTTTTTTAAAAAACTGTCAACTTCGCGTAAAAGATTTGAGCAATTTTGCGGTATTTCTGGGTGCCTTTTGTTAAAGGTATGAGCAACTTTGCGTTGCATTGCATATAGCAGGAGTAAAGATTTTTCAGATGGGTTATTTTGTGCATAATTAAAGTAAGCTCGTAAAGTTTGTTCTTTCAGAATTTCAGAAAAGGCTTTGTATTCTTCTTTGCTTTTTTTAGTTAAAAAATAGGTAAGACGTACATAGGCTTTGCTTGCTTTTAAAGTGCAAGTTCCTGATCGTTGCGGAGTGATGAACAACCAACTTTGCTCCATCAGATCGGCATCATTTCGGTAAGGGGTAAGAAGAGCAAGCGCTCCTTCATAGATAATTTTAGCCTTAAAATCTGGTTTTTGACAATTAGCTTGGAAGGAAAGAAGGAATTTAAAAAAATCTATTCCTTTAGTTCCATAGAACAATTTTTCCTTTGGAATGTTGATATAGGAACATGCAAGTAGGGATTTTATCTTCTTATACCCTTGAATTTGGATGTGATAATCGATCCCTGCTCCTGTATTGATCACGCGGAATGTATAATTCCCATTTTCCATTTTAGTTAGGGTGTATAACATTGCATGGCCCAATGGATCTCCCGTCCATCCTCCGGGGATAAGAATAGATTCATTGAAAGAAAGAATTTGAGCTTGGTCAACAATTTCTTCTACGACTGAATCTAGTTTTCCTTCCTTTAATTTTTTTGCCCATTTTGCGCATTGAGTAAATTGTGATTCAAGAATGAAAGAAAGATCACTTGGATTAGATTGAAAAAAACAAGCAAGAAAAGAAAGCATGTGAGAAAAAGGGGCCCCTTCTAAGTCAGAATGCTTTATTCGAGAATCAAGGAGCACATGAGCCGCATCTTTATCTTCATAATATCTAGGAAGGGTAAGACTAGACTGAAGAGGGGGGAATGGATAAGATTTTGTTGGTTGATAAAATGATGCTTTAAGTGGTTCAGGTTGGCCGTGGTATTTTGCTACGGAAAAAGAGATTCGAGCAATTTTTTGACATCGCCATTGTAAGTCTTTATTTTGAAATCGTGGAAAAATTCGGGGGGTATAGCATTTGCTCAAATGGGCTATTTTGTGCATAAATAAAGTACTTTTGTAAAGTTTATTTTTTTAAAATAAAATAATAACATAACAAATAGCATTGGTTTTTAATAACAATAAATCCAAATACTAATTAAGTATTTACTATACACAAATGAGAAGTTACTTGCAATACAATTTTCCAAATAAGTGGTTAAATAAATATCTATAATTATATTGGCTTTTATAATGAAACTGTATTACTGTTTTTTTTAATTCAAAAATGGCATGAGACTATCGCCACTTTTGAAATTTTGAAGCCGCGTTTTGTAGATGAGACTATCCCACTAAAGTGAATAAATGAATTTTTTGTCCATTTTTTGAGATTTTGAAGCCGAGTTTTGCAGATAAACTTGTAAAGTTTATCAAAAAAGAGGCAAAAAAGATCTAAAATGGAGGAAAAAGATATCATTCACTTTAGTGGGATA
>PVBE011973245.1_pt1 | contig 12396 bp, 12 predicted proteins | sample 1631181 | NCBI WGS metagenome assembly PVBE01 (sample SAMN08397723, study PRJNA350692) | Marine metagenome, whole genome shotgun sequencing project. | isolation source: water | place: Pacific Ocean | collected 2012-04 | reverse complement strand
CCGCTCCACAGGACATCCGTGGCACAAGTCTTGCGTGGGAAGATGCCCCGATTCCAAAGTTTACTGAGGTGATGATGAGTAAGTTGATAGACCGACTGCATAAGGCGGGCACCCAGTCACCCACTCCGCTGGGATTCGGGGCCGCCACCCGGAGAGCCGAGACCACACCCAGCGTGCTGCTGCTCGGCCGGACCGACGGGGCCGATTTGAAAGGCGCCGCCGACCTGTCGCGACTCGACGCCGTGCTTGTGTCGCTGAAGTCCTGGGAAAAGCGGCCACTGAACGCCGTCGGCAACTCCCTCAAGGACAAGGTATGGGGAGTCGCCGCCTCGGGCATCGGCCGAGACCAGATCGGGCTGCTCAAAGAGAAGGGCTGCGACTTCATCGTCTTAAACGCAGAAGATACCGCCGCCGCCGTCCTGAACGACGACGAACTGGGTAAGATCATCTCCGTGGACTCAGACCTGGACGAGGAGACCGCACGCGCCATCCAGGAGCTTCCTATCGACGGAGTCCTGTTCTCGTCAGCCGACAGCATGCTGCCACTTACTGTTCAGAAACTAATCGAGTTCCAGTTGACCCGCGGACTCGTCGATAAACCGTTCGTCATGGTCGCCCCGCCCGGTTTGGGAGGGTCGGACCTGGAGTTACTGCGGAACGTCGGTGTGAGCGGCCTGCTGGTCGAGGCATCCTCGTCCGAGTCTGTCGCCAACACTAGAGAAGCCATCGCCGCCCTGCCACGCCGCAAACCCTGGGCCAGGTCCGAGGACATAATCGCCCCGCAGGCCCTTACCGGCGCCGACCCATCACCCCGGGACGACGACGAAGACTTCGACTTCTAGCAGGCTGCTGATTAATGGGGTGTACAGAGGGGCTAAGCCCCTCTGCAGGGAGTCTGAGGGTGTCCCTCAGCTATAAATTCTTCCCCCTTCCTGTCCAGGAAGGGGGACAGGGGGATGGTCGAAAGTTTTTCAGCAACCTGCTAAGCCTGCTACCGCCCCGAAGCCAACCGTTCTACGAGGAACTCCGGGAGTCCGCGCGCCCTCATCTTCTCCTGGGTGACCTCAACGTCATACTCGACCCTGTGGTGAAAAACGGCGCCCACGGCCGAGTCGTAGACCGCGTAGCTGGCCCTGGGGTCGCCGTCACGAGGCTGACCCGCGCCACCGGGGTTGATTATAAGCCGATCCGTCCCCAGAAAAATCGGCGTATCCAGCGGAAACTCCAGGAACGCGGCCCCGTTCTCCGCGGGGCGGCACAGGAACGGCACGTGTGAGTGCCCCACGATACACCAGGAGGTATCGAAATGGAGAAAGCTGGCCACCGCCGCCCCGGTCGAGACAACGTACTCCCAGATTGGGTCCCGGGGACTGCCGTGCACCAGCGTGAAATCATCCAGATCGACCTTCAAAGGGAGGCTGCCCAGATAGGCGATATGCTCCTCGGACAGGTTGTCGGCGGTCCACCGGTTCGCAATAGCCGCATGGGGATTGAACGACTCCACGCTGAGCTTCCCGATGGACGCCAGGTCGTGGTTCCCCGCGACGCCGACGTGATCGAAGCTCTGCATCAGCTCGACGCACGCGCCGGGGTCGGGCCCGTACCCGACCACGTCCCCTGCAGACCATACACGGTTGAAGCCGCCGCGGCCCTCGGCGTCCTCGATGACGGCCTGGAACGCATCCAGGTTGCTGTGAACGTCGGCCAGGATAAGCGCTCTCAACCTTCGCCTGCCTTGAGGTAGTGATTCCAGCACAATATAATACACCAGCCACATGTCCGGCGACCAAAGGACACGACCAGGAGGATTCAAAATCGGCCAGAGCAGCGCCACCGCGCCCGGCACCTCGAGTAAATCACTCACCGTCGAGGTCATCAGCCGTAGCCCCGATCAGACCCAGGCCATCGGCAGGGTCCTGGGAAAGCACGCCGGGCCCGGCGACGTCTACCCGCTTGTGGGCAGGTTGGGAGCCGGTAAGACCTGCCTCACGCAGGGGATCCTCTGGGGCCTGAGTGGGGACGAGTACGCCCGCAGCCCCACCTTCGTGCTCATGTCGCAGTACCAGGCCCGCCTCACCCTCTACCACATCGACCTCTACCGTCTGGACACCCTGGCCGAGGTAACGGACCTGGGCCTGGACGAGTATCTGTTCGGCGACGGGGTGTGCGTCGTGGAATGGGCGGAGAAAGCGCCGGGCATCTGTCCGCCGGAGCATATGGCCATCCGGATTGACCGTATTGATGAAAGCACCCGTCGGCTGACCTTGACTGCAACCGGAAAAAGATTCGCCAAGACAATCCACGCCGTTAGAGCGGCCTCCGTTTCAAACTAGCCATCTGGAGCCAACCAATTGGAACTGGCCATAGACACCTCGACCAGATACGCGTCGGTGGCGATCTCCAGAGAAGGAGATGCGGTCGGCGAACTTACCTGGCGATCGGAACAGAACCACTCCGTGGAGCTGGCTCCGGCCATAAACGACCTGCTGCGACGGGCAGGAGTCACCATGGACGACCTCACACTGGTGATCGTCGCCCGAGGGCCTGGTGGCTTCAGCGCGCTCCGTGTGGGACTGAGTACCGCCAAGACCCTGGCGCTGGCCCTGGAGCTTCCGCTCGTCTCGGTGGGTACCCTGGACGTGGAGGCGCAGCCCTACCTTAGCCTGGGCATCGACGTCTGCGCTCTCATCGGCGCCGGACGTCAGCGCGTTTACCTGGGGAGGTTCCAAGAGTCGGGCCAGGGCTCGGAGCCCCTTTACAAAGTTTTGGAGCACGACGACCTCGTCTCGGCCATCCATGGCCCTACCCTGTTCTGTGGAGAAGGGGTGCCGGACGTGGCCGAACGTCTACGGACCCAGCTTGGCGACGGGGCCAGGCTGGCCGACGTTCGGCCACCGACTCGGAGGGCCAGCGTAATGGCCTTTATGGGATTTCGGCGGTGGCAGGAGTCCGGCGGAGAGGACCTGGCCGGACTACAGCCACTCTACCTCCGCAGCGCCCAGATCAATATGGCCCGCCGAACCTGGGCCAAGACTCGTTAGCAAGGAGATTCCCTGGCATGCAAAAAACCCTTGTCTTGTTGAAACCGGACGCCGTCCAGCGTGGACTCGTCGGAGAGATAATCTCCCGGCTGGAGCGAAAGGGCCTGAAGCTGGTCGCCGCCAGGCTGATGCAGGTCACCCGTGAACTGGCCCACAGGCATTACGGCGACCACGTCGGCAAACCATTCTTCGAAGGGCTTGTCGAATTCATAACCTCCGGCCCGTTGATGGCGCTGGTCGTCGAAGGCGACAACGCGGTAGAGGTGGTCCGGAAGACCATGGGTGCAACAAACCCTCAGGACGCCGCACCGGGAACAGTCCGTGGTGACCTGGCCGCTTCCATAGGACAGAACCTGATCCACGGCTCTGACTCGACGGACTCGGCCGCCAGGGAGATCGAGCTGTTCTTCACACCTGAGGAGATCGTCCAGTACCAGAGAGAGCTGGACCGGTGGATTATTGAATCCTGAGGACCTCTACAGCGCCGGACCAGGCCGCCTCAATTGAGTAGTACTCACGTTTCTCTGGACCGAACATGTGGACGATCAGGTCCCCGAAATCCAGTAGCATCCAGCCCGAGTCCGAGGTGCCTTCGCGGTGGTGCAGGGTCGCCCCGGCTGCCTTGAGGGTATCCTCGATCTCCTCCACAAGGCTGCGAATCTGGCGCGAAGACTCGGCGGTCATTATCACGAAGTAGTCTGCGAAGTCGCTGAGTTCCCTTATGTCCAGCATGACCACGTCCGACGCGAGGCGCTCGGAGGCCACGTCCACTGCCAGCCGGGCATGCTCAACTGGTTCGATTATCGCCTGTTTCACCATGGCCGCATTATAGGCCGCCCTCCGTGGCCGGTCAATTTCCCGGCGCCGGCCGCGATTGCACCGACAGAAAAAGACTACGCCAAGCGTCCTATCTGTGATTTCGAGCGTTCCAACGCATCGGGATCCCGATACTTATATCGGGAAAGTCGAGAAATCTAAGACCGTCTAACAAAACTCATAGATTGGGGAAGTCTATAGGAGGTTTGGGGGTACCCCTCAAATACCATTCTTGAGTGGGTGGGTAGGAGATATAGAAAAAATCTCGGTTGATGGCCCTCAACTCCCTGTGTTAGGCTCTCTACCATGGGTAAAGGACGTGTGATCGTGGCCATGAGCGGGGGCGTGGACTCCTCGGTGGCCGCACTGCTGCTCAAAGAGCAGGGCTACGACGTCGTCGGCGTCACGATGCGCCTGTGGACCGCCCAACTGGACGATCTCCCCAGGTTTAACCGTCGCTGCTGCTCGGTGGAGGACGTGGACGACGCCCGGCGTGTCTGCCAGGTCATCGGCGCGCCCCACTACTTCCAGAACTTCGAGCGGGAGTTCCAGAAGCACGTCGTGGACTACTTTGTCAGGGAGTACGAACGCGGCCGCACTCCTCACCCGTGCCTGGCCTGCAACGATAAGATCAAGTTCGACTTTCTCCTCCGGAGAGCCCTTTTTCTGGATGCCGACTACATCGCCACCGGTCACTACGCCCGCATCCGGCAAAACGGCGCCGGTAAAAAACTGCTGAAGGGGACCGACCCCGGCAAAGACCAGTCCTACGTCCTCTTCACCCTGGGCCAGGCCGAGCTGGGCCGCCTGCTCCTGCCGGTTGGCGATTACCCCAAGGACGAAATCCGGCGGCTGGCCGCCGGCGCCGGACTGCCCGTGGCCGACAAGCCCGACAGCCAGGAGATCTGCTTCATCCCCGACGACGACTACCGCCGCTTCGTGGGCGACCGGACCAGGCCCAGGCCCGGCGATCTAGTCGATACCGCCGGTGCCGTCGTTGGCCGGCACCCGGGCATCCACTTCTTCACCGTCGGCCAGCGCAGAGGCCTGGGGCTGAACGGCAACAGCGGCCGGCCCAGGTACGTGGTCCAAATCGACTCCGAATCCAACCAGGTGGTGCTCGGCTCCGAGGACGAACTCTACCGTTCGACCCTCTGGGCATCCGGCGTGAACATCACCTCCGGTGAAACGTCCAAAACACCGCTGGAGGTCACCGCCAAGATCCGCTACAGGGCCGCCGATAGCCCGGCCACGGTGACCGTAACAGGCGACTGGGCCGAGATCCGTTTCCATGAACCCCAGAGAGCCATAACCCCGGGCCAGGCCGTCGTATTCTACGACGGCGACGAGGTCGTCGGCGGAGGGATCATCGAGTTGGACCCACCGCCACCGATATAACTGGTACTCAGTCGTGTAAGTAAGTATCTCAAAATCCTTGCGGGAGAGTGCCCCGACGGGTCGGGGCCAAGGAGTCTCCCCGACATGTCGGGGTAGGAACAAAACCCTCGTGGGCAGGTGTAAGTCACCTCCCTTTTTGAGATGGTCTCTTAATAAACCCAAATAGATAAGAGGACCTTATGGACTTCAAACACATCATCAAAATGGCCCTGAACGAGTACATGGACGAGCTGCGAAAGGCCCTGGACGGCCTCACACCCGAGGAGCGCCGCTTCCAGCCCGGCCCTGACTCACATCACGTCGACTTCGCCGTCTGGCACATGGCACGGGTCGAGGACGACTGGCTCCAGCGTTTCGCTCAACGCACCGACTCGATATGGCTGCGGGATGGATGGGACAAAAAACTGGGCCTGCCGGAGAAGGACAGCGGGTTCGGTTACTCGGCCGAGCAGGCCCGCAACCTCCCAGCATACGACATGGAGGAGATGATGGCCTACTACACATCGGTCCGGGAGGAGGCCCTGCGGTTTGTCGACGGCCTCACCCAGGATGACCTGGACAAATGCCCTCATCCCGAGCGCCGGCCCGGCTACACCATCGGCAAAATGTTCAGCCACGTCATCGTGGAGGAGAGCCAGCACGTCGGTCAGATTGCCTATCTGAGGGGCATCCAGCGCGGCCTCAACAAGTAACCCCAATCCGTACTCTTTCTTTGATAGGAGTATCGAAGACCCTTTAATTTGGTGCGGCAGGTGTGCGACGCTCTTAGGGACCTAGCGAGTCGGGAGGGGTAATGACCGCTCGCCGCCGGCACATCCCAGAGAAAACCAACCCCACCTACCTGGAGGAAGAAACTCTGCTGCGCCAGGGCTACTCCCTGGTGGCCGGCCTGGACGAGGTGGGCCGCGGGCCGCTGGCCGGGCCCGTGCTGGCCGGGGTGGCCGTCCTCCCGCCCAACCCCACCGGGCCGTGGGTCGGCCTGGTCCGCGACAGCAAACAGATGACCCCGGCCCAGCGCGAAACCGTTCTGCCCCAGATACGAGAGGCAGCTCTGGCGCTGGAAGTCGGAGCCAGCTACCCTCACGAAATCGACGAGTTGGGCATCGTTGGCGCCACCCGCCTCGCGATGCGGCGGGCCCTCGACTCCCTGGCCCTCATGCCCCAGTTCCTCCTGTTGGACGCTCTCACACTGCCCCAGGTGCCGGTAGCGCAGAAGGCCATCATCCGCGGCGACGCCTCGTGCCTTTCCATCGCCGCCGCCTCCATCGTCGCCAAGGTCACCCGCGACAATATTATGCGGGACGCCAACCTCGACTACCCCGGCTACGGATTCGCCAAAAACAAAGGTTATGGCACCCTCGAGCACATGCGGAACCTGGAACGGCTCGGCCCTTGCGCCATACATCGCTACTCCTTCGCCCCGGTCAAGCGGTGGTCGAGGGCGGAATGAACGACCGGCGACAACGTTTGGGCCGGCGGGGCGAAAGGCTGGCCCAAACCCATTTGGAGGAACGAGGCTACACCGTCCTGGAGACCAACTACCGCACCCCCAGCGGCGAGATCGATCTCGTCGTAGAGAAGGACGGCCAGCTTGTATTCGTCGAGGTGCGGACCCGGACCGGCACCGCGCTGGGCAGACCCGAAGAATCCATCACCCAGAAAAAGCGCTCCCGCCTGGCCGACTGCGCCCAGGAGTACCTGGAGGCCATCGGCGCGGCCGATGCCGACTGGCGGATCGACGTCGTCGCCCTTGAGGTGGACCCTAATGGGCGGGTGCTCCGCCTGGAGGTCGTTGAAAACGCCGTGGAGCTTTAGTGCTTACTGGACATGCGCTGACCGCCCTTCGATGCCACGCCCCCACCACGACATTCTGTTACAATCTACTGAGTCTTTTCCTGAGGCCCTGACCCCCTTGCCACCATACGAGTACCGTTACCTTGCGAGCCGGAGCAGGTCCGGCGTTTTCAGCCTCTCCGCGGACGATGCCCGTCCTGCCAGGACGCCCGAAGGGCTGGACATCTAACCGTGAGTTCCGTGACCCCCTTCGTCTCCTCCCATGTCCGGTCCATCATAGAGAGCCTTCGCCTGCTCGAGTCCTTCGTGACCGCACCCCTGGGCCTCTACTCCGACATCAAGATGGTCCGGGAGGCTATGCCATTCCCCGAGGCCGCCGAGCTTACCCGCGACGAGACCTCGGAGCGCCGCACCGCGTTTATGACGCTGACGAAACAGCCCCTGGAACTGGCCTTGAAGACCATCTCAGTCACCTCCGAATCCCTGGACGCCCTCGGCTCCACACGAGGCGAAGGCGGTTCTTCCCTTTCCCCCGAGTGGGTGTCCCGGGCGCGCAGGGTCCTGGCCCGCGCCCACCAGCGGGTGACCGGAGAAATACGAGCCACGGTGGCAGCGCGGATACTCGGCCTGTACGTCATCGTGGACCCGGAGGCAACCAACGGCCGGCCGGTGCTGGAGGTGGCCGAGGCCGCCCTCAAAGGCGGTACCCGGGTCCTCCAGCTGCGGGACAAGTCCCACGACAAGGCCGAGGTCTTGTCGTCCGCACGCGATGCCAAATCGCTCTGCGACCGGCACGGCGCCCTTTTCATAATGAACGACCACGCAGACCTGGCCCTGTCCAGCGACGCCCACGGTCTTCACGTCGGCCAGAGCGACCTACCGGTGGCCGAGGCCCGCCGCGTCCTGGCGCCACGGCAGGTCTTGGGGCGCTCTAACAATTCGGTCGACGAGGCCCTGGAGTCCCAGTCCCAGGGTGCCGACTACCTGGCGGTGGGGGCCGTCTTCCCCACGGCCACCATGGGAAAGAGCGACAGGACGTCAATAGGTGTCGAGATGGTGGCTAAAATCAAAGAGATGGTCGATAGGCCGGTGGTGGCCATCGGCGGCATCAGCGCCGAAAACGTCGCCGACGTGGTCCGCGCGGGCGCCGACTGCGTCTGCGTCGTCAGCGGGGTGACCCTGGCCGTCGACCCGGAAGCCGCCGCCGCCGATCTGGTGGACAAAATCGAGTCAGCCACCTGACCACACCCGACACCCCTAACGAAAGGCTGCCGACATAATGTTAGACCTCACCGAGGAGACGACAGAGGTCCAGCGGCAAAAACTCCAGGAGATAGCCGAGGCCGCCCTGGCCGACTTCACAGAGAGACACGAGGCCCGGGAGCAGGCCCTCAGGCTCTCCCGAGCGGTGGTCCGCAGCTCGGCCAACTCCATCAGAGCCACGCACCGGGGAGACTTCGACCTGGCCCGGGAGTTGCTGGAGTCGGCGGGCCAGACCGTCCAGGAGATCGAGAGCCGGGTAAAAGGCCACCCGTCAGTCTACTATGCCGGGTTCGTCGAGGACGGACAGAAGGAATATGTAGAGGCCTCCGCCACCCTGGCATTCGTCCAGGGCACCCGTCTCCCCACCCCTGACGAACTCGGAATCGGTCCGGCGCCCTACTTGAACGGACTGGCCGAGGCGGCGGGGGAGCTGCGGCGCTTCATCCTGGACATGCTCCGCCGCGACGACATCTCTCGCTGCGAGGAGGTCCTGGTTCTAATGGACGAAGTCTACTCCATCCTGACCTCCATGGACTTTCCAGAGGCCCTCACCAGGGGGCTCCGGCGCAACACCGACATGGTCCGGGGCGTCCTGGAGCGAACCCGCGCCGACCTTACCATGGCACTCAGACAGCGCCGGCTGGAGAGCAAGCTCGACGCCTTTCGCCAGTCCACAGACGACGGTAACCCCGCATAAGCGACCTGCCTTGACCCGCATAGTATTTATCTCAAAATCCACACGGGGAGTGCAGAGGGGTATCCCCTCTGCAAGGGGGTCTGGGGGTATACCCCCAGAAATAAAACCTTTGAGGGCGGGTGGGTCGGCATAGAACACCCTTCGTAATGATTCGACTATTTTGCGTGGATGCAATGCCAAAGGGCGAATTTCGAGTCACCCAACGAGATGAGTCCAATCGTGTCTAACCGGTGCGTCCGCACCGGAAAGAGGCTCAGCCCCGCCTTGACTGCCCTACCCTCCTATGGTAGGTTTTCGTCGTGCCGATTCCCAAGTAACAACCTGGTCTTCCCGACCTCGGGGAGACCTTTTTTTGGAGAAGCCCATTGACTAGCCTGTACATCGCCTTCGCCGCCGGTGGAGTCGCCCTCGCCTTCGCGCTGGCCCTCACGCTGAACATCCTGCGCCAGGATAAGGGCAACGAGACCATCCAGTTCATCGGCCGCGCGATCCAGCAGGGCGCCATGGCCTTCCTGGCCCGCGAGTACCGGATGCTTGCCATCTTCGTCGTTGCGATGTTCGTCATACTGGCCGTGTTCATCGACTACGACGTCCTGGACAAGGTCGGCAGCGACCGCAACATGCCCTCCACCGCCATCGCCTACCTGGCAGGAGCCGTCGGCTCGGCGCTGGCCGGATTCATCGGCATGAGCATCGCCGTCAGGGCCAACACCCGCACCACCGTCAAGGCCATGCAAGGACTCAACGGTGCGCTCCGCGTCGCCTTCAACAGTGGCACCGTCATGGGCGTCTCCGTCGTCGGAATCGGGCTGATCGGCATCACCGCCGTCTACTGGGCCTTCGAGGACATCACCATCGTCGCCGGATTCGGGTTCGGCGCGTCCTCCATCGCGCTGTTCGCCAGAGTCGGCGGAGGCATCTACACCAAGGCCGCCGACGTCGGCGCCGACCTGGTGGGCAAGGTCGAGCAGGGCATCCCTGAGGACGACCCGCGCAACCCCGCGACCATCGCGGACAACGTGGGCGACAACGTCGGCGACGTGGCCGGCATGGGCGCTGACCTTTTCGAGTCCTACGTGGGCGCCATCATCGCCACCATCGCGCTGGCCGCCGTCGGCGCGGCCGCCCTGGGCATGGGTGACCCCGGCGGCGACTTCGACGCCGACATCTTCGTCCTGCCCATCCTGATCGCCGCCACCGGCATCTTCGCCTCCATCCTGGGCACCTTCCTGGTACGGACAGGCGAGGGGGCCACAATGGGCAGGCTGCTCTGGGCGTTGCGCACCGGCATATTCGCCGCCGGCGGGCTGGTCCTCATCGGCACCGGCATCGCCATCAGCGCCCTGAATTTGGACTTCAACCTCTTCTGGGTCGTGCTGGTCGGCCTGCTGGCTGGCCAGATTATCGGCACCTCGTCCGAGTACTTCACCTCCTACGAGTTCAAGTTCACGAGAGACCTGGCCAAACAGGCCGAGACCGGCCCCGCCACCGTCATCATCGGAGGCCTGGGACTGGGTATGATTAGCACCGTGATCCCAGCCGTCGTGGTCGTCGTCGCCATCTGGCTGGCCAACTGGCTCGCCGGCACCTACGGCGTGGCGCTGGCCGCCGTGGGGATGCTCTCCACGCTGGGAATAACGCTGGCCACCGACGCCTACGGTCCCGTGGCCGACAACGCCGGTGGCATCGCAGAGCAGGCACACCTGGAGCCCGGCGTGCGGCAGAGGACCGACGCCCTGGACTCCCTGGGCAACACCACCGCCGCCACGGGCAAGGGATTCGCCATCGGCTCCGCCGTTCTCACGGCCCTGGCGCTCATGGCCGCCTACGCCCAGATCGCCGGTGTCGATGTCTTCGACCTCCGAGACGCCGATGTACTGATCGGCCTCATGGTGGGCGCCACGATGCCCTTCCTCTTCGCCGCGCTTACCATGCTGGCCGTCGGCCGGGCCGCCGGAGCCATGGTCGAAGAGGTGCGGCGACAGTTCCGCGAGATCAAAGGCCTCCTGGAGGGCACCGCCCCGGCCGACTACGCCCGGGCCGTGGACATCAGCACCAGGGGCGCAATGCGAGAGATGGTCGCGCCGGGCCTGCTGGCCATTGCGGCGCCCATCGCCGTCGGGGCCATCCTCGGGCCCGGGGCATTGGGAGGGCTCCTGACCGGCGCCATCGCCACCGGATTCCTGTTGGCAATAATGATGGCCAACGCCGGAGGCGCCTGGGACAACGCCAAAAAGTACATCGAGGCCGGAAACCTCGGCGGCAAGGGCTCCGCCCACCACACAGCCGCCGTCGTCGGCGACACCGTCGGCGACCCCTTCAAGGACACCTCCGGTCCGTCGCTCAACATCCTCATCAAGCTCATGTCCATCGTCGCCCTCGTCTTCGCCCCTCTCTTCTTGTGAACCGAGGATCGCAACCCACCCACTCTCTGTCATTCTGAGAAGCCCCGACACACATACACCATGTCATTCTGAGGACATTGACCTCCTCAAACCATGTCATTCTGAGGAGTCCTTCCCGAGAAGGACGACGAACGAATCTGGGGCGGGGGGCATCTTCTTACCACCAGAGCGGTTCCGATCGGGAGAAACCACGGTCGCACACACACCGCCATCCATCACCCTTTTGCATCCCTGCCTCTGATTGCGATATGCTGAACTCTGGTGCACGGCACTAAGACCCTCTAACAAAACTCGGCGCATGGGGGAGTCCAGAAGGGGGCACCCCTCTCTGGCGGGGGTCTGGGGGATACCCCCAGATTTATTTTCCCATCCCCCTGTCCCTCTCAAGGGAGAGGGGGATAATAGGGGTGTGGGTCCTGATAGAGGCACTAAATCTCACCACACCGAGTAGCATGGTCTGCGAACTAACATCTGACCACGCGATCGCCCCTCACATGAGAGGGTAAGAAAAGCCCAGGTGGCGGAACGGTAGACGCGGCGGACTTAAAATCCGCTTCCCGCAAGGGAGTGGGGGTTCGAATCCCTTCCTGGGCACCATCTCTTTACCGCATAGTACAGGCGCGCACAGGCATTAGCGCCCTCTTATAACATCGTGAGTCCTGCCATGCAACAGCGCTATGTACGGCCTTTTGTACGGCCTTTTTCGCTATCCCGTCCTCAGGAACTCTCCCATCTTGTCGGCTGCCTCCTCCTGCATCGTGGGCATGAGATGGCTGTAAATATCCAAAGTGATTGCTATGGTCGAGTGACCGAGCATCTCCTGTACAACCTTTGGGTGGATGCCGTTTCGAAGCGCTAGGCTCGCTGCGGTGTGCCGCAGGTCCTGCACCCGGATGTGACGGGTTATCCCTGCCGCCTTTATAGAACGGTTCAGCGCCCGGTTTACCCTGGTTGGGTGCATAGGCTTCCCCCACTCGTTTGG
>PVBE012420395.1_pt1 | contig 12397 bp, 9 predicted proteins | sample 1631181 | NCBI WGS metagenome assembly PVBE01 (sample SAMN08397723, study PRJNA350692) | Marine metagenome, whole genome shotgun sequencing project. | isolation source: water | place: Pacific Ocean | collected 2012-04 | reverse complement strand
TCAACAAATTTTAACAATGGCAGCATTGTTTTAAATACTGATATTAAAAGTAATAGTGGAAATGCATTTAAGTTTCTTAATGAAGAGCCTGTAGGAAAGGAATATTTGAATTTTTTAACTGATAATAATAAGCTTTTAGCTTGTGGCTTTGCAAATATTGATGTTGAAAATTATACTTCACTTGTAATGTCTTTCTTAAATTCAAACAATGAAACTTATAATGAATTCAATAGTTTTCTAGTTGAAATGGGGATTTCTGAAAATGAAATTTTCAATGTATTTAATGGCGAAATAGCATTTTCGTTAATAGATTTAGAAGCTCCTGAAAAAAGTATAAGTGAAGATTTTGGTGAATGGAATGATGACTTTTTTGATAAAGAATTTGAGTCTAGCTCAAATGAACCTACACCTACAATCTTATTAACTTTAGGAATAAACGATCAATCCTCTTTAATGAAATTAATGGCTTCTGCGCCAGTTAATATTATTGAAGGTCAGGTGATTGAAATTGATGAATCCCATCATTTTTTATTATTAAAAGATAATAAATTACACATTGGTTCTCATAAAGAGCTACTTGATAAATTAAATGAATTAGGTTCATTAAAAGCTTATAATAAGATCAAAATTGATCATCCAGTTTATTTTTATGTAAATACAGATGCTGATTCATGTCCTGAAGGATTTAGCTCAACCATCGAAGCTGAGGGAGGTTCAGAAATGTTTAATAGTATAATGAGTTTATTAAGCTCTATTGAAGTTAAAGGAAATAATAACCAAGTAAGTTATGAGATTCAAATGAGCAATTCAAAGGTGAATTCTTTAAAAGTAATTTTTGACTTTGTTATTGAACAACTTAATAATAATCCAGAATTGATGTATATGTAATTAAAACTGGTTATTTACCTTTTTTTATAGCCATTCTAACACTGTTATGTTTAATTAGAAGTTCATTAGCTTCTTCATAATTAATATTTAACTCTTTCATAACCATTTTTGTTCCTCTATCAATTAGTTTGTTGTTACTTAGCTGCATATCAACCATTCTATTGCCTCTAACTCTACCCAATTGAATCATAATAGAAGTAGAAATCATATTAAGTATCAGTTTCTGCGCAGTGCCTGATTTCATTCTTGTACTTCCAGTAACAAATTCAGGGCCTACTATAGGAATCATTGGGTATTGTGATTTAATTGCTAATGGGCTACCAGGGTTACAAGTGATGCAACCAGTTAGTATGTTAGCTTCATTACATTTTTCTATAGCTCCTATTACATAAGGAGTTGTCCCAGAAGCAGCAATGCCAATTACAGAGTCCAGTTCATTTATTTCATGTTCCTGTAAATCTAACCAGCCTTGATCAAAGCTATCTTCTGCAAATTCTACAGCTTTTCTAATAGCATTATCACCTCCAGCAATTAATCCTATTACCATTCCATGTGGAACTCCAAAAGTAGGAGGACATTCACTGGCATCAACAATCCCCAATCTACCACTAGTACCAGCACCAATATAGAATAACCTACCACCTTTATTCATGTTTTCAACGATGATGGTCGTTAATTTTTCTATAGATGGTATGATTTTCTGAATTGCATTCGAGACTTTTTGATCCTCTTGATTAATTAGAGTTAACAACTCATTTAATGATTTTTTTTCAAGGTCATTATAGTCCGATTCATTTTCAGTTATTTTATTAAAATTCATAAAAAGGTATTTAATGAAAAATCTGTTGATAAGTTCATACTACAATAATTGCTAATAATCTTGCTTATTTACTACTTTGCTATAAAAAATTACAAACAAGCATGAGTGAACTAGTTGAAGGCGGGGATGCTCCTTTATTTCAGGGAAAGGATCAAAATGGAGACAATATAAGCTTATCTGATTTTATGGATAAAAAGTTAGTATTGTTTTTTTATCCAAAAAATAATACACCTGGATGTACTTTAGAAGCATGTAATCTTAGAGATAATTATGAGCTTTTAATTAATAAAGGCTATGCTATATTGGGAGTTAGTGCTGATAGTGAGATTAGGCATCAAAAATTTATTAACAAATATAATTTACCATTTCCATTAATTGCAGATGTTGATAAAAATATACTAAATGCATATGGTTGTTGGGGCCCAAAGAAATTTATGGGGAAATCTTACGAAGGTATTCACAGAAAAACTTTTGTTATTGAAAAAGGTAAAATAGTTAAGGTTTTTGAAAAAGTAAAAACAACTGGACATTCAAATCAGATTCTTGAGGCAATGGGGGAATTATAGCAGTACGTATTTAGATTACGTAGTTAATACATCATATTTGGTAAAAATTTAATAAAATGGCAGAAGTAAAACAAGAAAAATTAAAAGCATTACAGGCTACTTTGGATAGATTAGATAAATCTTATGGTAAGGGAACTGTAATGAGATTAGGTGATGATGCAATTGAAGATCTAGATGTTATTTCAGCTGGTTCTATATCATTAAATAGAGCACTCGGTGTTGGTGGTTATCCTAAAGGGAGAGTAGTTGAAATTTATGGACCTGAATCTTCTGGAAAAACCACTTTGGCTATCCATGCCATTGCAGAGGCACAAAAGAAGGGTGGGATTGCTGCAATTATTGATGCTGAGCATGCCTTTGATCAACAATATGCTCAAAATCTAGGAGTTGACACTGAAAATCTCTTAATCTCACAACCAGATAATGGAGAACAAGCATTAGAAATAGCAGATAATTTAATTAGATCTGGAGCATTAGATATAATTGTAATTGATTCTGTAGCAGCACTAACACCTAAAGCAGAAATAGAAGGTGAAATGGGAGATAGTCAGATGGGTCTTCAGGCAAGATTAATGTCAAAGGCATTAAGAAAATTGACATCATCAATAAGTAAAGCTAATACATGTTGCATATTCATTAATCAGCTTAGAGAAAAAATTGGAGTTATGTTTGGAAATCCAGAAACAACTACTGGAGGAAATGCTTTGAAATTCTATTCATCAGTTAGGGTAGATATAAGAAGATCAACAGCCATTAAAAATGCTGATAAGGTGTTAGGAAATAGGACTAGAGTAAAAATTGTAAAAAACAAAGTAGCTCCACCTTTTCAGCAAGCTGAATTTGATATAATGTATGGTCAAGGAATATCTAAGATTGGAGAAATAATTGACCTTGGAGTTGAGTATAACATTATTAATAAATCAGGGTCATGGTACTCATACGCTGACACTAAGCTAGGGCAGGGTAGAGATGCAGTAAAAGATATCTTAAAAGATAATCCTGAATTATTAGATGAGTTAGAAGCAAAAATCATAGATGCCTTAAACTAAATAATTCTCTACGTATATTTTTTATCTAAAGCCTTTGTGGGCAAATTGGTTATATTTATCCCGCTTATATAAATAGCGGGATTTTTATGTGTAAACGAATATATTATATACTGATTGTTTTAATCATTACAAGCTGTAAACAAGATAAAGAGGTTAATGCTAATTCTAATGAACCTTTAGCTGTTCAGAATATAGAAGAAATCAGTAATATTAGTTTAGCTGAAATGGAAGAAGATATCATTAAAAATCCCAAAAGTTCTAATCCTTATTATAAGAGAGCAATATATTATAAGAATAATAAGAAATATGCCTTAGCAATAGATGATATTAATAGAGCATTGAATTTATCTCCAGAAGCATCAATGCTTAATTATGAAAAAGCTGTTATTTTATTTGAATATGCAATATACAAGTCAGATCAATCAATGATAGATAATGCTAAGGTTTATTTAGATGAGGCTATAAAATTAGATGAGCAGAACTATTCAGCCTTTTTGTTAAAAGCAGAAATATTAATTGACCTAAAAGATTCTTTAGAATCTATGAAATTAGTTCAGTATGTTATTAAAAATGACGAAACCAACGCTAGTGCATATTATTTAAAGGGACTGATCTATGATTTTCTTTATTTAAGGAATAATCCAGAAGTATATGATGCTAAAAAGGGTAATAAAGACATGGATCGAGCTATTTCATCATATCAGACTGCAATTGAATTAGACCCCAACTTATATGATCCTTATATATACATAAGTATGCTTTTGGAAATGAAAAATGACGATAAAGCCATAATGTATCTTGAAAAGGCTCTCGAATTAGAACCAAATAGTTTTGAGGCTTATAGAAATCTTGGATTGTTCTATCATTTTACATACAGGTATAATGAAGCAAGATTTTACTTTAATAAGATAATAGAAATCGATTCAACTTTTGTTGAAGCATATTTTAACATTGGGAATACTTATATTGGTTTATATTCAGATAATATGGAACAATATTCAAAGGATACACTACTCGATAGAGCAAGCTATTATTTTGATAAGTCAATTGAACTTTTTCCTGAATATGTTCAAGCAATTCATAATAGAGGGGTTGTATATGAATACCAAGGAGATAGTAAAAAAGCAAAAGAATATTATTTAAAAGCAATTGATATAGATAATAACTATATGCCTTCTTTAGATGCTATCAATTCTCTTTAATAGCATTGGGTAAAAGATCTGCTAAGCTCTCAATATTAAAAAATGGCCCTCTTTTAACATTATCAAGGATGATAATTGTTTCATCTGATTCTATTATTTTAATAAAGTAGCTTCTAAATCCTTTCCACCAGCCAGTATGAAATACTATTTTTCCTTTATTTATTGATGAAAGTAGTCTAAACCCATATCCATAGTTTTGATTAGACTTGAACATTTCATTATGTTCTTTGGTGGCAAGCTGAAAGGTTTCTTTACTAATGAGTAAATTATTTGCCAATGCTCGATCAAAAATAAGAAGATCATGTACATTGCTGTAAACTCCTTTGTCTCCTATACACCCATTTAAATAAGTGTTATCTGCATATTTGGTTGAAAAAAGATGCCCTTTTGCGGGTAGGTTTAATTCATCATGATTATCTCTTTTATATACTTTTGTACTTTTCATATTTAGAGGATGAAAAATGTGTTTATCTAAATATAGATCAAAAGGTAATCCAGATATTTTTTCTACAATTGATGCCAATAGAATATAATTAGTATTGCAGTAATAATATTTTTTATCTGGGGGGTAATTGATAAGTGGTATAATATTAGAAATTATTTTAATAACGTCTTTGTTTTGAATGGTTTTAGATTTATCTGGCCAAATTGAATCAGGTGCATCACAAAAATGTGTGTATTGACTCAACCCAGATCGATGACATAATAATTGATGGATGTTAACCCCATAATATGGAAAGTCAGGGAAATATTTGTTAATTGTATCGTTTAAATCCAAAAGTCCTTTTTCATAAAGCTGAAGTATGGCAATGGCGGTAAATGGCTTTGATGCAGATGCTAGTTGAAAAGTATGGTTTAATGTTAATGAATCTTTGGTTTTAAGATTAGCATAACCATATGATTTTTTTAAAATTATCCTTCCTTTTTTAGCAAAAAGCACATTGCCATTAAAATTCTTTTTAGAAAATCTATTATGAAAAAAAGTATCTAATGAAATCCTTAAAGGAGTAAAAATGCTATCATAGTAAGCGGTGCTATCTATTTCTATTATTTGGGACTCTAAATGTGAATCTATTTTAATTTCGATTTCTGGATTAGAGCAGTAAGTAACTAAAAAAGCATTAATTAAAAGGATTGATATATAAAGCCATCTCATGAATGGTCTAAATTAGAGAGATGATAGATGTAATAAAAGTAGATAAGCAGTCAATTATAAACATTTTATTAAGCAATTAAACTCCTCCAAATACAAAGAAAAGCTGACCTAAACCAGCAAGCATGCCTAAAACTGCTCCTACAATAATGAGCTTTAGTTCATCTTCTTGAAAAACTGGTCTTAAAAAACCTACAAAATCTCTTGGAGAAAGAGCTTTCATTCTACTGCTAAAGATAGTTTCAAGGTCCATGGCTTCTTCAGCATATGGGAATACAGGTTTCACTGATTTAGGTAATTCTTGGATTGTTTTTTCAACCACAATGTTTTTCATTCTTTCAAAATTTCTTTTTCCTGCAACCAATTTAATAATTGGTCTAGAAATTCCTACAGCATCATCAATAGCTTTATTTGCATGTTCTGCTACTAGATTAATAAACTTATCTTTTGTTGGTCCATTTACAATTGCAGCGAATATCCTATCAAAAGTAAAAATCTCATAAGCAAGCATTCTTGCATATTCATCAGACACCTCATTTTGTCTTTTAATAAAAAGACCTTGGTATTTAACACCAAAAATACGTATAGGTTCAACTGGCTGAAATATTAGCTTTAAAGCTAACCAGTTGGTAGCATACCCAACTAATAATCCAAAAAGTGGAAGAATCCAATATATTGGAAAAAAATACCATACTAGCATTTGTATAATTCCAAAGACAAACCCAAAATAAAAACCAGATCTTTCAATGAACTTGAATTCTTCCCTTCCACATTGAAGGAACATATCGTTCAATAATTCCTTATCAGTAGTAAGTCTTTTAATAACCATTTCTTTAATATCAAAGACTTCCTCAATGTTTTCTTTGATGTCTGTCATAATCTCAGTTACTATTTCAGGCATATCTCTTGAAATCCTTGCATAAATAACTTTTTTAACTGGGGCTGGAATTTTATTCCACGCATCAGGCGCCTGTTCCTCCATGATCTCATCCATGATCTCTTTTGAGATACGATCAAACTCAGGCCTCATTTCTCTAGCAACTTGTTTAGGGTCAATCTGTTCAAAAAGCTCTTTTACATTAACTAATTTAGATGTCCAAAGATCAACAGAGATTGAAGACATTTTGATTGCTTTACTAGGAATAATACCTTGCCAGCCTAAAAATGGAGGTATTCCGATAAACTCCAATGGATAAAAAGTCATTTTTATAGCAATGACATTGGTGATCCATCCTACAAATGCACTAGTGAATGGTATAGATATATAAAGAAATATTAGCTTGTACTCTGTAAAAAAATCAATCATATCTAATCTATGGTCTTAAAATAAAATAATTAGAAATTTATTATATTCGGTTATTAAAAATCTATAATATGAAAAAAATATTCCATTACCTCTTTTTTATAGGATTATTAGTGATTTTAAATGGATGCTATAAGGTTCATCATAACTTTATGGTTAAGGGAGTTTGGTATATAGATGGGGTAGAAATAGATGGAGGGTCTGTAAATCAGATGAGTAGTATTTTGGAAAATTATGAAGATGGAAATGGTGTATATAAGGTTTATATGCTTGAAAATGGGTTATTGAGAGGTGAGTATTATACTTACGACACCTTAAATTACTTTATAACAGGACAATGGGAGTTGCTAGAGCATGATCAGATATACCTAAAAGCTGATCAATACATTGATGGAATATTTAAAATTGAAGTAGTTAACCCAAAAAAAATAATCCTAAGTACAGAACAGAATCATGTTACTTTTTTTAATATTGGAGATGTTAAATCTGTTATAAGATTAAGTAGAGATGAACCTGGAAATTATGATGACACTAAGCCTTAAGGTTTATATACAACAAAGGAAAATGAATTTGAAGTATTAGTTCCTACATTATTTTTTAAATATATCAATAAACTACCACCTTGATCATTTGTGAAAACTTCATCCACTGAAGTGCCACTTCCGCCTATTGGTGTTACTTGAGAAATGTAATCTGAAGAATTATAGGTTTCCCCTGTAATTGTAATTACATATGCATTAATAGAATTATCCCATAATACAGTAATGTTATTAGAACTTGCACTTAAATTTCCAGAAGCATCTACAACTCCATATGCAATTGGTAGCATATTAGCATTACCAGTGCTGCCAGTATTAATTTCACTAGTAGAATTAGAAAGAGTTAGCGTTCCATTTACATCAAGCTTACTAGATGGTGAAGTTGAACCAACACCCATGTTTCCAGTAATTGTGCTGTAAATGTCTGCTCCAGATGATTTCCAGCCATATATAACAGTAGTTTGCATTCCTGCCTCATTAAAATATGAAAACTGCCCATCAAAAGGAACATGATTTAGAAGGGTAGATAAAGTTGGATACATGACTCTTTCTGATGCTTTAGCATAGGGTACAGCCCCAAATAAGTAGATTCCTAATAATTCAAACCCATTACCAGCATTTATTTGTATTTTAAGGTAGTGAGATTTAGAAACCCAACTAATACCTGAAAAAGATCCGGTATTAACTGAACCACCACCAATTTTTAATGTAAAGAGCCCATAGCTATTTGTTGTAATTGAATTGTGAGTTTCCTCATATGCAGTAGAGCCAGTTGAGGAATCAGCAATAATCGTTATAATCATATCTAAATTTTGTCCCTGAAGAACATCTCCATTGTTATCATGAGCAACTGCTTGATAATTAAAAAATTGAGTAGAAGATTGAGAATAAAAATTATTAAAACAGGAAAATAAAATTAAGATTAAGGAAATTTTAAAAAAATAGTTATACATATAAATTTATATTGAAAAAGTACTGACAATTAAGTAATTCTATAAATATATATATAATAAATTAGGGCTTTATAACTTCATAAGTAATTATGACTCCATAAAATTGAAGTTTATTATCTATTGATTGATCAGACCAAGTATTTGCATATGCTCTTGCATAATACGTGTTTCCGTTATTGTTAACATTTATCGAAACAGCATCATTGTAGATTTGAACTCCTGAACTGTTAGTAGATGTAGTTAAAGTGCTTAAGATTGATGATCCGCCACCAATACTGTGACTCGATACAGAAAGTATCAAATTTTCTATTGCATCATCTTCATATCTATATTCAATATTATTAATTACAGCTCCATCTGGTAAATGAAATTTTGCTTGCATGTTTCCTGTTTCAGATGTAAGATAAGCAGCCCCTTGACCCCAATAACCTGCCCAATTATTAGTTGTGTTATGTCCAGGTCTAAAACTCATTCCTGATAAAGTTAAATAATGTACTTGAGCTGAATTGTAATGGTAATCATTTGCTGTTATATCACCAATGACATCTAACTTTTGAGATGGACTAGAAGTTCCTATTCCAACATTTGCATTATCACCCAGAATTAATGAATTACTTAAAGAAACAGTTGCATTGGCTCCAATGGCAGTTGCATTTGTTAAAGTAGGATCTACAGCATTTGCAAAATAACCAATATAAGTATTGTTGTTTCCAGTTGTATTAATTGAGCCTGAAGCATATCCTAGGGCGATATTATTATTTCCAGTTGTATTTCCTTGGAGGCTGCCTCTACCAATACCTACATTATAAGAACCAGTAACATTATCAAATAAAGAAAGACTACCTAAAGCCGTATTACTAGAACCTGATGTATTTGCTTGTAAAGAAAATGACCCTACTGCAGTGTTATAATCAACAGTGTTTAATTGTAGGGCATCTGGTCCAATAGCAGTATTATGGATTCCAGTATTATTGTTTTCTAATGAACCCCACCCAAAAGCGGTGTTATAAGATCCAGTAGTAATTTGTTTACCACTGTTATAACCAATTAATGTGTTTGCAATATTTGTAGATAAATCTAAATTTAATCCAGCACCTTCACCAATTAAAACGCATTGCCCTACATTTAACTGTTCTAGTTGTCCATTTGTAGTAAGTTTTAATTTCAATAAATTATTTACTCTAAAGCTTAAATCTTGATTATCTGTAGTTCCAATAAAATTAGTTCCAGAATTAGTTCCAGAATTTCCTGTAATATTCCATCCAAGTGAAGCTACAGTAGGTGACTGCCATGTTAAATTACCAGACCCATCAGTTGTAATTACTTGATTAGTAGCCCCATCAGAAGAAGGTAAAGAATAAGGATTAGAACCGTTATCAATTTTTAAAGTTCCGTTTGAGATGTGTAATTTACTGTCAGGAGAAGAAACTCCAACACCAATATTTCCATTATACAGTATGGTCATTACATCTCCAGTTGAATTTAGTTCCCTAAATCTAAAAATTGGACCAGTAGGACCAGGGTTAAAATGAGTTTCAAAGTCTAATGGCTGAGCATTACCAGGCTGTTTGCCAATTTTATGTGCAACATTAGTAGCTGTACTAGAGTATTCCCACCCAAGGTATCCATCATAAGATAATGTAAGCTTTTCACCAGGATTTAATGAGCCAACACCAACATTACCTGTTACTCCGCTATACATATCATTGTTATTAACGGTCCAATCACTATCACTAGATGTTACGGATTCTGCTTCTTTAGCATACAAAGCATAAGGAACAGACACTAATTGTTGTATGCCCAAGTCTTCAAATCCAAAACCAGCATTAATTTGAACTTTTAGGAAATGAATATTATTTTTCCAAGAGATATTAGAAAAAGAGTTTAAATTACCTCCTCCTGTAGTTGTTCCTCCACCAATCAGCAATGAAAATAAACCATAATTATTTGTGGTAACAGAATGTTCTTCTTCCCACTCAATTGCTCCATTGACCGATGCAGAAATAATCCCAATACGAACATCTAAATTCTCATTTAGAATTGGATCTCCATTGTTGTCGTGTGCTACTGCCTGGTAATTAATCAGCTGAGGGCTTTGTGCAATTGATGAAAATGAAATAAATAAGATGATAAGGGTAGTAATAAAGTTATTTTTCATTATTAGTGAATTATAAATAAAAGCCAAATTACTTAACCTCTTTGATAAATAAAAACTAAATAATGAATTAACTAGTTACTATTGCTTTTTTTATTAAGATTATCTGAAATATTATATATTAATCAATGAAAATATATGATTAAAGTCCTTCAGTTGTGCCTAAAGTGACTAAAGTGTTAATTTTCCTAACTGTAATGTCTTGTGCAGAATTATAATCATGCCCTCCCATCCATATATAATAAGTTGTGTTTGCAGTTACAGAAATTTGATAAACCAATGAAAATGGCATGTCTCCATATCCAGCGCCATTTATGCCTGCTGCATCACCAACATATATATAATGATCAAAATTAGTTCCAGACGCTGGAACTGAAGCAGAATTTGTAATTTTAATGCCTAATCCTATTTGATGAGATATTGCAGCACTTCTATTAATAGCTCCTTGAATAATAATATTTATAACTCCTGATTCATTAGGTGTAAAATTTATAATATTTGATGTATGATAAACATAATTATCACCATCATTAACATAAAATACACCTGTATGTTGATATTTTGTTGGTGTTTTTGTGTATTTCCAGCTTGCATTTCCAGCTGCATCAGTGCTTAATACTTTGTCAGCACCTTGGTTACCATCATCATATTTGAAGCCCCCAACAACATCCAAATTTGTACCTGGAGAACTTGTTCCGATTCCAACTCTTTTATTAAGTAGGTCAATGGTCATAGCAGAAGTACCATTTCCTAAAAAATTAAATTGATCTGTTGCATCTTGATATTCTAAACCGTAGTTAGTATAAGTAGGAGAGTGAGCTATTACCATTCTATCTGTATTCGTAGTTCCAGTGGCAAACATATTGATCATAGGTTTAGCAGAAGCAGAAGTATTTGCTGGAAAAGTAATGGAGCCTTCGGTTTCAGAAAAAAGAATATCTCCATCATTAGCACTAAATTTAAGCTTGCTAACTCCATAACTAGAAATGACAATTTCATTAATTGCATCTCCATCAATATATAACTCCCCACCTGTTCCACCTCCATCAACATCTCCAAGTCTTACTGTTCTTCCATTAACAGCTACTACTTTGTCACCATTAAATGCTTCTTTAATTTCAAAAGTATTACTAGGATCATCACTATTAATTCCAATTTTACCATCTTCTAGTATAGTTATTCTTTCAGTAAGGGGGTAACTTTGTCCTCCTGTTTGAAACTTCATTGTTCCTCTACCAGTATTAGATCCATTTGTCATTTCAATTCTACCAGTTGTAAATTCACTACCTGATGTAGATCGGGCAATAAAATCAATTCTGTTTTGTAAGCCGTCAGATCCCGAAGACCCTCCTTTTAATTCTAAAGAAGTTCCATCAACTATACTTGGGTTATTATCACCTGAAGATATAGTTACATATTTGGTAGCCCCTGAATTTATACCTGGATTACTTGTTCCAATTCCAATTTGGTCATTTGTATTATATACGATACCATTTCCAGCACCATTAGTACCTGTAGTCCAATCTGCATCTGGAGACATATCAGATGGCACCCAGCTGTTCATTGCAACATCAAATACTAAAATTTGATTTCCACCAGGAGTTGAAGATGCAATAGAATGTCCTTGAATATGTGTAACCGTTGGGTCAGGATATGTGCCTGAAAGATCTCCACCAGCTGTAGTTGAATTTGTTATGTCATCAGTGTCATCAGTATCACCAGTATTTACTATTGTGTATACTCCATTTGATTCAGAAACTGAAAGGCCT
>PVBE010829743.1_pt1 | contig 12397 bp, 8 predicted proteins | sample 1631181 | NCBI WGS metagenome assembly PVBE01 (sample SAMN08397723, study PRJNA350692) | Marine metagenome, whole genome shotgun sequencing project. | isolation source: water | place: Pacific Ocean | collected 2012-04 | reverse complement strand
CTCGACCTCGTGTTCAACTTTCAAAAGGTGTATCTGCTCGTGGACGAGTTCATACTCGGCGGGGAGTTGCAAGACACGAGTAAGCGTGCGATCATGGAGCGATTGGCGGAGTTGGAACGGGTGAAGGATTGAGAGATCGGGTCGGGGAGAGGAGGAGGAGAGGGGCGAGTCCTTTTTCCGGACTGTCGCGCAGACGACCGCGCGGGCTGAAACGTAGTCATACCTAGAAACTAGCGCAAAAATACAAAATGCAGGCTTAGACTAATGATGGTTCGATGAGGACGCTCGCGTTGTACGTCGCGTGCGCCAAGATGGATGCTCGCACGCCTCCGGGACTCTGCCGAGCGAGCGCGAAGAGCGAGCCGCACGTCGCCAGGGATGCGAAATCTTGCGGTGAAAAGTGCGCGGCGGCGAAGATGATCGATGAAAGTGCGATCGCGAGGACGTCAGAACGCGTTCGGGCGCGTATGTCTTCGCACAAGAACCCACGAAAGAAGAGTTCCTCGAGAAACGGAGCCACCGCGCACGAAGCGGCGACAGAGCACGCCGTCGCCAAAGGATCTTCGGCGCTCTCCATGAGGCTCGACGAGTCCACGCTCGAGTCGACTTGAAAATTAAATAGCGACGCGTACACGGCATCGACGATCCGCGACGCGACGCTCGCGGTGAGTCCGTAACGAAGACCCTCCGACGCGACTCCAACCGACGCCGGGGCGAACGAATAAGCGACGCCTCGATCGATGCCGTCGAGAGCGCGCACCGTCGCGACGGCTTTCGCGGTTTCACACGCGAGCATAATGACGCTCAACGTCATGGCTCGCTCACCCGCGACATCCGCCGAAGACGCGACCTCGCCGACGCCGACGGTTGCGAGAGCGCTCGGGATGACGTAACCGAAAATAACCCACGCGTACGCAAACTTCGCCGACGCGTCGACGAGATCGCCCACCGGGACGCCGACCATCGCGTTTCCGTCGTCCTCGGTGCCGCTCTCGAGCGCGCGCGCGCGAGCGCGCGACCGTTGAAGACGACGACCGAAGATGCGCCTGGGACTCTGAGAGCGCGCCGCGCGTCGCGCGCCCTCGGACGACGCCGCCGGCGCGACCACTCGCGCGAGGACCGCGGAACGCGCGAGCGTCATCGCACGCGTGCGTTCGCGCGACGCGCGAACGCGCGCCCGCGCCCCGCGCGGCGGTGTGACGTGGAAAGTAGTCGCGTCGAGAGGAGAGGAGAGGCGCTGTTTTTACTGGAATGAACCTTCTCTTGGCTATTTCACACGCGACGCTACACAAGCGCACCGTCTCATGCATTCAATCTAGATGATGGAGCTCGCGGCGCTCGCGACCCGCGGCCAGAGGTCGGCGCATTCCTTGGCGACCGGCCCCGCGATGGCGCTCCCCTTCAACTCACCCTTCGGGTTGCAAATGACGCCCGCGTTATCCTCAAAGTAGATGATCAACCCTTCCTTACGACGAATCGGCTTACGCTGACGCACGATGATCGCCGGGAAAACCTTCTTACGCAAGTCCGGCTTACCCTTCTTCACCGTCGCCATGACCATGGAACCCGGGTTAGCCGCCGGAAGTCGGTTCTGGCGGGAACCCCATCCTACGCGCGCGAAACGAATCGTTCGAGTCAGTCGTCACGTTCGTCACCATCGTCGATCGAGCGGTCGAAAATCACGCGACGACTCGCACGTCGTCCAAGGAGTCACCCCTAGCGTCCGTCTCGCGAGAACTCGCGTCGTCATCGACCCGAGCGTCCTCTCCTCGCGCGCCGGTCTCCCAGGGTTTTCGTGCGCGCGCGAGACGAACGTACTCTTGACGGCGATCAAGTACAGGTTCTTCGCCCCCGTGTTGTCCGCGCAGTTCACCACCGCGCCGACGGGGAGACCGTAGGACATCTTGTACTTGGTACCGGAGGCGTTACCGCCACCTGCGTCGATCGCGCGCGCGCGGAGTCAGTCATCATCGTCCATCCAGTGGAAAGCCCTAGAGCGCTCGCGCGGAGCGGATCTCTCGCGCGGTCGCGCGCGTGCGGTCGAAAGCGCGACCTTGCGAACGAGCGCGGGCGCGTGCGTGCGGGGGAAACGATATCGTTCGTCGCACCTCTCTTGCTCATGGCTGCTCGTGAGCTCGCGCGCGTCAGAAAGGCGGAACGCGCGGACGCGCGCGCGAGGTCGCGGACGCGCTGCGCGGGACGTTCCGTACGTCCGATCGTTTGGTTTTACGGAATGATACATCCTCTTGCTTGTCTTTTAGTACTACATGTGCGCCGCAGCGCTGTCTACGCTAAAAACTATCGTGAATCGCTAAACTTTACGTGATCGTCCTAAATAGCACACACTAAGTATCATTCGGACAAGCGGTACCCCGCGCATCGCGCGCCAATCGGTCCACCCGCGCGATCAACCGCTCGCATCGTCGTCGACACGCGCGAACGTCGGTGCGCGCGACGCCCTCGATCGCCTCTCGCGCGAACATCGCGTCCGCTTTCGCCCTCGCGCACGGTCCCTCGCGCGTCGCGCGAAGAGCGCGCGCCTCCTCGAGGAAATCTTTCGCCCGCGATTTCGCGTGCGCCACCGCGTAGGAGTGCCCGAGCGTCGGTTCGTGCGCCAACCGCGCGATCGTCGCCTCGATCTGGCACGCGTCGACGAGGATCGCGGGCGACGCGCTCGGCGACGCCGGCGCGTCGGCGGACATTCGCGCGTCGGACAATCGGCGTCCGCGAGGCGAGAAGTGGTGCTCCGCGACGGTCGTCACTGCCGCGCGCGAGGCGACGTCGCGAGGCGCGATGTCGACCTCTCGCGGAACCGCGCGCGCGCTCGCCGTCGTCTCTCGCGCGGTCGATCGCGTCCGCGCGTCGAGGACGACGGATGCGCGCGTCGAACGCGCGTTCGAGGCGACGGCGCGAGGACCTCGAACCGTTAGTTCGCGCGCGGATGCCGACGCGATGCGCGCGACTGAGACGGCGGAACGAGGCGCGCGCGCGAACGAGACGCGAGACGCGTTGGTTTTAGTGGATTTAATGCGCGCGGTGCGCGCGAGAGGCCATCTCACCGCACCGTTGGACCCCTTGGGACGATCCTTGGGGCCGATTACCAAAGGGTACGAAACCATGGAGGCGACGACGCCGGCGGACGCCAGGGACATTCACGCCATGCTACAGGCGTATCCCGATCACTTTTACGTCGGGAGAGTGTGTGTGAATCTGTCGACATATCTGGGGTTGTCGGACGCGACGCCGACGCGGGAGTTTTATTTGGGAGAAGACGCGACGACGTTGGATCCGAGCGGAACGAGGACCAAGACGTCGTGGCGGGCGAATGAATTATTCGAACGTTTGAGGGACGTGTATTGCGGTACGATGAGCGTCGAGTGTCATCATTTGATGAGCAAGTCGAAGAAGCGTTGGTTGAGGGAACAAGTGGAGAGTGGACCGGTGAGTCCGCGCGCGAAGGATCGACGGCGAACGCTGAATAGACTGCTCGTCGCGGATCATTTGGAAAAGTTTTTAGCGGAGAAATTTCCATCGGTGAAGAGATTTGGTTTAGAGGGCGCGGAGAGTTTAGTTCCCGGTTTACAGGCGTTCGTCGAGCGCGCTGCGGAGCGAGGTGTGGAGAGCATCGTCATTGGAATGGCGCATCGAGGAAGGCTCAACGTCTTGCACAACGTCTTTAGAAAACCTCTGGGTGCGATTTGCGCTGAAATCGTGGACGACAGATCTTCTTTTTTCGTCGGCGACGTGCGATATCATCTCGGCGCGCGCACAGTGGTGGACGTCGCGGTCGAAGACGGCTCAGAGGCTCGACAAGTCGCGTTGAGTCTCGTGCCGAATCCTAGTCATTTAGAGATGGTCAACGCCGTGGTCAGCGGCGTGGTGCGAGCGCAACAGTTTAGGCGCGATCCGGACGGAAAGGGTGAAGCCGCGCGCTCACATGTTCTGCCGTTGTTACTTCACGGCGACGCATCGTTCTGTGGGCTCGGACAGAACGCAGAAGTCATGCAGTTGCAAGATTTGCCGGATTACACGACGGGAGGAACAGTGCACGTTGTGGTGAATAACCAAATCGGTTTCACCACCGTTCCTCGCCGGGCGCGTTCGAGTCCACACCCGAGCGATGTGGCGAAAGCGTACGGCGCGCCGATCATACACGTCAACGGCGACGATCCAGACGCCGTCGTTCGAGCCATGCAACTGGCGGCTGATTATCGCACGGAATTCCAATCCGACGTCGTCGTCAATTATGTGTGCTACCGTAGATTCGGTCACAACGAGCTCGATGATCCATCGATCACGTTGCCACTCATGTCTAGAAGAATACAAGCCACGTGCAGAGTCGCGGAGACGTACGCGAACGCGTGTGTGGCGGATGGTTTGTTGGCGGGCGACGAACTGAGTTCCGTGCGAGAAGAAATCAAGAAAGACTTCGTAGCGGACAGCGCCACGCATCAGGATTTCGTTCAAACCACCGAGTCGTGGCTTGCGACGACGCATTCGGTGAAGAACGGTATTTCAGGTCGAGAGGCGCTTTTGACGGCGTCTGGAACGGGCATGCCGTCGGACGCTCTGAAGGAGATTTGTCACTCCATCACGTCCCCGCCGGAGGAATTAGACTTTGAACTTCATCCGTACGTGAAGACGCTCTTTGAGGCGCGCCGGCAAGCCATGGAGCCGGAGGCGCAGAAAGGCGCCGGTAAAATAGATTGGGCCACGGCCGAGGCTCTCGCTTTCGGTTCTCTACTCATGCACCCGTGCGATGAGCGATGGCAAAACCACGTCGCGTGGTGGAAGGGCCAAAAAGAGGAAGATCGAGTGGGATCGCACGTTCACGTGCGATTGAGCGGACAAGATTGCGTTCGAGGGACATTTAATCAGCGTCACGCGGCGGTGTACTGCAGTCGCACGTCATACGAGCACATACCTCTGGACAACATGCGCATAGGCCCGCAAGATAAATTTTGTGCCGCCAACTCGCCGTTGAGCGAACACGCGGTGCTGGGATTCGAGTACGGCTTCGCGTCGGAAATCGGTAAAGAAGCGCTCGTTTTATGGGAGGCGCAGTTTGGTGACTTTGCGAATAACGCCCAAGTCATCATCGATCAATTCATTTGCTCTGGCGAAGAGCGATGGGGCCAGAGGAGTAAAATCGTCCTTCTACTACCTCACGGTTACGAAGGACAAGGTCCGGATCACTCTTCAGCGAGACCCGAGCGTTGGCTCGCCGCGGCGAACGATGATCCAGACTCTTTACCGGGCAACACGGAATGGGACGTCGCAATCGCCGAGCGCACGTTCGACGCGCTCAAACCCTGCGAAGACGATTTCATCGACCTCGAGAGCGTCAGGTCAAAGCTTTGCCGCGAGGACAGCACCGAGAGCAATGCACACGGAAGATTCGCGGGCGAGGGTCGCGAGAGCGGTATGTGGGACGACGTCGAGGCGTATTTCGGACCCACCGGCAAAATTCACAGACGGGATTGGATTCGGTACATGCGGCACCGCGCGCGAGCGTCCGTCATGTTGCGCGCCAACTTCATCATGGTCCAGCCGTCCACGCCAGCGCAGTATTTCCACGCGTTGCGTCGCCAAGCGAGTTCGCCACACACGAAGCCTCTCGTCGTGCTCACGCCGAAAACGCTCCTTCATCACAAACACTGCGTGTCGAAACTGCTCGACTTTGCTCCAAGGTCTTCGTTCCGCCGCGTCATCGCCGACGGAGACGCCGGCGACGACGTGACGCGACACGAACACATCCCGCTCAAGCCGACTTCAGAGATCAAACGCGTAATTTTCTGCACGGGAAAGATATACTACCAACTCGCCCGCCAACGATTGACGAAGAAGATTGACGATGTCGCCCTCGTGCGCGTCGAGCAACTCTTCCCATTCCCGCATGACGCCCTGGCGCGTCGAATCCAACGTTATCCCAACGCTCACTTCGTCTGGGCGCAGGAGGAACCCAAAAATATGGGCTATTGGGCCTTCGTCGCCCCTCGCATCGCCACCACCATGCGCATCAGTCGCGCGCTCAACGACGCCGGTTTACGTTTCATCGGTCGGCCGCCCAGCGCGGCGCCCGCGACCGGTTCGCTCGCCATTCATAACGCCGAAAACTCTCGAATCATCGCCCAGGCCTTAGATTCGAGCGACGACGCCGTGTTGTAACATTTTCTCCATAGCACGCGCGAACGAACGTCCCCGCTCGCGTCGGCGCTTTGCACCTGTCGCTCGCGCTTTAAATCACCTTCGCCTCACCTCGCGACGCGGGTCATCCGCCATGTCTCGCGCGTCCCCCTCGCGCGCGGCGGACGAGCGAGACGACGACGACCCACCGACGCGCGCCCTGTTCGCGTGTTACCTCGTCGTCTCGCTCGATCCGTCCCGACGAGGAAAATCGTACGTCGGTTTCACCGTCAATCCCCCGCGACGCTTGGCGCAACACAACGGCGCGATCGCGAACGGTGCGCGGTACACGGCGTCGCTGCGACCGTGTGAGATGGTGCTCGTCGTCTCCGGCTTCGCGAGCAAGACGCAGGCGTTACAGTTTGAGTGGGCGTGGCAGCATCCGGCGCGCTCGAGGGCGACGCGAGAGGCGGCGGCGCGCGCGAAGATCACCGATAAGTCCACGGCGCCGACGAAAAAGGCGCAGTTGATGTGCGAGATGCTTGGATTGGCACCGTGGCGGCACATGCCGTTGTCGGTGCACTGCATGAGCGAGAGGGGAACGGCGTTGATTGAAAAATATAGAGGGACGATTCCGTCGCACGTGGACGTGGCGGAAACGACGACGCGAGAGATGGAGCGTCTGGTGGAACTGAGCGGGAACGCGGGACGGGACGAGGATGATGACACAGATATGGGCGAGCGCTCGCTGAACGTGGACGCGAACGGGGAGATCGGAACGCCGAGCGTGTCGACGGCGGCGGCGACGACGGCGTGCAGAGCGAGCGCGTGCGGGAAATTAGTGCAGATCGATAGAAGTGTCGGGTGCACCGCGTGCGGTGCGCGATTTCACGCAACGTGTTTAGCGAGACACTTCTTTGACAGCGTAGGGGACGAAGCGCTGACGTGGAGGAGTCGTTTGATTCCAGAGGCGGGACCGTGCGCGAGTTGCGGGCACCGTCTCACTTGGGGTGCCGTATTGCGAGCCAACGCGCCGCGAATCACGACGTCCACCGCTGCCAGTCCGCTCGTGAAAAATAACAACGATGACGACGGCGTGACCTCGGCGGAGAAACTCCGAAGGGTGCAATCGGTGGAGAGGCGGGAAAAAGAGCGCGCGCGCGTGCGGTCTTGGGCGAGAGACATTTCAGACGAGAGCGAAAGCGAGAGCGACGGCGCGGAACTCGACTTTGTGTCATCCCTGTGTTAGATGTTGTACATTAGATATTCAGTGCGTGGATTGTGCTAATGCATTCGCGATGATGTCCGCCACGCGCGCCCGTGGATCGCCGCGAATGCGCTGCGCGACCGTCTTCGCGGTTCGGTGCATACTTTCGTCTCGCAGAGTTTGTTCGAGCGTGCGAGCCAATATTTTTGAAGTCAAACGGCGCATCGGAATGACTCTCGCCACGTTTAAACGCGAAAGCAACGCGGCGTTGTGGTGTTGATCGAACGCGGCAGGCACAACGACATGCTTCATCGCGGATCGCAGCGCCGCGGCGGCGCACCCGATTGTTCCGTGGTACACAAGTACGTTCAAACGCACGCGTCCCTCGACACACGCTGTGAGGGGTAGATAATTGACGTGGAGCACGTTTGGAGGCAAGTCGCGTTTCTCGAAATGACTCCGATCGGTCGTCAGGAAGATTGCCTTGGCGATTCCCCCGCCGAGGCGAGCCATCGCCTTTGCGGCTTTGCGGAAAAACTTTGAGGCGAAGGGTGGATGTCCGCTCGCAGAAACGAAGGCGACGGTGGGTACATCGTCGCTCGTCACGAACTCTTGCACGCGTGAAATCGCGCACTCGTGCGCGTCGCTCGAGTCCGCGTGTGCGTAAGGAAAATCAACCTGATGCACGACGCGAGCAGTGTTTGATTTCACGATGGAGAACACCTCGGGAAACATGGCGACCACGTGTCGACACAAAAACCATCCCTCTGCGGCGAAGACGCCTCTAACGGGTTTCTTTATGCCGAGCCTCTTCCGTCTGAACGCGTTGAGCTCGGGCGCGAAGACTCGATCGACGAAGAAATCGGCGATCCGGCGCGCCGCGCGCTTCGGGATGAACCACATCGCCTCTTGAAGAAATGGCAACACGCACTCATCCGACGTTCGAAGCAATGCCGGGGACAACACCACCGAGTAACACTTCACGTTCGGATGTTCGTCCAGTTCCTCCAACAATCGTACGGCGAGATCCAGCGTGTGCGCCAGAATGATCGTTCGATCCGCGCCTTCGACGAGCTTTGTCAACGCGTCGAAATGCTCGTCCAAATGCGACAACCACCACCGCACCACGCGTCGCCCGTCTCTCGCGTGCGACATCTCGCGAGTCGATCGACACAACATCTCCTCGTACTCTCTCTCGTCCCCGACCGCCACGAAACGCACGTCATCCCGCAATTCAGACTGAAAGTATGGATTCGTCGCGCACGCCACGTCGAGCTCGCCGCCGAACGCCGCGCCAATCACATTCGCCATCCACAGACACGGCGCCACGTCCCCGACGCTGCCGTAACACGCGCTCACGACTACCCGCGACCGCACGCATCGCATCTGCACCGACTCCCGCGCCGCGATGTGCGCCGTTCGAGCGTCACACGTTCGGTGCACTTTTTCATCGTCACCTTTTCATCCGACCGACCGACCGACCGACCGACCGACGACCCGACGCGACAGCGCGACGGCGCGACGGCGCGACGGCGCGACCGACGAGCGCGCGCGAGGGAACGAGGGAACGCGCGCGACGCGACGCGCGACGCGACGCGACGCGAGGGGTCGACGGGCGCGTCATCGTCATGTCGCCGCCGGGGACGCGCGCGCGCGCGAATGTGACCGCGGTCGTCGGTGGCGTCGTCGGTGACCGCGGTCGTCGGCGCGGGAAGGGCGAACGCGCGCGACGACGCGCGAGGGGCGTCGTCGGCGTCCGCGCGTTGCGACCGAACGCGGAGTGGCCGCCGGAGGATGTGTGGGAGGACTTCGTCGCCGCGCACGCGGGCGAGTACGCGGGCGCGGCGGCGACGTTCGATGGAAAGACGGGACGCGCGATGCCTCTTCCGGAGCGGTACGTCCCGGATGCGTTCAAAGAGTACGGCGTGGACGTGATGGAGTGGCAGATCGTCACCCGAGGGGCGATGACGAACGATGGGGATGGATTGAGACTGGAGACGTCTCGTTTGTATCCGGAAGCCGGGTGCGAGTACGGGAAGAGCGACGTCGCGATGACCGAGTCGTCGGACGTGTGCGCGGGCGGGCAGATGGGGAAAATGTTCATAGTGCAAGGGTGTTACGCCGATGGACCGAAAATTCTGCCCGAGTGCGTCGAGGGCGCGGAGGCGAAATTTACGTTTGCGTTCGCCGAGGAGGATGCTCCCGGCGAACGGCGTCGAGTTGAAATCACGGTCAAAGCGGCGCCGGGCGAAAAGCGAGACTGGAGAATGTCAAAAGTAGACGTCACACACGAGACGTCCAGCGAATCGGGGCTCAAGGCGAAGAGTCCGGCGGAGGGTGATATTTTAGCGGAGGACGCGGTGAGTTTGGGAGAATGGAGAGCGGTCAACGGCGTCACCTTCATAGCGATCGAGGCTTTGGAGCACGTGCCCGAGGATCGCAACGCGGAGAGCGCGAGCGGTTCGTCCGCCGCCGCGGGCGCGGCGCAAAAGCTCGCGCGGGAGAAACCGGATGACCGCGCGCTCGTCGCCGCCGCCGCTGCCGAAAAAGAAGCCGAAGAAAAACGGGCGAAAGAGGAAAGAGAAGCGGCGGCGCGCGAGCCAGAGGGCATGATCGTCGTTCCGTGGTGGGCGGTCAAATCTCCGTCGAGTTGGTCCATGGGCGGCGAGTACGTCGTCGGAGGAAATTCTCCTCTCGTCTTTTTGCCCAATAACATTTGGGTGCTCATAGAATCCGTGGACGATCAAATCGTCGTCGAGTGCGGGCGGTACGACCAGGGCGCTCCCGGACGCGATTTCGACGAAACCGAGCGACGCGTCATCGCGCGACGATATCGCAAGGGTCGATTCGCGTCAACATTTTTCGTTCGCGAGTGCAGGCTCGATCCCGAAGAACGCGAAGACGAAAAGGAAGAGTTTGACATTTTCGACGACTTAGACGGCCTCGACGATCGATAGTTCGCGTCGCTCATGTAACAGTACCTCGCCATCGGCGCTCCCGAAACGGCGCGAACGCGACGCTCGACACGAGCCGCCTCGACGCGCGCTCGAAAATTGTTCTGTTCTGTTGGCTCTCTGTCGCCAAAACGCGCCCCGTCTCGCGCGCGAGAGACGCGTCGAGGACCCGATGCGCGCGGGAGACACGTCGTACGAGACGAACGTTCGAGCCGCGGCGCTCGAAATCATCGCCGAGGAGCGCGCGACTCGACCGCGAGAGGATGATTATCGTTCGAGCGGTCCAACGGCCGAGACGTCGTCATCTTTTGCATCGTTCGACGACGACGGCGTCTCGACGACGACGCTGAGCGACGAGGATCGAGCCCACGCGAAAATACTCATGCGCGATCTGCCGAGAGTGCTGCGGGAGTTGGAGTCGGGGACGGCGTCGGACGCCCGGGCGCTCGCGGAGACGCGACGGGACGTCGCCGACGAGGACTGGCTCTCGGCGGTATCGGCGCACGCCGAGACGTCGAGACTGGATGACGAGGAGGAGAACGATGACACCGATCCGGTGTCCGCGCTGGAGCGGCTCGGCGCGCTGGAGGCTGAGTTGCGCGAAATCCTGGGAGACGGGATAGTGAACAGAGCTCTCGAGACGGTGAACTCGCCGAGTCGCGAGCCGGAGGTGGTGCCTCAGTCGACGTCGGCGCCGATCTCGCCGCCGAGACCGAGAGCGAAGCTCAGTTTGATGCCGACGCCGTTGAGTAAGGGTGATCGAGCGGAGAGTTTTGAACCTCCGATGCCGTCGGCGAAGAAGAGCGTGGAAAAGGAAAAGAGCGAATGGGATCCGTATGCGGCTTTCATCGGCATGAAAGGGAAAAGGGCATCGGATGCGTCGGAACCGCGCGAGAGAGAGACTTCCGCGCCGACAGAACGACCGATGCGTTTTCCTCTCGACGTGTCGTTGACGCACACCGAGACTCTCAGAATGATGAACGACTTGGAGCAGAGGGTAAAGGAAAAACCGACGGTTTCATCGAGGCTCAGACGAACCGAGGCGACTATCGAGGACATCGCGGCGGCGGATGAGCGCGACGAGTCACGATTCTCGCGTGAATACACGCGACAGGACGCGGAGACGATTATCAAGCTCGCGCGCGACGTTGGTCCCACGGGTCTATGCGTCGATCCCGAAGAAGAGCCCGGCTCGCGCGAGGGACCGATAGCGCCAACGGCACCACCAGTCACACCGATGACCGACCACGAGGCGACTGTCTCTGAGATGAAATCAGGGCCCGATTCCGTGCGCTGGATTGCTCCGATGGCGGGCGTTGAGAGCATCGCCGAGTTTAAGCAGATGATGGACTCGATTTTCGCGGAGGACGAGTGAGCGAGATTTTACTATCGTAGGATATTTAATAGCAAACCAGCGGAATCGTTGCTGCGGGACTCGTAACGTGCGGGACAAATATAGCACAGATGAGAAGGAATGTTTAGAAGTCGTCACCGACCGGGCACTCAACGACCTTCAAGATCGCTTCGCCCAGGAGACGGTGAACGCCAACAATGGAGTCACCCGGCTTGATCAAGCCGAGCGTGTCACGCGCGTAGAGGATGGCGTTACGCATGACTTGCTGCGGGACAACGGCGTTACCTTGAGCCCACTCCGGCGGTTGAATAATCGGAATGATGCCGCGGCTGATGAGAGAACGGCGGGCAGTGCTCGCCGGATCCTTCTCTTCGGCGTAGCAGACAGACAAGATGGGTGCGCTCGGCCTGTATTTGGAGATCAAGCGAGCGGTGGTGCCAGTTCTGGACAGGGTGATGATGAGCGCGGCTTCGCTCTTTTGAGCCGTACGGACGGCGGACGACGCCATGGATTCCGAGATGGACATCGGGATTTGTTGGTGCTCGAGAATTTGGAAGTAGCTCGCGACGTTGTCGACGTACGCCTCGGCTTCGCGGCAGATGGACGCCATGCACGTGACGGCATCGAGCGCGTAGTTGCCCGCGGCGGTCTCGCCAGAAAGCATCACGGCATCGGTGCCGTCGAGGATGGCGTTCGCGACGTCAGTCGCTTCCGCACGAGTCGGGCGCGGGGCGCCGGTCATGGACTCGAGCATTT
>PVBE010005262.1_pt1 | contig 12397 bp, 11 predicted proteins | sample 1631181 | NCBI WGS metagenome assembly PVBE01 (sample SAMN08397723, study PRJNA350692) | Marine metagenome, whole genome shotgun sequencing project. | isolation source: water | place: Pacific Ocean | collected 2012-04 | reverse complement strand
TGTTGCGGCCCGCCACCCAGCCTTCCAGCCGCGCCCGATCCTTGGGAGACAGCCAGACGCATGATCCATTCCTCATCCCTCATGACTCGCACATCCACGAGCCAAAGGGAATCCTTCCGTTAGAGACAGAACACTAGCGCATTCTCGGACAGGCTCCCGGTTACGCCCGCCGTCTTACTGACGGTCATTTCCCTCGGATCGGCTCCCCTCGGATCGGCTTGGCGGCGCCGCGATCGGGTGAACATTCAGGCCGCCACCGCGCGATACAATATTGCCCCGCCGGGGCGCGCGGATTACGTTTCGATTAAGCTCGAATACGCATTCAACCCAGGGGGCAAAATCCATGTATCGCGCGACTGCCGACATCATGCTGCCGACATCGCTCATCGGATCCTTGCCGCGACCGGCCTGGTTTACCGAGAACCTTGGAACGCGAACGTTCCTTCAGGCCATGGTCGATTCCGGGTTCCGCGAGCAGTACACCGACGCCGTTTCCGTCTACCTGGGCGACCAGGAAGTCGCCGGGCTCGACATCTGCACCGATGGCGATGCCCATTACGACAATGAAGTGGGCGGCCAGAGCTGGACCAGCTACCCGCCGTTCCACATGGACGGCTTCGACAAGGGCGTTCCCAGTCCCGCCGTCTACAAGATGGGCGGTGTCGGGTTCCCGATGGGTCATATCCTCCACGACTACCTGGAAGCGCGGGTGATGCCCAGCATCATCGGCCCGGTCGGTCCCGGCGATCTGCAATACACGGCGATGTGGAAAGCTGCCCAGCGCCTGACCAGGAAGCCGGTGAAGTTCGGCACCATCGTGCCCGAGATCCTGGCCACCGCCGTCGACGACAAGTACTACAAGGATCCGGTCGAGCGCGTCATGGCGCTCTCGGAAGCGATCAACGCCGAGCTCAACGACCTCGCCGACGCCGGCTGTCCCGTGGTCCAGCTCGAAGAGCCGCAGATCCACATGACGCCGATGCGCGGGCCTGCCTTCGGCAAGCTCGACATGAAGGACCTGGTCGGCGTGTTCGACAACACGGTCAAGGGCCTGAGGGACAAGACCGAGGTGTGGTGCCACACGTGCTGGGGCAATCCGTCGCAGCAGCGCATGTTCCTCGAGGTGCAGAGCTATGCGCCGTCGCTCGAATTCCTCAACCAGGTCGACGCCGACGTGATCACCTTCGAATCGTGCAGCTCGGACCATATCGACCTCCAGGCGATCGGCGAGCATATCACCGACAAGAAGGTCGCGATCGGCATGATCGACCACCATTCGCTGCAGGTCGAGCGTCCCGACGTGATCGCCGACAACATTCGCGATGCGCTCAAGCACATACCGGCGGAACGACTGATCCTGTGCTCCGACTGCGGCATGGGCCGCGAAGGGATGAGCCGGCGTCACGCGCGCTACAAGATGATCGCGCTGGTGCTGGGCACGAACATCGTCCGCAAGGAGCTCGGCCTGCCGGAGGCCGACTGCCTGGCGGCGGACGAGCGCTACTCGCTATTGCAGACCGAATAGCGGCAACCATCGAATGCCGATGAGATCCGGGCACCACAGCCCGGTACCATAGAGGGAGAGGCGATCCGCCATGATGAGGACCACACCACCGTTCCGCGCCGACCAGGTCGGCAGCCTGTTGCGCTCGCCGGCCATTCAGGATGCTCGCGCCAAGCGCGAAGCGGGCGAGATCGACGCCGATCGGCTGCGCGAGGTCGAGGACCGCGAGATCGCCACGATCATCGGTAAACAGGAAGAAGTCGGCTTGAAGGTGGCGACGGACGGCGAGTACCGCCGCTCGTGGTGGCATTTCGACTTTTTGGGCGGCCTCGACGGCGTCGATGTCTTCGTGTCGGACGAGGGAATCCAGTTCCAGGGCAGGGAGACCAAGGCCCAGGGGATCGAGGTCACCGGCAAGATCGGTTTCTCCGATCACCCGATGATCGAGCATTTCCGGTATCTCAAGGATCACACGTCATTGGTCCCCAAGATGACGATCCCGAGCCCGAGCGTGCTGCACTTCCGACAGGAAGACGAGGCGAGGCGCAAGATCTATCCCGACATCGACGAGTTTTTTGACGACCTCGGCCAGGCATACGCCGACGCCGTCCAGGGATTTTATGACGCGGGCTGCCGTTACCTGCAGCTCGACGACACGGTCTGGGCCTATATGTGCTCGGAGGTCGAGCTCGAAAAGGCACGCGCGCGCGGACACGACACCAATGGGCTCGACCAGCGCTATGCCCGCGCCATCAACCGCGCGCTTGCCGCCAAGCCCGAGGATATGACGATCACCATGCATGTCTGCCGCGGCAACTTCCGCTCGACCTGGATCTCCGAGGGCGGCTACGAGCCGGTCGCCGAGACGGTGTTGAGCGGCCTCGATCTCGACGGCTACTTCCTCGAATACGACACCGACCGGGCCGGCAGGTTCGAGCCGCTTCGGTTCCTGCCCAAGGGCGACAAGATCGTCGTGCTCGGCCTCGTGACGTCCAAGTCGGGCGAGCTGGAGAGCCGGGACGACATCAAGCGGCGCATCGACGAGGCGGCGAAATACGTCAACCTCGATCAGCTTTGCCTGAGCCCGCAATGCGGCTTTGCCTCGACCGAGGAGGGCAACGCCCTCACCGAGGATCAGCAGTGGGCCAAGCTCCGCGAGATCATCGAGATCGCCGACGAGGTCTGGGGCTAATACCGGCGGCCGTCGGCACTGCCGGCAATCCCCGTCAGTCCGTCGCCTCGATCGCGGCCCCGAGCATGATGAACAGCTCGTCGATCTGCGCCTCGGTGACGATCAGCGGCGGCGACAACGCGATGATGTCGCCGGTCTGGCGCACCATCAGTCCGTTGGCGAAGCATTCGAGATAGACGTCGAAGGCGCGCGCGCCCGGCGCACCGTCGCGCGGGGCCAACTCGACCGCACCCATCAGGCCGATGTTGCGGATGTCGATCACGTTGGGCAGGCCCTTGAGCGCGTGGATCGCACCCTCCCATTTCGGCCCCAGCGCGGCGGCGCGGGCGAAAAGCCCCTCCTCGGAATAGACGTCGAGCGCCGCCAGCCCGGCCGCGCACGCCAGCGGGTGGGCCGAGTAGGTGTAGCCGTGGAAGATCTCGACGCCGGCCGGGCCGTCCATGAAGGTGTCGTATATCTCCTTGCGAACCGCCACCGCCGACATCGGCACCGTCGCGTTGGTGAGGCCCTTGGCCATGGTCATCATGTCGGGCAGGATGCCGAAGTGATCGGCGGCGAAGGCATCGCCGACCCGTCCGAACCCGGTGATCACCTCGTCGAAGATCAATAGAATGCCGTGGCGGTCGCAGATCTCGCGGATGCGCTCGAGATAGCCCTCGGGCGGCACCAGGACGCCGGTCGAGCCGGCGACCGGCTCGATGATCACCGCGGCGATCGTCGACGCGTCGTGCAACGCCACCAGCCGTTCGAGATCGTCGGCCAGATGCCCACCCCATTTCGGCTGGCCTCGGCTGAACGCCATCTCCGACAGATTGAACGTGTGCGGCAGATGGTCGACGCCGGCAAGCAGATTGCCGAACTGCTTGCGGTTGTTGGAGATGCCGCCGACCGCGGTGCCGCCGAAGCCGACGCCGTGATAGCCGCGCTCGCGACCGATGAACCGGGTCCGGGTCGCCTCGCCCTTCTGGCGGTGATAGGCGAGTGCGATCTTGAGCGCGGTGTCGACCGCCTCTGATCCCGAATTGGCATAGAAAATATGATCGAGGTCGCCGGGCAGAAGCGTCGCGAGCCGTGACGACAGCTCGAAGGCGCCGGGATGACCCCATTGGAACGGGGGCGCGTAGTCCATCTCGGTGACTTGCCGGCGGACCGCTTCGACGATCTTGTCGCGGCCGTGGCCGGCGTTGACGCACCACATGCCGGCGCTGCCGTCGAGCAGCTGGCGACCGTCGTCGGTGGTGTAGTGCATGTCCTTGGCCGAGACCACCATGCGTGGCGCCGACTTGAACTGTCGATTGGCCGTAAACGGCATCCAATAGGGTTCGAGCGTATTGACGCTCGCGCGACCGGTGTCGGCCATGATGAGGCTCCCTCAAATGCAAATTTGATTTTCAAGATATCTAACAAGTGCCCGGTCGGCGGGCAAGGCGATTCGGCGTATCCGGGCTCGAAGCTTGGCATCCGTGGGACAACGTCCGGTCAGTGCGAGATCGCCCTGTCCCGTTCGTCCTGAAGAGTCTGGCGCCGCAACGCGCGCCCCGGTCGTGCGCCGGTCGGCGCGCCGTCGCGCCAGACGAGCCGTCCGTTGACGAGCACGAGATCGATCCCGGCGGCCGGGGTCGTGGGCTCTTCGAACGTCGCGCGGTCCTCGATCGTGTCGGCGTCGAACACGACGATGTCGGCATGGGCGCCGGGCGAGAGCCGGCCCCTTCCGGTCAGCCCGAAGCGCTCCGCCGGCAGGCTGGTCATCCTGCGCACCGCTTCCTCCAGCGAAAACAAGCCCACATCGCGGGCGTAGTGACCGAGGACGCGGGGGAAAGTGCCCCACAGCCTCGGGTGCGGATGGAGATCATGGGGCAACCCGTCGGAGCCGATCATGGCGTGCGGGCATTGCAGGATTCGCCTCACGTCCTCCTCATCCATCATGAAATAGACCGCGCCGGCCGGGTTCAGCCGTTCGATCGCTTGCGCCTCGGTTATCCCCCAGTCGCGGGCGATTTCGCCGAGGTCGCGGCCCGCCATTTCCGGCTCGCCGCGGGACCACGCGATCAGCACCCGCTCGGACTCGGTGACACGCGCCGCCTGCAAGATCGAGGACGAGGCGACATAGGGGTAGACGTCGAGACCCACGCTTTGCTTCTCCATCGCCTCGAGGATGAGCGGAAGCGTCTCAGTCGTCCGACCGTGGTTGGCGCGACCGGCGACCTTGTGGTGCGAGATGATCAGCGCGACGCCTCCGCTCTTCGCGATCTCGACGCTTTCCGCGATGCTTTCGACGACGCGCACGGTCTCGTCGCGCATGTGGGTGGCGTAGATGCCGTCCGCCTCGCCGGCGATCTCGGCGAGCGCCGCGACTTCCTCGGTCGGCGCGGCCGCCGCCGGGGGATAAAACGTCCCGCTCGACAGCCCGATCGCGCCGTCATCGAGGGCGGCGCGAAGGCGATCTCGCATCACAGACAACTCTTCGTAGGTGGCCGGCCGGTCAAGCTCGGTCATCGCGCCCACGCGCAAGGTGGAATGGCCGACGAGCGCGGCGGAGTTCAGCGCCGCCGGGCTCTCGTCCAGCGCATCGAGATAATCGCCGAAGCTCGCGAACTTGTACCAATCCGCATTTCCGATCAGGTCCAACGGCGGCGGCAGCGGACGTTCCGGCAATAGCGGCGCGAGGCTGATGCCGCAGTTTCCGGTCACGACGGTGGTGACCCCCTGGCTCGCCTTGGGCGGCATCTCCGGCATTACCATCAGCGCCAGATCGTCGTGGGTATGCGCGTCGATGAATCCCGGTGCGACGACCTTTCCGGAAACGTCAAGCTCGCGCTCGCCGCTTCCGGCCGGGATGCGATCGATCGCGACGATGCGATCTTCTATGATGGCAACGTCGGCCTCTTCGGCGGGTGCTCCGGAGCCATCGATTACACGCCCGTTACGTATCACCAGATCGTATTTCGCCGCCAACGTCCGACTCCCCGTACCGTTCTTCCGATCGAGCCAACCCAGGAAAGGGAATACACGAATTCATCATGAAATACTCCGATGGAAAGAAGCGCGTGGGACATCGATTGACAGCCGCGCACCGCTGACCGACCATGGCCGGATAACTCGCAATATCTGGCAATGCGAGCAGGGAGGCTTTCATGTTCTTGAGAAATTACTGGTACGTCGCCGCGTGGGATCACGAGATCGGACGCGAGCCGCTCGGGCGGACGTTCCTGGGTGAGCCGGTCGTGATGTATCGCAAACAGGACGGCACCCCGGTGGCGTTCGAGGATCGCTGCTGCCATCGCCGGGCGCCGCTGTCGCTCGGGCGCGTGGTCGATGACACGCTGCAATGCGGCTATCACGGGCTGGTCTACGACGCCACCGGCCAGGTGATTGCGGTGCCGGGCCAGACGGCCGTGCCGCCGGGCGCGCGGCTTCGGAGCTATCCCGTGGTCGAGCGTTGGCAGTGGGTCTGGATCTGGATGGGAGATCCGGCGGAGGCCGACGAATCGCTGATCCCGAATATTTTCTGGCACGACGACCCCGACTGGGCGGTGGTCGGCGGCTATCTTCATATGAACTGCCACTATCAGCTGCTGGTCGACAATCTCCTCGACCTGACCCACGAGACGTTTCTTCACGCCAAGACCATCGGCAACGAGCACGTCGCCAACACGCCGCTCGCCACCGTCACCCGCGACGGCACCGAGGAGGTAGCGCTGTCGTCGATGAGCCGAATGGCGAGCGACGGCCCCAGCGTCACCGCGACCCGCTGGATGATCGACATCGACCCGCCGCCGCTCTACGCCAAGGCCGGCGGCTTCGACAAGCCGGGCGACCGGGTCGACCGCTGGCAGATCATCCGCTTCGAGCCGCCGTCGCATGTCTGGCTCGACGTCGGCGTGGCGGCGGCCGGCACCGGCGCGCCCGAGGGCGACCGCGGCCGCGGCATCACCCACACCGTGGTCGACGGCATCACCCCCGAGACCGGGACCTCGACTCACTATTTCTGGACCTTCCCGCGCAACTATCGCCTCGACGATGCCGCGCTCGACGACTTCTTGCAGAAGGGTGTCCACAACACCTTCCTCGAGGACATCGAGATGCTGGAGGGCCAGCAGCGCATTATAGATGCCGACCCCGAGGCGGCGGAGGTCGACATCAATGCCGATGGCGCCTCGGTCCAGGCGCGCCGCGTCGTCGAGCGCTTGTTGGCGGAGGAGGAGGGCAGGGCACTCGCCCGGAGCGCCTGACCCATTGATTAGCGGGGTTCGTCCGGCTTTTCGATCGCCGCTTCCAGCCGTTCCTTCGGCGGCACGATATCGGTGACGAGGTCGCGGATCAGCCGCTTGTTGGCGAGCGGCTCGACCGTCGCGCCGTCGGGGCTGAGGCGCGCGGTACATGCGTATTGCGTCTTGCCGTCGACGATCACCATGCACTCCTTGCACGCGTTGGCATTGATGCAGCTGTAGCGAATGGCGAGCGAGGAATCGACGTGGCCGCGAATCCACATCACCGCGTCGAGCACCGACATGCCCTCGCGGTAGGGAACGTCGTGGGACTCGATGCGGTCTGCCTCGCCGGGCGCGCCGCGCTTGATCCGAAGGGTGACGGTGGCGTCGGTCATTGGGCCGCCTCCACCGGTGCGAGGTCGTAGTCGGCGCGCACGACGGCGGCCCAATCGGTAACCGCGTTTCCATCACCATCGAGACGAACTACTTGGTTCTGCTCGAGCGAAGGATCGGAAGCCGGAAAGTCCTCGCGCTGGTGGGCGCCCCGGCTCTCGCGCCGTTTGAGCGCGGCCAAGGCGACCGTCTCGGCGGCCAGCAGGCCCGCGCGCAGGTCGAAGACGTCCTGCAGCTCCATGTCGAAACGGCCATCGTCGTGGTGGCCGATCACGTCGCGCGCCTCGACGCGCATGGCCCGGATCCGCGCCAACGCTTGAGTCATGCCGTCCTCCGTCCTGAGCACGCCGACCTGGTCCCACATCAGGCCCTGCAGCTCTTGCCACATCTCCCCGGTTCGGGCGGCGTCCGTTTCACGCGGGCGGGTCCGGCCGCGCACCGCGGCAATATCATCGACCGCCGGCGCTGCATCCTCGGCACGCCATCCGGCCGGCGCCGAACCCGACGCATACCGGCCCGCGCGCTCGCCGAACACGAACGCCTCCGGGATCGCGTTGCCCGACAACCGGTTGGCGCCGTTGGCGCCGCCGACCGCCTCGCCGGCGGCGAACAGCCCGGCGACGCACGTTTCCATGCGCTCGTCGACGCGAATGCCGCCCATATGATAGTGCGCGATCGGTGCGACCTCGACCGGGCGCTTGGTCAGGTCGATGCCGTTTTCGGCCAGTCGGTCGATGACCGGGCCGAAGGCGGCGCGGAGCTGGTCCTCGGGGATGTGCTCGAAGCTGAGATACGCCCCGCCGGCCGGTGATCCGCGCCCGGCCTCGAGCTCCTTGGTGATGGCGTAGGTGGTGATGTCGCGCATCGCGGTGTATTTGTCCGAATCGTTCTCACCGTAGTTCTCGATGAACTCTTCGCCCTTGCCGTTCAAGAGCCGGCCGACGAGCTTGTAGCGGAACGCATCCCACATGATCGGGTCCATGCCGATCAGCCTCGGCGCGAGGTGGCCGATGGGGAAGAACTGCGGGAACTCCATGTCGATCAGCTCGGCCCCGGCGCGGATCGCGAGCGCATACGCATCCCCCCCATGTTCACCGATGCGCTGTTGCGGCGGTAAAGCTTGGTGAGGCCGCCGCCGGCCAGCACCACCGCGTTGGCCGCGATGGTCACCGCCTCGCCCGTCTCGACGTCGAGCGCGACCGCGCCCGCGACGCGTCCGTCGCGGACCACGAGGTCGATGACCGAAAGCCCGCTGACGCGGGTTATCTTGTCGCCCCGGGCGACCTGTGTCCTGAGCGTCTTCGCCACTGCCGGGCCGGTATAGAGAAACTCGACATAGACGCAGCGCGGGATCTGGTGGCCGGGCGCCGTCACCTGGCGCAATCGGCCGTTGGGCGCGCGCGCCCAGCCCACCTTCCAGGCGTCCATCTCGCGGATGCGGGCCGGCGCCTCCTCGCACAGGATGGCCGAAAGCGTCTCGTTGCACAGGCCGCGCCCGGCGGCCAGCGTATCGGCGAGGTGATGGGTCCAGTGGTCTGGCTCCTCCTCGCCGATGGCGCCGGCGACGGTCATCTGGGCCATGATGGTCGCGCCGCCGCGCCCGATCAGGCTCTTGTCGACCAGCAGCGCGCGCGCGCCCGCGCGTGCCGCCGAGACAGCCGCGTACATGCCGGCGCCGCCCGCGCCGACGATCAGAACATCGGTGGTCAAATGAGTCATAACCGCTCGACTACGCTTCGTTTAATGCCCGTCCGACACTGTCCCATATGCCCCACACCGCCGCAATGCGCCGCGCAAATTCCCGATGACCGGCGCGGCCTACCGCCCGCCTGCCTCGACCGGCGCGAGGTCATAGCCCGCACGCACGACGGCGGCCCATTCGGTCACCGGGTTGCCCTCGCCATCGAGGCGGACGACCTGGTTACGCTCGAGCGCCGGATCGGCCGCCGGCAGGTCCTCGCGCTGGTGGGCGCCCCGGCTCTCGCGGCGTTCGAGCGCGGTCAACGCGACCGTCTCGGCGGTTAACAGCGCGGCGCGCAGGTCGAACACGTCTTGTAGCTCCATGTCGAAACGGCCGTCGTCGTGGTGGCCGATCACATCCCGCGCCTCGACGCGCATCGCCCGTATCCGCGACAGGGCTTCGGTCATACCGTCTTCGGTCCTGAGCACGCCGACCTTGACCCACATCAAGTCCTGCAGCTCGCGCCACATCTCTCCGGTCCGGGCGGCGTCGGAGCCGCGGGGCCGGGTTCGGGCACTCACCTCGGCAATCTCATCGAGCGCCGGCGCGGCATCCTCGGCACGCCATCCGGCCGGCCCCGAACCCGACGCATACCGGCCCGCGCGCTCGCCGAACACGAACGCCTCCGGGATCGCGTTGCCCGACAGCCGGTTGGCGCCGTTGGCGCCGCCGACCGCCTCGCCGGCGGCGAACAGCCCGGCGACACATGTCTCCATGCGCTCGTCGACCCGGATGCCGCCCATGTGGTAATGCGCGATCGGCGCGACCTCGACGCGACGCTTGGTCAGATCGATGCCGTTTTCGGCCAGGCGGTCGATGACAGGGCCGAAGGCCGCGCGGAGCTGGTCCTCGGGGATGTGCTCGAAGCTGAGATAGGCGCCGCCGGCCGGCGATCCGCGCCCGGCCTCGAGCTCCTTGGTGATGGCGTACGTGGTGATGTCGCGCATCGCGGTGTACTTGCCCGAATCGCTCTCGCCGTATTTCTCGATGAACTCCTCGCCATTGCCGTTCAAGAGCCGACCGCCGAGCTTGTAGCGGAACGGATCCCACATGATCGGGTCCATGCCGACCAGTCTCGGTGCGAGGTGGCCGATGGGGAAGAACTGCGGGAACTCCATGTCGATCAGCTCGGCCCCGGCGCGCAGTGCGAGCGCGTAACAATCACCGCCCATGTTCACCGAGGCGCTGTTGCGGCGGTAGAGCTTGGTCAGGCCGCCGCCGGCCAATATCACCGCGTTGGCGGCGATGGTCACCGCCTCGCCCGTCTCGACGTCGAGCGCGACCGCGCCGGCGCAGCGTCCGTCGCGGACTACGAGGTCGATGACCGAAAGCCCGCTGACGCGCGTGATCCCGTCACCCTGGGCGACTTGTGTCCTGAGCGTCTTCGCCACTGCGGGACCCGTGTTGAGAAAATCGACGTAAACACAGCGCGGGATCTGATGGCCGGGCGCCATCACCTGGCGCATGCGGCCGTTGGTCCCGCGCGCCCAGCCCACCTTCCAAGCATCCATCTCGCGGATGCGGATCGGCGCTTCCTCGCACAGGATGGCGGCGAGCGTCTCGTTGCACAGGCCGCGCCCGGCGGTCAGCGTGTCGGCGAGGTGATGGGTCCAATGATCTGGCTGCTCCTCGCCGACGGCGGCGGAGACCGTCATCTGCGCCATGATGGTCGCGCCGCCGCGCCCGATCAGGCTCTTGTCGACCAGCAGCGCGCGCGCGCCCGCGCGTGCCGCCGAGACAGCCGCGTACATGCCGGCACCGCCCGCGCCGACGATCAGGACATCGCTGGTCAAATGAGTCATAACACTCCGGTTACGCTTGATTTCACATTCGGCCGACATTGTCTCAGATGCCCCACCCCGTCGCAACGCGCCGCCCGATCGTAAGATGACCAGCGCGGCCTACAGCTCGCCCGGCGCCGCGTTCGTCGGCGCCGCCGTCGAATACGCCCGCCTGCCGGCCGTGGCGATGGCGGCGGCATTCGTCGGATTCGGTGCGATCGTCCACGATTCGGGTTTCGACGTCGTCCAGGCGATGGTGACGACCGCCGGCATGACCCAGATACCCGCCCAGATCGTCTTGGTCGAGACGGCCCGCGCCGGGGCCGGGCTGGCCGGCGTGTTCCTCGCCGTGGCCTTTATCGGCGCCCGCATTCTGCCGATGGTGCTGTCGCTGATGCCGCTCTTGACGCCCGGGGCGCGTGGTCGCCTGGAGCTCTATGCCGCGACGCACCTGGTGGCGACGATGTCGTGGACCTCCTGCATGCGGCGCTGTCCCGATCTGCCTTTCGACCAGAGAATGCCGTACTTCTGGGGCGTGGCGCTGGCCAATCTGGGGGTCGTCGTCCTGGGAACGGTGGTTGGTCATACGCTGGCCGGCGCGGTCGCGCCCGAGATCCTGATCGGGCTGGTGTTCCTGACGCCGGTCTTCTTCCTGCTGCTGTTTGCCGCCGAATCGCCCGATCTCGCGGGCGTCGTGTCGCTCATGCTGGGCGCGGTACTCGGTCCCGCAATCCATCTCTTGAGCCCTGAATGGAGCGTCTTCGCCGGCGGGCTCGCGGGCGGCACGATCGCCTTCGCGTTAGTGAGAAAAAGGCGATGAGCGGCATGTGGGCCATGATCGGCGCGGCGCTCGTCGCGTGCTATCTGTGGCGCGCGCTCGGAGTCGCGCTGTCCCGGCGGATCGATGCCGAGGCGCCGATCATCCGCTGGATCGGCTGCGTCGCCTACGCCATGCTGGCCGCAACTTTCGTCCGCCTGATCGTGTTGCCCACCGGGACATTGGCCGGGGCACCCCTCGACCACCGGCTGCTCGGCTGCGCCGCCGCGCTCGCGGCGTTTTACGGGCTTCGCCGGAACGCGCTCGCCGGCACGGCGTCGGGCGTCGCCGTCGTCATCGGCCTGGCTTATTTTGGCCGTCCTCTGTTGTTCGGCTGAAACAAGCGTGCTGTAATTCGGCAATGACCGACACCGAGCAGCACCTGATAAATGCCGCCTGGCCCTATTGGGAGGCCGAGGCCGAGATCGCCAAGCGGTTCTACGCCCAGGCATCGCCCGAGGATCACGTGTTCTATCTCCGCGCCCAGCTGTGGAAGGAGCTCAATCCGGTCGACGGCTATTTCAACGGGCTGCACCGCGAGCTCGCCGGACTGGTCGAAAAGTTCCCCCTGGTCGACAAGGAGATCGACCGCCACGACTATCATTTCTCCCTCGTCCAGCTGACCGAGGAGTTCAATCACTACGTCCTGTTGGCCGACATCTTCGAGTATCTCGTCGAGCGCCGGATCTCGCCCGAGGACACCGTGCAACTGCCCGAGGAGAAGAAGCTCGGCGATCTCAGGCGCGGCTATGTCGAGT
>PVBE012835327.1_pt1 | contig 12399 bp, 14 predicted proteins | sample 1631181 | NCBI WGS metagenome assembly PVBE01 (sample SAMN08397723, study PRJNA350692) | Marine metagenome, whole genome shotgun sequencing project. | isolation source: water | place: Pacific Ocean | collected 2012-04 | reverse complement strand
GTCCGCTTTACGATTCAAAGCGGACGGAAATCAATCTGCGGTTCGGGGGGTGCACACCTCGCCGGTCAACAATCCAGGGTGTGGTCCAATTCCCATCGGGTCGGGGCGGTCGAATATCTTCTCCACTCGTTGAGTTTGCGCTTTACGTAACTGGAGACGAATTCGTCTCCCAGCGCCCCTCGGCACACCCGGCTCTTGTGGTGATCTGCCCCAACGAACGATACCACTTTTTGATTTGGACCCGACACCTCTGGAGCGGCGGCCCGACACGGCGGCACTCGCCATGTAGCCGAGCCCCGAATTGGGTCGGGAACGGACCGGTGGGACTCATTATTCGCGGTGTCCGGATTCGCGGTGTCCGGTCAGCGCTGGAAAGCGGTCGTGCCCGGAAGCGCGCCCGGATCAGGAGCGGATGCGCCTTCAACCCCATTTTCGTCACGCTTCCGGTGACCGCAAGTGGTCATCCGGGGAATCTCGGGTGAACGGCACCTTGTTCTCAGGTATATCTCAAACGCCAACGCCAGGGCTAAACGAGCGGCCGCGAAGAGGTGTATGTTTGGCTTTCCAGACCGAGCCTTAGAAATGGGAGAATAGACTCATGGCAATCGACATCACTTATTCCCATTCCGTGTTCCACGGACAAATCCACTGTCCGGCGCCGGTGACGCCGTTCGCCGCCAACGGCGATTTGATGCTCGACGCCTTCGCCGAGCTTCTCCGCTGGTACATCGATGACATCAATGTCGATGGCCTCCTCATCGCCGGGAGCAACGGAGAGGGATACGTGCTCAACGCCGAGGAACTGGGCAAGGTCACCGAGACGGTGGTCGAAACGGTGAAAGGCCGGGTCCCCTTCTTCGTCCACGTGAGCCGCATCTCCTCGCGCGAAACCATTATGCGTGCGCAAATCGTTGCCGAGGCAGGCGCGCCCGGACTGTGCCTGACCGGACAGCCGTATATTCAAACGGCAACCAAGGCCGAGATCGTGGAGCGGTTCGAGAAGGTGGCGAAGGCCGTTCCCCTGCCGGTCATGGTGTACAACTCGTTTACCCATCAGCAATACAACATCACGCCCGACGTGATGCGCGCGCTATGCGACGTTGCTCCCATCTGCGTGGTGAAAGACAGCCCCCCGAGCTTCAAGGAAGCTCTCGCGTTGTTCGTCGAATTGGGGGATCGGTTCCCCATACTTCACGGTATATCCGCCACCCTTGTTCCGTCACTTTTGTTGGGTTTCGGCGGTCTCGTCTCGACGGGCCCAGAGCTTTTCGGAGGCAAGTGCAGGGAGCTCTTCGAGGTCCACGACATGACGCCGGCCGAAAGGACGAAGATCAACAGACGCTACGGGTTGGTGAAGGATGCCATGATGCTGACCGCCACCCCGCCAGCCGCCATCAAGGGGGCGTTGAACATGGTCGGACTTCCGGCCGGCGTGCCCCGGGATCCGGTCAAACCCCTGATGCCGAGAGAAGAAGCGCACATCCGGGACATCCTGACCCAAGTCGGCATTCTCGATGGACCGGTCGCCAAGCGCGCATAGCACCTTGGACATCCGGTCGCAGGAAACGGGGCGAAAAAATCCGGGTCCAATGCCACCGCGTGGAACAACGCTCAGCACCGCAGTTCAATCGCAAGAGTTCAATCGCAAGAATCGTGACAAGTCCCCAATTGCCATCGTATTGATGCGGACAAGCGCATTGAGTAGAGAGGGTCTATGACTGAAGAAAGCGTCAGCAAGCAACCAGACAAGACGACCAAGGAATCGAAGACAGACGGACAAACAAGCACCAAGGAATCGAAAACAGACGGAAATCCAAGCACCAAGGCCGAGAGACAAGAAAGCGGAACGCCAAGGCACGAGGGGCAAAAAATGGTGACCGATAGCTATCGGCAGGGCTGGGAGCGGATATGGAAGGAAAAGCGTTGAAGCGAAGCCGCTGCTGATGCTGGCATTCCGGCAGCAGACGTCGAGGCCGGCCCTGGCACGACCAACCGGCGAGCGCTCATTCGTTCGACGGGATGGGTGCGTCTGAAACTTGGCTCCGGAAAAAATCCGTCCTCGATAAAGACGTTGTTGGCGTAGCCTTCAGCGCCGACGGTGTCGATCGTCTTGCCTTCAAATTCGAATGTCCCCGCATAGCGCGCGAGGAGATTGGGCGACACCCACGGGCGGAGGCCCGCCGCGACCATGACGGCGAACGGGCTCATAATCCTGACCGCCCCTCAAAACGCGATCTCCCGGGCGACCCGCAGGCCGTCGGCGATACTCCGCCCGTGGGTGTCGCTCCAGGTCCTGAAGGCGCCGCGCATGTGCTCGGTAAACGCGTTCCAGGCGCCGCCGCGGATGACCCGCCGGCGGCAGTCGCCGCCCTCGGTCCAGGCGCGGCCGTCGGTGGGTGCCCCGTCGTAGGATTCGTGCCAGCAGTCCTCGGTCCACTCCCAGGCGCCGCCCAAGGTGTCGTGGAGGCCGAAGGGGTTGGCGGGGTAGCTGCCGACCGGCAGCGTCGCCGGTCCCGCGTCCCAGGTCGCATCGGTGTTGCAGCAGTATGTGTTGCCCGAGCCGAAATCGTCCCCCCAGAAGTACGCGGTGGTCGTTCCGGCCCGCGCCGCGAACTCCCATTCCGCCTCCGAGGGCAGGCGGTAACGGGCCCCGGTCCTACCGCTCAGCCACCGCAGGTAGGCTCGCACCTCTCGCCACGCAAGGTTGAGCATGGGATGGTCGCCCGACTGCCGGAAGGCTTCGCCGGGGCGCGCACTGCATCCTCTCTCGGCAACGCAGGCGTTCCACTCGGCGAAGGTGATCTCGTACCTGCCCAGGGCGAAGGGCCTGGCGATGATCACCTCGTGAACGGGACCCTCGGCGGCGCTCCGGCCCGCCTCATCGGACGGCGAGCCCATGCGGAAGTTCCCGGCCGGGATGACCACCATCTGCGGGCACACGGGGCAGTCTCGGAACGTCTCTCCCGGCGCGGCCGGAGCCTCGGCGCCGAGGCCCGGGGCCGCACCGGCGATCAGCACGACCAGGACGAGCGGCCCCGTGACTGGGACGCCCATCTTCAGTTCCGGGGTGCCGCCGAGCGCCCGAGGACCCGCGCCTTGGCGCCGTCCGCCCGGACCCCCGGGCCACGAGGCCGCGATTTCTTTCGGCGTAATGGGAAAGTTGGGATGCTTGTGGAAGTTCTGGTGCGATCCCGTGACCGCGCAGGTAACGACGATCTCTTGTGCCATGGTGCATTCCTCTTTGCAGCCTTGCTGGGCGAACAGCCGTGCCGTCGCCTCGCCGATGCCTGAGCCGCCGCCGGTGATGATCGCGGCCTTGCCGTCCAGGAGCCCCGCCATGTCCTCTCCTCTCGCCGATGCCGCCGTAACGTCTCGGGGTGCAATCGCCATAACGCCGGCGACGGTCTTCACCGAAGCCGGCGCTGAATTGCCGGCGAATCGGCTCTAACTGGGGTATCCCGATTGAGTTTCTTCAACAGGGTTGATTGTGTGCCAATATCGCCTGGCAGGCAACGCGCCGGCGCGCTGGGTAGGAACATTCCGCCGATGCGCCGTGTTGGAGCGGAGATTGGGCGCCGCGGTGTCCAATGACACCGTTCAGGCCATGCAGCTAAGTCGTCAAACGCCTTGCCGGTGACCGCAAGTGATCATCCGGGGAATCTATGTTGAGCTACCCTGACACGACATTGGGAAGAAACTCACCATGAAACGCATCGCACTTGCCGTGGGGTTTTGGTGCCTCATGGCCGCGCCGGCGCCGGCGATAGCGGGCGAAACGGTCAACGGCTTGCGCCAGGGCGGCTGGGTGGTGGTCGAGAAGCAGGCGCAAATCGTGCGCCGGCCCGGCCTGCCGCCCTACGAGACCATGGACCGCGCCGTTCACGTCACCACCTACGTGATGGAGAAGGGCGGCCGGCGCAAGGTCTGCACCCTGGCCTACGACAGCCAGCTCGACACCTCCGCCGAGGAGTGCCACAACGCCGAGTGAGTTTGGCGGGACCTCTTAAATATTCGTTATCGGGCCGGAAGCGGACCTTTATGTCGCGCGTATTCGTGGTCGGTCGGAATCGCTTAACCGCGATCCGCCGAGGCCGTTAGTCTCGTCACTCTTATCGAAAATGAGCGGATCGCGCGCCGCGACGGCGCGCTCAAGGAGCGAGGCTCGCGAGCGCACCAAACCGGGGCCGGTGGATTGCGGTCGCATGCAGCATGCTCGGCTCAAACACGCGGTCGAAAAAGGCGGGCCGGTAGTCGAAGAACACCTCGGCGACGATTGCGGCCTCACTGGCGCGAAGAATGAAGCCTGCCGGCAGACTCGCTGGCCCGCCTTCCGTCCCGATCGCGCTGACACCGGAAGCCGCGCCGAACGCGCGCTGCCAGAGCACCGTCGCGGGCCCCTCACCGCCCCCGAGCGATGAGACGACGATGCGGCCGTCCGACGCGATGTCGTAGGGCGCCACCACGTAGCCCGCGGCGGCGAACAAATTGTCGAGCGCGCTTTCGCTCAAGTTTTCTGACTGCGAAACCAAGTCGGCCATGGTCGCCGAAGCCCGCTCGATCTTTTGGTTGAGAAGAAGAAAGCGGGTGATCTCGATTCCCGAAGACACGAGGAGCACGATGACGGGGATCGCCATTGCCAGCTCGAGTGCGATGGCACCGCGACGATCGCCGGCGACGGCGCGAATACCGCTGAAAATAGGCCAAGACCGGGTCGCGTTCACGGGGCCCCGCCCTCTCCCCAGGGCTCGTTGCGGACGGCCAGCCCCGCCTCGATGGTCAAGTGCCCGTCCGTGCCGATCACGCCCGCACCCAACGGCGTCAGCAACGGCCAGGCGTAGCGGAATCGGTAGACCACCACTTCGCCGGACCCTCCGGCACCGGCGACACCGACGTCGGCGTCCCAAACGCCGTTTCCGTTGTCGTCGGTGAACGTCTCGCCCGCGTCGAAGACGCCATTTCCGTTTCCGTCGACAAAGGATTCGCCCAGGCCCACGTCCTCGAACCCCGGATAGACGAGAACCTGAATGTCCGCATCTTCCATGTTGACGAGGCCGAACGTCCGCTCCGAGATCATGTCGACGACCCTCTCCAAGCGGGTCTGGCCGGCGACCTCGAGGCCCGTCACGCCGAACCGCGCGGCATCGCGCAAGGCGCTTTCCGCGAGCGTCGTCACCAACATCACCATTCCGAACTCGATGGCGGCCACGGCGATGAGGAACAGAATCGGCGCCGCGAAGGCGAATTCGACCGCCGCCGAACCGGCGTCGTCACCCGGCGCCGTACACGAACCGGGGAAGCGCCGCCCCCGAAACACGGCCCCAAGCGCGCGTGCCGACGACGCCCCGCACATAACGAAAAACGACATCACCATAAGTTTATTATAGTATTATTTCGTGCGCGCGTCGAATTAAACGTTTTTTACTTCATTTATTACTTATTTTCATTGCTTTTTCTAAAATTTGAAACAAAATTGGTAATTCCACGAACGGCCGTGGACCGGAGGCGCCCGCGCCGACGGCGCGCCCGCGTGCGCGTGCGCAAACGCGACGTGGTACGCGCGGCCCAAGCGCTATTCGGTGCAGCGCACGCGCAGTTCCCGGCCGGAAACTTCGTGGAGCGTGATGCCCACCTGCGCCGATCCCCCCTTCGGCCCCGATGGCGGACACGCCCGGCTTCCCGTGAACCCCGCCCAGCGGTCGACGTATTCGATAAACCCCTCGACGATCACGAGGACCATTTCGCCCGCGACAGCCGGGCAAACGGCGATGTGTACTTCGGCGTCCTCGCCCTGCGGGATATGAACCTGTTCCGAGAAGTGGTTACATTTGTACACGTAGAGCCGCATTTCGGCGACGCTCTCGATGCCCCGATTGGTCACGTGCACATCGACGCCGCGGTAGTCCTCGGCCCACGCTGCCCCACCCGAGGACACGATCGCGAATAGAGCTGCGAGGATGGCGACGGATAGGATTCTCATGGCGTGACGGTCCTGTGATGCGCAGGCACCGAAAACCTTAGCCGGTCCGGCTCGGGAATTACAACTGGCCCGCCCTGCTTGGATCGGGCACGCGTTTGACCTTTCTCAAAGTTTGACCTATCTCAAGGAGGGAATGCCTATTGACGGTTAGCTTGCCCGCCATGCTTCACGACGTGGTCCGGAAATACGATCTCAGGGTGCCGCGATACACGAGCTATCCGACGGCGCCGCACTTCGGCACGGGTGTGGACGCGGCCGCCTACGGCGCATGGCTGGCCGAATTGGACCGGTCCGAGGAGTTGTCGCTCTACCTGCACGTTCCCTTTTGTGACCTGTTGTGCTGGTTCTGCGGCTGTCACACGAAGATCGTGCAGCGCTACGATCCCGTCGCCAAGTACTTAGACGCCCTCGATCGGGAAATCACGCTGGTCGCCGATACCTTGGGCGAACCGATGCCCGTTCGCCACGTGCACTGGGGCGGCGGCAGCCCGTCCTTGATGCGAGACGCCGACTGGCTGCGGCTGATGGGCCACCTCGGCGAACGGTTCGACTTCTGCGCCGACGCCGAGATCGCCGTCGAGCTCGATCCGCGCGACGTCCGCCCCGAGACCGCCCAAACGCTGGGCCGCGCAGGGATCAACCGCGCGAGTCTGGGGGTTCAGGATTTCGACGCCCGCGTTCAACGCGCGATCAACCGTGTGCAGAGCTTCGAGGAAACCGAGCGCGTAATCGGCTGGCTTCAGGGCGCCGGCATCGCGGCGTTCAACATCGACCTCATGTTCGGTCTGCCGCATCAGACCGCCCGCGGCATCGCCCGCACCGCCGAGATGGCAGCCGACCTCGGGCCCGGCCGGGTGGCGTTGTTCGGCTACGCCCATGTTCCCTGGATGAAGGCCAACCAACGGCTGATCGACGAGGCCGCGCTGCCGTCCGCGGACGAACGCTGGGACCAGATCGAGGCCGCGACCGCGGCGCTGGAGGGCCGTGGCTACGTCGCCATCGGCCTCGATCATTTCGCGAAATCCACCGATCCCCTTGCCGTCGCCGCCAAGAGCGGACGCCTGCATCGGAACTTCCAGGGCTACACCACCGACACCGCAGCTACGCTTCTCGGCTTCGGGGCCTCGGCCATTGGCTCGCTGCCCCAGGGCTATGCGCAGAACGCCGCGCCCATCCGCGATTACATGCGCGCGGTCTCATCCGGCCGCTTCGCGGTCACACGCGGGATCGCGCTCAGCGAAGACGATCGGCTGCGCCGCGAGATCATCGAGCGCTTGATGTGCGACATGGAGGTGGACGTGGGCGCGGCGTGCCGCCGCCACGGGGTGGACGCGGATGCGCTTGCGGGCGCGTTCGCCGCGATAGCCTCTCTGGTGGACGACGGAATCGCCGAGCGCAAGCACATGCGGGTCCGTGTCACCGAAGGCGGGCGGCCGTTCGTGCGATTGGTCGCGGCCGCCTTCGACGCCTACCTGAACCCGGGCGAGACCCGCCACGCCAAGGCGATCTGAGCCGCCCCCGCCTCACGCGCGCTTCAGCGCAAGCGTCAAGCCATCGCCGATGGGAATCAGGCTCGCGTCGACACGCGCGTCCTCGTGCACCATCGCGTTGAAGTCGCGGATGGCGCGGGTGCTGTCCGCGTCGTCGCCGGGGTCCGCCACCTTCCCGCCCCAAAAGACGTTGTCGACGGCGACCAGGCCGCCGGCCCGCAGGAGCGTGAGCGATTTCTCGTAATAGCCCCGGTAGTTCTTCTTGTCGGCGTCGATGAAAGCGAAGTCGAAGGTGCCGGTCCGGCCTTCGGCGATCAGCGCGTCGAGCGATTCCAGCCCCTTGCCCAGGCGAAGCTCGATCTTGTCGGCGACGCCAGCCTCCATCCAGTAGCGCCGCGCCACCTGGGTCCAATCGTCGGATCGGTCGCACGCGATCAGCACGCCGTCGTCAGGCAACGCCAGCGCCACGCTGAGCGCGCTGTAGCCGGTGAAAGTCCCGATCTCGAGCGCCGTCTTCGCGCCCATCAGGCGAACCAGAAGCCCCATGAACTGCCCCTGTTCGGGACAGATCTGCATGCCGCCCATGGGCATGGACGCGGTCTCTTCGCGAAGCCGGCGCAGCACGTCGGGCTCGCGCAACGAAGCGTCCTGCAGGTAGCGATAAAGCCGCGCGGTCAGCTTGATGGTTCGATAGGACAATGCGTGATCTCCGAGAGCGCTGGACGGGCGGTCATCATGCCCGATGCGGCAGGTTCGCGAAAGCGGGCGCGGGCGTATCCCCGCCTCAGCGTGCCCGACGCCAATGCGAAAGGCGGCGCTTGATCTCGGCGGCCACTTCGCCAGCCGCGTCGAGCGACGCGTGGCTCCAATGCTCGAGCCTGTCGGTATGCGGGCGGGCGAAGCCCCGCTCGAACAGCTCGGCGTGGAACCGGGCGTGCTTGGGCGTGATCAGCGCCGCGGGCGCATAAATGTAGACGGGTGCCGGCGAGACGCAGGCCTCCGAGCACATGGAAACCGAATCGCCGGTGACCACCACCGCGTCCGCGAGGCCGAGGTAAGCGACGTAGGGATTCTCTCCGCCGTCCCCCCACCGGTGGACGTGGCGCGGCGCATCGCAGGCCTCGATCAGCGCGGCCGCCGCCCGTCCGGTCCGCCGGCTCGTGGTGACCATCAGGGACCCGCCCGATTCCTGGGCCATGGTCGTGCTCAACCTCCCCAGTTCCGCGGCCATGTCGGGCGAAAAAACACGCCGGCGCGTGCTGCCGCCCACGATCAGTGCGATTCGCGGCCTGGAAAGATGTTCGAGCCGCGCCCGCCAACGCTGAGCCGCCTCCTCGATCCCGGCGCGGGTCAGTTCGTGCGGCGCCCCGGTCATCCGGATCACGTTGGCGCGCTCGCGGATTCGATCGTGGCGAGGCACCGCGATCAGCGCAAAATCGTCCGATCCGGCAACGCCGGGAAACATGATCTGGGCGATGAAGGCGCCGCCCGCGCGCCGGATCGCCCGCGCCACGGGCGCCGTGCGCCGTCCGGCCGCGATCACCAGCTCGGGCCACGGAGTCTGGAGCCGCGCGCGCCCGCGCTTGCTCAGGCCCCGGAAGCTGGCTCCGAGAAGCGGGTTGGGAATGGCCGCCGCGCGTGCGTATTCCAGTTCGCGGACCTCGAACGGGAACCCCAACGCCTGGGCGACGCCAAGGCATTGTGCGCGGTTGCCCGCGCGCTCGTCGAGCAGGGCCCAGGTGACGGGCGGCGCGGAAGCGGCCTCACTCATCGGGCCGGCGCAAGGGTGCGGCGCTCAGCGCCCATCGGTCGCCGTCTTTCTGAGATCGGTGATGGTGGTCCGCGTCGTGATCTGCTCGGCGTCGGTGCGCAATTCGATCACGGCGGCGATCCGCGATTGAAGCGCACGCTCGAACGCGGGCTCGAAGTCCGCGGTCCGCTCGACCGTCTCGCCATGTGCTCCATGCGCGCGCGCCACCGCCCCGTAATCGGGATTGGCAAGCTCGGTGGCGATGGTTCGAAGGGGATAGCGGCGTTCCTGATGCATGCGGATGGTGCCGTACATCCGGTTGTTGAAGATCAGAATAATGGGGGCGGCCCCGTAGAGGACGGCCGTGGCCAGCTCTTGTCCGGTCATGCCGAAACCGCCGTCGCCGACGCATCCCACCACCATCCGCTCGGGCTCGGCGATCTTGGCCGCCACCGCCGCCGGCACCGCGTATCCCATGGCGCCGCTGGTGGGCCCGAGCAGGCGCTGGCCGGCCCGGAACCGAATGTAGCGCTGCACCCAGCCGCTGTAGTTCCCCGCATCGACCGTGACGACCCCGTTCGCCGCCAAGCGCTCACCCAGAACCTGCATGACTTGGCCGAGATCCAGCGCGCCGGTGGTGCGCGCGGGCGTCGCGTTGTCCTCGTAGTCACGGCGCGCGTCTTCCACCCAGTCGCGCCAACGCGCGCAATCGAGCGGCGCTAGCTCGGCCGCGGCCTCGGCAAACGCGGCCGGCCCGACGAAGATGCCGAGCGCCGGACGGAAGACCCGCCCCAACTCGCCCACGCCCGCATGCACGTGGACCAGGATTTGGCGCGGCTCCGGCGATTCGATCAAACGGTATCCTTGGGTGGTCATCTCGCCCAACCGCGTTCCGACGGCGAGGATCAGGTCCGCCTCCCCAACCCGGGCCACCAGCCGCGGATCCGGCCCGATCCCCATTTCGCCCACGAAATTGCGATGCGTGTTGTCGAAGATGTCGTGACGACGAAACGAGCACATCACCGGCAGGTTGCTGGCCTCGATGAAGGCGCGGATCTGCGAACGCGCGGCGTCGGTCCAGCCGCCTCCGCCGATGTAGACCAGGGGCCGCTCGGCTTTCTCAAGCAACGCGCGCAGCCGCGCCATGTCGGATTCGCGCGGTTGGGGATGATCGATCGCCAGTGGTTCCGAATCAGCGACCGTCGATTGCTCCCGAAGCACGTCCTCGGGGATAGCCAGCACCACCGGCCCGGGACGCCCCGATTGCGCGATTCGGAACGCCCGGTCCAGCATGTGGCCAAGGTCGTCGGCGCCCATCACCTCGGCCGCCCACTTCGCGAGCGGCGCGAAGACGCGGGCGTGATCGACTTCTTGGAACGCCTCGCGTCCGCGAAACGGGCGCGGAACCTGGCCCACCAGCAGCACCATCGGCGTCGAATCCTGAAAGGCGGTATGGACGCCGATCGCGGCGTTGCACGCGCCGGGTCCGCGCGTAACGAGACAGACGCCGGTCTTGCCCGTGAGCTTGGCGTACGCCTCGGCCATGTTGGCGGCGCCGTGCTCGTGGCGGCAACTGACCACCGCAATCTCGTCGCGGGTGTCGTAGAGGGCGTCGAGTATCTCGAGATAGCTTTCGCCGGGAACGCAGAAGACGTGCTCGACGTCGTGCCGGCGCAGGCTATCGACGACGATCCGGCCGCCCGAACGCGCGTTTTCCACCATATGCCTGCGATCCCCAACCCGTCCGCGAACCTGGGCCGCGAATGTCGCACAAATGCCGGCCGGACCAAAAGGCCGTTTGGATGTCGGGCGAAATCCCGCCACAGACAGGCGCGCGCTCGACGCGCTGTCGTCGCGTCCGAACGCGGTATCGGGGCTAAGACGGCATGGTGGACTGACAGGGACCGCAGGCGGCGAGCCGGTGGAGCCGGAAGGGCATCTTGTACCGCCGAAGACGAGTGGTTCTGAGACGGTGCAATGGGCGATAGCATCATTTTCATGCTGCCCGAACGGCGCGTTCCGGGCGCAAATGATCCGCTCGTCCTTGGCGGTCCAGAACTGATGGGCGGCTTCGATTCCGGCACGCCTTGATGCCGCCTTCGGGAGAGAACTGGAAAGTCCCCACATGGTATTGCAAGGCCTGGACATCGGTCGGCACCGTCTGGACCACGGCCCACGCCAAAGCTGCGAAGGCGATGGTGGCCGGAAACGATCTTGTGACTTCCTTGGGATCGAACTCTCGAGCGCAGTACTTTGTCACTTGCCAACCGGTTTCAAAACTGTCCGCGGCTCCGTTCAGACGAAGATGCCACGGCTGCTGGCCGGCGTACGTCGAAGCGGTCAATTTCCAGAAAACATTGACGGCCCTATCCCGACGAAGTAGATGCTCTATTCCTCAGGTAAATCCACGCAAGGAGGATCAATATGTCGATTGACGAGAGATCTTTGACCAAGGGTCATGTTCGGAAACTCAACGCGCTTCGAAAATCAATCGGTAACGCTCTAGGCGAGCAGGCATTTGCAAAGTGGTTGAAACGGGAGTCCTCCTCGGAGAAGAAGGAGATGATCGATCCTGTCGCTGTGAAGGTCGAGCAGGCGCTCGCCCGGTTGGTGAGCGATAAGAACGTTCGTTTGGGCAATCTTGGCTACACAATCCGCCGCGCGAAGGGAAAAGGTGCTTCGGGTTTCGTGGTGACGAAGAACGCGAAAGCTTGAGTAGCTCAGAGCTCGGGGGACAATCCTGGAGGTTTCTTGGTTTCGCCGTTTGCCAAGAGGCGGAGCCGTCGGCGCCGCGCTTGACATCTGATGCACCTCCACGCTCCTCGTCGACCAGCTCGGCGAGGATGCTCGATCCATGCAGCGATGCGGGCGGACAATTTGATGGCGAAGGGTGACCTCGACGGTCAGGTGATCAGGAAACTCATCCTCAAGACGAGCGACAAGTATTGCTGGCCAAGGATCGACCGAGGCACGCAGGGCTTCACTGAACCCGTCTAAATCGCGGGCTCACAGACGTGCGGCGGAACGATTCTGGTTCCGCATATTCACGGGAAGCGGTGGTCCGCCATCAGCGCACCGCGCTTCGTCTCCCGACCCGGAGAACATTCGCCGGAACTGTCGTTTGAGGACGCGAAACGCACTATTCGTTGGTTCGTATGGATGGTCCGCCGAAGTCTTGCGTG
>PVBE012830863.1_pt1 | contig 12399 bp, 12 predicted proteins | sample 1631181 | NCBI WGS metagenome assembly PVBE01 (sample SAMN08397723, study PRJNA350692) | Marine metagenome, whole genome shotgun sequencing project. | isolation source: water | place: Pacific Ocean | collected 2012-04 | reverse complement strand
CGAATTTAAAACAATGACGACCTACCGACGGCCCGCCGAGTGGTGTCATGATAGGCTATGCTAGGCGCTTGCTAAACCCCACCAAGACGAAAAGATGTTCGGCGGTTCCAAGCGAAAAGGCAGGCTCACGCCCGACAACAATCAACAAAAGCATTTCGAGGCTTGATCCGGAGCCCGGGAAATGGTCGCTATCCCATTTCATTTGTGAACAAATGAGCAATCAGAGCGACATCTTCGCCGGCCCGGCTTTAGAAATATTTTAATAGAATCGGCGTTTGACTCTTAATTGCTTCTTTGACTTTGTTGTTGCGATGGACAAAGCCTGAATAGGAGGGCATCACTTTCAAAAAATTCTTACAGGAATTGACAAGTAGAGTGAAGGTTCTTTCGACTTCATGTTTTTACTAAGTTTGATTGATAACGATGCGAAATTTCGCGTGAGAGTCATGGCATCACGCAAACTTGAAATGGTATAAAAATTACTAATGATTTTAAAAAACTTATAAAAATTTTTGGTATAAAGAGCAGTAAAAGACCGGTAAAGACTGTCTTCATCGGCTCTTATTTTTGCTTAACCAATCCTAATTGTGGAAAGGTCAGTCAGAAATCCAATATTGTTGAATCTGCGTTGTGTGCAGAACAGATAATCCGTGTTTGTCGATGGCTTTTTGCCACGCCAGAAACTCTTCAACCGTCAGCTTGTAACGATCACACGCTTCGTTGAGCGTCAGCAGTCCGCCACGTATGGCGGCGACAACTTCGGCCTTCCTTCGTATTGCCCAACGCTTGGTTTTTGCGGCGGGTAAGTCTGCCAAGGTGAGGGGACTGCCGTCCGGGCCTATACGTAGTTAACCTTGGCCTTTTCTTCTTCCACCATTATTTACAAACTCCCCACTTATTTTAGCTGTCTACTGTAGCTCTATGGCTTTAAGAAACGGTTGAGGCGTGGGATTAACACAATGCCAAATAATAGACAGAATGAGCGAGCTACGGACAGGTCCAGTCGACTCTGAAGCGTCATGAGGCAACGGACATTTAATTAAGGGGATTCACATCTGACATTGAGGATGTGGATATCGCTGAAGCCATTATGCTGCTTAATCAAAATTAAGTTGCAACTGAAGCCTCAATGAAGTTGTTCTCATAAATCGGGCGGTTATCGCTGCTCGATTTTATCTAGGTTGAGCCTTCGCCTTCAGACCGAGAGCGGCCCCTTGGACTTGCCAATTTACGTTCCCTCCGTATAGTCCCGCGCTGCGGGTTTGAAATTGACGGTTGCCGATAAGCCGACTGGGGCTCATGATTGGCAACAAAACCAATTTATCAAGCCACTGATTATTCTAATGTTTTTTAAGTGAACCCGGACTGAACGACGTTCACAATAGGACTTCAATCCGAGATGCAGGGAATGACGGACTCTGATACCAGTCCACTGCTTGGCGATCCGCACCAACGAGATGCGACAACGCCGAGCGTCAATAGTTTGGGGTTTGCCCGTGCGCCTGCGGATTGCCGCGTTGTGGCGGCCATGTCAGGCGGTGTTGATTCATCGGTCGTGGCAGCGATCCTGAAAGAACAAGGCTATGACGTCGTCGGCATAACCTTGCAGCTTTATGATCACGGCAAAGCGGCTCAAAAGAAAGGCGCCTGTTGTGCGGGCCAAGATATCCATGATGCACGCCGGGTAGCTGAGGCGCTGGATATTCCGCATTATGTGCTTGACTATGAGGAGCGGTTTCGAGCCTCGGTGATGGATGAGTTTGCCGACTCTTATTTAAAGGGTGAAACGCCGATCCCCTGCATCCAGTGCAATGAGCGCGTAAAGTTTCAAGATCTTCTTGATTTGGCCCGTGAGCTTGATGCGGATTGTTTGGCCACCGGCCATTACGTTCGCCGCGTGATGGGTCCGCAAGGCTCTGAGCTTTATCGGGCCGTCGATCTTAACCGCGACCAGAGTTATTTTCTGTTCTCGACAACGCGGGAGCAGCTGGAGTTCCTGCGTTTTCCTCTGGGCGGTTTGACGAAGTCAGACACAAGAGCACTTGCATCACGTCTCGGATTGCGCACGGCTGAAAAAGCCGATAGTCAAGATATCTGCTTCGTGCCCAACGGTCATTATGTAGATGTGATCAAAAAATTACGCCCCGGTGCTTGCGAACCCGGAGAAGTCGCTCACGTCGATGGACGCATCTTGGGCCGCCATGACGGAATCATTAATTTCACGATTGGACAGAGACGGCGACTGGGCATCGCGCTCGGTGATCCGTTGTTTGTTGTTGCCATCGACGCTCCCTCTCGGCGCATCATTGTCGGACCGCGGGAGGCTTTGCAGGTCAAAAGGATTATATTGAGAGATATCAATTGGCTGGGCGACGGCATGCTCAATGACGAACTTGCTTTGCAACGCAGGGTTTGTGTCAAAGTGAGATCCGCCTGTCCGCCCATTGAAGCGCGACTTATTCGCGGTGAAAATGATGAAATCGCCGTCGAACTCGGCGGTGCCGAAGAAGGTGTCGCACCAGGCCAGGCTTGCGTTTTTTATGATGTCGCGGATAATGGGAGCCGCGTGTTAGGAGGTGGGTGGATCCAATCAGTCTCTCCAGTCAATCCTGTCGTACCAATTGATCCAAGCTAAACTTAAGATTCTCATTTCCAGCCGAAAACAACCATGCGATGGCATTTAGGCTTTCGCAGACTTTGAAACTGACCGAGCCGAGCTACAAAGAGCGGGGGCGTAGGTGGAACTTTCCAAGTTGGAGGCCCATGAGGTCCAGAGGGTATATGCTCGATGGGCCTTTATATATGATTTCTCATTTGGTCAAATCATCAATGCAGGCCGCAGGCGGGCGGTCGCCATAGCCAATCAAGGCGAGGGAAGGGTTTTGGAGGCTGGTGTTGGCACGGGGTTGTCGTTGCCGCGCTACGCCGACAAACTTGAGGTGACGGGGATCGATATCTCGGACGAGATGTTGAAACGTGCGCGCGGTCGGGTTGGCAAGAGCAATTTGAAAAATATAGCCGGCTTGCACAAAATGGATGCGGCCAATCTTACGTTTCCTGAAGGCTATTTCGATACCGTCGTTGCCATGTATGTGATGACCGTCGTGCCCGATCCCGTTCAGGTCATGTCCGAGTTGGAGCGCGTGTGCGCCGATGGCGGAACAGTCATTATCGTTAATCACTTTTTTCAAGAGGGCGGCGCGCGAGGCGTTGTTGAGCGTGCGATCGCGCAGCATTCCTCGTGGCTCGGTTGGCGGGCTGACCTTCCCATTGAAGCGTTGCTGGGTCAGAGCGGATTGACGCTGACCGAGTGTAGCGACCTCCCGCCCTTTGGGCTTTTCAGCTTTCTCAAATTTGAAAAAACTTCACTCAGTCCGGCAGACTAGCCCGACGTATTGTGTTCAGTGCCGAAAGCTCATGCGCTGAGCGATGCCGTATGCGTAATGCTTATTTTCGGCAGTTGTAGACAAGAGCGGGAGGCACATTCCGCCAAATGATGTCTGAAATGGATACGTCCGAAAAATAGGTACTCAAAGCACGGCGGAAAGCTTGGGCGGACGGCAGTGCCAGCCCGTGAAAATAAGCAAATGTTGAGAAGGATCCGCCGTCTTTAAGAACCGAGCGGGTAATCCCCAAAATTCTGTCTTGCGTATCCCGGTCAAATGATGCCCACGGCAGGCTGCTGACGATGCAGTCGACTTTGGAAATATTCAGATCGGCTAATACTTTAGGAACTTCATCGACGGATTCCTCATATACTAGCATTGTCGGGTAGCGTTTCCGAAGAATGCGTGTCATCTGAGGGTTAACTTCGAAGGCGATGAATTTTGTTTGGTCGCCGAGATTGGTAAGGATATCTTGGGTAAAAGCGCCCGTGCCCGGGCCGTATTCTAATACGACGTTGGCGTTCTGGAGCTCATGACCAAAAATAAGTTCTCGCGATAAGTAGGGAGAACTCGGAGCGACCGCACCGACTTTTTTCGGTGCTTTCGAGAACTCGATTAAAAAGTTCGCAATATCGGCAAATCGCTGTTGACTCATCCGGCTCACGCCCTCGGCTTTGAACGTAAATGATCGTTTTGCTTCGGGGGAGCCGTCGGCTCGCTCCACCATTTCAGTTGTGCACCTATCATACGGCACAGGAACACGAAAGGTAATAGTGCAGAAAATGACCAACCTATAACATTACTATGGCAGTTGGGGACAGCGTACTGGAATAGGATAGGTGTCAGATTGCCCGCGATTTTGGAAGGTGGAAGTGGCTTGCCTAGCTTGACACCCCGAGGCGCGCGGCCTACAACGCTGGCCTTTCGGAGGGGCGGCCGTGTCGCCCATCCCAGTGCCTTTGGCGGGGTAGCTCAGCTGGTTTAGAGCAGCGGAATCATAATCCGCGTGTCGGGGGTTCAAGTCCCTCCCCCGCTACCAATTAGGGGATATTCCTGCGTTCGATAATACTTTAAGGCGCACGCCATTCGTCTGTAGACGGATGGATAAATAGAGCGGCCCATTTATCGCCAGACTGTTTACAAATGATTCTGACGCGATTACATCATTATTTCGAGAGATAAACAGATGACAGACCATGACTATAAGGCCATCGACGCCGTAGTTAATATTTGGACGGAGGAGGCGCTGTCTTACAGGCCGGGATGGGGCGACAAATTTTTCGTGGGCAAGATGAAGGTGCAGCAAGGGATCATGGCAGGTCTCACACTCGATCAGATGGTTGAGCGCATGGAGCAGGCTGGAATCGAAAAGGCCTTCTTGGTTGCTACTTATGCGGGCCGTCCCGGCCTGCCGGGCTGTTACCATCAGCCTTATGAAGTAGTCGCGCGCGCCTGCGAGCAATATCCCGACCGCTTTTATGGATTGGCGGGGATCGATCCTTACGAGGGCATGGATGGCGTGCGCGCATTTGAAGAGGCGGTGCGCGACATGGGATTCATCGGCGCGCATTTCTATCCCCATTGGTTCGAGCTGCCGCCCAATCATGCTAAGGTTTATCCTTTTTATGCTAAGTGTTGCGAACTGGGCGTCCCTATCCAAATGCAAGTGGGTCAGTCCATGATTTATTCAAAGGATTTTCCTTGCCGCAGCGTCGGGCAGCCTATTTCACTGGATCCCGTGGCTTGCGACTTTCCAGAACTCAAGCTTATCGGCATCCATGTGGGCATCCCGTGGCACGATGAAATGATCGCCATGGCCTGGAAGCATGAAAATATCTATATCGGGTCCGATGCCCATAGTCCGAAATATTGGCCGCAAAGCTTTGTGCGCTATCTGAATTCCTACGGCCAGGACAAGGTCATTTTCGGCACGGATTTCCCTGTGCTTGATTTCAAGCGCACTATCGGCGAGATCGACAGTCTCGACTTAAAGCCGCAGGTCCGGCAGAAGTTTTTACGCGAAAATGTGGTGAGAATTTACGGGCTGGACTAGCTGACATAACCCGTGGTTGACTTAATCCGGCACTTTCGTCGCGCCGCTTTCGAGCATGGCATCAATCAAAGAATCATCCAATCCCGCTTCCCTTAAGATTTCCAAACTGTGTTCGCCGAGGCGCGGTGGGAGCTTCCGAATGTCAGCAGGTGTTTTCGAAAAATTGACCGGGAAGCTGCTCATGCGCAGCTTACCTTCGGTCGGATGATCCATGATTTTCCAATAGTTGATGGCTTTGAGGTGTGGGTCGTCGATGAGATCATCCGGTGAATTCACCACCATGGTGGGTACATTTGTCTTGTCAAAAATGTCCATCCACTCTTGTGTGGTTTTTGTGATCATCGTCTTGGCGGTTTCTTCGTAAGTGGCATCAATGTTTTTGGTGCGTGCCGCCATGTTTTCAAAGCGTTTGTCCTCGAGCAGATCGAGCCGACCTGTGAGCTCGCAGAACGTCCGCCAGTGATTATCCCAATAGGGTAGGACGGCGATGTGGCCATCCTTCGTTTTATAGGGCCGCCGCTCAAGGCTCATGAGGCGCACATAACCGGCGGTCCCGATGGGCGGCTCGAATGTGAGCCCCCAAAGATGTTCGGCCATGACGTAGTAGACCATGCTCTCATACATGGGTACTTCGATCTCCTGACCTTCGCCCGTGCGCTCGCGGTGAAACAGCGCCGCTGTTACCGCGTAGACCACATTGAGGGCCGTCGTCTTATCGGCGACGACGGTCGGCAAATAACGGGGCTCGCCTAGGACCCTTTTTTGTAGCATTGCGATACCACTCGCTGCCTGAATGGAATCATCAAGGGCGCCTTTGTCACCGTAAGGGCCAGCTTTGCCGTAGCCGTAGGTGGCGCAATATATAATGTTGGGATTGACTGCCTTGATTTTTTCGTAATCGAGGCCAAGTTTTTTCATAGCTTGGGGCCTGAAGTTGTGCACGAGTACATCTGTTTTGGCGGCCAGTTTGAGCAAGCTGTCACGTCCCGCATCCTGCTTGAGGTCAAGAACCAGCGAGCACTTGTTGCGATTGCAAGTCAGATAGAGCGCTGCCATGTCCTTATGCGTGCGCGTTGCGCCAAGATTACGGTTCGTATCTCCGGCAGGGGGTTCAATCTTGATAATTTCGGCACCCATGTCACCGAGAATTTGACAAGCCCAGGGACCCAGCACGACGCTGGTCAATTCAAGGACGCGAATTCCATTAAGGGGCCCCGGCATTGGCATTTTCTCCATGTGGCGGCTGAACACGGTAACGCAAGCTTGTATCTAGGGGGGCGAAACTATACTGTGCGCCCTTGTTAGCGCAAGTTGCCCATCCTTTAGCGCACGGCTAAGAGGGCAGAAGCGAGGCCGCCTTATAGGGGTCGAAGAAACGAGCGCTGCGAACTTGAAAACTCTAATGCACGGGGGCGGGCTAGCTGAGGCGCATCGCTCGACGGGGCAAATAAGCAAGTCGCACGCGTTGATGGTTATTTGGGTACACGGAGGCACGAATGGATAAAGTCGGAATCAATCACCAGCGCAGCCCGAAAGTCCGCTCCTGGATGAAGCAAGAGATAGCGGCCCAGAAGAAGCGTTACGATAGGATCGCCAAGGAAATGGAAGCGCTGTGGCCTAAACGCGAAAAATGGTATCGTGACTTTTTCAAGCAGATTCAAACAGTAGGCTACCATGTTGATAGAGATGAGAGACGGTTAATTCCTGACTCGGAAATGCCGACTGAACCGAAGCGTAAACATCGGGTCGTTTTTTGATATTTATCGCGACAGATCCGGAGTTGCTTAAAGTAAAAGGATTAGGAGAATAGAATGGCCCGCCTGCATATCGAGCCGCTTGTCGATAAAGACGTTTTACAGAAGAAGTTGAACTTGCCTGGTTTTGGTAAAGGCATGCAGTACCGCATGCTCAGCTTCGACACCGATACAGGTGCCTGCACTATGACCGTTCAGTTTGATGGTGGATACAAGCAACCACCAGGCTTTAGCTATTCCGAAGTCGAAATGCTCGTAGTGCAAGGCCGGCTCAAATACGGTAAAAATACTTATGGGCCTGGACAGTATTTTCTTATTCCATCTGGTGTTTCGATGCCGGCTATGAGCACGAACAGCGGTTGTCAAGTGCTTCTCATGTACAATTCTAGTGAACCAAACTTCGTAGAATCGGATACTGACCATGAAGGTGCAAATCGCGCGGGCCTTTCAACGGTCAATTCGTATGATGGCTTGCCGTGGGCTGGAAATCCCTTGAGCCCGGCAACGGCCACGGGATGTCTGCTCAAGGTATTGAAATATGATCCGCGAACGCAGGCGCTATCATTTATCTATTGTATGACGCCCATGTTCCAGCAGGACAATATTTCCTATCACGACTGTGCAGAGGAGTCGTACCATATTTGGGGAACGTCCTGGATCATGCAATTCGGTGATTTGCCAACCGGCGGTTATTTTTGGCGCCCGCCCTACATTAATCACGGCGGATTTGCAAGCAAGAGGGGCATTCTAGCTTTTGGACGCACCGACACGCAGTTGTACAACCATTTTCACTTCAATCCGTGGACCGAGCCGGACGAAAATCAGGAACGAGCAGGGGCCAGGCTGCATGATCGTAATCCGGAACTTTATAACTGGGTCTTGGCGCGAGATCATAATCATCCGCATCCACACGATTTTGACTATGGTCCACTTGCCGCTGCCAAGGGCGTTGCCAAAGGTAAAAAGATAAAGAAGGCAAAAAAGAAATAGTCTTACGCAAAATAAACTAGAAAGGCGCCGTCACTTCGGCGCCTTTTTTGTCGCTATGTGTTGCGATGGTCAATCTGCATGGCGGCTGTAAATAACATTTCCTGATCTTGGGATTGGTCTCAACAGATGCTTTCTTGAAACATCCTGCGCGGCTGCGTTAACATTCAGATAGCCTCAGGACAGGAGACAAGGTATGGCTCGTCCTCATATTGAACCTTTCGTTGAGTCGGTTGAAGACTACAAAAGAATGACACTATCGGGCTTTCCAAAGGGTATGCATTACAAGATGCTAAGCCTGGATACGGATTCAGGGGCCTGCACACTCAAGGTTCGGTTTGATGGTGGATTTCATTTACAGCCGGGCTTTAGTTATTCCGAACTCGAAATATTCGTTCTCAAAGGCACGCTCAAATTCGGCAAGAAAGTGTACGGTGAGGGATTATATCTTTTTATCCCGGCGGGCGTCTCCATGCCGGTTATGGGCGTGTCAAGCGGCTGTGAAGCCCTCTTCTATTATAACTCCTGTGAGCCAAACTTTGTCGAGTCCGATCGCGACCATGATAATGCGGATCGATCCGCATTATCCGTCGTTGACTCTTACAAGGGTTTGCCATGGGGGATTTCGCAAAAAAGCCCAGGTGTTGCGACGGGCTGTTTGACAAAAATTTTGAGATTTGACAAGAGAAGCTTTGCCACGACATTCATGTACTGTATGACGCCGGGATTTGGTCAAGACAACATCTCCTATCACGACTGCGCGGAGGAGTCGTACCACATTTGGGGAACATCTTGGATTATGCAGTTCGGCGATTTACCGACTGGCGGCTATTTTTGGCGCCCGCCTTATATCAATCACGGCGGCTTCGCGAGCAGGAAAGGAATCCTTGCGATTGGCCGGACCGACAGTTTGCTTTATAACCACTTTCACTTTAATCCGTGGTCCGAACCGCAAGAAAATCATGAGCGCGCTGCGGCACGATTGCAGGATCGTAATCCCGAGCTTTACAAGTGGGTCTTGTCGCGAGATCACAATCATCCTCATCCGCGCGACTTTGAATATGACAATGGTCACGAGCATTAGTACGCAAAATGACAAGAGACGAATGCATCTAGCTTGTTGAAGAAATATACTTCGGTAGCGTGATAAACAGTGACATCGACTCTATTCTCACGTGCTTTACCGAGAATGCCCGCGTCCGTATTCGTCATTGCGATGCTGAGGAGCGCCAATTTGTCATGGGCTCAAGCGGTAAAGATCTGTCATCGCGGGAGTTTTAAAAACATCTTTGTTCAAATTTCTCTAGTAATTTTACCAGTTTCAAGCATTTTATCGATTTGGATGAGGATCGGAGAGCTGCCACATTCATTGTTACGCTAGAGCCTAAACCAGACTCGCTTTATCTCCGTGAGGGAACCCAAACACTCCATAACTCCAATTTTTTTGAATATCGTGGTAATAAGATTGCTGACATGATTATTTATTACAGAAACCCTTCTACTGGCATCTCAGGCTCTCTGGCTCTCACTTTTTATCTGCCTACGGATTAATACGTGTATGAAGGCAATGATATTTGAAGGGCCAGGGAATCCGCTGCGTGCGGCCGACATAGATCGCCCCAAGCCAGGTCCCAGCGACGTTTTGGTCCGCGTCCGTGCATGCGGTGTGTGCCGGACGGATCTGCACATCGTTGACGGTGATCTGATATCGCCGAAACCCCATGTCATTCCAGGTCACGAGATTGTCGGCGTGGTCGAGGCAACCGGAAAAGAGGTGTTGAGTTTGAAAGTTGGCCAGCGTGTCGGCATACCTTGGCTTGGCCATGCGTGCGGCAAATGTCGGTATTGCCGAGATGATCAAGAGAATTTGTGCGACAACCCGCGCTTTACGGGTTACCAGATTGATGGTGGGTATGCGGACTATACAGTTGCCGATGCCCGATATTGTTTTCCAATTAGCGATGACTATGGCGATGCGGAGGCAGCACCGCTGCTATGCGCCGGACTGATCGGGTACAGATCGCTTCGAATGGCGGGTGCGGGCCGGCGTCTTGGCATTTATGGTTTCGGAGCAGCGGCCCACATTGTCGCGCAGGTCGCACAGTACGAAGGACGCGACGTTTATGCCTTTACCCGTGAGGGGGACAAGGCGGCGCAGAGTTTTGCCCGCGAATTAGGTGCAGGTTGGGCAGGTAGCTCGGGCGAACAACCACCGGAAGAGCTGGATTGTGCGATCATATTTGCGCCTGTAGGCAAGCTCGTTCCGGAGGCGCTGCGCGCGGTGAGAAAAGGCGGTACGGTCGTCTGCGGCGGTATTCACATGAGTGACATTCCCGGGTTTCCCTATGATATTTTGTGGGGCGAGCGGTCGATCCGGTCCGTCGCAAATTTGACACGTAGGGATGCGGAAGAATTCTTGGAGCTTGCGCCCCGATTGCCTGTGCGAACGGCCATTGAGACGTTTGCCTTGAGCGAAGCCAATAAGGTGCTGTCGCGGCTGCGCGAGGGTAAGTTTACCGGCGCGGCGGTTCTGATCCCCGGCTAAAGCCAATGTGATGAAGTTATGATGAAGGGCCGCAATGATGTCTAAGTCGGCGCTTGTCCTTTTTTCTGGAGGGCAGGACTCAACCACGGCGCTTGCCTGGAGTCTGGCGCGCTTCGATCATGTTGAGACCATTGGCTTTGACTATGGCCAGCGCCATGCCGTCGAGATGATGTGTCGGCAGCGCATTCGCGACTGCTTGGTGAAAGATTTTCCAAACTGGCGCGCACAACTGGGCCCGGATCATGTTTTGGATCTTCGCGTACTCGCCGAGTTGGGCGAGACTGCGATGACCCATGAGCACGAAATTAAATTGTCCGACTCCGGTCTACCAACGACATTCATTCCTGGGCGGAATACCTTTTTTTTGACAGTGGCCACCGCTCTCGCCTATCGACGTGAAATAAATGACATCGTTGGCGGCATGTGTGAGACTGACTATTCGGGTTATCCAGATTGTAGGGATGACACCATCAAGGCGATGGAGGTGGCCCTCAGTCTTGCAATGGACCGCGAGTTTGCCTTGCACATGCCGCTCATGTGGCTCGACAAGGCCGGCACGTGGAAACTTGCGGAAGACTTAAGCGGTGCGGCGTTGATCGACTTGATCATCGAAGACACACATACATGTTATGTGGGCGACCGTAGCGAGCGTCATGAGTGGGGTTATGGATGCGGCATGTGCCCAGCCTGTGAATTGAGAGCAAAGGGGTACGCCGCCTACCGCAATGAATCATGACGTACTCGGTCAAAGAAATTTATATGACCCTTCAAGGTGAGGGGGGGCAGGTCGGGCGCCCGGCGGTGTTTTGTCGCTTTGCGGGATGCAATTTGTGGAGTGGACTTGAGCGCGACCGGGGCCAAGCAATTTGTCAGTTCTGCGACACGGATTTTCTGGGAACGGATGGGCCGGGGGGTGGGACATTCGAAGATTTAGATGATCTGGCAGATGCGATTCTCCAAACATGGCCGAGCACCACAGAATCGTATCGCTTTGTGGTGTTTACCGGCGGCGAGCCCTTGTTGCAATTGCATGCGCCGCTCACCGACGCCCTCCACAAAAGAGACTTTGAAATTGCCGTGGAGACCAACGGAACACTAGTCGTGCCAGAGGGCGTGGATTGGACTTGCGTCAGCCCCAAGGCGGGCGCACCGCTCGTTCAATTGAGCGGGGATGAACTCAAACTTGTTTATCCTCAATCGGACTTTGATCCGGAACAGTTCGAAGACCTAGATTTCAAACATTTTCTTTTGCAGCCCATGGACGGTCCCAAACGTCAAACGAATACGGAGCAGGCGATCGCCTATTGTCGGGCTCATCCGCGCTGGAAACTCAGTGTGCAAACGCACAAATATTTAGGCGTTCGTTGAAGCCAAATTGTCGATGTTCGGCTTTCATGCCTTATTCACGGGCTAGGCCGCCGAAGCAGTTCAGTTTAAGCGGTCGGCAATTCTCGCGCCCATATTTTGATGGTGTCATTGACGTTGCTGCAGACGCGCCAGCGATCCTGAATTTTTGCAATAAATCTCGCACGCTACGCCAGCACCGTCCACCGTGCCATGCTCCATGTACCAGAACAAATGAGAGTTCATCAGCGCTTTGCTGCTTTTTTAAATCGGCATCACTGATCTTCAAGTCATCGGCAACGGTGGAATATGAAAGTGGAGGGCTTCGGT
>PVBE012152077.1_pt1 | contig 12399 bp, 9 predicted proteins | sample 1631181 | NCBI WGS metagenome assembly PVBE01 (sample SAMN08397723, study PRJNA350692) | Marine metagenome, whole genome shotgun sequencing project. | isolation source: water | place: Pacific Ocean | collected 2012-04 | reverse complement strand
TGAATCACCTGGCGCACCCGGACAGTTCGAAACCCTCCCCCATGCAGGCGCACAAGTGGATGCACGTTGTCCTGACGTGGGAGACGAAGGACAAGGAGGCGTGCAAGATCTACGTGAATGGAAAGTTCGTCAGCAAGACCGCGTGGGACAAGACTTACCGGTACAAGAGCAATGTCGACTGGACAAAGCATGGTGACAACTCCCGCAACTCGCTCCGTCTTGGATCCGTTTCGAGGTTCCGCAACATCAACACGTGGGGCCACAGGAGAAACTGGCCCGCCGACGCGACGCTCGACGAGCTCTACTTCTGGTCCTACTTCGGTGCCGGTGGACAGGTGGCGAAAAATCTCTGGAAAGATGGCCGGTACCGGAAGCCGGTGTCGGGACAGGAATCGTACTACCTTTCCGGGAAGATCGATTTGACGGTGGGGCAGAGGGTGCTCCCTTCGGCCTCCACCGTTCAGCCCCCGATGACGAACGGAACGAACGTCTCCGCGGCCGGTTCGACCCCGGCGGCCTCCTCCCCGAAGATCCGGATCCTGGGCGCTTCCTGGACCTGGTTCACCGGAAAGGTCGATCCCTCCACCGGGAAATCCCTCCTGGATGACAACGCCACCCAGAACGGGGTGCTCCATCCGAAAGTGACACTCTCGATCCTGGAAAATGGAACGGAAACGGCGCCCCTCACCGATGAACGGTACAGCACGGTTTCCGGGCCGAACGGACAGCCCCTGGAACTGGCCGGCGATTTCCAGTACCGGGTGCGATTCTCGATCCCGGACCAGCAGTTCGACTCGATCCTCCTGGAGACGCCCGTGTTCGATGACCTCACGATCTTCTACCAGACTTCCCAGTCGATGTTTGTCCACTACGTGGCGGAATAGGAAGGAAACGATGATCCACACACTGCTGGCGGCCGCACTTCTTCTTTACCCCGGCGAAGATCCCAGGCTCCAACCCCGGCCGATCAAGGCCCTGAAACGAAACGGGCAATGGGAACTTCGACTGAAGCTTCGCGCCGACTTCCCGGAAGGGACGATCGTGGATATCATCCTCCAGCCCCGCATCCTTCGCTACAGCGACACGAAGAAGACCCTGGCCTGGGACGAGCCGGAAAATATCGCGATAGAACGGAGCGCCCTGGTGCAACGGAAGTACGCGGAACTTCGCGTGGAAATACCGGCGTTGCGCAACGTGCGCGTGACCTACAGGGTGGATCCTTTCCGGCAACGCAACGGGTTGAAACTGGAGAAACCGGTCGTGGTGATGCAGGATCTCATCCGGACCGGTTCCGTGACCGGACGATTGAAGGCCATTGAAGGCTGGTATGACTACACGCTGAAGATGGAACCTCAACTGAGAAAGACGATTTCCCAGCTGGAAAAGACGGCGGAGGATTCAAATCCCGACCGCCAGATCACGCGGTTGGCGAACAAGGTGGTTAAATTCCGGGAACTCTGCAGCCGCCGACTGGAAGACGGGACCTACCTTGGCACCGTCGGATACCTCGATTACGTCAGCACGGACGTGCTCACGCTCTGTTCCTGGTTGACCAGCTACTCCTCGAAGCAGCTCGGAAAGAACGACGGGGAAGAGGACGTCAATCCCGACCTGAATTCCGGGAACGACATCCCGAAATCCTCCGTGGGACTGTCGGACAAGGGCGCGGGAAGCATCCTTACGGAATCCTTTACCCGCCTCAGGAAACTTCTCGACGTCATCCCCGACCTGCACCGGGCGGAGACGTTCCTCCTTCTTCTCCTCGAAGCCCGTGGAATGGTGGAAGAGATGAGCGAGGGGAAGACGGTCCCGGCAAGATCGCTCGCCGGTTTCCTCAAGGCGCTCCAATACGCCGAAAAAAAGATCGGGGAGGAAAGACTTCCCGTGCTCACCATGGCACTTCTCAAGCGCGTCCATGTCGTCCTGGAACAGGCTGCCGGGGGGCTTCCCCTCTCCAAGGAAAGCACCGGGGAATTGATCCAACTCCTCGAAGCGGAAGAGCGGAAGGTCTCCCGGATATCCTGACCCGCCTGGAAGCGTGCCTCCTCTTTCCCCGGGGAGGGTGATGCTGGATTACTTCTTGTAGACGTGCTTGTTCTCGACTATTCCGAGCCGGAACAGTTTTCTCAGGGCCATCCTCATCTTCCCGTCCGCCCGCAGGACCAGGTCCCGCACCTTCTGGCCCGGACGGCCCCGGAACGACGTGACATGAAATTCCTCCCCCTTTTTCAGCGGGAAATCGGAGAAGTAGTAGTTGGAAACGCAACACCGGTTGCTGCCCGGCGCAGAGATGGGACTGACGGAATGCCACGATCCATCATGCGTTGCCATGACCGCGAGACGGTTGAACCTGCTGTGCAACGTGACCGGCTCCCCGTTCAATCCGTCCGGCCACAACTCCAGGTTTCCACCCTGCTCCCGTTCCCAGCCGGGAGTCACGTAGTACAGGAGATTCAAGACCCTCCACTGGTTTCGGTCCTTGTCATGGGAGTTGTCCAGGTGTGGATTCAGAAACTGTTTTTCGGTCATGAGGGAGATTCCACCGGCATAAAGATGCTCATCCGGATGAAGGGACTTGATTCCACAGATACCGGAGACCAGGTTCACAACCCGGGCATCCTGGAAGGCATAAATGGCCTCCTCGAGAATGGGGTTGCAAGCATCCATCTGGGCGGCGATATACTTGTACTCGCGGAGACTCTTGTTCAACCGCATCCTGTCCGGGGCGGGAAAGCAGTCGAAGATGTTCCGGGCAAGTTCTTCCGGAAGAAGATCGTCCAGGACAAAATGGCCGATCCTGCCTTCGGAGTCCTGGTACTCCCGTTTCAACCTCTCCCGGTTGGATTCCAGGCTCTCCACGATCCGGTCTGCGATTTCGCGTCTTTTCATCCAAAGTTCCCCTGGGGGCAAAGCCTCAATTCGAGGCAGGGGAACAGAGGATACGGATTTTCGATTCGCTTTTCCAGAGGCGAAAAGAGGCGGCCGGTCTGCATGCAGCCCCCGTCACGTTGACGCTCCCGGTACCCGGAGGTACAGTGAACGGTGAACATCGCCCCCCTCCCCCGCCGAAAGAGAACCCATGTCTCCGTCCAGGTCGAACCGAGCGGGAAGAAAATCGCCCTGAACCGGAAAAGAATCGCGAACCTGGACGAGGTGAAAGCGGTTCTCCAGGGCGGAAGCGGAACGACGGGAAAACCCGGAAACAAACGGCCTCTTCCCGAAAAATCAACATCCCCGGGGGGAACGGAGCCTCCCCCCGGTATTCCATCGCCCGGAAGATTCAACCGGGGTCAAACCCACCCTGCTCAGTCTTTTATGCCCAGGAATACGTTGATTGATTTCCGGACACCTTTTCGCAAAATCACGAATGTGATCTTCTGACCAGGGCGCGCCTGCTCCAAAATTGCATCTAATGCCTTCAGGGAAGCTCCCCGCCCATTCACGGAAACAATGATGTCGGATTCCTTCAGGCCCCCGTTTTCCGCGGGACTGCCCCGTGTCACCTTCGACAGGATCAGGCCGGTCCCTTTTTCCAGCGACAAGTAGGCTCTAAGTTCGTCAGACACGGCTCGAATCCTGATCCCCAGGTACGGCGTGTCCCCGGTGGAGTTCGTCTGGGAAGGAGTACCGGAAGAGGTACCCGTCTTTTTTTTCCTGCCGCCCGGAACGGAAGATGTGGATTTCGCGAATGCCCAAATCAAAACTGTAATATCCAGGGACCCGGAATTGTTTCCTATGGTTTTGTCGATTTCATTGATCCGGAAACGGAGAGTCCCACTTTCAATCTTGTCCGGAAAACCAATCGTGCTATCCTTGGTGAGCCCCCCCGTTTTCCAGACATTGTTCACACCGAACACCCTTCCCCGTGAGCCGACACGCGCAATCAGGCTTGCATGAAGAATGGAAGGAACGACACTCTCGTTTTCATATCCCGGCATACCGCCCCCATTACAGCCAAGGAAACCGCTGGTATTCCATCGTCCCTTTGCAAGAACGCGTACGGTCATCGCATTTTTCGGCACCAGGATTCCCGAGTCCGCCCACCCCTGGTTCGCCTTGACCGTCGTGGAGGAGAAAGAGGTCTGATTCAGAATGCCGTCGCAGAATACCGCGATCCCGGTCTTTTTATCACCGGCGATATAGGTGTTGATCCCGACAAGCTCACCCCTGGAATTAAACAGCCCGCCTCCACTTGATCCGTGCTCAATCAGGGCATCGTGATAGATTGTCTTCGTGCCCAAGGATCCTTCCGTAGTACGCAACACCTTCCCATCATCGATCAGAAAGGTCTCATCCAGGGGGTTTCCCACGGCAATAACAAAGTCCCCCTCCGATACACGTTTGGCAAAGGGTACCGGCTGCCCCAACAGCCCCTCTTTGTCTTTCACGACAAGATATGCCAGATCGATGTGAATTGACCTGTCATGCGCCCAAAACAAAATATCGGCGTCAAAGATTTGCCGGGTCCGGCCGGATTGGACCCGTACGGACTTCGAAGGACTTCCGTTCTTCGAAATCACGTGGGCATTCGTCAGAATAATCGATTTCTCCCCGAGTCTTTTGATGACAATCCCGCTCCCATGGCCGGTTGAGGAAATGACCTTTACGGATTTCCGGAGCAGGGATCTTCGAAGTTCAATCTGCTCCCGGCTGGTGAGCTCCTGCTGCGGCAGAAAAGTCGGGCCGGAGAAAACCCCAAGGATTGCGGCAACCACGATTTGAACCATCATTCCATCAACTCCATCCTGTTAAGAACCCGTTCAAGCCCACAGCCCCCGAAATGCCCGCAACGAACCGCAAGGCAAGGGAGGCACGATAATCGGGGAATATCCGGAAGTTCGACACCTGAATTGAAAAATTTCCCGGTGTTTCCCGGTCTGCAAAAAAGATGAATCCCTACGAGAAAAAATAATATTCCTCCCCCTTTTTTTCCTGGGGGGAGGGAGTTGCAAGGATGAGACCCCCTACCCCTTCTTGAATTCCTTCAAAACCTGGCGCATTTCCAGCTGCCCGTTGTCGCTCTTGAGATGGAATTCAAAGTATCCCAGTCCCGGAACCTCGGGGGAAATGTGAAAGACGGCCGTCCATTCCAAATCCACCTTGTTCAGGGTCCAGGTGAACTCCATTTCCACGACATCCACCGGGAAGGGTTTTCCCCGGAATTCGTAGGTCCCTTTTCTTGCGGTGAAACTGCGCACCTTCACCGGCCCCATTTTTTCCAGGTCGTTGACAACCTGTTCCCGGAGGGTGGGGGCTATGATCTTGGTCGTGAGGGGAAGTTTCTGTTCCTTCCCGTTCATGGAGCGGACTTCCCGGAGTGAAACCCGGTCCTCCAATTTCTCCACGATCGTTGTTTTGACCCTGGTTTTTTGCGGAGCTTGTCCTGCCACGGTAACCACTTCCTCGTACAGGGTTGAAGAGCCGGCGGTGGTGTTTTTCAACGGGTGAGCCGGGGGACGGGCAAGTTCGGCGGAAGGCGGGGTATCCCCCTTTTTCTTTGCGAGATCAAAACAGCTTTTCCCGTGGCCAAATTTGCGGGAATCAAGTTGAAGCTCAATATATCCCTTGGAGGTCTTTTCTGTCAGAGTCATTCCGTAGTAGCCAAGAGCGGGAAGATCCTTGTTGACCGCAAATTCCGCCTTCCAGAAACTTTTTTCATTGTTGTTGCCCAGGGAAACCTCAATTTCCACCCAGGTCACCTTCGAACGATGTTGGGATGTGTTATAGGACCCCTTCCGGGCCTGGTAGCGGAGCACTTCCAGTTTGCCCATGATCCGTTCCAGATGGTGGATGAGCTGTTCTTTCAGGGTGGGGAGTACCTTGACCGAAAACTTCCTTGTCGACACCTTGTCAGCCTCGTTGGATTCAGAAATCTCGTATGAAATCCAGTCCTTGCGCACATCCACAACCTTGAAGGTGATTTTGCTGGATTGGCTGAACTCGAGGCTTCCATCCCTGCTTTGTGTTTTGTAGTACGTCAATTCGTCTCCCCGGCGGGCGTTCAGGAATGGGTTGTCCGAACTCGACACGGAACGCTCACCGCTCATCTCGCGCAATTCACGAAGCTTTTTCAGCTGTTCCCCGAGTTTCGGATCCCCGGGCATGGGCACGGGAGCGGGTTCGGTGGAGATTCCCGCCGGCAACCGGAATTTCCGTGCCGCGATGGCATCCCGCCGCAGCCGTGCATTCTGCTGCGCGAGCTCACGGGATTCCCTCCTCAACCTCAGGTTCAATATCGCCATGTGGTCCATCCCGCTACCCGGGGGCGTCCACATGTTGATGATTGACTGGCTCGACATCCGGCTGGAATCGGACGTCATCACCGTCAGGATCTGGTTCAACTGGACTTCCACGAGATAGTCCCGCAGGGAGAGCACTCCCGGAGATTTGGTCAGGCGCAACGGAACGGTCTGCTTGGGGATTACCGTCCGGCCGGTGTCCGTTCTGCGGCCGTTTTCCGCAATCATCAACATCGTTTCGTGGTGAACATGGCGGATTTCCTGTTTGAGCCAGAACAACTCGAACCGGTCCGCGGGTGACATGCGCATTTTTCCCAGCAGTTCCCTGAACCGGGGATTGGAACCCAACGGCTGGAATGCCTTGGTCTGCCAGAAAACAAAGTAATCGTCGAAGCCGGCCTCGACCGCCCGGGACAGGGCTTGAAGCGCCTCTTCGGACTTCCCCTCGCCGGCGGCAAGCCACGCCTGGTAGAAAGGAAGGTGCGCCGCCATCCACCCGGTCGCCGCCTTTGGATCAATCTCCTTCAGATGTTCGCGTGCCTGGCCGTACTGTCCCACGCCCAGGGCACTCTGGACGGAGTACATGGAACCGGCGATCGATTTTTCTTTCTCCTTCCCTGCCCGGCCCCGCACGTGGGAGTCCAGGTCATAGGAAAATTCCATCGGCTTCGTCTTGGAAACCACGTGCATTCCGTAATGGCCGGAAAAGGGAAGATCTTTGCTGATCGAATAAGTCGCCTTCCAGGGAATCTTTTCCTTGTTCAGGGTCCAGTGATAATCGATTTCGACAAGGGTCACGTCCACCGGGTTCCCCTTGTAGCGGTAACTTCCCCGCCGGGCCTGGTATTGCACGACTTCCACCGTGCCCAGTCTTTTCAAATCATTGAGGAGCTGTTCTTTCAACGTGGGATAAACCCGGGTGGACCGGGTGTCCTTCGATTCGCTCCCGTCCTTCTGCGTGGTCGTGACCTGGTAAGAAACCAGGTCCTTCTTCACGGACAGGACCTTGATATGAAACCTGGACTGTTCCGTTTCTGTCCCCATCCGGACTTTCTGGGAATAGGAAACCTCGTCCCCCGGGCGGGCGGAGGCCAGGGGGTTGTCCGGGTCCTGTGTTAAACCCGCAGGGGGAAGTTCTCTCTGTGTCTCGCCAGGAGAAATACTGGAAGCGGGCAGGCCGGATTGGACCTGCATGAAGAGAACCGTTCCCCAGGCAAGAAGATTGAATTTCATGGAAATACCCCCCGAATCACGATCCCTCAGCCATCTCAAGTATAGCACGTTCTCTCCTGGAAAAGAGAATGGCTTCCCGGAAAGAAAATCCCGGGGCAGATTCAGGCCGTCTTATCCACGGGGTTTCGCGCCGCATCCAGGGCCGGGCAGAGCCTGCCGGTCGCGAACAGGAAGAGCATTCTGAAATCACTGATGAAGGACCAGCCCGGATGCCCGAAAGCCGCCGGCTTGTTTCCTTCGAAACCGAAGTGGCCGATCCACGCACAACCGTACCCGATCACCAGCGCCAGGGGTCCATATTCCCAGTTGCCGGAAGCCAGGCACCCAATGAGAAAACCCACGGAAGTGATGGTGCCCACGTAATGAAAGGCCCGGTTGATGGGATGGCTGTGCTGCAGGAGATAAAAGGCGAAGAATTCTTCATACGTCTGGAATTGTTTCCTGCCGGCCTTCACGTCGCTCATCTTTCTCCTGTCCCGTTTCTCTTCGTTCACGATACCCCGTACGGCCCTGGGGGCGGCTTTCCCTCCTCCGTCAGGGACCTGCCGCGCTCGTTCTCCGGTCGAGCTGGTCTTCGTAGAGGGATTGCGGCACCAGCATCGCACCCTTTCCCTTCCCCTCGACGAAATCCTTCGGCGCGGTTCCGCTGCCGCCGATTCCCCATGTCGAGACGGAGACGGAAATCGATTTCGCGGTCCCGATGACGTACCCCATTCCATACTGGCGGGAGGTGATTTTTCCCGAGCCCACGCTGTTCCAGAAAACAGACTGGGTGGCCGTATGCCCCGCTCCCGAACTCCACCCTTTCCGGTTGGCCGCCTCCCATCCGTCGTTCACCTCGCAGTTGTCGACAAGATTGGCCATCGCAAGCGCGTGATGGAAATCGGATTCGCTTTTGATCCCGATGAAATCCCACCAGCCGAGATGTTCCCGGCCCTTGGAGGTTTCACACCGGAGCCAGACACAACCGCTGGTTCCAAAACCCCAGCCCTGGATGAAATTGTGCCGCCCCTTCAACCCGGTACAGTCCCGGGTGAGAATCTCGCTGCTCTGGGAAACCTGGAAGAGATAGCCGTTTCCCCCACCGCCGCGATGCTGGGCCCTTTCCATCCGGCAGTCCGCAACGGTCACCCTCTTGGAACCCTTGACCCAGATCCCGCTCGATTGAAGATGCGAGCTCTTGATCCCGGAAACCGGGGGCTTGAAAGACCGGACACCCTTGATCCAGGAGTCCTTCAACCCGGAGAACTCGGCCACGCGAACCTGGTCCTGTTTCCACGCCTCTCTCCATTTTACCGCGTTCGCAAGTCCCAGTTTTTCAAGACCGCAATTCTGCCGGTATCCGCTCTCCTTCCGGAGGGAAGCCCCGTCACGGGTCTGCAGATCGTAACGAAGCGGAACATCAAGGGTGACCTTCCCGGTCGCCGTATCGATCGCCGTTATTTCACGGCGAAAGATCGTCTGCCACTGCCCGGCCGGGAATTCCCAATACTTGCTCATTCCGTGTTCGGCACGGAAATCGTCGGTGATCTTGATTCCCAGCGCCACTTCATCGCCGACCGAGAGTCCGGAAGTCGATCCGAGCACAACATGATCGTCCAGGTTCTTCCCGTCCTGCGAGAAAAGCCAGTTCCCGTCGGTGGCCACGTTCCCCTGGAACGAAAGATGCGCCTTGTGATTCATCCCCTGGTACTGGGTGAAAAAGATCCGGGAATTGGCGGATCCCTCCCCGCGAAGAACCATGTTCGAATGGGTGACGGAGAGCGTTCCCTCCACCCGGTAGAGTCCCTTGGGGAAAAAGACAACCCCGCCCCCCGCATTCTGCGCCTGGTTGATCGTAGCCTGGATGGCGCCGGTGGAATCCACATTCCCGGTATCATCCGCGCCGTTGCCGGTTACATCGAACACCGGACCGGAAATATTGGGGAGGCTCTCCTCGCCGTTCTTGTAGCCCGCGTAGGAGAAGTCGTGAAGGAAGCGACCCCCGGCATCCTTGTAACCCGGTTCCCAGTCGAGGGGATAAAGGGAACTGCGCCATTCGTCACAGCCGGAAACCCCGCAGAGCAAAACCGGCATCACCAGCCCGAGAACCAACAGGCAGAACTTCTTCATTTGACTTCTCCCTTACCCGGGAACGGCCCAGACCGGCCGCACCCCCAATGTCCCAAACGATCCATTCGTGTTTTCGGGAAGCAGGCAAGGTTGAAGATGTACCCTGCAGTCCGCCCCACCACAGACTGACTCTGAGCAAACCGAATGCCATTTTGAATTAAAGGGGGAAATCGGCTTGAAAATGGACTTAAACCCATTTAAAAGGTGATTCCAGCGTTTCCGGCACTTCAAGCCGGGGTGAAGAGAATGGTAGACAATCGGGAAAAAGTGAATTCTCCACTCGACAATCCGGCCAGGCCGGGCCCCGTGGGATGGAAAAGAGGCCGTTTCTCAAGAGCGCGAACAAACCGTCACGGTCTGTTCGGGGCGCACCGCCGGATCACTTGTAGGCGATCGCTGCGCTTGTGGGTCCCGCCAGGGGAAGGATGTCAAAATTCCGGAAGCCGGCCTCGGTGCACCACTCCCGGAAATCAGCACCGGTGTAGTCGAAGGCTTCCCCAAACTCGATCAACATGTTCAGCGACATCAACAGGCCAAAGGCGTTTTCACGGCGTGCGTCGTCGATCAGGTTTTCGATGGCGATGAATGCGCCGCCCTCCGGAAGTGCGTCGTGGGCCTTCCTGATGAGAGCTTTCTTCTTCTCGAGGTTCCAGTCATGAAGGATGTTGCCCATCGTCACCACGTCGGCCTTGGGGAGATCGTCGACAAGAAAATCACCCGATACCGCCCGGACCCGGTCGGACATGCCGGCATCGGCAATCTGTTTCGCGGCCAACGGCTCGACCGGGGGAAGATCAAAGGTGGTGAACGTGAGGTGCGGGTGCCGCTTCCCCACCACCCGGGACAGAAGCCCGAGAGCACCCCCGATATCGCTCACGGTCTTGTACCGGGCAAAATCGAATTTCTCCCCCAGGAGCATGAAGTTGGCCGCCTGGAAACCGGTCATCGCCTCCAGGAAACCGCCCAGCTTCTCTTCACTGGCATAGAGCTCTTCAAAAATGGACCGGCCGTGCACCTTCACCTCGTTCTGCTGCTGTCCGGTCTTCAACGCGGTACCGAGGTTGTCCCAGAAACCGAACAACCGGGAGTTGAGCATCTCGGGCATGCCGCCGATGTACATCGGACTTTTCCTGTCGAGAAAGGCGGCCGTCTCCGGCGTGTTCCTGTACCGGCCTTCGGGACCGTCACCATCCCGCTTCAGAAAACCGAGCGCCAGGAGGGCATCGAAAAAGTCGAAGGTCCCGCGTGGATGCAGTTCGAGCGTCTCCCCCAGTTCCCCGGCCGTCATGCTCCCGTCGCCGAGGATGCTGAAGAGGTCGAATCCGACCGCGGTGAGCAGGACCTTCGAGGACCAAAATCCGGTGGCCGTCTGCATGATATGGCCTGGATCAAGATTCTCTGCCAGGGGACACCTCCCGTCCTTTGAAACCTGTCTTGAATGGAAAATTCCGGTCGGCTCCCACCCTAAAAGGCATATCCATCCGGCACAACCAAAAGAAGCTGCCTGCGGGACGACCCCCTCTTTGACAGCCCACCGGGGAAGCCTTCCCTCCCCGGAATAATTTCGCCCCTTTTTCAAAATTTCCCCTTGACTGATACGACAACTCGTCGTACAGTCACGACACTTTGTCGTACCCAGAAAAACTGTCGAGGGAAAAGAGGGTTATGAAACTTCAACTGACCGACGCCGAACTGGCGGTCATGAACCTGCTCTGGGAAAATGACCAACTGACGGCGCGCCAGGTGCGCGAGCAACTTTACCCGGATGCAACCAAGGCGCAGCACGGTACGGTTCAGAAACTGCTGCAGCGCCTCGAAGACAAGGGATGCGTCAAGCGGGATGACAGCCTCGCAATCAACCTCTTCTCGGTCACGATCACCCGCCAGACCTACGCGGGTAACCAACTCGAATCGCTCGCCACCCGGCTGACCTCCGGTTCGGTCGCCCCCCTGATCACCCATCTCGTCGAGAACAACCGGATCTCCCGTGATGAAATCAACCGGCTCCGGAACATCCTGGCCCAGTACGACGGGGAGGGCGAAGAGGCATGACCGATCTCCTTTTACAGTTCGGACTGAGCAACGCCTGCTTCTCCCTCGGCCTCGCCATCGTGGCGGTGCTCGTCGGAAAATATGCGAAGCGACCCCACCTGGCACACCTGCTCTGGCTGCTCGTCTTCGTAAAGCTGATCACCCCCCCGGTCATGAACATTCCGGTGGCGCTCCTTCCCGCGCAAACCGAAACGGCCGCCGTGTTGGAGACCCCTTCCCTTCCCCGGGCAATCGTCCCGGAAAAGAGCACATGGGAAGCGCCTCTCCTCCTGGAAGGACCGGAAAACGAAATCTCCCCGCTGCAGGCTCCTGTTTTCTCCATCGATCCGGAAAACGTTGCCGGTTCCGCGGCCACTTCCCTGCCTGAAAACTCCTGGACCGCAACGCTCCGGAAAGGACTCGCCTGGCTCCCCCATCTCTGGCTGCTCGGAGCCCTGGCGGTTCTCCTCGGGTCGCTGGTCCGCGTGGTCCGCTTCAACCGCCTGTTGATGGCGGATGCGAAAATGGCACCGGGAGAAGTCCAGGCGGCTGCGAAAAAAATCGCAAACCAGCTCAACCTGAAACGGATTCCCGCGATCTATACCACCTCCGCCCGGATCTCCCCCATGGTCTGGTGGATCGGCGGTAGAGTGCGCGTCGTCATTCCGGCAATGCTGCTCGAACAGATGGAATCGCGCCAATGGAAACTGGTCCTGGCACATGAAATGGCACACGTCCGGCGGCAGGACCACCTGGTCCGCTGTATCGAGTGGATGGCGTGCGT
>PVBE011411694.1_pt1 | contig 12399 bp, 11 predicted proteins | sample 1631181 | NCBI WGS metagenome assembly PVBE01 (sample SAMN08397723, study PRJNA350692) | Marine metagenome, whole genome shotgun sequencing project. | isolation source: water | place: Pacific Ocean | collected 2012-04 | reverse complement strand
TGATTGATATCGCCGCCCGCCACCGATGAGGCAGAGGTAATCGTGCAGCCGAGAGCACGGGCGATGCATTCGCGTGTGCTCGGGTTCATGTATGGAGCTGATGCCGCTCGATGAGCGTGCTCAAGAGTGCCCGACACGCTCGCTCACAGAGGTCGAAGACGTCATCGAACCCACGCGGTCCACCATAATAGGGATCGGGTACGTCGTGCTCGCCCTCGGTCTCGGGGTCCCAGTCTCTGAGGAGCGAGAGCTTATCGCGCTCTGCTCCCGTCGCGGCCATTCCCTCGAGATTGGAGAGGTTGGCACAATCCATGGCAAAGACGTAGTCGAAGCGGGTAAAATCGGCGGCTTTGAATTGTCGGGCGCGACTCGGCAGATCAAACCCTCGGGACGCTGCGACCTTGCGCGAGCGTGCATCGGCGAGCTCGCCAGCATGCCATGCGCCAGTGCCGGCACTATCGATGGAGATCCTGTCTTCGAGGCCGGCTTCACGAACGAGGTGAAGCATAATCCCTTCGGCAGTTGGGGAGCGGCAGATGTTACCGAGGCATACAAAACAAATACGAACCATGTTCCGCCATCCTTTCCATGCACTTGGTTAGACTGTGCTCGCCTTAAACCGTCAAATTGTCAACAGCCCGTCATTTGACGAGATGTCGACGTCGGAGCATCGACGAAGTGGGCCGTTGGCTAGCTGCTTCAAGTTGGAGATATAGGGTTATGTTCTTGAAAAATAAGGGATTTCTTCCGTTGCGGGTTGTCTTCCGAGAAGTGGCACGCACAATGCATGGATAAAAACATCTGCCAATTTCGGAGGAAAGAAATGAGGCAAGTTGGATTGGTCCAAAGGGCTAGCAATGCTGACGAGATTCTCTGGGATCTTGAATCGGATAGGGCCCCGGTTGCAGACACATGGAGTGTGGGTGAGGAGGAATTCCTCAATGAGCTCTCTAGGGAGCACACGACGGAATTCATTTTGGATGACGTGTCAGTTGCAATTCAGGACCGGGCTTATTTGGCCGTGAGGCCACGTCAGTACGGCTATGTCCAACAGCGCTTCAATTCCTCTTCTGAGGTGGGGGAGCATAATAACTTCTCCTTTGTTTGGTAGTGAAGAGGGGTCGCCGGACCTGCCATAACCCGGTGGCCCCTAACTTCTGCTTTGCTGAAACTGTATCCTACCTGAGGCGTGCTATGCCTCGCGCAGAATCAGCTGAGTGGACCCCCTGAACTGGCGTGCGACCGAGTCCCGGCCTGGCTGGGGCTCGGTTGCGAGCCAAAACTTCTAGTTTAAGTTCTCACTTTGATAATCGCGTCGACGACGCTCGGAAGGGCGTCGGAGGCCGTGGCGCTCACCTGGAGCGCGTGTGGGTGTTGCTGAAGCAGGCCGCTGAAGGCATCCGGATTTGGATTGATGTCAATGATGGGAATACCTTCACGTTGAGCCAAGAGGACCATCTGGGTGGGCAGGTTGGTGGCGCCTGACGTTCCGACGACGAGCAAGAGATCTGCCTTGGCGGTTGCCCGCATAGCCGATTGGGCGCGGTAGAGGTCCTCATCGTAGTATTCGTCAAACCATAGAACGTGCGGTCGACACAGCTCTCCGGCTTCGTCCTTGAGGATGTCGAGCACCTCCTCCGATGCACTCTTGGCTTGCTCGGGGCTGAGGTCGAGCTCAGGGATTTCGCGAAGGGTCGTCGACTTGCCGCCTACCGGACGCATGTACTGGATATTGCCGTGCACTTGGTAGGTTCGCTCGAGGCTATTTCCCGCACGAATGTGGAGGCCGTCCACATTCTGGGTGACCAGGTGGAAACCGTTGCCGAGGGTTTCTTCGAGGGTGACCAGGGCACGGTGTGCGGCATTTGGGGCGGCTGCTCGGCAAATCGCTCTGCGGTAGAGGTACCAGCGCCACACTTCCTGCGGCATGGCCTCAAAGGAGCCGAAGGTTGCCAGTTCTTGAGGCTGATAGACCCTCGCGCCAACCGTCCAATACCCCTCTTCGCCACGAAAGGTGGGAATGCCGCTCTCGGCGGAGATTCCTGCACCCGTCAGGCTAACGACATTTTCAATCTGAGACGGGCAGGCGAGGAGGAAGCGGTGAATGGCGTCGGCGTGCGACATCTGGACTTCCTTTAGTTTGGTTCCGGCTGCTTCAGTGATTGCTCCGAGGGTAACACAGGTGCCTTCGAGTGCCACGCGGTCGCTGCATAGATGGCTACCAAGGTGATGGTACCTCCCAGAGCATCGATGAGTGTGACGCGCTCGGCAAAGAGGAGCACACCCCATAGGGTTGCTAACACCGGCTGCAGTAGGATGATGAGTGAGCTGATTCTTGCCGGAAGATGCGGCATGGCTTTTGAGATGAAGAGCCAGCCGCCAATGTGAACGACTCCAGCGAGCGCGACGAGCAGACCGAATGTAGGGCCGTCGGGGAGCGCCATGGGTTCGCCGGTGAGGGCTGCTCCCGCAATGAGGACGATTGCTCCCGCTGCGCTCGATAGGGCGAGATTGGGCACGAGGGGTAGAGCGCTCGGGTGCTGCTGGCTGGCCCGCAAGGTGAGTATATAGAGCGCATAAAACATTGCGGCCACCAGCCCGAAGGCGGTGCCCGTAGGACTGAGGGTCGCGCCAATGAGCCCGGGGACCGTGAGGAGTGCCACGCCTACGACAGCTCCGAGGCTGCAGATGAGAAATCGAAGCGTGAGCCGCTCGCTCAGGAAGACGGCCGATACGATGGCCACCCAGAACACTTGGGTGTTGGCCAGAAGCGTTGCGAGACCGGCTCCGGTGAGCACGATGCTTCGATGCCAAATAAAGAGATCGAGCCCAAAAGCGACCCCTGAGAGGACGCTCCAGGCCACCGCCCTGGGCCAGCCCGGCTCGAGGTGGGGGCGGCTCGAGGGGTGAAGTATGCTGACGAAACACAGAATGAAGGCAGCAATTCCGGTACGATAGGCGCCAATAGCCGATGGGCCGAGCTCGATGGCTTTGACCAGGGGAGCGGCAAAGCTGATGCAGAGGGCCCCAGCAGCAACCAGGGCGATGGCCATTGGGCGATTCATGTTCTCGTGGCTAGCAGAGCGCTGCCGGTTCGACCAGTCGTTTCTGGATTGCGCCATAATCTTCTGGCGGGTAGGCTGAGCCCGGACCAAGGGGAAATTAGGGTATGACAGTGAAGACCATCGTAATTACGGGATGCGCGAGCGGCATTGGCCTTTCTCTCGCCGATCGGCTCTTTCGCGAAGGGCATCGAATTCTTGCGACCGACATCAATGGCAAGGCCCTCGAAGCGGTGGCAGAGGAGCGTGGCTGGACCGGAAGCAAGGCGGTGATGCTCTCTACCCACGATGTGAGAGACCGAGCCTCTTGGCAGGCGTGTGTCGATTCGGTGGTGAAGCATTGGGGGCAGCTCGATATCGTGATGAATATCGCGGGGATCTTGATTCCTGGGTATGCCCATGAGGCCGATCGAGATCACATCGACAAGCACGTCGACATCAACGTGAAGGGTGTCATGCACGGCACGTCCGTGGCTGCTGCCACCATGGTGAAGCAGGGCTTTGGGCACATCATCAACATGGCGTCCTTGGCTGGGGTGACGCCCGTGCCGGGGTTGGCCGTGTACAGTGGCTCGAAGCACGCCGTTCGGGGGTTTACGCTCTCGGCTGCTCTCGATCTCGCGGAGCACGGAGTGGATGTATCGGTCGTGTGCCCAGATGCAGTGGACACGCCCATGCTCGAGCTTCAAAGAGATTACGAAGAGGCGGTTCTCAGTTTTTCAGGTGGACGGCCCCTCACTGTTGACGATGTCGTGAGTGCTATCGTTGAAGAAGTTATGCCGGAGAAGACCCTCGAAAAACTCCTCGCTCCGAAATATACAGGTAGAACGAAGATCGCACGGGTGGTGTCGCTGATGCCCGAAGTGGGAGCAAAGCTGGGGCCCGTGATGCGCGCGGTGGGTAGGCGTCAGTTTAGGAGTAAGAAACGCACCTAGGAAATTAACCGCGTTGAGAGAGGGTCTCGAGTGAAGCGGCGAGTTGATTTAGACGGCTATCCAGATCTCCAGGTGGTTGACGACTTCGATGAGGTGAGACACCTGCCTTCTCCCCAGGACCGGCAGCGTGCCATCGAGAAGGCGGCGCTGGGGTTTCGGGAGAGAATGCTCGATGCTGCACCTGTGGCTTACTATAGAAGCCATAGCTTGGTGCGGGTGCCGTACCCAACCAAATATGGGTTTCTCAATGCGTGCTCTGTGCCGACACCCTTTCTGCATATCGTCAATAAGATGTTCGTGGTGCAATTTGAGACCGCCGATGGGCTCAAGACACTCTTGGTCTCTGCGTCGGACGTAGAAGCCAATCGCGAGACGCCATTTTTTAAGCGGCTCTCGAGTGGTTATGGGCCGTTGAAGGGGCCCGTGGAGAAGTTCTTGGCACCCATGGAGGGAAGTGTCGAGTCGGCTCTCACATCGGTGGGTATCCATCCTGACGATGTCGATTACCTCACCTACGACCACTTACACACCCAGGATCTACGGCGTTGGCTCGGTGGGGCCGGTAGCCCACCTCTCTTTCCGAATGCAAAGCTCTTGGTAATGCGACAGGAGTGGGAGTCGACGATGGCTCTCTTGCCTCCTCAGCGCGACTGGTATTGTCCTCAGGGCATCCATGGGATCGACCCTGAGCGCGTGGTCTGTCTGGACGGGTCTGTGAAGCTCGGTGATAGCGTCGCATTGGTGCATACCCCAGGCCACACGGAGGGCAATCACTCCATCGTGGTGCGCACGCCCGAAGGTATCATGGTGACGAGTGAAAATGGGGTGGGCCCGGATTCCTATGCCCCGCTTCAGTCAAAGATTCCTGGGGTCCGTCAGTATGCTTTGGATACGGGCATGGAAGTCGTCCTAAACGGCAACACGTTAGAAGGTGGGATCGATCAATATCTCTCCATGATTCTCGAACGTGAGATAGCGGGATTGTCTGAGCGCAATCCCAGCTTCTACAACGTGGTACCCTCATCAGAGCTGCAAGCGTATTGGGGTTTTCCCGGTATCAAGCCCACCTTCAGCTTTGGTGAACTCTCATTTGGCAGTCCCCGTGCAACCCATCCCCCGAGGTGAGAACCATGAAGCAGGATGAACAAGTGATGCTTCCAGCCCGGCTCATCGAGGTGCTCTCGAAGCTGACCCGCGATCTGGTTGAAGTTCAGCGCATGCTCGCTCAGGCCGACCAAGCCGATGCGCTGGGGCAGACGAGGCGCGAGCTCGAGGCGATATCCGAAGGCATTCGGGGGCAGCTCGGAAAGCTGGCGCAGGGCATGCGCGAAGCTCTGCTCGCGGGCTTTGATGGGGCTGGCGTTGGGGTGGAAGGAGCTGAAACCACGCGTGATCCGACCGTGTTGGTGTTGCTCGAAGAGCTGCTCGGTTCTGTGACCGAGGACTCGGGCCTGTCGATTCGTGTACGGGAGCGTGGCGATGGGCAGGTGGAGGTCGATCTAGAATACCCTGAGAAAGGGTTGACGGATGAAGACCAGCATGATGGGCGGGAGTAGAGAGAAACTCTAGCGAGGAGCGCCCCGAGGGTCATGCGAGCAAGAACCGACCGAAGCCGTCTCTGTAAAGGCTGTGGCCTCGTTCCCGAGGTGTGTCTTTGTGCTGATGTGTCTAGAGTGACCCTAGAGTCTAAGGTCGTCGTACTCATGCACAAGCTCGAGCTTCAGCGCACCAGCAATACTGCCCGATTGGTTCCTCTGATGATTGAGGGCGGTGAAATTCGCATTCGGGGAGCGATTGGCAAGCCACTGCAGACGAAGGACCTCAGGGAGCCGGACTATCGCTCGCTCCTGCTCTTTCCAGACGAAGGAGCGCCCGTGCTCACACCGGAATTTCTCGCCCGCGATAACCGCCCAGTGCGTTTGGTTGTTCCCGACGGGAGCTGGCGGCAAGCCAGGCGACTTCTGTCACGCGAGACGAGCCTCTATGGCATGGAACGCGTACGCTTGGTTCCTTCGGCTCCCAGTCGATACCGTCTCCGGAGTCAACGTAGCTCCACCCATCTGGCCACTTTTGAGGCCATTGCTCAGGCCCTCGGCATCATCGAAGGGCCACAGGTGCAGTCGCAGCTCGAAGCGGGCTTCGACCTCTTCGTTCAGCGTCTCATTGAGAGGCGGCCTCCCATCTCGGTGCAGGTGAAGGATGAGCGGCGAAGGGCCCTCGAGGGAGCCTCATAAAAAGCGTTTGCATCGATCTGCCGGTCCCGAGGAGAATCAAGTCATGCAGACTTACTCGATGCTGGCTTTGGGAGTCGTTGCAGCGTTGCTCTTGGCACTGCTCAGCATCGTCACACTGAGGCGTCGAACCCGAGCGGGTCAGGCCACCGAGTTCGAGCGCCGCTTCGACGCAGCGCTGAGGCGCTTTGATGTGGAGCTGGACGCTTTTAAGTTTGCTCCACAGTCTGCTGTGAAAATTCTCTTGAATCACGACCATGTGATCAGCGCGGCCATTGAGGACCGAGCACGCGAGACAGGACTCTCTCGGGAGGAACTCCGGCTCAAGGTTCACCGCTATCTCGAGGAAATCGTCCCGTTCTTCAAACCGCTGATGTACTACAGTTTTGGCTATTATATCGCCCACTACCTTCTCAATTTCGCCTACCGAATCGACTACAGTCAGGAAGAACTCGACCGCATCAAAAAAGCGTGTGCCGAGAAGAATGGCAGTGTGATTTATGTGATCAATCACCGTTCGAACTTTGACTTTGTACTCTTACCCTATGTGCTCAAGGACAATGTGGCTCTTTCGTTTGCGGTGGGGGAGTGGGCTAGGGTGTGGCCCCTCGATTACATCTTTAAGAGCTTTGGCTCATACTTTTTACGGCGGGGCTATCGTGAGCCGCTCTACCACACGGTCCTGAGACGTTATGTTCAGGTGGTCACGAAGAATGGCGTGACCCAGGCGATGTTTCCAGAGGGAGCACTCAGCCGCGATGGTTACCTTCGTTCTCCCAAAATAGGACTTCTCGATTCTATTCTGTGTTCGAAGGAGGACCGTTCTTTTAAACGAGATATTCTCTTTGTGCCCGTGGCCATCAACTACGACCGAGTACTCGAAGACCGCGTGCTGGTGGGTGAGGTGACCGGCGGCGCGCCGGCTGACGATAAAGCTGGGATGGCTCAGCGCGTGTTTCGAATTCTTTTTGGAAATCTCGGAAAGTTTTATCGACGCGAAATTCGTAAGAACGGAATAGCCTCAGTTCGCTTTGGTGAGCCTGTCTTATTTGAGGACTGGCACGCCGAGCGCGAGGTCGATATCTTCTCACTGCCAAAGTACGAGAGACGGGTGCAGATTTCGAACTTTGTCGATGTGCTCTTTGAGCGCATCGGTAGCCTCGTCGCTGCAACACCGCTCTGCGTCGTGGCCAGGGTGTTGGTTGATGAGACAGCGATAGATCGCTCGGCTCTACACGGGAAGGTCGAGGCCGAGCTTGCGCGGCTCAAAGAGGCCGGTGTGTTCATCGTCGAAGAGGACCGGGGTGCCAACTGGATGATTGATGGTGCTCTGATGCGCTTTAGTCTGCGCCGCTTGGTGACGGTGGGTAGCGACCGAGTGGTGACGGTCACTGAGTCTGAGCGGCCCATCATTGCCTACTATGCCAACTCCATTGCCCACCACATCGAGGGTGAGGTACCCAAGGTGGAAATCCCCAAGTACGCCAAGACGTAATCGGCTGCCGAGTCTGGTGGGGGGTAGCGCGATGCCCGACTCAGGGCATGGCGTGTAGGGCCCGGAACTTCTTCCTCATGAGATCAGTTTCTAGTGGATTGAGGGCTGCACCCTGAGTGGTGAGGTCAAAGGTCTGCCAATAATCTTCGAGGGGCAGAAACCGAGAGTCTTCGAGCGTGGCTTTAGGTAGCCAAGGGCTCGTTGGGTCATCTTTGGGCCCCCCGAGAGGATGGCCGGGGAAGGTCGTGGCGAGCTCTGGAAAGTAGGTGCTACTTTCCGTGCCGTGATGATGGTTGGTCCACGAGAGGGGACGAATCACATTCATCCACTGCGAGAGCGCCTCGGGAGAGGGTAGGTGGTGTGCATAGGTTGCCCACAGCCCAACTCGCCGCTTGCCCAAGGTAGCGACAGCCTCTTCGAGAAGGTGCCGGTAATTGAGCGTGATGGTTCCGGTTTGGGTCTCGAGGGTTTGATTGAAATCGAGAAAGGGCTCCTCTTGGAAGGTGCTGTTGGCCCAGAGCATCGAGGGACGGCAGCGACGGTGTGCGGCAGGAAATTCGAAGAGAAAGGTGTACGTGTCGAGCCCGCCCTCTTCGGGCAAGTCACGTTCGGTGTCCGGCCAACCGTAGATCAGGGAATGCACGCTGGGCACGATGGTGATCCGAAGCCCCAGCTTCGGCAGATCGTAGGTGCGCCGACCGTGCTCGGCGAGCGTGGGCATGCACGTTGTGTCTCCCGAGCGAGCGCAGATGCCATAGGGAGCAAGAAGCAGGGGAGCGTGACGACCATTGGGCAGGGTGGCCACGGGCGAGCTCTTCCAGGGCGTCTCGGGTGAACCGGTTTTCCACTGGACCGCGGTACAAAACCACCGACCTTCAGAGAGGCATTCGCCATTGTGGTCAAAGTGGTCGTGACCAATCACGACGAGATCCGGGTGTTCAATGTCCAGCGCATTGAGCACGGAGCCATACTCATGACCATTGATTTGATGGTCGAGGAAAATGGAGATGGTGCGGCCTTGGTAGGGATAGCGAATGACGTAGTTCGTGACCCCGAGCCATGTCACCTGAGCCGTGGCTGCGCATTCTCCGTCTGTGGACGGTTCGTCAGCATGGGGTGGGGCGATGTCTTTAACCTGCACGATGTGCTCTGAATCCGGGCGTGGACCCATTTGGGTGTCTTGGGTACAGCTGGTGAACGTGAGAATCGTGATGAGAGCGTAGTGCGTCAGCAAAGCGTTGTTGAGGAGGAAATGACGACTCGGGATTTCCATTTTTCTAATGTAAGGGATGTGCGCGATGGGGGGAAGCATCCCTTCATGGCGAAGAGGTCTGGTGGCGAGTCGAATGATGACGTCAATGGGTGAGATAATGTGAGTTATGTAAACAATGTCGGTTACGATGGCCCGTGGTATTGGTAGGCAAAGCTCACTCGGCCGAGGCTGATGATATCGCCCGGCTGCAATTTGTGCTTTCGGGTGTCCTTGTCATTCACCGACACTGGCTGCGACTTGAGACGCCGGCGGATGAGCCAGTGTGAGCCGTCTTTGTACTCGATAAACACCCCCGTGGCGCCGCCGAGGTCTCTGCAGGGCATGGCCTTGGATCCGAGCTCGAATTTTTCAGGGTGCACGGGGTAGGATTCGTTCTCGCGGCTGAGATGGACCAGCTTCATGTGATTGGCGAGGGCAAATTCGGCCATGACGCTATCGACCGCGGTTGCTTGCATCAGCTTGGTGTCGTTGTCGGGGCCTTTGGCTTTCCCTTTGTGCTTTTTGAACCCTTCGTATGATTCACTGTCAGAGGGCGTGTCTACCCCGGCGATTTTCAAAGTGAGAAAGAATCGGCCAATGCGTATCTGGTCGTCGTGGTCTAGGACTTGGTCATTGATGGGCTGGCCATTGACGGATGTACCATTGGAACTCTCAGTGTCGGAAAGCAAGAAACGGCCTCGTCTTCGCTTGAGGAGGCAGTGCTCTCGGCTGACGGACTCGTCGCCCAAGATCAGCTCGCAGCTCTTGGAGCGGCCAATCTTTACGGTCTCGGTGGTGATGGCAAAGATTCGGGCTGGCAAGCTGATCTGCTGAACCACAAAGAGGCCGAACGGGCCTGTGACGTCTTCGTCCTCATCGACAGTATCGTCGAGTGCGGCTGAGACGGTGAGGCGGGTGTTGCTTTTTGGGGTGTCTTCCTCTTCGGCGCCGAAGTCTTGAACGCGAAGGCGGCGCACGGGGGGCGTCGCGGCGGCGGTGACCCGGGGCGGTGGAGCAACCGTGGTTTTGTCTTCACAGCGCTCAGCTTCGTTTTCGCCCATACCTTCGTCGATTTCGGCGGTAGCGGCCTGGTGGGTGGCGACGTAAATGATTTTTTCTTTGATGAACTCGAGGTCAGAGGGCTTGATGACAAAGTCAGTGATGCCGAGATCCTGAGCTTGGGCTAGTTTGCGTTGGTCAGAGAGGCTCGTGAAGAGAAGTACCGGGGTCTCGTTGTTGCGCTCTTTGAGCGCTGCGAGGGTCTCGAGCCCGTCCATCACGGGCATGACCATGTCGAGGAGCACCACGTCAAAGCTCATGGTTTGCATGAAGTCGAGGGCTTCTTGGCCGTTGGCCGCGCCATGAAACTCGAAGTCCTCCGGCAAGAGATTCTGAATCATCTTGCGGATATGGCGTGAGTCATCGACGCATAGTACCCGTGACATGGACGTAGGCTCCTTGGGCTCGAACCCTTCCATGAGAGCGCAGATTCGCGGTGGGTTCAAGCTGGCAAGCTGGAGAGCCACCGAGATGTATTCTGGGGCTGGTTGATACAGGGCCGGGCGCATTTGTGAGAGAGCGGGACAGGGCATATAGAGCACTGCACGTTGTTAGGCTGGCTCAGCGAGGCGTGAGCCCGTATTCGAGTCAGCCGCAGGGTCATTTTCGTGGAGGAGAGAGCATGCTTTGGGGGCGTGGAATTTTTCTCGTAGTCATTTTGATGGCCTTTGGGTGTAATGTGGCGCCAAGTGACACGGGTCCGGATCCAGTGTGCGGCAATGGCACGGTAGAGACGGGTGAAGCATGTGACGACGGAGAGGCCAACAGCGACGATTATAGTGAGGGCTCGCTCTGCAATTCTACGTGTTCGGGGCAGGCGCCTTCGTGTGGCGACGGGATTGTCAACGGAGCCGAAGAGTGTGACAGCGGCGCAGACAATGATGATGCGGCCGCAGATGCTTGCCGAAGTACATGCGAGAGCCCGGTCTGTGGAGATGGCGTCGTCGACTCTGGAGAAACCTGCGATGCGGGCTCTGATAACAGCGATGCCTATGGTGAGGGCGAGCGCTGTAATGCGATGTGCACGGGTTACGCGCCCTATTGTGGTGATGGCGTGCTCGACGACGGGGAAGCCTGCGATGAGGGTGCCGAGAACTCTGATGAGTATGGGAACCCTGACCTATGCAATACGAGCTGCACCGGCTCTGCGCCCTATTGTGGAGACAACCTTCTAGACCCAGAAGAAGAGTGTGATGCCGGCGTCGAGACAGGGGGCTGTGATGGCGACTGTACTCTTGCAATGTGTGGCGATGGGCATACCAACCCGGTGGCGGCGGAAGAGTGCGATGACGCCAATGACTCCAACACCGATGATTGTGTTGAATGTGCGTGGCCCCGTTGTGGAGACGGCCATGTCCACGAAGTACTCGAAGGGTGTGATGACGGGAATGCGGTGACCGAAGAATGCGATTATGGGGTGATGAGCTGCACGGTCTGTTCTGATGACTGTGCTGAGGTTTCGGGTGAGATTTCGTACTGCGGTGATGGCATGATCAACGGTACCCTCTCGGGTTTCGAAGGCAGCCCAGAAGCGTGCGATGATGGCGGTGACTCGGCCACCTGCAACAGTGATTGCACCACAGCCGGATGTGGAGACGGGTACTTGAACCTGGCAGCCGGCGAACAATGCGAAGATGGGAATGAAGCCAACGATGATGCTTGCGTGGCGTGTATGTTGGCAACTTGTGGTGATAGTCACGTCCAAGAAGGCGTCGAGGGATGTGATGATGGCAACCTGGTGACCGAAGTGTGTGCTTATGGGGAGATGAGCTGCACAGTCTGCGGTGATACGTGCGCGAGCGTTTCTGGGGCCATTCGCTACTGTGGGGATGGCGTCATCGACGAGGTCGAAGGTAGCTCAGAGAGCTGTGATGACGGTAACACCATCACCGAAGTCTGTGCTTATGGCGATTTGAGCTGCACGGTTTGTTCTGATGGGTGTCACTCAGTTGCTGGAGAGGCAGCGTACTGCGGAGACGGCACCGTCGATGAGACAGCCGGAGAGCTTTGTGACGAAGGCTCGTCCAATACGGATGAGTACACACCTGCAGCGACCTGCAACACCTCGTGTAGTGGTGTGTCATCTCACTGCGGTGACGGCGTCGTTGATACTGCCGAGTATTGTGATGAGGGGGCTGGGGTAAACTCAAATACCTACAGCCTCGATCCACACTGTAACGCAGCGTGCAGTGCTATGGCTCCCTACTGTGGCGATGGAACGGCCAACGCCGGCGAGTTCTGTGACGATGGCGCGGCCAACGCAGATGGCTATGCGGTTGATCTCGGTTGTAATATTGACTGCACTGCCGGGGTTGAGGCGTACTGTGGGTGTTTAAACTCAGTGAGCAAAAGAGAAATCCTGGGT